>WNFZ01012590.1_pt1 | contig 10705 bp, 10 predicted proteins | sample 5400081 | NCBI WGS metagenome assembly WNFZ01 (sample SAMN13153365, study PRJNA577476) | soil metagenome | isolation source: 80 cm soil or saprolite under grassland replicate 1 | place: USA:California | collected 2016-06-15
AGACATTCTATTTCGAGCGATTCCAAGTTGTTCACCAATACAGCATTGAAATCCTTCACCGCACCTGATACTCCAATCAAATGCAAACTGACGGTCGCGCGAATGTTCTCAGTCAGTGATACTGTCAGAAAATCCACATGCAGCAGGCGATTCTTGATGTAATCACGTTGCTTCTCGCGCACCAGCGAGGGATATTCTTTCCCATCCAATTCAATCGTCACAAGGCTGGAAGACGTGAGCTTCCCCAAAACCAGCGACGCGTTATGGGCATCCAACAAGAGACTGATTGGCTCGGTACGACGTCCATAGATCACCGCGGGCAGTTTGCCTGCGCGGCGCAGGGCTTTCACCTGCTTGCCAAGTACATCTCGTTTTTCAGCCTTTAGTACTACTTTCTCCATCTTAACTCCTCGAGCGCCTCTCACCCATAAACGATTGAAATCGTTACTACGGATTACCTTCGCTCTTTGAATAGAATTTCTGCAAAGCGACTCACGCCGCGTCTACATTCAAAATTATTTTCGTCCGAATAACATTCGTCCGAGCAAAAGCATCAAGCCAGCAAACAAACCACTTGTGAGACCTGCGATCAAAGCCGATCGCGAGTCCATCAACGGAGTCACATTACCCGTTATATTTCGTCCAACCAGAAGGATTGTCCGCGCGTTTTCCACATGGACATTCTGCCCGATGACAAGCCCAGCGAGTACATATCCTATCGCACTGTTCTGCGAAAGGACTTCTTCCGCTTCCACTGCCGCCAATGCAGCCTGATACGCGCTGATACTATCCGCTTTCACATTCGCTGCTGCGCTTTGCTGAAGTCCGACTTCACCTGCATTGATGGTCTCTGCAGTGGCTTGATGCATCCGCACCAACTCTGCATTCACGGCTTGCACGTCAGACTGTGAAACGTTGGTCACCTGCGACTCATCCGATTTGAGTGGTTTTTTTGGTTCGTTCATAGTTGTTTACTCACTGGCAAGAAAGCCGTCCCGCGCTTCGCGGGACGGAGAGAACAACGGCTGAGATTTTACCACACAATTACGCTCACGCTGAGCAGCGCTGGTCGAGTAGAGCAAGTGCTCTTCTTGCTCATATCGAGATCAAGCGAAGACGAAGCGCAGACAATGGAACTACACTCGTCTGTCGGCTCGTTCCGCTCGGCGCGAATGAAACGGTATAATCTCTTTATCCTATTCAAGGGAAACAAATGCGCCGTTATTTGCTGTTCACTGTCTTCATCTCAGGCATGACCACGCTCGCCGCAGAACTTGCTGCGTCGCGCTTGATTGGCAATGTGTTTGGTACAAGCAACATCGTCTGGGCAAGCATCATCGGGATCATCCTCATCTATCTTACGTTCGGATACTTCCTCGGCGGCAAGTGGGCGGACGCAAACCCCACACCTGCCGCGTTATATCGAGTCCTGGCATGGGGTGCATTCACGCTGGGACTCGTTCCCTATATCGCGGGACCCGTCCTCAGGTCCGCAGCGAGTGCTTTTGAGTTTTTACAAATTGGCATGTTGGGCGCGTTGTTCATTGCAGTGTTGGTTCTCTTCAGCGTACCCGTCACATTATTGGGAACCATCTCTCCGTTCGCGATCCGCTTGAGTGTTGAGGATATGTCGCACGCCGGGCAAACGTCAGGGCAGATTTATGCCATCTCAACGCTGGGTTCATTCATTGGTACGTTTCTGCCAACGTTGGTCACCATCCCCGCCATTGGGACAAAAAATACGTTTCTCGTATTCAGTCTCCTATTGCTGTTTGTTGCACTTGCCGGGCTAGGAAAATTTGCCAGCCGCCGCGCTATGTTCATGCACATGTGGATGCCATTGATTCTTGCCATCGTTGCTGCTCTTTCACGAGGACAGGCGCTGAAGAGCAACACAGGACAAATTTATGAAACCGAATCGGCATACAACTACATTCAAGTAGCGCAGCAAGACAGTTTCACAATATTGAAGCTAAATGAGGGAGAGGGTGTCCATTCGATCTACAATCCGAACACATTGCAATACAATGGGCCCTGGGATCAATTTCTCGTTAGCCCGTATTTTTATGCGAATCGCAAACCATCAGACATCAAGCGCGTTGCGATCATAGGCCTTGCCGCAGGGACGACCGCGCGCCAGATGACAGCAGTCTATGGAAGCATACCCATCGATGGATATGAACTTGACCCAAAAATCGTAGAAGTGGGACAAAAATATTTTGGTATGACCATGCCCAACTTAAACATTATCATTGGCGATGGAAGATTAAATCTCGAACAAAGCCCGTACAAATATGACATCATCGCAGTGGACGCGTATCGCCCGCCGTATATCCCTCCGCACATGACGACTGAGGAATTCTTTCAGATCGCTGCTGTACATCTCACCGACGATGGCGTGCTGGCGATCAACAGCGCCAGCGTCCCCGGCGACCGACGACTGATCGATGGGCTGGCAACGACCATGGCCACAGTCTTTCCTTCTATTTATATGGTAGATATTCCTGGCTCGCTCAACACAGTGATCTTCGCGACCAAACAGGAAACAAAACCTGAAAACTTTGCTGCGAATTTGGTTGTTCTTTCTCAAGACCCAAGCGTTCATGCGTTACTGATTAATACAATGCAGACAACATTTGCAAATCTCAAAATAGGCTATGAAACCACAACTGTCTTCACTGACGACCACGCGCCGATTGAATGGATCGTGAATGATATGGTGATCAGGTTTATCCTTAGTGGTGGAACTCAATATCTTCAATAAACTATGAAATTTTCTATTCTCTCCTGGCTCGTTACGATTATTGTCCCCATTGCCCTTATCGGGCTTGGCTTGCGCGTGTTGCTCACTCATTTTTTCCTACAAGTTGAATATAACATGCCATATTTTCCTCCTGATGAGTTTGGCTTTACAAAAGAAGATCGCTTGAAGTGGGCTCCCTATGCTTTGGATTATCTTACCAACAGCGCGGATATTTCTTATCTCGGCGATTTGAAATTCGATGATGGGACTCCACTTTACAACGAACGCGAGTTGAGTCACATGGATGATGTCAAACGCGTGACCCAGGGCGCGCTGAAGGTTTGGTATGCATCACTCGTACTGTTACTCATCTTCGGAGTTTGGGCATGGTTCGGACGCTCCTCTTCCGCTCCGCAGTGGATACAGGCGTATCGTTTCGGGTTGATGCGAGGCGGATGGCTGATGGTTGGGCTGGCAGTCGCCATTGGAGCGGTCGTAGTCATCGGTATTCTGATCGATCCAAATGTATTCTGGAATTTCTTTGCAGGATTCCACAGTCTATTCTTTCAAGGCAATTCGTGGATATTCCTTTATTCGGATACACTCATCCGTTTATTCCCGATTCGCTTTTGGCAGGATGCGTTTTTATGGGCAGCAGCCATTGCTCTGGGAGGCGGGATTGCGCTAGGCTTGGGATTGAAACCGAAATAAGTCAAAGGGTTTTATTGGGATAGCGTCGCAGGGTGGTTCGCGACCTGCATGTTATAATTTCTTAAGGAGTTCATTCATGACATCACCATTACCATTGGAAAACAAAGTTGCCGTGGTCACTGGCGCATCACGTGGGATCGGGCGGGCAATCGCAGAATTATTGGCACAACGCGGCGCCGATGTTGTCTGCGGCGATCGACTCGAAACGCAGGCAGAAGAGACTGCCAAAAGGGTGGCTGAAGTCACTGGACGCCACACAAGTGGCTGCCTTGCTTACAACTGTTGCAAAGCAGTGATCCGCCCCATGATGAAGCAACGCTACGGGCGGATCGTCAACATCACGTCGGTGGTGGGCTTGTCTGGCAACGCCGGACAAACCAATTATGCAGCCTCGAAAGCCGGGCTGATTGGTTTCACCAAATCGCTTGCCAGGGAATTGGGCTCGCGTAATATTACCGTCAATGCAGTAGCGCCGGGTTATATCACGACCGCCCTCACTGATGTACTCTCACAGGAGATCAGAGAGGCTTCCATTAAGTCAACGCCCCTAGGTCGCTTAGGCACACCTGAAGAGGTTGCCTATGCAGTTGCCTTCCTAGTCTCGGATGAAGCTTCGTTTATTACAGGACAAGTGCTGAGCGTGGATGGCGGAATGGTAATGATGTAAAAAGGATAGTTCGCTGGTCGAGTAGCCCCGCCGCGCTGAGCGGAGTGGCGCATTCAGCGCCACGCAGTCGAAGCGTAGTCGGGCGTATCGAGACCACCGTCTTATGGAGAATACATGTCTGATTCATACTCACAAGGAAAAACGACCGTCTCGCCCGATGTACTTGTGACCATCGCGAGGCTTTCCGCGTTGAGTGTACCCGGTGTCAGCCACATGGCGCACGTACCGGGTGGTGTGAATCGTCTCTTCAAGCGCGGGATCGGTGACGGAGTCCGTATCGAAGTTGAAGATAATGTTGTCGTTGCAAATTTGTATTTAATTCTCAAGCAACATGTCAACATCCGTGAAGTGAGCCGCAATGTGCAGCATCAGGTGGCACGCGCACTTCAGGAGATGGTGGGCATGGATATTGGAGAGATCGAGATTCACATTGAAGATATTGACCTGGATGAGGATGTAGAGGCCGGATCTGCATGAAACCCCGTACCAGGGCGCGTTCGCTTGCCCTGCAAGTTCTTTATGAAGTCGATGTTGCCAACCATCCTCCTGCCGATATCTATCAGTCACGGTTAGAGGAGACTCCCCTTGCAGATGAGTTATCTGATTTTGCCCGACAGATCATCTTTGGTGTGATTCCGCTTGCGCCCATGCTCGATCAGATCATTGCCAAATATGCGCCCGAGTGGCCCCTCGATCAGATCGCGGCGATAGATCGTAACATTTTGCGCATGGCACTTTGGGAATTCGCGGTATATCATGACACGCCGATCAAGGTTGCCATTAATGAAGCAGTAGAGCTGGCGAAACAATTTGGCTCCGATTCAGCACCGCGTTTTATCAATGGCGTACTTGGAGCGCTGGCCGAACATCAACATGAAATTCAACAGACAATTCAAAGGTCGTAAGGACGAGAGGTATTCTCCGCAGGATAAAAAATGGATATTTTTGGCATCGGTGCTTCTGAACTTGTTTTCATCATCCTGATTGCGATTATCATCCTGGGTCCGAAGGATATGCAAAAAGCGGGCCGCACGATTGGTCGCTGGTTAAATCAACTGGTTCGGTCAGATGGGTGGAAGATTTTTCAAAGGACTTCTACGGAAATTCGAAATTTGCCGCGTAACTTGATGCGAGAAGCGAACATGGAAGTGATGGAAGCAGAAAAAGATCTTCGGCGTGTGCTGGACCCGCGAATCGATCCATCCGCTTCAAACCGCAACCCTTCTTCAAGCACGGCTTCGCCAGTCAGGGCAGGCCTGCCTCCGTCAAATGAGGTGGAGAATATCACGCAGGCTGAACCACCTGTCGAAAATTCAGATCATCCAGCAATCCCCACCGATGAATCCAGCGCCCAGGACAGGGCTGGGAGCACGCCAAACAAAAATGACTAAATTTCTCAAAGTAATTTGGTGGGTGATTAAATTTCCATTCGTTCTTCTTTTCAACATTATCGCTTTCCCATTTCGCGCTTTACGCCGCATGGGTCAGTTTCTCAATGAGGAGCCGCCCGAAGACCGTCCCCTTATCGATACGTTTTCCAGCCTCGCCACCGAGGCAGAGACCCGTGCCAGCCTCTGGGAGCATGTTGAAGCACTCCGTATGCACCTTTTCCGCGCGATCCTCGGTCTGGCAGTCGGAGTAGCGGTTTCATCCATATTTACACGAGACTTGGTCGTTATTCTTGCCACACCCCTGAAGGACACCTCCCTTTTAGGTGTGATCGATGTCACAGAATCGATCAGCGTTTTCATGCGGATCGCTTTGATCAGTGGAGTGATATTGGCTCTGCCATATATTGCATTTGAGGTCTGGCTATTCAGCGCGCCAGGGCTTAAGCCGCGCGAGCGGAAAATTGGGCTCATTGGCATTCCATTAGCCGCTTTGTTTTTTGCCAGTGGAGTGGCGTTCACTTATTTCATCATGCCTGCCGCGATCAGAGCGATGGAAGGCTTCAATCGATACATGGGATTCACCACAAGTTGGCGTCCAAATTCCTACTATGGCTTTATCACCGGTTTGATGTTTTGGCTTGGAGTATTTTTCGAGTTCCCTCTGGTTATTTATGTTCTGACCTCCATGGGGTTCGTCAAACCGAAAGTTCTCGCACAGCAATGGAGACTGGCAATCGTCATCATTTCGATCATCGCCGCGGTTGTCACTCCCACGGTTGACCCTGTGAACATGGCACTAGTCATGTTCCCAATGACCTTGTTATACTTTATCAGTATTGGGTTGAGTTATATCGCCTACGCCGGGCGACGTAAGGCGGATGAGTCGCAAAGTATTCCCGAAGGCGAAGGATCCGCCCCACGGGAGAAAACATCCGTTTAGCGGAATCAGGCTCAGCAATTATCCCGCTGACACGGGATCTTTGACGAGCGAACATTTCAGTGTGAAGCATCGAGGAGAGTCTATGAAATCACATTCTGGTTTTTCGCGTCGCATTCCATTATTCATCCTTATTCTTGCTTTGAGCACTCTGGCTTGTGCCATTTCGCTGATCAAATGGCCGACCTTCCCTACAGCCAGCCCTTCCAATACGAATCTTCCCAGCGGTCCAACCGCGACAGCCTTGCCGCGCGCCCAGGTGACGTTCACCGTGCGCCTGCCTGATCCTCTGCCAGCAAACGAAGTGCTTGCTCTCAGCGTCTTGGATGAGGTAACAGGCCTTGCCCTCAACGCGGTGGATTATCAAATGACCGCCGCGGATACCATCACCTATACTGCTACTCTTGCAATCCCCGATCAGGCATTGATTAAGTATCGTTATGTGAGGCTTGGAGCGTCTCGTATCAATGAAGACACAAACTTGGATGAGAATATTCGTTATCGTCTGCTGCATGTGAGCGGTCCCACACAAGTCCTTGATACGCTCAATAGTTGGGCAGACAAACCTGTAGGAACTTTATCTGGCAATGTATTTGGCACGATCGTGAACTCTGATACAGGCGCGCCGATTCCCGATATTTTGGTGTCAGCCGGCGGGGTTCAAGCCCTGACCGATTCAGCCGGTCGCTTTCAATTGATTGGTTTACGCGGTGGCACTCACAACTTTGTGGCATTCGCACTAGATGGAGCTTTTCAGACGTTTCAACAAGGTGCAACTGTTGCTGAGAATCAAAGCACACCGGTGGATGTGCGCATGAAGCCGTCGCAAATGGTGAATGTGATCTTCACGGTCTCAGTTCCACCTGATACACAAAAAGGCGTGCCATTGCGGCTGGCAGGAGATTTGCTTCAACTTGGCAATACCTTTTCAGATTTAAAGGGTGGGTTGAGCACTGTTGCAGACCGAATGCCTGTGCTGACCGCGTTGCCGGATGGACGATACTCGGTCTCTTTGTTTCTGCCTGCCGGTGCGGATATTGAATACAAATACACGCTTGGTGATGGTTTTTGGAATTCTGAGTTCACCTCGACCGGTCAATATGCGACACGCCATCTCATCGTTCCAACCCAAAACATGACGGTAGAGGATGTCGTTCAATCGTGGCAAGCGGGACCCGATAGCCCGATCGTATTTCGAGTGACTGTGCCACAGGATACTCCCACTGGGGACACCATTTATGTTCAGTTCAATCCCTATGGCTGGACGCCACCTATTCCGATGTGGTCCACCGGGGCCAATCAATGGGCTTATAAACTGAATGGTCCCCTTAACATCGTTGGTTCATTTGGATATCGCTATTGTCGTAATGCACAATGTGATTCAGCTGATGATGCACAGACTGCGGGAGCAAATTCACGGGGGCATACTGTCACGCCAAGCATTGCTCCGCAGGAAATTTTCGACACAGTCAACGAATGGACGTGGCCGCAAAAGACAGGTAGTCCCACGTTGGTCGCGACGGATATCTCATCGCGTGGCACAGGTTTTATGGCGGGTGTTGAATTCCAATCTTACTATGAGCCAAACACGCCAACTTTTATTCCATATGCACTGCAAAACATTCAGGCTCTTGGCTCTAATTGGGTGATCCTCACTCCTTCATGGACATACACACGCATCAATCCGTTGATCTTCTCTGAGCAACCTGGCAAAGATGCCTTCTGGTCTGATACTGCCACATCAATGACACAAGCGCGCGCGCTCAATTTGAATGTTGCTTTGTTCCCTCAGCCACGCTTTGCGACAAATGCAAATGATTTTTGGAAGAGTGCGCCACGTGATCCCAATTGGTGGAACAGTTGGTTTGATCATTATCGCGCTTTCGTCATCCACTATGCGGACTTAGCGAGTCTGGCTGGCGCACAAGGTTTGATCATTGGTGGAGATTGGATCATTCCGGCTCTACCAGCGGGAACACTTGCGGATGGCACCCCAAGCGGAGTCCCCACTGACGCGGAAGCGCGCTGGAAAAGTGTCATCGCCGAAGTCCGGCAACATTTCCACGGAAATGTCATTTTCGCGCTGCCCTATGATACGGGTGTCGTTGATGCTCCAGTCAGTATTTTGCAAGATGCAGATGCCGTATACCTGTTGTGGTTCGCGAAACTGAGCGATCAGCCAAACCCCAACAAAGCAGATCTACTCAACGAAGCAGGACGTTTACTCGATACGAATGTCTCACCGATTCAAGTTCAGGTGAACAAGCCGTTTGTCATCGGGCTTTCTTATCCTTCTTCAACTTATTCAGCGACCGGATGTATTCCAAATGGTAGCAGCGGTTGTTTGTATTGGACAGCGCTCAATCGTCCCAATTCAGATTTGAGTACAGTCAATCTCGATTTGCAGCAACAAGTGGATATCTACGACGCGGTCTTCAATGCGCTCAACGCACGTTCCTGGGTGAGTGGATTGATCAGCCGCGGCTATTTTGCGCCGGTCGCCTTGCAGGATAAGTCCGCGTCCATTCATGGCAAACCTGCTTCAGACTTGCTGTGGTACTGGTTCCCGCGCTTGCTGGGGAACATCAAATAAAAACGTCCCGAAGGTTTGCCGTTGAGTGCTCAAACTACTCGAAATCAACCTTCGGGACGGTGCTCATGCATTAATTTGCAATAATGCAATCGCAACAAAAGACCGTTTGGCGCAGTCCCGAAGAAATCGTTGAGATTGGCTTCCAACGCGCTTCAGTCGTCATGATGAACGAAGCTCATAGTGGCTTGAAGCGATGTATTCGTACCCGTCAAATCGGACAAAGGATTTTACCTGTCGCCCATCAGGCAGGCGTCCGACACCTTGCTATGGAAGCCTTGTCTCTCCCTCTCATTGCCGATCGATGTAATAACAGTCGAAGTGCGCCTGTTTACCAAACAGGCGCACTTGCCCAGCCCGAAATGAGAGAGTTTCTTCAGGCAGCACTGGATTTAGGTTGGACTCTGATTTCATATGAAGCTAATATCTCTGAGTCCTCCACAGAGCAAAAAATTAATCTCCCAAAGTCCACAGACACAAAGAAACAGCTTGAATCGTCCATTAGAGAATATACAAATTGGCGCGAAGAGCAACAAGCACTGAATTTGATTGCAGCATTAAAGTCTTTGCCAATGAATACGTCCCTACTAGTTTGGTGTGGAAACAGCCATCATTCAAAAAGAGCGAGCCCAGACTGGATACCGATGGGATATCAATTCCAACAGCAAAGTAACATCAACCCATTTGTAATTGACCAAATACGTACCGTTAAATTTGATTCTTCAGACAATCAGCTCGAAACAGAATTAATCACACAGTTTTCTGAAGAACTGACGAAACACAGGGAAACGGCAGGCTTTCTGATCGAAGAAGTTCCAAACATCTTGGCGCATTACCAAGATCTAGGAGTCGATGCATGTCTGCTCTCCACTCAGAACGAATTGGAGTAGTCTCTCAAAAGATCCGTTATCACTCTGGCAAGAGGCGTTCGATTGAGAGCGTCTTTTTCGTTATAATTCATATTCTAAATACAGATTAGTTCAATTTTCGCTGGAGGCACAATGAAAAAAATCGGTGTCTTTCTAATGCGGGGACTAATCGCAATCATCATTCTTGGGCTTGTTTTGGGAGCAGTGGGCGCTTTTTATTTTAAGAGCTATCTCCCGAATACGGTCGCGCCGAAATCATTCCCACAGACCGACGGTGAAATAAAACTTGATGGGCTAGATGGCCCTGTCGATGTGTACCGCGACAAAATGGGCATACCTCACATATACGCGACCACTTCACATGACCTGTTCTTCGCGGAAGGATATGTCCACGCGCAGGAACGCTTCTGGCAAATGGATTTTTACCGTCATGTTGGAGAAGGCAGAACTTCAGAGATGTTCGGCAAGAGCTCTGTAGATACAGACAAGTTTCTCACTACGCTTGGCTGGCGCAAAAGATCCGAACAGGAATATCAGACTTTCAATGCAGAATCAAAAGCAATCCTGACCTCATATGCTCAAGGGGTTAACGCTTATCTCAAGGATCACGATGGTGAAGCAGTGAGTCTTGAATATGCCATTCTCAAATTATTGAGTCCTGATTACAAAATCGAACCCTGGACACCTCTGAACACGCTCGCCTGGGCAAAGGCGCTGGCTTGGGATTTGCGCGCTAACATGGATGACGACATTCAGCGCGCCATCCTGCTCAAAACACTCAAGCCCGAACAGGTTAC
>WNFZ01006371.1_pt1 | contig 10696 bp, 11 predicted proteins | sample 5400081 | NCBI WGS metagenome assembly WNFZ01 (sample SAMN13153365, study PRJNA577476) | soil metagenome | isolation source: 80 cm soil or saprolite under grassland replicate 1 | place: USA:California | collected 2016-06-15
TTACTGGGGACCTTGCGTGCCGGCGCAACCGGCCGGGCCCGAGCTCTGCGACGGCCTGGACAACGATTGCGACGGCGTCCCGGACGACGGCTTCAATCTCGATGTGCCGTGCAGCTCGATGGGCAAGTGTCCGCAAGCGCGAGCGTGCAGCACCGACGGCAAGTCGAGCGGCTGCGTCGACGACCCGCGGCTGTTCTCGGACGAGAACTGCGACGGAATCGACAACGACTGCGACGGCCTGGTCGATCGCGTGGCCGAAGGCGGCGTCCTGCGCTCGGTTTGCGAATGCCAGGATCGACCGTTACCGATCGGCAAGGTGGTCGACGCTTCGATCCCAAACAATCAAAACCTGTGCGCGCCGACCGTGTGCACGGGCGACAAGCCACGGGGGCTGCTCGTGGACGGCCACTGCTATCCCGCCTGCCTGCGAACCGACAGCGACTCCGACGGCGACGGTTGGGGCTGGGAGAACGGCGCCACGTGCCTCGTGGAGACCTCCATGCGTGGCATGGCAGCGCCGCCCTGCGACAGCCTGCCGCTGGGGCTCGCCATGACCTACTGCCTGAACTGCAACGTGACCGACGCTCTGCCCTATGCGATGTGCCAGTCAGTGCCGCAATTCGACCTGCGCGCATTCGGTCGCGGAGAGCTGTGGCTGAAGGTCGATTACACGTACAACGCCGCCGGTCCCGCTCAGGCGCCGATCAACCTATGGTTCACGACCAGCATTGGGCGGAAGCACCTGCCGCTCGTGCGGATGGGGGATCTGCCCGGGCATTACGAGGTGCTGCTGCGGGCGGACGACGCCTGCTTCACGCCCTCCACGGCATTTGGCAGCGCGTGCACGGGTATCGCCCGCGACGCTGTTCGTTGCGGCCACTGCGGCAGCGACGAAGTCTGCGGAGCGCTTACGCAGTGCGGAGGCTACGACCTGAGCCAGGCCTGGCTACAGGTCGCCGCCGAGTTCTGCGCGCGCAACAGCGGCCAGCACAAGGGTACCGTCACCGTGCACCATGCCGACCTCGTCGAACAGAACTGCCAGCCGTGATACAGCGGCGTTCGCAACGGCAGTCGCCGCAGCCGTCGAGGTGTCATGCTCGCCGAGCGACGGATGTGGCGCGCTCATTTGCAGCCGGCCGTCGCCGCGCCCGCGTCGACCTGAGCCGGCTCCTCAACCATCGACGGAAGGGCCCGAGCCGCGTCCGGTGGCGGGGCGAGGGACAGGTGTGCACGGGCGATGGCGGCAAGTCGAATTCGTCACCAGGCGTCTGTTCGGTCGCCCTGGAACCGATGGTTGTGCGCGCGCGCCGCCCCACAACAGTCCCACCCGCGCCAGCAGTCACCAGGTGTCGGTGTTGTCCTGAACTGCCCGCCTGCGCCCAACGACAGGGCCTTGCCCGCCCGCAAAGTCGGCTGTCCGCAAGGCCTCTCGCAGGAGTGCGAGAGGTTTGTGGATGACCACATCCAGAATCGGTGACCTTCGCGGTCGAGACCACGATGCGAACGCTTGTGGCGATCCGGCAAGCGGAGCGCGCGCGGGATCAGGGATTTCGAACGGCACTCACTTTCGTTGGAAGCGTCGGCAGACATCAATGTCGAACGGGTGATCTAGCGGGCTGAGGCCGGCGGACACGCCGCTTCTGAAGGCGAGATCCCGCGCGGTACACGCTGCCGCGCTCGCCAACCTCGGCGAGGCGCTTCCGATCCCGTTTCGCTCGACGAAAGCGATAGATCTTGTTTTGAAGCGATTCGCAGGCGAATCCCTTCAGGTCGAGGGCCGGCTCGCCAACCGCCGCTGTGCATCCACTGGGCGTGCCGAAGGTGTCCTGGGATGCGCTCCTGGCTTGAGAATCAGATGCCAGCCAGAGAAGCGATGACCTACCCAGCTGCGCGAACGATTTTCCGGAAGCGTTGGACCGAACACTCGGCGCCGAGCGGAAACGGTGCTGTGCACAGCTTGGTGGCAGCCACCGTCGACAGGGCGCGAGTGTCAGGAGATAGTCCGTGCCAGACGATGCGGAAGATCTATCTCAAGATTGCGACGCGGGCGCTGGTGGTGGCGGCGATCGTCAACGAAGCGCTGAAGAGGCTTTGGGCGGAGCAAGCCAAGGACCTGCTGAAAGGCATGGTCGAGAATCACCACTACCGCGATGCCATCTTCCTCGGCCTGCAACTGCTGTCGCTGCTCCTGGTATTTGAGGCCCTGGCGCTGGCAATCATGTGGGCGTTCAACCGGTTTCGCTTTGTCCGCATGCTTGTGGATGGCATCTTCGACGTCGAGGGGTCGTACCTCGAGACAGTGTTCATCAACGACGAGCTGGAGGTCGTGGGCGTGAACCACATCTCGTTCGTCGACGGCGAGCTGAAGGTGGACTCGGAGCTGCACTGGCCCCGGCAGGCGTCGGACGAGAAGATCACGTTGAAGAAGGTCGCCAACACTTCGTCGTTGAAGGAAATGTGCACCGCATCCGACGACGTTCTTCGCTACGCGTTCGGGGACGACTACCTCGACCCCCAATATGACAAGATTGGGCTCACCGCCCTCAAGCTGCACCGTTCCCGCAGGCCCACGCTCCTCACGCGGTTGTTTAAGAAGACCCGATCGAGAGCTACGTTGGGTCGTTCACTGGCCACGAGAGCGAGATCCGGGGCCGCATCACGGGGAGGCGGCTCGACAGAGACGAGCTCCGCGTGGCCGACGGTAACGACGACGACGCCCGGACGCGCCTCCTCGTCGCGGAGGTGCAGAAAGCGATCCGGGCAGGCACGAAGCTGCGCCTCGAGCCTCCCGGCGTGCACGTGGATCCCAAGCCGGAATGAGACCAGCGCAGCGCCGAGACAGGGACGCCGCCAATGCGGTCGACCAGGCGGATCCGCGCCGAGCCGGGGTTCGCGCGCGTACCGAGGGCGCCACGCTTTGCCCTGGCGGCAGCGTCGCGCGACCTGCGGGCACTGCGGCCCCGAAGGAAACACTGGTCGCACCCGATGTGGCAGGGTCCCAGCCGCCGGTCAGCGTGCCAGGCGTGAAGACCGAAGATCATTAGCGCGTGAACTGCTTGCCGAATGACGGCTGAGTTGTCGCCCACCTGTCGCGCAGACGACCCGGATTCACCGGATTTCACGCGCTCTCAACCGCCCTCTCCCGCCCCGTCTCGAGATCGCAAGTCGCTGTAATGACCGTGCAAGTCGGCGCGGCGCTTGGTTTTCTGGTCATTGGCCGGGCGGGTTCGACTCCCGGCGCCTCCACCGCACATCTCAGCAGATCGTCTTGGATCCGCGGCGCGTGTAGCAAGGCTCGCCCGATCCTTGTAGCCGGGAAGCGGGGCCCTCTAGCCGAGCAACAGGCCGCTGGATTGCCCGAGCTGCATCATCATTTGGCGCATCATCGTGAACCGGTTCAGGAGGTTGATCACCTCGGGCACCGTACGCCCCGAGCCCTGCGCCACGCGGCGCAAACGGCTCATGTCGTAAGCGGCGTCGTAGGCGATGGTGCCTGGCTTCTGGCCGCTGTCGTATTCGACGATCGCCGCCGAACTCGTCCCCACGAAGCGCTCGGGGTGGCGGCGCTCATCTTCGGTCATCGAGGAGACGATCGCGCCGATGCGGTCGAACTCCCCGTCGTCGAGCACCGTTCCGTCGGGCATTGCCTCGACGCTCATCCCCTCTGTCTCCTCGTGAGCGGGCGCATCTCGTCTAGCAGGTGGACCTGCTCGGAGAAGTCGTTCAAGTCGAAGTGCCCCTGGAGCACGCGAACGGCGTCGCGCTCCGCCTTTTTTTCGTCGACGACGTCCTCGAACGCCTGGATGAGGGCCGCCACGTTGCCGCGGCGCAGGATGCCGTCGCTCATCAGGATCACAATACCAGTAGCGCAGTAGCGGCGGTGACCGCACGGGCAGATCGGCGGGCGCCCGCCCCGCCACGGAACGGGCGGCAACGTCGGGCCGAAGCGCTATCCTAGCCCCGTGATCCCTCGGGCGCTCCTGCTAGCAGCCGCGATCGCCACCGGATCGACCTCGCCGGACGCTGGCGCGTCGCCCCGATGCGAACCGGACCAAGGTGTCTGGGCAGGCCGCTGCTTCGACCGCCACCAGTGGGAAATGGATGAAGAGCGTTGTCCCGACGGCGTCATCCTGATGCCAGAAGGCGAGAAGCAACCACGCTGCGTCTCCTGCAGGGACGTGGACATGCAGCAGCCGATGAACTACTGCGCCGGCCTGCGTGCCCGGCGCGCGGATAAGGAGTTGAACGCGACCTACCAGGAGCTGACGAAGGACTTCCCCGACCACGTCCCCGAGCTGCGGACCGCCGAGCGCGCCTGGATCAGGAGTCGCGACAAGGAATACCAGGCAAGAGAGAAGCAATACGAGGGCGGTTCGATGGCGCCCCAGGTGTACGGCGACTGCATGTACCGGCGGACGCGCAAGAGGACTGACGAGCTCAAGAAGCTCCGCGAACGCTGGTCGCCGCGATGAATCGTCTGCTCGGCGGCGCCCTCGCAGCCGCGATCCTCCTGGCGCTGCTCGCGGGCGCACTGATGATGCACGCTGCGTGGCAGCACAACCCGCAAGGGATGTTTCAGGAGCTTGCTGCCGACGGCACGACGATCGTCCACTGGTTCGATTGGCTAATGGTCGGCGGCTCCTGGTTTGGCGCCGCGCTCGGCGCCCTTTGCCTGGCGGGCATGATCCTGATCGGTGCCGCCTGGGTCGTGCGTCGCCTGGCTCGGGCGACGACCCGATCCGGTACTGCGTCTTCAGCGCCGCCTCGACGGCGCCACCTTCACGGACGCTGAACGCCCGGCGGTCCCGTCATCGCATCTGCATCGACGCCTCGGAGCACGGGTATCTAAACGCGCAGGCCGCCGGCGCCTGGCCTTCTCTTCGCCGGAACCAATTTCGCCGCCTCCGGACCGAAGAGTCGAGAGACAAGGGCCCGGAATTGCGACCTCAGGATCCGCTCATCCTTGGTTACGTGGCCCATTTCTTCTTCAAACCGTTCTAGGAGGGTCTCCATTTCGAGCGGACGATGGGCATGGATCTCAGCGATCATGTCCTCGTCGTGCCGGTCGCCCCGCACGACCTTCATGAGGGCCAGGTCATGCCGTTCGGGCACGAGAATTCGCAGCTTCTTGAGCCTCATCGCGGCACGCCGGATCCGATCCTCGTAATGGTAGGGACCGTCGGTCACGGCAGCCTTCTCGATCGGGACCGCGAGCCCCGTGGCTTCTCGCGCCTCCGCTGCGGCTTTCACCACCGCTCGCGGCACGTTCGTCCAGGTGTCGATGTCCTTCGTGCTCCCGGTCGCCCCGTACTCCAGCGCCGCCGCCGCGCCCCCGATCACGAAAAGATTCGTAGGTTCGTCCATGAACAGGTCAAGGGAGCGCACGAACCTGACCAGCTCCTCACGCGTGTACTTGCGGAACGCGCTCACGCAGACACCCGCGCCGCCTTGCCGAACATCGATGCGAAGCTGTCGGCCGACATGTTCATGCGAAAGCCCCAGCGCCGCGCAACCGCTGGTGTCTTCAGTTCTGCGAGCCAACGCTCGGTCGCGCTTCGCGACTTGAAGAACTGAGAGGCCCGCACGCGACGCCGTGCCTCGTGCAGGAGCGGTCGCGCAGCATGCGCGAAGGACCGATCTCCCGAAAGTTCCGCCGTCAGATCGAGGAAGAATCCGAGCGTGCGTCCCTGCCCTCGTTCTCTCGCCAACCGACGGAGGAGGCTGAAGTCGAGGCGCTTGCGGGTACGGTAGAGCGCGACCGGTAGCGCACGCGTCACGGTCGCATCCTGACGAGCGAGCGGCAGCGCTTCGGCGAGGACTCGTTCAGCTGGCGGGACATCCGATGCCTTGACGGCCGTCGAGCCGTAGAGCGGCGCTCCCAGGTGGGCGAGCCATGCCTGGACACGCTCGGGATCGGCTGGGGCGCTCTCCGCCGGAACATCGAGCTTGCCGACGAAGAGACCGAGACCCGCGGGTCTCAACAGATCGGCGACCAACGAGAAGTGAGGATTCGCCTCCCGCGAAGTCAGGAGCCGCCGTACCGTCTCAGGCGGAAGCCGCCCGCGTCGGGCGAGCTCGGCTTTCGACATGCCCATCCTCGCCCGAGCCCCGTCGAGCGCCTTCAGCACGTCCCCGGCGCTGTTCACGGCGTCCACAATTAAAGTGTAGCACGCTAGCTACAGTAGTTTATGTCGCCCTCTGAAGTTCCTGTCTGTCGTCACCTCGCCTTCCGTGGCCCCCAATCCCTCGCAAGATTACTGTGCTCCCACTCTCAGGACTAGGCGCGGTGGCGCAGTAGTCGCGACGCCGTTGCCGCAGGCTCTCCGAACCGGGGGCAGCGACCGCCGGCGCGACGGCGCAGCCCGCGCTCGAGTCCCCCCCGCAATCGGGGGCGGATCGCCTCCGCGAGAGTTGAGTGTATATTTACGTTAACGTAAATGAACGCACAAAATCTCCGACTACGGAAACGAACGCCGGGCTACAGTCCCCGCCGGATGGCGCGACCGAAGAAGGAGCCCGATCGCAAGAACATCGTGGGCGTAAGGTGCTCTGACGCGGAGCTGGAATTGCTGCAGCGAGCGGTCGCTAAGGAAATGGAGAAGGTGACCGGAGGGACTCCGTCGCTCCCCAAATATCTTCTTGCGGCGGCTCTGGAGAAAGCCAGGAAGCAGCTCGGGATCAAGTAGTCGTGTGTGAGGGCTCGATCGAAGCGTGGCCGCCGGGGCCCCACACAGGTTCCGGGGCAATCCAATCCGTTCGGACGGTCCGACCCTAATCCCCGATTCGTGCCGGTAGGTGGCCCGAGTCGCGGGCTCCGGCCGAATCAACGGCAACAGAGGACGCCGCCGGCCTCGGAACCCGATTTCGTCACCACCATCGCTTCGTTCATGATGCTGGTTGGATCGCTGCATACCCACGGCGGATTGGCGGCGCAGACCGTGCTTTCGATCTGCCGATCGAATGGCGGCGCACAACCGGGATCCTCGAGCCGGCCGATGTTTCCGCAGCCGTGCAGGTTGTTGCTGCCTGTCGTCGCGCCGGGCGAGCAGCCGGTCGGGGCCGTGCCGCGCTGGCGTGTGGCGAAGAACGCGCCTCCGCTGGCTGTCACCGGCCCGATGCCGGCGTCCTGACAGGTGACGTCGGCGAGCGTCAGCTCGCTCGCGTCGCGGCAGACGTGCCAGCCGTCCGCGCAGAGATCCTCGACCGTGCAGCCCGCGCCGCTCGGGTTGCTGCTGTCGTTCCCTGCAGTGCGCGTGCACTCGGGCGCCATTGACCGCACTGTCAGCACACCCGGAACCGACCAGCCCCCAGAGCAGCCTGCAACCGACGGAAAGCGGACCGCATCGATGAAAGCTTCACGCGTTCCGTCCGAGCATCCGCTCGTTGCCGGTGCCGCGTCGGATCGGTCGCCGCCATCCTCGGCCCCGCCGCCCGAATCAGCGCCGTCGCCCCCCATGCCCGCCGCGGCACCCGCCGTACCGAGCGCGCCGGCAAGGCCGCTGACAGAGCCGGCGCCACCACCAGTCGCTCCCCCCGCACCGGCATTAGTGGAGCCGGCGCTGCCCGATCCCGCGCCGGCGCCGACGGGTGCTCCGCCAGTACCGCCCTCGGCGCTGCCGCCCGAGCCCGCCGCCATACTCGTGCCTCCGGCTCCTCCCAGGCCACTGCGATCGACCGAACAGTCGAGCACCACGATTAGCGCGACCGATATGCGCACCACCACCGAGTAACCCCGTTGATGACCCGAGCCCGATCTCAAGGCGAACCTCCTCGCGCGACGTCTGCAGCCGAATTGCACAGCAGCCCTGGTCGCCCAGACCTCGACTGGCCTACCACCTTTCGATTCGCGTGTCCGCGCCAATGTTGGAATCGAAGCGTCCGGAAATCCGTGCGAGGTGATGGCTGTGGCCCACGATCGTTTGGCGGCGCAGACGCGGTCCCCTGGCCGTCCCTTCTACTGAGCGAGCTGCCCCTGTCGAGCGCCCGCTTTTTCGGATCGGTTCGAACGGCGCATTGCGTGACGCGGATATGATCGCGCGCCACTTGCTGGCGCGCGACCGAAACGAGAACATGGAGGTCGCGATGGTACGTCGGTGGATGCTGGTCGCTGGCGCAGGTTTCGTTTTCGCCTCCTCGTGCGGCGACGAGAACGCGCTCCCGGCCCCGCCGGCTGCCTGCGACCTGCCTGCCGATTTCCTGTCGTCGTGGTCGAACCCAGCGGCGGCGTCTACCTGTGGCCCGCTCAAGCAACGGTCGGGGCTGGGGGTGCGCCAGGGCGTAGCGTACTTCGCGACGGAGAAAGGCATCTGTGCCATCGACGCCGCGGGGGCAAGGTTGATCGCCGAACATCCGCTGGGCTTTCCGCCTGGGGGCCCCTGGACCGCAGACGACGGGCTGCTCGCCTTCGACGAAGTCGCCGTTCTCCTGTTCCCCTTCCCGGGCGGCGACCCGACAATCGTGGCCACCGTGGCAGGGGCGAACCTGGAGCCCAGCGTGATGGCCGCTGCGTACGACGGGCGGTTCGTGTACGGCACCAACGCGCTCGGGCTTTCCGACGGGGCCCTGTGGCGGATCGAGCGCAACGGGTTGCCCGAGATTCTTTCGCACCTCGAGCGCGATGACGGCGAGGCAGACATCGTCGAGAAGATCGTGCCTGCCGCGGATCATGTGGACACCAGCCTCCGCTTCGGCGAGAGGTTGTTCCGGACCGATCTAGCGACCGGCGTCTCGCGTCCCCTCTTCGACGGGGAGGGTACGACTTACCTCCTCGGGGGCGACGGCGACAGCGCCTACGTGCGCGACGCCATCAACCATCCGGATGATCCAAACGCGTACTGGTCGGATCGCAACATGTCCCTGTTTCGGATCGACGGCGCGGGGGTCAAGACCCGCGTGCTGGATGGGCAGACGCCGCTGGTGCCAACCGCCGTGATGTCGATCGAGGGGCGAGTCTATGCGGCAGGGAAGCTCACCTACGCCGGATCCAAGACCTACCATGGGCTGGTCGCCCTGACGCCGTCGGGCACGGGAGCCGATCTGCTGGCGTGCGTACCTGCGCCGGGTGATAGCTACTCATCGCTGGACACGGCCGTGGCGATCACCGTGGAAGGCGACTTCATCTACGTGCTGCTCGCAGGTCGGGCCTACGATTTCGCGATCGTCCGCGTCGCCCGTTGATCCGCCGCGATTCTCTCACCTCGCGATCGCCACCCCGATGATTCCGGCGATCCGCTGACAATCAGGGCGCCTCGCCTCGTGTAGGCGGCGTGCTGGCCACGCTCACCGATCGACCTTCTCTGTCGTTCGAATCGTTCCCACCACAACGGTTCGAAACTGCTGACGTTTCGCTTATCGAGGGAACGTTTGCTGTTCGTAACTACTGGTTCTTCCTCGATTCACCCCGAAATCGCACTCAGGAGGCCGACGGTTCGATCCCGTTCAGCTCCACAGAATCACTAAGGTTTTTCTTCTGGAAAGTCGGTTTGAAACGATTCGCGGTCCAATCGTTTCAAACTTTGGAGCACTCAGGAGGCGAGTCGCCCTCCATCCAGAACGCCTTGCACGCGACGCTGCTGGGCCCCCGCCACCGCCTCCGGCTTCACGTAGCTCTGGATCGTCGTGGTGCTCGACTCGTGACCGAGCGAGGCCGCGACCACGTGGGCGGACACGCCGTTCTCCACCGCCAGCGTCGAATGCAGCCCGCGCATCCCGTGCGCGGTCACCTTCGGTACGCCGGCCGCTTCGCAGATGCGCTTCACCCACTTCCGGACCCAGTCGCGCCAGTGATGCCCGAAGAGCTTCGCCTCGGGTGACTTCCCCTCCGCGAGCCCCTTGAGCAACGGCCGGAGCAGCTCCGGCACCTGCAGCGTCCTCCGCCCCGCCTCCGTCTTCGAGTCCGGGATCCAGAGCAGCTTCCCGTCGTCGTCGAGATCGCGCGCGCACCACACGGGAGACGATCTCGTTCGCCCGCATCCCCATCACCAGCGCCAGCAACGCCGCCACCGCGCCCGCCTCGCCTGCGCCCGCCAGCGCCACCGCCTTCACCAGCCACTTCCTCGCCTCCTCCACGCGCAACTGCGTCTTGCCGTGCTTCCGCTTCCCGACGCCCTCGACCTCCTCGAGCGGATTGCGCGTAAGCCACTTCCTCTTCACCGTGCACCAGCCTGATTGAAAACCTTTCAACGTTCGTTGCAAACAAAGTTGAGCCGATCTGCCCGATCGCGTGTCCAGCCTCGCGCGTCTCCAAAATGGTTCACAAAAATTTTCGACAAAAAACCTGCCTGCCGATTCGCGCGATGACGACTTTTCTCCGCGTTCCCCGCAAGAGCAGAAAAGGAGGCCGTCATGAAGCTACGGGTGCAATTGATTGCGGTCGCTGTGGGTCTGGTGACCGTGGCATCGGCAGAGACCGCGCGCGCGCAGTTGCGAGACACGCTCGAGAAGATCTCCGGTAATGCCGTCAACGAAGGCATTCACAAGAACCTTGGAGGGCAGATAGGCAACGGCCGCGGCAACAATCTCACGCAAGGCTCATCGATTTACATCATTCAGCGCGATCCGTTCCGGGCCATCCGGCGCGGCCGCCAGCTCTTCCAGCGGAAGTTCCTGCCGACGCAGGGTTCCAACGGCCGAGACCGGAGCGGCAACATCGCCCTGGACGCTTCAATCGGCGCCGGCATCGTCGATTCGTGCGCCG
>WNFZ01012138.1_pt1 | contig 10696 bp, 11 predicted proteins | sample 5400081 | NCBI WGS metagenome assembly WNFZ01 (sample SAMN13153365, study PRJNA577476) | soil metagenome | isolation source: 80 cm soil or saprolite under grassland replicate 1 | place: USA:California | collected 2016-06-15
GCGGATTTGCCAGCCGGTGCATATTCTTCGCGCAGTCGAGCCAGGGCTTGCTGGAAGAGAGCCAAAGCCCAGCGGTGGTCGTAGATTTTTTCCGATGTGAGTTCGGACGCCGTTTCGAGTCAGTAGTGGGTCTCAGCCGAAGTCTGGTCCCAGGAAAGATGGACCTGGCCGCCGCCCCGTTTGATGGTGCGCGCGCGCTCCCATTCGTGAGTCAGAAAATGTTTGAGCGAGGTGAGCAGAAAGGAGCGGAACTTGCCGCGCTGAGGATCGGCCAGCTGCACTGATTTCTTCTCCAGGAATTGCGCGAAGAAGGCCTGAGTTAAATCCTGCGCGTCTTCCGGACTGTGGCCTTGTCGGCGCACGTATGCATAAAGCGGATACCAGTAGGTGCAGCAGAGCTTTTCCAATGCTTCACGGGCACTGGGCGTTGGCTTCGTGCGCAGTTTGATGCACCGGGAGGCGAGTGCCTTTCACACACGCCTGGCCGTGGCAGATTTTCGAGTTAATGGCGATGCGCTCGTGCATACCGACTTGGAGTATCCGCGATTAGCATGGTGGGCGCAAGTCCGCCTTGACGGAGAAAAGTTTTCGAGTTCTCCATCGATGACCCTCCGCTCCTTCCGGCTACTGGGGTGCCTTGGCCCTTCGCATTGGGTTTGGCATCGACCAGTAATAATCCTCTCCTCCCCGGATTCGCCATGAGTGAGCTTCCAAGTCGAACCGCTTAAGCCATTCTTCCCGGCAAACCCCGCCGAGATTGAGCCGTTGGATTCCATTGAGCAAGGCGCGGAATCCAAACCCGCCAACACCGCGCACTTCGAGCGCCGGTATGACCAGATATTCCAGGCCCTCCGATGTCGGTGCAACCACCAGATTCATCAACTCGCGGAGACTGACCCGGTTCGTGGGAACGGCTTTGCCAGCCCAATGAAACTCCAGGGCGCGCCGTGTCGGGGTTGGAAGGGCCAGGGCATCCAGTAGGTCCTCCACTGGCCACGTCCAATCCAGATCATCAGCCACTCGAAATGCCCGAGCCAACCGTTCGGCCCGCTGGGCGGCCTCATGGTCTCGCGCCTCCCGGCTCAAGATTTCGTGGACTCGGTTCTCTGTAATCCGAAACTGCCGGGCGAGCGCTCCGGGCGATGCGCCGGCGTGGCAAAGCTGAACAATATCGTGATTTCGCTGACGGTAGTTTTGTTGCATCGCGAAGCGGGCAAACAATGCCAGGTTTTTAGAAACACAGCAATCCACCACACGGGAGTCCACTGGCACGCCCCGCGAGATGATACATCTCGGGCGTGAACCAGTCCGGGGAACCATCCCTGTGTGAGTAGTGATTGAATAAGAAGACTCCGCGCTGCATCGTGATTGCCGGCCCAAACGGAGCAGGGAAGACCACCTTCGCCCGGGAGTTCCTTCCCCGGGACGCTGGCGTGGTGCACTTCGTCAACGCAGACTTAATCGCCGGTGGGCTTTCGCCATTACGCCCGGAATTGGCGGCACTTTCCGCAGGGCGTTTGTTCCTGGACGAACTGGATCGCCTCGCGGCCGCCCGGCTCGATTTTGCTTTCGAGACAACCCTCAGCGGCTTGGGCCACGTGAGGCGTCTTCAGCAGTGGAAACCTGTTGGGTACCGGATCGAGATGGTTTTTTTGCGTCTCCGATCGCCGCGCATCTCCCTGCGTCGAATCGCGGCTCGGGTCAGGCAAGGTGGTCACAACGTGCCTCGATCCGACGTGTTGCGACGCTTTGATCGCGGTTGGAAGAACTTCGGCGTCGCCTACAAGGCGCTTGCCGATGAATGGGCCGTGTATGATAATTCCGGCACGGTGCCCAAGCTTTTGGAGCGAGGGCCATGAACGGACCCATGCGAAAGAACAAGACACAGAACTTTGCCGCAGCGGTCGGACGTGCCCTCCGGCGCGCAGCGCGAGCCGCGCCCAAGACAGCCCGAGCCCACGACACGCCGATTTATGTTTGGCAGAATGGCAAGGTCGTAGCGCAGAAGACGTAGAGTCGGGAGCGCCGCGGGCCGAGGCGAAACAAGTCTCCACTCACGGCGCACCGCCCTTTGGCCGCCTGTCGGGCCGGGGATTCCTATGGCCCACTTTACGGGGCCGAAAACAAGGCCATAGGCCCTGTCAAAGCGGCAAGCTTTTCGTAGTCTTCTGCCGCCAGGCCACGTATCGTGGTCCGACACCGCACGACAACGCACGACACCACCACGATTGAATACTTGGCGATTAGACGTGGGGCCGACCGAGCACCGCCAGAACCGGTATATAACCGGTGTAGACCTTGGACTTCACTCCTTGATCGGTTGTAGGAAATGATGAACCACGTGGTTCCCCACTTGTTTGCCCTGATTTAGTCCGTGCCGACAGGCCGTGCGGAGCCGCTTGGGAAAAACTGGCATAGGAACGAAACACGCCGCCGGGCGCTGTGCTGGTGGTGATGCGGAAACTGAAGTCGTCGGTTCCGAAGAAGCTGGCCAACACTTGGGCCGCCGCGCCACCAACCGCCGCGTGTTGCGAGACATAGTCGGGGTGCACGCCAATGTAGGTCAGCGGTGTCCAGGTCGGATCGGCGATTGTCTGGTCATTGCCATCGGTGTCGCCGGCGTCAATGGCGTCGCGGGGCCGCCAGAAATTGCGAACCGCTTTTCAACGCAAACGGTGTGACATTGCCCCAGGCCACAAAGAGCGCGGCCGGATCCGGATGGTAAATGCCCGGCCCAGGCGCCAAGGTGTAAGGGAGAGTGATGGCTGACCCATCGCCGCTCCGTAACGCCAGAATCAACGCGGCCACCGATTCTCCAACCGAGATGCCCTTGGTCTTCGAGTCGCCGTCCGGGATAAGCCCTAGCGAGGCCGTGTACGCCGCATCGAGGTCCACCTGGCGACTCGGATACAGGTTGACCAGCACCGCGTGCGCCGCCGCTGCCGTAGCAGCTTCCGGCGAGGCGCTGGGATCGGCCAGGGGACCCACAACATACGGAGTGTAGGCTCGATCAATCGCGTTGACTGAATCAAAAATCGCGATGTGGACCATCGCGAGGGCCCGTCCGGCGGGTGGCGTGCGTATGGCGCCCGGAATTGCATCCTGGGTCGCCAGCGTTAATTCGTTCCAGTCGGTCACGATGTCAGCGCGGACGCCGGGCGCGCTCGCCAATGCCGCGAGTGCCAAACCGGAGGCGATGAGTTGTTGAACTCGAACACTTGTGCGTATTGCTTTCATGACGTTCCTTTCATATTGGCTTGTTGTTACTTTTGCGTTGCTGAAAGTGAGGACCGTGCTTCGCTCTCACGGACCGACGCGGCGGAAGGAGACGCTGCCTTTGTCCGTGTCATGCGCCTGCGACCAGGCGGACAGAAAGTCACTTCCATCGCCTGCCCTCGATTGCCGTTGGCAAGAACATTCCAGACGGCATGGACGAACCGGGCGTCTGTCGGATCAGCTGTGATGGAGGGCTTATCGGTGGTGGTCAACTTGTCCGTACCCACGAAGAGTGCAACGGGATTGGACCAGCGCAGGCCGCCGTCGGTAAACTTGCTGACCAGATCGAGCCGGAGGTCGCCCGTTGCGAGCTTGGAAATTCTTTGCATTCACCCCTTGCTACCGGAAATGGCGCTGAATTGGTTGGTGGCGTGTACGTATAGGTACCGACGACCGGGACGCGGTTGTTGATGCCTGACGGAACGCTTGTCCTGCCGGCTACGCCGGTGCGCCGTCTCGCAGGCCTTTCACTCGGCGGTGATCGCAATCAGGAACGGCGCGGCGATCGCCATGGCAGAGCGGATATCGATGGTGGCAATCTCCGCTTCCGGCCGCGGGTTTGCCCAGCGGAAGTGGTAGAGGACCACGTCGCAGTCATTACGCCGGCTCTCGAGATTCTCCCCGCGCCAGACTTCAGTCGCGCTTTGGTTGAGCGGAGGGTGCTTGTCCTTTTTTTGGTACCAGCATGCGATGTTCTCCTGGTTCAGGAGCGGAATGCTCATTTGCTTACCGTCAGTGTAATGGACGACATATTCGCCGACCTGAAAGCCGCTCGGGGCCAACCACCCGAAGGCGTGCAAGAAGTGCAAAGTCCGGCACCGCTGGTGAACAGGGACGCCCTTGATTTCAGGAGGGTAATCGAAAGCAAGGTCCGGGTGGATGCCACCCAGTTGAATGACGCCACGAATGTCGAACTCGGTGCCGTCGAAGGTCTGGCGGCCTGCCGGTAACGTCGCGAGGGTATTCCCAACCCATGTCGGATTCAACAAGCAATTGGTGAGGGAAGCATTGTAGAATGCGGATAGATCCGTCGACTTCGCGCTCGAGTGTGGATCGCGCGGAGGGATGTGGATGGCCGGTGGTGGTCGATCCGCTCGCCCGCTCGCCTGATTGGTGTGGGCCAGATACGACCGCCAGAGTTGCTCACGGGCCTCCCGCTCAGCGCGTTTGGCGTGGTCGGCCGCTTCGTCGGCGCGCTGCCGCTCACGCCTCTGCTCGCGCTCAGCACGAGTGGCGCGCACCGCCTGCCAGGTGCTGATGACCGTGCCAAGTATTAACGCAACCGCAATCGCAGCGCCGGCCGCGAACGCGCCCCGATGCCGCCGCACAGTCCTTTCAAATCGGTAAAGAGTGCTAGGCGGGCGTGCCAGCACCGGCTCGTGGTTCAAGTGGCGCTCCAGGTCCGCCGCCAGCCCGTTGACCGTCTCGTATCGACGGTGCCGGTCTTTCTCCAGGGCCTTCATGTTGATCCAATCCAGATCCCCGCGGAGCAAACGATTCAAGGTGGCGGGATCGGCGTGGCGCTGTTTGGCGACTTCGATGAGTCGCTCGCCCAGTGTGGCCAATCGCGTCGAGGGCTTGGGCGGCTCGGTCTCCTGAATCATGCGCCGAATTTCGTCCAGCGCCGCCTGGCGCAAGGTCTCCGCGTCGAACGGTGTTACGCCCGTAAGCAATTCGTAGAGCAGCACACCCAGCGAGTAGATGTCCGAGCGGGTGTCGATGTCCAAACCCCCGAGAGCGGCTTGTTCGGGGCTCATGTAAGCCGGCGTGCCGATCATTTGCTCGAATCGGGTGAAGAGCGTCTTATCGGTGAGCTTTTGTCCGAGGGCCTTGGCCACACCAAAGTCAATGACCTTGGGCACCGGCTCGCCATCGTGTTGGGTGACCAGCACGTTGCTCGGCTTGAGGTCGCGGTGAATCACCCCTTTCTGGTGCGCGTGTTGCACGGCGCGGCAGACCTTGATGAACAATTCCAGGCGCTCGCGCGTGCTCAACTTGCACTGGTCGCAGTAGTTGGTGATCGGCAACCCGCGCACCAGTTCCATGACAAAGTAGGGGCGCCCGGCGGAGAGATACGGAGCGACCTCACCAGCCCCTCTCCACGCCCCTTTTCCCTCACCCTGTCCTCTCCCTTCCGATGGGAGAGGAGAACCATCGGATGGGAGAGGGTGGCCGGAGGCGGTGTGAGGGGCATCGGTGATTCCCGCATCATAGATCTTGGCAATATTCGGATGATCCATCAGCGCCAGCGCCTGCCGCTCCGCTTCGAAGCGGGCGATGACTTCTCGCGTGTCCATGCCGGCCTTGATCACCTTGAGCGCGACCTTGCGCTGTACCGGCTCGGTCTGTTCGGCCATAAAAACGATCCCGAAGCCGCCTTCGCCGATTTGTTGGAGGAGCTTGTAGCGGCCAATCCGCCCGCCGATCTGCTCGATCACGAGGCCGGCCTCTGGCGCCAGGACGGATTCCTGGGGCAAGTCGCCAGCCTTGTCAGGGATCCGGGCGCGAGGGTCAGTGATTGGCGCGTGGTGAGGGGTGCCTTGCCTCTCGCCCTGCCCTCGCCCCGCGGAGGTCTCGGAGGGGACAGGGTGGCCGGATACCGGGTGAGGGGAATCGCACGTGGGAGTCCCGGCATCGGACGCTTCGAGCGAGACGTGCACCAGGCACTTGGGGCAGAGCCCCTCCCAGCCCTCCTCGGGCAGCGGCGCTTTGCACCGCGGGCATGTTTGCGCAGCGCTCATGGAGCACTGAAGAATTGTCAGTCGCGGCTTTGTCTGTTCAAGGCGGTCTTCATTTCCGCTCAAAACTCTTACGGCCCCGGATCAGAACTCTCATCGCGGTGAAGCTCCCCCCATGCTCGTCTACCAGAAAGCCAGGCCGCGCATCACAGAAAACGCTAACCGCAGTCTCCGTCCATTAGGGAGAAGATTTCCCCCAAAAGCCAATGCGATTTGATATCCTGGGATCCACGCGATGATCAGACCGTGATGGTCGTGCCGTCGAATTTGGTGACGGTCCAAGCCCCGCCTTCGTTGTAAGTATTCTTCTGGTCCTGCAAAATTCCGATGGCGACTGCCTCGCCCAGTTTGACCGACTCCCAGTAATCACTGCGGTAATGAATGCCCAGCGCATTGCGGCCTTGAGCCACGTTGCCCGCCAGTTTGTCTAGTTCGTGGCCGACGGTCAGCGGCGGGCCGCTGTAGGGCAACAGCGCGGTGCCGTCGGCGTTCGGGACGACAGGATGGGGGATCACGGTGGACTCGTCGAACCACGCCTTGAGGATCGTCACGCACGCGCCGGCCACGGTGGCATGGCCCGCGCCATAGGACGGGTGCGTAGGCGAGCCCTCAGGCATCGCGATCGGTAACAGGTAGGAACCATAGTTAGAGTAAACTGCGCTCGGCGCGATCGAGTTGAGCAAGTCGGAGTGGATCGGGCGCTCGACCATGCCGGCCAGCGTTTGGTGAACTAATCCGCCCATCGCCTCCGGGCGCAGGCGCCGGTGCACAAACCATTTCTGATACCACACGGCTTTGAGCGCGCGCGTGGCTACCTCAGTGACCATGCTCAACAGGTGCGGGGCGCAGAAGGTGCCGAAGCAGGCCGTGTTGTGCAACGACGAGTAAGGATTGCCCCCGTCGAAAGGCGCGCCGCCTCCGTGATACCAGTCGCGCTGGCCCGGTTGGGCGAACAGGCCCAGCAAGATGAGGCAGGCCTGATGATAAGCCTGGTAAAGCGCATCGACATGCGCCCACTCGCCCAGGTCGCGCAGGTTCCGGATGTGGCGCGGGGTCGGGTCCATCTGGTAAGGCGAGGGCATAAAACCGTTCTGCATGGCCAGCCATTCGTTGTAGTCGGTCAGGTAGGCCACGCCTGGAAATCTCGTGTAGAGCTTCTGCGGCAGGAGCATCGAACCTTGCGGGATGTCCAGCCACAGAAACTGCGAGAGATACGGTCCGACCAGTTCGCCCGGCGTGTTGCCTCGGAAGACCGTGCCAGGGGTGACCTGGCCGGCTACTTTCGGCGCGCGCAAATCGCTCAAACGCGAAAGGTCCTCCGCGGCTGCGGCGAGGACAGGACTGCTGTCGTAGTCCGAGAAATGCACGTCCCGAGCCAGCGCCATCCAATACAGCTCCGCCAGTTCAGCGGCTGCTTCTGCGCTGGCGAGCGCCGGAGCCGGCGGCTGGAACAGAGCGTGGGAGTCGGGTCCTTCCAGGTCGAAGGCGAGGCCGGCCTGAGGATTGGTCAGTTTGGCGCCCAGGCCCAACGGGATGGCTTCGAAGTCTTCCCGGAGACCGGTGGAGATCGCCGTGAGCAGCGCGCTGTAGGCATTCAAATCGACTTCGCCCAGCGCATCGTGAGGCAGCGCCTTGGTGTAGCTGCCCATTCGGTTGGGATAGAGGGCTTCGTCGCCGTTGTTGGGATGGACCGGAACGGGTTGGTTGAACTCGAAGAGCGCGGCCTGTTGACGAATTCTGTAGGCCTGCAAGCGGCGCTCCGAGGTATTGGCCGACGCCGAGGCAACGTTGGACGCGGCTTTGGCTTCCGGCCTTGCGAGCCGCGAAGCCACACCAACGCCATTGGCCGCGGCGCCGGCGGCCAGCACCCGTGCGACGAATGAACGACGGTTCAAAGCGCCCGCGCCGGTGGTCGTCGGTGATTCCTTGGCCGTGGGTCTTTTATTGGATGAAGAGTTCATATTCCTCCTTTAAGGCAAATCAGCGCTGGATGTGTTTTCAACGCAGAGCGGATCGCCCATCTTCGAGCTTCCTCCTTCGGGCGATCCCGCTCCTGATTCGTTGTCACTCCATCAGCGCTCATGCCGATTACGGTTCGAACGAGAATATCCGCTGCACCGCCCAAGTGCACGGTGGACCTTGCACCGGCCCGTGGGTCGACCCGTCGACATGGTAGGCGATGTGTACCTGGAAGCCGGCATAATCGGTCAGACAGCCGTCAAAGTCCACCAGGTGGAGTAGAGACATCGGTCCCGGCGGCAAAATGCCCGAGATCTGGCCCTCGCCTTCATCGTCGGCGACGAACCCGTTTTGGCTGCCGTCCTGAGCGCCCAGCGGCCCGGCGGTAACGGCGTTGGCCGCAGGCGGATTCGGGAGCGTGGGATCAGGATTGAAACCCGGAGGCTTGAAGGCCACGATCCACGCGCTGTATTGACCGTTGGGGACCAAACCCGACAGATGCACCACGACGTGCGAGCCCTCGGCGAGGCACTTGACCGCCGCCCGACCCTGGACGTTGTTCCACTCAGCCCAGGTGACCTGATGGCCATCAGGCGCAAGGATGGGAGTCAGACTATTGGGAGGAGGACAGGCCGCGCCTCTGGTGAAAAGCAGCGTGCCGTCACTGGTTGGCGCAGCGCCGGTGCTGTCGCCAAACGTCCTGAAAAGTCCGATGTTGGCGACGCTTTCGTCCTGGCGGAGTGGCTCCTGGGCCGGGCTGGAGGCGGCGCTAAGCGCCAGGCCCGCCACCGCGGCGAGACTGAACTGACGAATGTTTTTCATGATCTTTTACCTTTCTGCCAGGTGCAGCCACCTGGACTTTGTTGTTGTTTGTTTCACTCCCGGCCTGGGCATCGCGCTATGAGCGAAGTCCCGAACCGATCGGCGGGCCTTCGTGGACATCATCTACTGCCGAGACCCGCCTTCTTCTCACTCGAGAAGAATTTTTGGGGGGCGCGTTCGACTCCCTCCCACTTACTAGTACGCTCTGGAGAGGGCCGATCTTTCAAACTTTCTCACGCCTACTCCTTGCTACCGGGAACCAGCGGCAGGATTACAGGAAATCTGAAATGCCTTGGGGAAGGCTGCAAAGAGGCTCAATTGGCCGAGACAGTGGAAGATTAGGAACCAAAGATGGTGACGCGGCAGCTGGGCGGATCGAAACTGACCAGAGCGCCTGTCGCGTCAACGCGACGACCAGAATGCAAATGCGCCATCTGAACCAACTCTCGAACAGGCCAATCATACGGCGCCAAGTCCCACACACGGGCGCCGCCATACCTGCCGACAGTGAGCAGGCGCCTCCCATCAGGACTGAACTTGGCGTTCGACACATCAACGCTCTCCAAGCCAATGATCGGCTTGCCCGTGGCGATGTCCCATATGACGGATGTGCATCCGAGCGGGAGGTGAGCACGCTCTCGCCGTCGGGGCTGAATTCAGCCCGATACACACCGGCCTTATGCTTCATCAACGGACTGGCCAACCCGCCCGCGCTTGCGTTCCACACACATGCCGTAGAGTCGGCACTGGCGGTGAGCACGAAGCGACCGTCAGGACTGAAGGTCGCGTACAGCACTGTGTCATGTGCGGGCTTCAGGCATAACGCCTCGAAGAGTTTCTTTGCCTCGGTCTACCCGAAAAACGTCTCGAGCTTACAAGAAAAGCGCACGATCCACTTAAGCGGTCATCAGCTTGATGAGATAGCGCAGTTCGTCATCGATCTCCGTCAGACTCGTCACCGTGTGAGCGATTTCCTCGCGTACGAGTTGGCGGTAACGCTTCCGCAGCCGATGCACGGCCACCGTAACGGCTGCAGCGGTCATTCCTAACCGGGCCGCGATTCCGGCGTAGTCCCCGTCACCGGCTTCATCCGACAGAAGGCCTTTCAATTCTTCGAACTGTTTGCCCTTGCCCGCGCCCGTGAATTCCTGGTGCAGTCGAGCCAAAGCCTGCTGAAAAAGAGTCAGTGCCCAGCGCCGCTCGAAGGCCTTGTCGGGTGTGAGATCAGAAGCTGCTTCGAGTTGGTAGCGGCTCTCCGCCGATAGTTGGTCCCACGGAAGCGGGCGATTTCCGCCTCCGCGTTTCTTGGCTCCCACCCGTTCCCACTCGTTGACCAAAAAATTCTGCAGCGAGGTCAGGAGAAAGGATCGAAACCGGCCGCGCTCGCGCCGCGCCCGACTCAAAACGTTCTTCTCCAAAAGACGGGCGAAGAATTCCTGAGTCAGATCCTGCGCGTCTTCCGGGCCCGAGCCTTTTCGGCGGACGTAGGCGTAAAGGGGAAGCCAGTAAGTGCGGCAGAGTCTTTCAAGCGCGTCGGTGGCTTGCGCCGAACTCCCTTCACCCGCCGCCAAGACCACGCTCCAATGGGTGGTGGCGAACCACTGTCCTCGAGGTGGCGAACCACTCACGTTAGAGTCCGGGAGTACCATTCGCGGAACATTGAACCTTCGGCGAACGGCAGGCAATGCCGAAAATGTCTAAGATGTCGCAGCGCTCGGGCCGGCCGCAGCAAACCACGGCAAATGAGACGTCGAACGGTTTTTTTGAGACAGCCCCAGTATTAGCGCCGTTTCAACGACACCGTACGCCGTTATACGCCATACGCGGGAGGGCAGGGTCTCCTGCGGCGCTCGGGTTGAGTGAGAGCATACTCGTGGATGACGTTTTGCTCGCATGGTTTT
>WNFZ01022839.1_pt1 | contig 10696 bp, 11 predicted proteins | sample 5400081 | NCBI WGS metagenome assembly WNFZ01 (sample SAMN13153365, study PRJNA577476) | soil metagenome | isolation source: 80 cm soil or saprolite under grassland replicate 1 | place: USA:California | collected 2016-06-15
CGCGCGATGTTGTCCATCTGCGCCGCCCAGCCCTCGTCGTTGCGGCGGAAGACCCGCTCTCGGCGCTCCGGCGGAATGCGATCCAGGCCTGATTCGACGACCGTCAGCAAGGTGCCCTCGTCCACGTCGCGGAGCGAGAACTCGACCAGCGTGGTCGGCTCCGCCTCGGGCTCGTCGGGGTCCGGACGCCAGCGGAAAGCCAGCAGCCGCTCGGGCTCCACGCGCTCGACCGTGACCGACAAGGTCAGGTGCTCGTAGCCGGGGTACGTGATCGGTCCTTCGACGCGGGCGCCGGGTGTGAACGTGCCGTCACTCAACGCCGCGCCGAACCACTCGCCGAACTCGCGCGTGTTGACCAGTGAGCGCCAGACGCGGGCGCGCGGTGCGCGCAGCACAACTTGCTTTTCGATGCGATCGGTGGTGGTGCTAGCCATACTCATTATGCAACCTCCGGGTTGCATAATAACAAGCAACCGCGCGGTTGCCTAATTTTACCGACGCAGCAGGCCGGTGACGAGCATGATCACCGCAATCACGGCCAGGATTGGCGACCAGAACTGCACCGGGATGAAGAACAGGGAGTGGCGCGGCTTGAGGATCACCTCCTGGCCGGTCGCTTTATCGACCAGCACACGGCCGCCGCTGTTCATGCGCCGCCCAATCGGCCACAGGACCACCGCGGCGACCAGCAGGCCAAGACTGACCAGCCAGGTGGCGTTCTGCTCATAGCCGACCGGGCCGAAGATGGCGGTGCCGACCAGCTGGCCGGCGAGCAGCCCCAGGAAGGCGATGACCGCGACCAGGATCCCCCACCCGCGCCAGATGATCACGTGCTTTCCAGAAGTGTAGCCTCGGGCAGCAGGACATTCTGGCGGCGGCGTTGTCCGAACGTCATGAACTCCGTATAGCCGACACTGCGCAGCAGGTCGACGGCGGATTCGAAGTCAGCTGCGACCTCGTCGGGGGCGTGTGCGTCCGAGCCAAGCGTGATCGGCACGCTGGCGGTGGCGTATGCGCGCAGCAAGTCGGGATGCGGATAGATCTCCGCGCACGGTTTGCGCAGGCCAGCGGTGTTGAGCTCCACGCATACGCCCGCGCGCGCGAGGCGCTCCGCCAGGCCAGCGTAATTCGACGACTGCGACACCGTTGGGTAGTGGCGAAACTTCTTGATCAGGTCGCTGTGGCCGATGGTGTCGAACAGGCCGGTTTCGGCTGAGGCACCAACCGTGTCGAAGTACTGGGTGTAGAGCTGGTCGGTGTCCCAACGGGAGTACTCGGCACCATAGCGACTGTCGTCGAAGCCCCAGCCGTTGAGAAAATGCACGCTGCCGATCACGTAGTCCCAGTCGTAGCGCCGCAGAATCTGCTCGAGGTCGCGCTCGTGGCCGGGGATGAAGTCGGCCTCGGTCGACAGGCGAATGGTGATGTCGCCGGCATACCGTCGGCGGCAGCGCTCGACGTCCTCGATGTAGAAGTCGTGCTCCCACTCCGCCATGCCCAGCACGGGGTCGCGCCGATCGGGCGCCAACCAGTACATGTACAGGTGGTCGGAAAAGCCGAGCTCGACCAGTCCGCTGGCAATGGCATGCTCGACGTAGCGCTCCATGGCGCCGGCGGCGTGGCCACAGCGAGCGGTGTGGACGTGATAGTCGACCAGAGGCAGCGCGATGCAGCAGATTTTAGGTGGACCCTACCGCGCGGGACCGTGGCCTGGCCTTACCGGGCGGGGCGCGGCGGTCATCGTCGCGCATGCGCTGCTGCTGGCCGTGCTGACCGAGGCGTGGCCGCCGCTGAGCGTGCTGCCCGTGCTGAGCGCAACGCTGCTCACCCGAGTGCCGGGCGTCGCATCCGCGGTCTGTGGCGCCTATCTGCTTCCGCGGAGCCTGCTGACGTTGCTGGGGTGGCTGCCGATGCCACCCCTGCTGCTCGCGCCGGCGATGGCGTTCGACCTGATCGTGTGGCTGCGCTGGGACGACCTGCCGCGCTGGCGCGGCAAGTGGCGCAAGCGTGATCGACGGCCGCGGGAGCCCCGATTGTGGCGCGTGGCGCTCGCGGCGGCGGCGTTCGAGGTGCTGCTCGCGCTAGCGGGATAGGTACAGGATGGCGACCGCCAGCGCGGCCCATACGACGACCGAGAACAGCAGCGGCCGGTCGCGGAACAGGAGCTCTTCGGGCGCCCCGCCGACGTTTCCCTCGCGGATCAGGAACAGATAGCGGAACAGCCCGTACAGCACCACCGGGATCGTGAGCATCATGCTGTGGCTCTTGGGCAGGTTCTCGGCCGAGAACGTGTACAGCGCGTACGTCATGAGCGCGGCGCTGCTGATGACCAGGATCAACTGGTCGATGAACTCGAGCGAATAGCTTTCCAGGTTGCGCCGGTGACCGACCGCATCCACGCCGAGGGTCTGCAGCTCGGTGCGTCGCTTGCCGAGCGCGATCAGCAGCGCGCCCAACAGGGTGGCGCTATAGAGCCACGGCGAGATCGGAACATCGATGGCGACGGCGCCGGCTGCCGCGCGCACCACGAAGCCACCGGCGATGCCGAAGATGTCCAGCAGGACGAGGTGCTTGAGCGTGGTGCTGTAGACCGCCGTCAGCACGATGTATCCGACTGCCAGCAGCCCCAGCGGAACACCGAGTCGGAAGCACGCGGCGAGTCCCAGGAACGCCAGCAGCAGACCGACGCCGAGCGCGACGGGCACTGGCACCAGGCCAGCCGCGATCGGTCGCAGGCGCTTGGTGGGGTGTTGTCGATCTGCCTCGACGTCGACGACGTCGTTGAGCAGGTAGCCCGCGCTCGACAAGCAGCAGAAGGCGAGGAATGTGACCACGCTGCGTAACAGCAGGCCGGGCTGCTGCAGGTTCAGCGTGAACGCCAGCGCGACGAAGATGAGGCCGTTCTTGGTCCACTGCCGCGGGCGCAAAGCCAGGATCAGCCCACGTCGCACGACGAGCGGAGCCGTCGTGGCGCGGCGGCTCACGGCGTTGCTCACGGATGTAAGTTTACGAACGCGCTACGGTCGGAGGCGCAGGCGCCAGGTGAAGGGCGCGTTGAACGGTTGGGGTGGGAATGGCCGCGCCGCGGTGGGCGTCTGGAGGCCTTCGGCGGCCGCGCCAAGTCCGACGTCGACGAGCGCGCGCAGGATTGGGCGGTGTTCCTGGTCGGTGGCGCGGTCGCCGAGTGAGCGGCGCTCGGCCTGGCGCAGGTGCTGGTTTGCGCGCGCGCTGAAGCCGGCCCACGCGAGGAGCTCCGCGAGGCGGTACCAAGGCCAGGCGACGTCGGGCAGTCGCTCGGCGGCAGTTTCGTAGGCCAGGCGGATGCGCATGAAGGTGTCGTGATCGGCTGCCTCGGCGCTGCCGGTGCGAATGCCGCGGCCAAGCGAGCGGACGCCGAGTGGTCCGGCCAGGAGGTCACCTTCGGCCAGGCTCAGCCAGCCCTCGTCGCGCCGGCTGCGCGCCAGGTCTCTGGCGCGGGCGAAGGCTTCCTGCTGGTGCTCCGCGGCGTTTGAGTCGCTGCTGATGGGCACAAGCCACCAGCGGGCGTCCTCATCGCTCCACAGCTCCCGCGTGAGCGGATCACGCAGACCGCTTGCCCGCGCGGTGTGCGGATCCAGCCGTGTGGCAGCCAGATACAGGGTGAAGGCGGCGGCCGGGTCGAGAGAGATCAGTTTGTAACCGCTTACGAACGTCTCGGTCGGGATGTGGCGACCGAGCCGGGTGGCCGCGTGCAGAATGCGCAACGCCTGCCGCGGCTCGCCTCGATGAAACGCATCGTGGGCGAGCCATTCGGCGGCTTCGGCCTGGATCGAGCGAGCAGGACGTTCTTCGAGGATTTTGTGCCACGTTTCCGCGGCGCGTGCGTGGTTTGCTTGCGCCAGCGCGCGGGCGAGTGGGGTGAGATCGGTCTCTTGTTCCCAGTCGCGCGGCAGGACTTCGCGGGCGACCGCGCCGAGGTGGTCGAGGTTGGACTCAAGGTCTTTGGCGGTGCTCAGCTCGTGGAAGGCCGTGTCCAGGTCGCCTTCGAGGAGGGCCGAGCGGCCGGCGACGCGGTGCTGGGTGATCTTCAGAATGAACTGCTCTGCTTGCAGTCGCTCCTGTTCATCGTCACGTTCGATGACTGGCTTGCGCTGCCGCGGCGCTTTCGGGGGCTGCGCGTTGACCTGAATCGGCGTCGCGGGCAGGGCGCTGACGGCTGCGCACGATGCCTCGTGTAGCTCACTGCACAACAGGCGCTGGCACAGCGCTCCTGCGCAGCGCTCGCAGCGTTCAGCGGGTAATCCACACTGGCTGCAGAGCATAGAGATAGACATACAGCGCCACGTGAAGTATCGGCCGCCGGGGGGCGGTCCTTTAGCCCTAAATGGGGCGATCGATCGTGACAGCGGCGTTGAATTGGGAAAACTTCAGGACGCGCACCGTCGCGGTGGTATCGCCGGCGCCGATCGGGCCTTCGAGGCGCACCTGGCGCGGCAGGAAGTCATCGTTGCCCACCCACAGGTCACCCGGGTCGAGGACTCGCGGCGCACCAGTCGCGGCCGGCGCTTTCTGCCACTGCCCACTCAGCGGGTTGGTGAGAAACAGGTCTTCGCCGACCGCGATGAGCTGGGACTCGGCGCTAAAGCCGGCCAGCCGCAGAGTGAACTTCATCCGCAGCTTGTCCGGCCGCTGGACGTCCCCTTCGGCGTTGACGATCTGCACACCCGCCGCGAGCTGCACACTGCCGTTCTGCTGCTCGAGCGTGAAGTGCGCGGTGTTGGCCTTATCGAGCTCGTCGGCGGCCCGATCGAGGACCTCCCTGGGCGTGAGCTCGCGCGGCGCCGGCGCGCACGCCGCCCCGACCAGGAGCAGCACGACGAGCATTAGCCGCATGGTGCGAGCTTACTGGCATACGCTATCGCGAGCCCATGCGCGTTCAGCTGCGCGTAACACTCCAGGACAACGCCCCCGGCTTGACGATCGAGCTGCCGCCGGAGGCGATCGAAGAGCTCGGCGCCGGCAAGCGGCCGGCCGTGAAGGCCACCTTCAACGGCACCTACGAGTACCACACGCGCGTAGCGGTCTACGGCGGCCGCTATTACCTTGGACTGCGCAAGGAGGTCCGCGAGGCCGCCATGCTCGCGCCGGGCGAAACGGTGGATCTCACCATCGATCTGGACGAAGAGCCGCGCGAGGTCGCGCTGCCCGAGGATTTCGCCGCCGCGCTCGACGCCGACCCTGAGGCGCAGGCACGCTTCGCGGCGCTGTCGTTCACCAACCGCAACGAGTACGTGCGCTGGCTCACCAGCGCGAAACGGCCCGAGACGCGCCAGCGGCGGCTGGCTGAAGCGCCGTCACTGCTCAAAAGCGGCGTGCGCACGCCGCTCTAGCTCTTGTGCACTCTGACGGCGTACCCTAGTGTGCACGATCTCACGCGTGGTCGCTACCGCGGTGTCCTCGCACCAGAATGCAGATCGTCTGCTCTGACGCTGGCGTCTTGAGAAAAGCCCGCCCGCTCCGGCGGCTGGCGAAAGCCGCGTCCGTGATGCTGGCCACGCTGCTGGTGCTGGCGAGTGGCTGCGCACCCTCCCAGTCGGCGATGCCGTCCGCGGAAGCCACAGCCGTCGCAGCGCCCAGGACCCAGCCGCCGCGCTACCGGCGGTCGGGCGCGCAGGGCACGGGTGAGTCTGGGGGACCGATTGCGCGAGTTGGCGCCGCGATTTCGCTCTCGGGTCCGGCCTCGATGGCGGGGATGGCGCAGCGGAATGCCATGAAGCTTGCGCAGGACGAGATCAACGCCAGCAAGTTGCTGGGTCAAGTTCGACTCGAAGTGATCGTCGAAGACGATGCCTCAGACCGCGAGCACGCCGTAGCGGTCTTCCAGAAGTTCATCGAGAACAGCCACGTCGTCGGTATCCTGGGCCCAACGCTGTCCGATACGGCGCTGGCCGTGGATCCGATTGCCCAGCAGGCGGGTGTGCCGGTTCTTGCCGTGTCCAACGCGGCCGGCGGCATCACGCAGATGGGCAACTTCATCTTCCGCGACTGCCTCAGTGAGAGTCAGCTCACGCCGCAGACGGTGAAGCTGGTCAAGTCGCGGCTGAAGTTGCGCACGGCGGCGTTGCTGTACGGCGACACGGACCCGAATCGCGCGGGGTCGCGCGGCTTCAAGGCAGCGCTACAGGACACACGGGTACGCATCGTGGCCGAGCAGACCTTCGCGCCGGATCAGACCGACTTCAGCAGCGAGATTGCCGAGATCGCTTCGAGCAATCCTGACGCGTTGTTTGTCACTGCGCCGACCCATGCCGCGGCCAACATCTTGATACAGGCGCGGCGATACGGGCTCGACAAGGTGCCGATCATCGGCAGCAATGCGTTCAACGCCACAAGCGTGCTGCGGACGGCGGGCGATGCTGCCGAAGGCATGATCGTCGGCTCGGCGTGGAGCGCCGCGAACATGAGCCCGCGGAATCAGCAGTTCATCGCGGCGTACCGCACCCGGTACGGCGCGGAGCCGGACCAGTTCGCGGCGCAGGCCTATACCGGCGTGTATTTGATGGCGCTCGCGGTTCGGGATGCTGGTACAGTCACGGACCCGCGGGCGATCCGCGATGCGCTGGAGCGGATCAGCAAGGTCGACACGCCGCTGGGGGCGTTCTCGTTCACTCCGGCGCGCGACGCCGACTACGCGCCGATGGTGCAGATCGTCCACAACGGGAAGCTCGATCTTTTCTAGCTGAGTGGCGCTGAGTTCGCCCTCACCCCTTGATAAAGCCTCTTCCAGAGGGAGAGGGAGAGGCGCGACGCTGATTCTGGGGATCTTGCTGGCGGCGGTGTTTCTCGGCTCCCTCGATCAGACCGTGGTTGTGACGGCGCTGCCAGCGGTCATCGACGATCTGCAGATTCCGTTCACGCGGTTGAACGACGCGGCGTGGATCGTGACCGCGTACTTGCTGGGTTACACGGTGGCCATGCCATTGATCGGGCGGATGTCGGACGCGCTCGGGCGGCAGCGGGTGATGTTGGCGTGCCTAGCGCTGCTCGGCGTGACGTCACTGGCGTGCGGAGCGGCTCGCAGCCTGGAGTGGTTGATCGTCGCGCGCGGGCTGCAGGCCATCGGCGGAGGAGCACTCTTGCCGGTCACGCTGGCGGTTGTGGGAGACCTGTTTCCTATCGAGCGACGCAGTGTGCTTTTGGGAACGGTGGCGGGCGCGGCCGAGGCCGGCGGCGTACTCGGTCCGCTGTGGGGCGCCGCTGTGCTCGACCATCTGAAGTGGCCGTGGGTCTTCTACTTCAACGTGCCGCTGGTCGCGGTACTGCTGCTCGCGCTGAGCAGGTGGCCCGCACCAGGAAAAACGAGCAGCGAGCAACCGAAGGTGGACTACGTCGGCGGGGCGCTGCTCGGCGCGGGGCTCGGCCTGATGGCGCTCGGGCTCTCACGGGAGACTTCGCAGGGCGGCGCGCTCATACGTGTGCTGCTGGGCGCCGCGGCGGCGATTGCGCTGGCGGTGTTCGTGTGGCATGAGCGCCGAGCGGCCGTGCCGTTGATCGAGCCGCGGTTGTTCGCGCACCGAGCGTTCGCGGCGGGAAATGTGCTGAGCCTGCTGTCGGGGGTCGCGCTCATCGTGGCGATGGTCGACGTACCGCTGTACGCGGCGACGGTGTTGCAGCGCTCCCCCGTCGAGGGCGGGCTGCTGCTCATGCGGCTCATGGTCGGGATTCCGATCGGCGCCGTAGCCGGTGGGTGGGTCACACGCCGAATCGGGCCCGCGGTAACTGGCGCCGCGGGCATGGCTGCCTGCGCCGTGGGGCTGGCGTTCCTGGCGCGGTGGCGGCCAGACACGAGCATGGAGGAGATGACCGCGGGCCTGCTGGTGGCGGGGCTCGGGTTTGGGCTGCAGTTGGCGCCGATCACGTCAGTAGTGGTGGGTCAGGCGGGCGTAGCACGGGCAGGAGTTGCGGCGGCGCTTGTAACCGTGATGCGCATGATTGGCATGTTGGTTGGCGTCGCGACGCTAACGAGCTGGGGGCTGGAGCGGTTCAATGGCCTGGTCGCCGATCTACCGCTGCCACTGCCAGCGCTCGGGGAGTCGGCTGAGGTCAGCCAGCAACGGCTCGAGGCGTACCAGCGCGTGGTCCTCGATGCGAGCCTCACGGTCTTCGGCGAGATCTTTACTGCCGCTGCCGTTGTGTGCGTGGTCGCGCTCGTGCCAGCGGCATTGCTGCGATTGCAACGCCAGCCGGCGTATCGTTAGCTCGCCGTGCTCAACAGAGTCCGGGGCTGGCTGCACCGCGAACCCAAGGCCATCATCCCGAAGACGATCCTGATCGTCGACAACAACACCAACGATCGCCGCACCACCGCCGGCCGCGTCGTCCAGCTCGGCTATCAGGCGATCGAAGCGGGCACCGTCGCCAAGGCGCTGCAGCAGCTCGAGGAGCACGACCCGGACTGCGTGCTACTTGCCTTCGACCTGCCCGATGGCAAGGGTCTCGACGGCCTGACAAAGATCCGCGAGCTGGACGACAGCCTGGAAGTCATCATGCTGGCCAGGGATTGGCACGATAGCCGGACGGCTGAGGCCATGCGCCGCGGCGCCGTGGCCTATCTGGCGAAGCCCTTCAGCCAGAACGACCTGCGCGAGCTGCTCGCTCGACACTGATGGATCCCGCTCAACCAAACGCCCAAGCTCGGGGCGGGAGCGCGGGATGGGACCTGGCGACCCAGCTGGCCGCGATGGAGGTCACGCTGGCCGATGCGGACGCTGACCTGGTCACCATCCTGGGTGGGCAGCGCGAAGAAACCCGCGCCCGACTATGGCACGGCCAGATACTCGTGGATTGGGAGCCCGATGAGCAGGCTGGCGGCTGCCTCCTTCGGCCAGCGCTGGTACGGCGGCTGGTCGCGTTGCACGCGCATGTGGAGGTCAGCAACTCGAGTGTCAACCTGCGCGCCAACGGCAACATCGTGGCGGCGCTCAGCGCTGAGCACAAACAACTCGTGGCCAGGCTCGGTGGCGCGGCGCGAGTAGAAATGCGGGCACGGCTGAGGTTCGCCCACGGCCGCTACGCCGGCGGTGAGGAGACCTATGCGGTAGTCGAGCGCGGGCGACGGGTCGACGTGCTGACGCTGGGTGTCGCGATCGGCTCCGCCAGGGTAGCAACGTAGGTCGCCCGCCCCGAAGTGATCGGCCCGTCCAGCCGCGTGTAGCAGCCCCCAAACCTGCCTTCGATCACGAACGCGCCCACGCAGGCGTAGCGCGGCGTCTGCCAGGTCAGGCGCCGCTGCCAGTCGTCGACATCTGCATCCAGCACGGGTCTCGAGCAGCCGCGCCTCCCAGCCTGCGCGGTCGAGCGCGGCGCCAAAGACTACCGAGTCGCCTTCGCGGCCGTTGACATGCTTGACCACGCCGCGCGGTAGCAGTGCGTCGGCGTCGTTTTCCCACGCGAGCAGGGTTGGCGGCAGGTGGGTCTCAATGTCGCGGCACGCGCGGCGCCCGAGGGTCTGGCGGTACTGCCAGAGCCACGCCAGGCACGCCTTGGACTGCGCCAGAAACCCGCGCAGGCCGTTGAGCAGCAGCAGCCGGCCGTCGATCGCGGCTTCCATCAGCGGCGCGAAGACCGAGTGCCGATACAGGCGCTCGACTGGATAGAAGCGATACAACGCGTCGATGCGTCGACCGCGCAGGGTGATTGCGTTGCCGTCGGCCGCCAAGTCGGTGATGTCGCCAACAAGACTCGGTACGCCGGCGCGATTCAGCAAGTTGGCGAGCCAGGTGGCTTGGGACATGTCCTCGAGCCAGCTGTGCGCGGAGACCACGCCGACCAGCCGCACCTGTCGCGGGTGTTCTCGAATGCGCCGTGTGAGGGCGCCGACCAGTCGGCGACTGAAGCCGACGCTGGGTCCACGCAGGCCGTGCATGCGGGCGATGGACGGCTCCAGACCCGCCGCTTCGCGGCCGCCCGACGGGGTGTCGGCGTTGTACTCGACGATCTGCCAACGGCCGTCGCAGTCGAGGAGGCAATCGAAGCGACCGAAGAGCGTGGCTCGGCCGCTCGGGTGGAGCCGTTCCTGGCGGGCCAGCTCGATCGCAGGCCACGGCCAGGCGAGCGTTGGCCACCACTCGGGGTCGTCGAGCACGCCTTGCACCGCGACGTCGAGCAGCGTGTTGAAGCGCTCGGCAACGCCGCGCAGCTGCGCGAGCTCTGCCGCGCTGAGACACAGAGTCGCGAGGGACAGGTACCGCCGCCCGCCGGCCCAGGCGTCGACGTTCAGGTCGCGCACTCCAGCGCTCGCGACCGCCTGCCACGCCGCGTCGTAGTCCGCGTACGAGTCGAAGGCGCACAGGCTCTTCACGCGTGGCGCACGTGGTGGATGCGACGGATGTCGCGAGCGCGCAGCGTCTTCAAGTCCGGGAGCTCGAAGCTAGCAGGCGCGACCCGATTGTCAGCACGGCTATCGCTCAGCTTGCGGCGCGGAACGGGCCGGCTGCGGTCCGCGTCCAGCACGAACAACACACTCGCCAGACGATCCACTCGCGGTAGCGTGCGCGACTCCGCGAGCAGTATGGCCAGCAGGGATTCGGTCGGCAGGATCGCTTCGGCGTATGGCCAACGCGGCAGCACCAGGACAGGGTGCGCCACATCTGCTACGCGGGCGGCGATCGCGACGCCAAGCACGGGGTCGAGGTCGAGCACACACAGTGTTCCGCCT
>WNFZ01006372.1_pt1 | contig 10691 bp, 15 predicted proteins | sample 5400081 | NCBI WGS metagenome assembly WNFZ01 (sample SAMN13153365, study PRJNA577476) | soil metagenome | isolation source: 80 cm soil or saprolite under grassland replicate 1 | place: USA:California | collected 2016-06-15
TAATGACGGCGCGCCACGATGGCGTCAACCGTCGCGCGACCCAGAGGTTGATCTGCCGGTCGTGAACGCGGAACCACGAAAGACAGGCGGGCGGCCCGTAGAGCGCGCCGTCAGAGCACGGCTTCGACGAGACGCGTGAGCTCGGCGCGATCGACGCCGGCGCGATCGAGCGCGCGCGGAACAGTCCCGGCGGGTGCACGCAATACCCCGAGAACGATGTGCCCGGGTGTGAGACGACGATCACGGCGAGCATCCGCGATCTTGGCGGATCGCCGGAGCGCGAGCTTCGCGGACGTGCCCCAACGCGGTGTGCGAGCTGTCGCAGCCGTTGCCTCCAAGTCGAAGGCGCTCAGCGTGATCCCGACGGCGGCGAGACTGCCCTCGAAATCGGCGTGCAGAGCGTCACGGAGCTCGTCGTAGTCCAAGCCCAGGCTGACGAGGAGGTCGTGGGCGGCCGTGTGCGGCTGGCGAGCGACTCCCATCAACAGGTGCTCCGCTTCTACTGTCGGTGACTCGAGTCGGGACGCGATCTTGCGCGCCTCCTCCACCACCCGCCGCGAATCCGCCACGAACTTCTTGAACATCAGTGCTCACGTCTCCTCAGCTCGACGCCGGCGGCGATCAACCGCTTGGCGTGTTTCTTGTGCACGGCCTGGCGCGTGATTCCCAGGGCTTCTGCGACTTCCGACCAGCTCCAGCCGTCGCGCATCGCCTGCTCGACCGCAGCCGCCTCTAGACGTTCGGCGAGTCGCCGAAGCGCGACGACAGCCGCTAGACCGTCGGCCGGATCTTCCGGATGGGCAGTGGCGACGGCGGACATGTAGCAACCTTAGTTGACAAAGAGGGGTGTGTCAACTTCAGTTGCTAAGACGTCGGCGAGCCCGCAGCTGACGTCGACCTAGTAGCGCCCCATCTCTTCGAGGCGCTCGTCGCTGATCCCGAAGTGGTGAGCAACCTCGTGGAGTACGACTCGCCTGATTTGGCGGCGCAGACCCTCCCGATCGGCGCCGTAGAGGCGCTCGAGTGGTCCGCGGTAGATCGTGATCTTGTCCGGCAGGACGCCGGAGTACCCGCTTCCCCGTCGTGTCAACGGAATGCCCTGATAGAGCCCGAGCAGCGGCTGGCCGGGCGGCGGCTCTCCTTCGATGACGATCGCGACGTTGGAGACGACCCCTCGAAGCTCGCGCGGGAGGGACGCCAGTGCGTCCTCTACCTCCCGCTCGAAGTCGATCTCGCCGTTCTCTTCATCGACGCCTGCGCTGTTCCTAGTACCACCTGCCACGCACAAAGCCCCCGAAGAAGATGAGTCCCACCAAAGTGATGATGAGACCGAGCCAGAAGTTCCAGATGAACATCAGGACGATCCCGACGACGACGAGGATTCCCCCGAGGGTTAGCCCGCGCCCGGGACCGTAGCGACGCTCCCGTGTAGCCATGTCTTCCTCCTAGTCGACTGCTGACATACGAACCTGACCGTAGTGGGGCAGGATCACACCGACGTGCACGACTCGAGACTAACCGCGGCGCGCGTGGCAAGGCTGGCGACGACGGATCCCGACGACCGGCCGCACCTCGTTCCGATCGTGTTCGCGCTCGATGGCGACACGCAGCTTCGGCCGTCCGCTACGGGAAGCACTCATGTTCGGCATTGGTGTATGATGTATGAGCGATGCAGCGGACGAACATCTATCTCTCCGAGGAGCAACTGGAAGGCCTCAGGCGGGTCGCGGAGCGCCGGGGCGAGCCGGTAGCGAAGCTGGTGCGCGAAGCGGTGGACGCCTGGCTCGGCTCGCAGAAAGTTCGTCCGATACCCGAGGAGGAGTGGCGACGCCGCTTCGGTGAGCTTCTCGAGCGCCGAAAGGAGATCGCCCGCGACCACGGCTGGACCGAGCACGATGTTGAACGAGACGTGATGGCGGCAGTCCGCGAGGTGAGAAGGGCGCGCGCTGCGCGTCGTCGTTGATAGCAATGTCGTCGTATCGGGGCTCATCCTCCCCGACAGCAACCCGGGGCTTGTGCTCGAGGCTGTTTGGCGCGGGGAGATCGACCTCGTCCTGTCTTGGGAGCTCGTCGCTGAGATAACGGACGTTCTCACACGCCCGAAGCTCCGCACCTACGACATCAGTCCGGATGCGATCCGATCGCTGCTTCGCTTTCTTGCCCCATCGCTTCCGACCGTCGAGATCGACGTTGTTCTGCGTGATCCCGATGACGCTCACGTCGTCGCGGCAGCGCTCGCTGGGGCAGCAGACGCGATCGTGACGGGCGACGGTCACCTGCTGGCGGACGAGGATCTCCGCAAGTGGCTGCGCGCGCGCGGAGTCGTGCTCCACGCTCCCGCGAGCTTGCTGGACGAGCTGTCGTAGCCCGACGGAATGTTCCGTTCCGTCCAGCCGGCGATCCAGCCGAGCGCGACGAGCGGGTCGTAGACGCGGCCGTAAGGGTCAGGACCGACGATGATGTGCTCGGTGGCCCTGTCCGAGTCGAGCCCAAGACTAACGGGGGCGCAAGTGGCGCGGCTGGCGACGACGGATCCGGACGGCCGGCCGCACCTGGTCCCGATCGTGTTCGCGCTCGCGGGCGACACGCTCTACTCCGCTGTCGACCGCAAGCCGAAGCGCTCGTCCAAGTTGCGTCGAATCGAGAACGCCCGCGCACGGCCGGACGTCACCGTCCTCGTCGACCACTACGACGACGACTGGAGCCGCCTCTGGTGGATCCGGCTGCGCGGCCGCGCCCGCGTGCTCGACGACGGCGAGGAGCGCGACCGCGCGCTCGCGCTCCTGCAAGAGAAGTATCCGCAGTACCGCACCGAACCGCCCGACGGTCCCGTTCTCGCCGTCGACGTGACCGAGGTCCGGCGCTGGGCCGCGCAACCTTGACTTTGCCCGGAACGCGCCGGACGGTGCTAGGGCTCGCCGATGCCTGCGCAAGAGCCCAAGGCTCCTGCACAGGCGATCGCGAACCGTTGAGCTGACCGACGCCTGCCTCGCGCTACCTAAGCGTTCCCGACAAGCAGCAGGATCAGCGCGATCAGCAGGATCACGAACAGCCAGTTGTTGACGGCGAAGCCGCCGACCACCGCAAAGATGATCAGCAGCAGCACCAGGACCCAGAGCACTCCCATTGTCGTCTCCCTTCGACGGATTCTTCTCGCGCCCAAATAACCGGTTTCACGCGCGTGAAACGCGGAACGACCGATCCGTCTGAACTCGACTACTACGGGAGGCGAGGATGTCGACAGCACCTGGACGTTCCCCGGACCGATCCGCAATGCGTGCACGGTGGGGTGCCCCGCCCCGGCCGATCCACGACAGCGAGACGAGGCCGTTCTTCGTCACGAGCGAGTTTCTGGTCTTTGTCCTCTTCCTGATGGGGCTGGGGATTGCGGCCGGATCTTCGGACAACATCGACGACCGCTTCTTCTGGACGGCCGCAACGGTGATCTGCTCGCTCTACATGCTCAGCCGGGGTATCGCGAAGTCGGGCAGCCGCAGCCGTTCCTACGATCCGCGCGAAGACGTCGACTTCGGCAAGGGCGACCGAAAGGACTGACGGGCCAGCCTCCGGAAAGACTGGAGATGTCCCGACTCCGCGTCGGGACATCTCCACGAGTCCCTCTCGATCCGATCTGAGCGGTTATCCGAGGGTCTGGGTCGAGCAAGACGTTCGAAGCGCGCGCCGATCGGCACCGCTCGTCAGGATGGGACTCGAGGATGGGGGGAATCGATTTCACTCTTGCGCTCGTGGCGGGTGCCGCGCTGATGGCCAGTTGGGTCGACGTCAAGGTCGGGGATTCCCGCCCGGAATCGCCCATGCGGCGGATGGGGCATGTCCTCGTCGGCCTCGCCGTGATGGAGGCGTCGGTCGGGGCGCTTTACCTCGTGGACGCCGCCGGTGCTCCAGAGGCCCTCTTCATGGTTGCCGTCCTGGGGCTCTTCCTCCCTGCCCTGATCTACGTGCTCCTCGCCGGCCTGTGGCTGCTCCGTACGCTCGCTGAGATCGCCCGCCTCGCGCGCCGCTGAGGCGTGACCCAAGAACGTAGCGCAGAGGATTAGGCTCTTCGAGACAGCTGATGATCTGCCCCTCCTGCGGCACAGAGAACAGGACCGGCGCCAAGTTCTGCGGAGGATGCGGGGCTGCGCTCGTACTGGGCTGCCCGAGCTGCGGCGAGCCCTACGAGCATGGGCAGCGCTTCTGCAACGACTGCGGCGCTCCACTCGACGACGATGCAGCTTCGGCCCTGAGCCCCGCCTCACCCGTCGGGATCCGCGAGGCGCCCGTCGCCGAGCGCCGCTTCGTCTCCGTGCTCTTCGCCGACCTGGTCGGATTCACGACGCTGTCGGAAGCTCGCGATGCCGAGGACGTCAGAGAGCTCCTGTCGCGCTACTTCGAGCTCTCGAAGACGCTGATCGAGCGCTACGGCGGGACGGTCGAGAAATTCATCGGCGACGCGGTGATGGCCGTCTGGGGCACGCCGACCGCGACCGAAGACGACGCCGAGCGGGCGGTGCGTGCTGCCCTTGACCTGGTCGCCGCCGTGCCCGAGCTCAACCCGGCCCTCAGTGCCAGAGCGGGTGTGCTCACAGGGGAGGCGGCGGTCACGCTCGGCGCCGAGGGCGAGGGCATGGTCGCCGGCGATCTCGTCAACACCGCCTCCCGCATCCAGTCGGTCGCCGAGCAGGGCACCGTCCTCGTCGGCGAATCGACCAAGCGCGCGACCGAAGCGGCGATCGCCTACGCGGATGCCGGCTCGTTCGAGCTCAAGGGCAAGGCCGAGTCGGTCGCGCTCTACACCGCGCTGCGAGTGACGGCGGGGAGAGCAGGCTCGCTCAAGTCGGCAGGCTTGGAGGCACCTTTCGTCGGCCGAGACCGCGAATTGAAGCTGATCAAGGATCTCTTCCACGCCAGCGCGCAGGACCGTCGCGCGCACCTCGTCTCCGTCACCGGCATCGCAGGTATCGGCAAATCACGCCTCGGCTGGGAGTTCTACAAGTACTTCGACGGGATCGTCGAACAGATCTGGTGGCACCGCGGCCGCTGTCTCGCCTACGGCGAGGGCGTGGCCTACTGGGCCCTGGCGGACATGGTGCGCATGCGGGCGCGGATCGCCGAGGACGAGCAGCCGCAGTCTGCGCGGGTGAAGTTGCGGGCAACACTCGAGGAGCACGTGCTCGACCCGGAGGAGCGTGCGTTCGTGGAACCCAGGCTCGCGCAGCTGCTGGGGTTGGAAGAAGGTGGCGCGGGCGATCGGCAGGATCTGTTCGCTGCCTGGCGGTTGTTCTTCGAGCGGCTCGCGGACTCGTATCCGACGGTGCTCATGTTCGAGGACCTGCAGTGGGCGGACGCCAGCCTGCTCGACTTCGTCGAGTACCTGCTCGAGTGGTCGCGTGACTTTCCGTTGTACGTGATCACACTCGCGCGCCCCGAGCTGCTGGAGCGCCGGGCCGGCTGGGGCGCTGGCCAGCGCAGCTTCACCTCCCTCTACCTGGAGCCACTCTCGGAAGCGGCGATGCGGGAGCTACTGGAAGGGCTCGTGCCAGGCCTGCCTGAACGCCTGCATGAGCAGATCCTCGCCCGCGCGGAGGGCGTTCCCCTCTACGCGGTGGAGACGGTGCGGATGCTGCTCGACCGCGGCCTGCTCGCCCAGGAGGGGCCGGTCTACCAGCCAACCGGGGAGATCGAGACGCTCGAGGTGCCCGAGACGCTGCACGCACTGATCGCGGCCCGGCTGGACGGGCTCTCGCCCGAGGAGCGCCGCCTGCTTCAGGACGGGGCCGTGCTCGGCAAGACGTTCAGCAGGGAGGCGCTGGCGGCACTCGCCGGCGCTCCGGAGACGGAGCTGGAGCAGTTGCTCTCCCGGCTCGTACGCAAAGAGGTGCTGGGCGTCCAGTCGGATCCGCGCTCTCCGGAACGCGGGTACTACGGCTTCCTGCAGGACCTCGTCCGCCACGTCGCCTACGAGACGCTCTCCAAACGTGAGCGCAAGACACGGCACCTCGCGGCCGCAGCGCACCTCGAGGGAGCATTTTCCCAGGAGGACGAGGTGGCCGAGGTGCTCGCATCCCACTACCTGGCTGCCTTCCACGCAGCCCCCGACGCGGACGACGCGGAGACGATCCGCGCGAGCGCCGGCGCGAAGCTGACTCGCGCAGGCGAGCGGGCCGCCTCGCTCGGCGCTCCCGAGGAGGGCAAGCGCTACTACGAACAGGCGGCCGAGCTAACAGACGAGCCGCTCCAGCAGGCGGACCTACTCGAGCAGGCGGGCCGGCTCGCCGCTCGGGCGAACCGCCCGGCGGAGGCCCGCGAGCGAATCGAGCGCTCGATGGCGCTGCGTTCGGAGGCAGGCGACCGTCGGGGCGTTGCGCGTGCCAGCGCGGCTCTGGCCGACGTGGACGTCGATGAGGGCCGGCTGGACGAGGCAGCAACGCGGCTCCAGGAGGCAGTCGCCGAGCTCGAGCAGGGCGAGCCGAGTGCCGACCTCGCCGCCGCGCTCGCGCAACTCGGCCGCGTGCGGGTTGTGGCCGGGCACGCAGACGCAGCAGAAGCTCCGCTCGAGCGCGCGCTCGCCCTCGCCGAGCGGCTGCTCCTGCCCGAAGTCCTCGTCGAGGCGCTGACCAGCAAGGCCCTTGCGCTCTACAACCGCGGGCGGCTGATTGAGGCGAGAATCCTGCTCGAGGCCGCGGCCGAACGGGCGTACGCCGAGCAGTTGTATGTCAGCGCGCTGCGGGCCAAGAACAACCTCGGCGTCGTGCTCGAGGCATCCGATCGCCTCGCCGAAGCCGTCGAGCTCATGGACCGGACGATCCCACTTGCCCGCCGACGCGGCGACCGCCGCTGGGAGTCCAACCTGCGCACCGGCGGATTGATCGAGCTCATCCTGCTCGGCCGCTGGGACGAGGCGCTCACGGTCGCGGCCGAGGAGGAGCCGCTGGCCGCCGGCGAGACCGCGAGAGCCTCGCTGCTCGACATCGCGCTGATCCATTGCGAACGCGGCCAGCTCGAGCAGGCGCTCGCGCTGTTTGCGAGCGGCGAGGAGCAGCGGGAGAGCGACCAGGCGCAGGGCAGAGCCGGTCATTCGGTGCTGGAGGCACGTGTTCTGCGCGCCGAGGGACGTAATGCCGAGGCGCTTGCAGCGACCGAGCCGGCGCTCGCGCTTCGCGACGAGCTGTCGATCGCGGACTCACGCGTCAAACGAGGTCTGGTCGAGGCGATCGAGGCCGCCCTCGCCCTGCACGACCTGGACAGGGCCGAAGAGCTACTGGCGATTCCTGAGGCTCTCGACCCCGGCGAGCTCACGCCGTTCCTGCAGGCGCACACCGCGCGGCTGCGCGCCCGCCTCGACGCAGTCCGAGGAGAGCGCGAGAGGGTCGACGAGCGCTTCCGCACGGCCGCCGCCCTGTTCCGCGAGTTCGATTTCGTTTTCTACCTCGCGGTGACGCAACTCGAACACGGCGAATGGCTGACCGCCCAGAACCGCGCCGACGAGGCCAAACCGCTCCTCGCCGAAGCCCGCGCGATGTTCGAGCGACTCCGGGCGACACCCTGGCTCGAGCGGACGGCGCAGGTGAGTCCCGTCGGGCGCGAGCCCGAGGCCGTAACCGCAGGCGCCTGAGCAGCACAGCGCTCGCCGATTCGTCTCGCGCAGCCGACGTTCGGGCCCTATTCCTCTAGCCCCTCCGCCATCATCAGAGCTCGGATGTCGATCAGGTCCTGCGGGCGACCCGCCTCCTCCTTCATCGTGACCAGGTCGTCGCGGCCGGCGATCCAGATGGGTCTGCCGATCTCCGGGGGCTCATCCGTCACCGCTCGCGCGCGTAGCTCGTCGTAGTCCTCGACACCGGCGACCCACTGCATCACGTCGAGACGACCGCGTCGCGTCTCGAGCGACCAGTTCCCGCCCTCAAGGAGCCCCTCCAGTGTGAAAGGGACCGGCATCTCCTCGAGACGGAAGTCGCCGTGTTCGGATGGCCTGGCGTCGAGCGCCTGGAGCGCATGCCACAAACGTGCGATGTTCGCCGGGCTCGGATCGGGAACGATGTCGACGTCCTTCGTGCCGCGCGGCACGCCGTGGAAACCCAGCGCGAAGCCGCCGATGAGGACGAACTCGACGTCGTGCTCGCGTAGCTCCCGGAGCAGCCCGTAGAAGTCGAGCGCCGGAGACTCACCATCGCCGCGGCTCATGCGCTCGACGTTCGGCGCTCTCTCGCCGCGGCGCCACGCGTCGCCAGGGACGTCAGGACGCGGCTCAGGTCTGCGGTCTCCTTCAGCCGATCCCGTGAGGTCGTTCGCAGGTAGTGCTGCCGCAGCTCGCGAGCCGACTGGTTCGGGTGAAGCTTCGGGCTGGGCTTCCCCCGCTTCGCCAGTCGCTCGAAGGCCTTCGCCAGCACGCCCCGTGTTTGGCCGACCTCGCGCAGCCGCGTGACCTCCTGGGCGAGGTCGAGCAACGCCCCGGCCTCGACCTGATCGCGGCTCGACCCCGGCCGGCGGACAACTGGGAGCCGCCCACGGCCAATCCACTTGTCGAGTGCGGTGACACTGACGGCAAGCACGGCAGCGGCCTGTGTCTTGGGGACGCCCACCTCGATTTCCCTCCGAAGCTCACGCTCGACACGCTTCAAGCGCCGCCGCTCCCGCCCGTCGCTGACCGCCGATTCGGCGCAGCGAAGCGCGACGACGTGGCGAACAGTGCGTTCCGCGGTTTGTGCGCGCTTCATACTCCAACCGTAGCAGGAGGTTGCCGTTCTCCTGCTATTTTCTACAACCTAGATCGGGCTCAGGCCAGCTCGAGGTCCAAGGCGATGACCACGCGCGATGGCTGCGTCTAGAGCCGCCATGCTATTGCACGTCAGATCTGATATGCTGAGCGCGTGAAGTCAGGAGAGGTTCTCCGCAAGGCTCGGCTCCGCCACGGACTGACCCAGCAACAGCTCGCCGACCGGGCTCGCACCTCCCAGGCCGCTATCTCTCGGATCGAGCGAGACCTCGTCTCACCCTCCGTGGACACACTGGAACACCTGCTCGACCTGCTCGGCGAGGAACTCGCGCTTGAGGCGCGGCCGATCGACTACGGGCACGACGTGACACTTCTCCAGCAGAACCTGCGTCGGACGGTCTCGCAGCGAATCGACCACGGCGCCTCATTCGCGAACTTCGTGGTGCGGAACCGTGGCGTCGCCCGAACCCGCTGAGTTCCAGCCGAAACCGATCCTTCGGAAGCTCCTCGAGCACGGCGTCGACTTCGTGCTCATCGGCGGACTCGCCGGGATTGCACACGGCTCCTCGTATCCGAGCTACGACGTCGACATCGCCTACGCGCGCGGCAACGAGAATCTCCGGCGGCTTGCGTCTGCCCTTCGCGAGCTCGGAGCCACGCTGCGCGGTGCACCTCCCGATGTTCCGTTTCAAATCGACGCGCGAACCTTGAAGTCGGGAGCGCACTTCACCTTTCAGACACCGTACGGGAGCCTCGACATCCTCGCGGATCCCGACGGTGAGCCGTCCTACGACAAGCTGAAAGAGGCGGCAGGCGCGCCCGCCGAGGTCGAGGGCGAGCTCATCTTGATCGCATCGCTCGACCATCTGATCGCGATGAAGGATGTATCCGGCCGCACGAAGGACAAGCTGATGGCGACCGAGTACCGCGTGCTCTCAGACCAGCTGCGCGCGCCCAGAGATTGACCGGGAGCCGCTCCGAATTGCAGACGCGCCAATGGCCGCAGGTTAAGCGAGCGCAGCCGCTTAACCGTAGGCGGACTAACGCGTGCGGCGACGCGAAGCGCCGCTGCACGCGGACCACGACCCGCGCCAACCGGAACCCCAATGAGAGTGCGCGGGCTCGGCCCGCGCACGTTCCCCGCGAAGCGGCGAACAAATACCCGGGCGAAAGCACAGCTTTCGCCCGGCGCCGCGGGGCTAGGTCGGCGGGATGTTCTGGTTGATCCGGAAGAAGTTGTCCAGGTCGTATTTGTGCTTTAGAGCACGCAGCCGGTCGTATTTCTCCGCGCCATAGGACTCGCGGACTCGATCCGCCCCCTCGTCTCCGAGGAAGTTGATGTACACGCCCTCGTGCCACGGCTCCAGCGCTGACCAGAAGTTCCGTGCCCACTCGCGCTCCGCTTCGAAGCCCTCGCTCGTCTCCGTGCAGCAGCCGATGTTGTACGTGAAGCCCGCGTTGCGGCCGTTGAACGCTGTCTCGTTCTCCCCAACTCGCGCGACCGCGCCTCCCTTCTGCCAGATCGGGAACGACGTCTGCGGCGACTCGATTCGCAGCGAATGCTCGACGGTGATGTCGATCACCTCGTCCGTCAGCTCCGGCACGTCGCAGCTCTTGAAGTAGTACCAACGGCCCGGCACGAAGGCCGGATCGAACATGGCCTGGTGCGTGAGGAACGGCTTCGGCACGCAGACGTCCGCGACCGGTGAATTGAACTCCTTCAGCGGGCGGATGAACCTCTCCCCCTTCTCCACCTCACCAGCCCAGCAGCAGACCACCATCACGACCGGCTTCCCGTGCAGCTCCTGCGGGACGAAGGGCAGCGGCGGCGCCTTGCGGTGGACGACGATCGTCATCAGTTCGTCCGGCGCGTCGGCGACCCAGTCGCGGTAGAACCGCAGGACGTCGCCCGACTGCTCCATCGGCCAGAAGATCGGGCCCGCCAGGACGGTTGGACCGAGCGGGACGCAGTTGA
>WNFZ01009436.1_pt1 | contig 10691 bp, 11 predicted proteins | sample 5400081 | NCBI WGS metagenome assembly WNFZ01 (sample SAMN13153365, study PRJNA577476) | soil metagenome | isolation source: 80 cm soil or saprolite under grassland replicate 1 | place: USA:California | collected 2016-06-15
TTTTTCCATCCCAAGTCTTCTGACTTCAGTGATGACCGCTTCTGCATTCTTTCGTAATTTGTCCACCTCAATCCCTCTGCAAATCTCGGGCCAATCTTTCATCCATCTTTGGCTGCGACCGTAGACCTTGATCGCGCCGTTGTAATTTCTGCGTGTGATATGTAAATACACTACCGCGATCTGTAAGATTCCACGATACAGCTCTCGGACTTCTCCAGTTTCCTCTCTCCAAGCGTCCTCCAGCGCTTCATGTGCCTCGAAGTATTTGCGCGCGTTGAACAAGCGGAGTCCCTCCGCGGCTCGCGGGTGGAGAGGGGCATTGCAGGAATCATTCATCGATTCAGTCATAGCGAGGGTGTTTGTAATTATAGTCGTAATGGTAAAATTCCATCTCTATGATGCGTGCCCTGTTCGAAAATAAACGCCTGGTCATATTGCTGGCTGTGCTTGCATTGGGGGCTTTAACGGTACTTACCATTAGCTTGAGCGAAGTGCCATTTCGCGAGGGCGAGCATTTCGCGACTCAGACAAAAGTGGCAGAAGCCCCACTTACCCCGCCGAATGTGAAGGAAGTCTTGGTCGATATTCCGCTGTGGAAGCAAATTGTCGCCTGGGCTCTAGTCGCCTTACTGGTAATTCTTGTGGGGTTGTTGTTAACGCCTGAGATGCGTAAGCGGCTGTTCGTGTTGGCCATTCGATTGGCAGTTACTGCTTGGGCAATCTATTTTTTGTTCAAGAACTATGGCGATATACTTTTTGGGTTCCAAATGCTGGGAGCAGAGGGACCCGGACCGGCTGATGATGCAGTTTCTCCATTGCCCGTGTTCCAACCACCTCATGTCTCACCAACACTATCGTATCTGATCAGTTTTGCTTTTGCCCTGCTGTGGCTAGTAGTAGCTTGGGGAATTTATCGCGGTTGGCAAAAATATGTAGCTCTGAACACAAAGAAACCATTGGATGAGATTGCTAAGATCGCGCGTTCATCCTTGAACGATCTTTCCTCCGGGAGGAACTCTAGCGACGTGATCATTAACTGCTACCTACGGATGAGTGATGTGGTTTCTGATAAGCGTCAATTGTATCGTGCAGTTGCAATGACGCCTCATGAGTTTGCATTGCACTTAGAGCAAGCTGGGCTGCCCAGCGATGCAGTGATCCAACTTACGCGCTTATTTGAAGGCGTTCGGTATGGCGATAGAAAGTCAAGTCCGAAAGATATTAGCGAGGCAGTGAGTTGTCTCAAGACAATCCTACATTATTGCGGGGAACCAGTATGATCAAGCGACGCTGGCTTATTTTGATCGCGGCGTTGGTGGTTGCGGGAATATTAGCATTCCCTTTGCGTGAAGTGATCTATGAAACGGTCGTGATCCCAGCTGCGTTCATTGTTTGGAATATCGATTTGGCATATCGTTCGCTTTCGCAAGGAATCTGGTGGTGGGTGGTCGTTGTCATTGTGCTCTTCATGCTTGTATTCAGTCTTGTACCTCAGCCTACATTCCGTCGTTGGGTCGAAACGAAGTCCAAACCTCAACTGGGACAAGTGGAAAGCCTTGCAGGGTGGTTGCGAAGAGCGGAGCGCGGCATCTATTTTAAGTGGCTTGTTGCAAACAGACTTGGGAAACTCGCTTATCAAATTCTGCTTCAACGCGAAAACGGACGTCCGCGCTCAGTCTTTGCTCCGCTGATAGGAACGGACTGGGAACCAGCCAAAGAACTCCAGAATTATCTTGAAACTGGCTTACACGGCTCCTTCGTGACTTTTTCAAACATGAAACGTTCTTCTGGCGCACGGCAAAAGACTCAGCTTGATCTTGAGGTCGCTGAGGTGATCGAATTTCTAGAATCACAAGTAGAAAATGATAGGTCGGGCTTGTAGCCCAACGAGGCGGGTTGCCAACCCGCTCTATGCTCTATCGTGGAGTAAACTGTGACTGACATTTCCCAAGTTTCGTCTCTGAGTAAACAAGTCATTGCTGAAGTGGAACGCGCAGTAGTGGGCAAACGTGCCTTACTTGAAATGATGATGGCGTCCGTGCTAGCGGGTGGGCACATCCTTCTTGAAGATTTCCCTGGTTTGGGGAAAACACTTGTAGCGCGCAGCTTTGCAAGAGTACTTGGGCTTGAATTCAAGCGTATTCAGTTCACGCCAGATCTCCTGCCAGGCGACATCACAGGGGGGTATATCTTCAACCGCGTGGAAAACAAATTTGAACTTCGCAAAGGACCAGTCTTTGCCAATATTGTTTTGGCAGATGAAATCAACCGTGCTTCTCCGAAGACTCAGTCCGCGTTATTCAATTGAATACGAAGGCACATTTCCACTACCTGAAGCGCAACTTGACCGATTTATGTTGAAACTTGCTGTCGGTTACCCAAGTATAGAAGAAGAGAAATTAATTTTGCGACGCCGTCGTGAGCGCAAACAGGATGAAGTGATCTTGCGTGAGATTACAAAGGTAGAGCAAGTACTTGAAATGTGCGACGCAGTAGAAACTATCCATGTGAACGCAGATCTTGAGAGTTATATCGCGTTGCTGGTTCATGCTACACGCGCGGATCGCCGCGTTTCGGTTGGTTCGAGTCCGCGCGGGTCGCTGGCGTTTCTCAAGATCGCGCGTGCCAATGCTGCCATTGAAAATCGTGATTTCATTACACCCGATGACATTAAGCGTTATGCAATTCCGGTGCTTGGTCATCGTGTGATTCTCCAGCCTGAATATTGGATGTCGCGCCAGGTCACAGATGATGTGATCCGTGACACGCTTGAAAAGACGCCGGTGCCGGTGGTGAAATAGTTCTCTCCCTCACCCTAGCCCTCTCCCACAGGGAGAGGGGATTCTATGTCCCGTTCACTTCTTCTCGGTTTCCTCACGTACGCGCTTCTCCTGACAGGGATTGTGACTGTGCAGGGAGCATTTCTCGCGTTGGCGTTACCGGTTGTTGCATACTTGCTGGTGGGATACTTGCAAGCGCCTGATAAGATCAAGCTTGAAGCCACGCGGCATTTGAGTGTAGAACGCACTTCGCCGAATTCAAATGTCGATGTGACGGTAATGGTCACAAATCATGGTTCGAGCCTTGAAGAAATTTTCCTCGAAGACATTCTCCCAACTGGATTGACCGTCCGCTCTGGATTCAGCCGACATCTGCTGAGGCTTGCGAAAGGGGAATCTTACACTTTTGCATATACCGTTTCAGGTCCGCGCGGCGGATATGTGTTTGAGGCCCTTGAGGCGAGTGCCAACGATTATTTAGCGGTCAGTGGTTCAAGGGTCCGCGTGGAAGCGAAGGGACGGTTGTTCGTCCTGCCACCAGTGACGCGCGTCCGTAACATTACGATTCGGCCGCGCCGTACGCGCGTCTATGCTGGGACGATTCCTGCACGTGTAGGAGGTACTGGCACGGAGTTCTTTGGCGTGCGCGAATATCAGCCGGGTGATCCTCCGCATTCCATCAACTGGCGTGCAAGCGCGCGTTATACTGACACATTGTATGCGAATGAATATCAGCAGGAACGCGTCGCAGACGTAGGCATTGTGCTTGATGGTCGCCTGAAAACAAATGAGTTCGCACGCGGTCAATCGTTGTTTGAATATTCGGTGCAAGCCGCGGCGTCTCTTGCAGACGCGTTGTTGAATCAAGGAAACCGCGTTGGATTGCTATTGTATGCTTCGTATCTCGGTTGGACCTTTCCAGGGTATGGGAAGATACAACGTGAAAGAATTTTGCACGCGCTTGCGAATGCCAAGACGGGCGAAAGCCAGGTGTTTTCTGATCTCGAACATATGCCAACGCGTTTGTTCCCGCCTGAGTCGCAGATCGTTTTTGTTTCGCCGTTGACCACAGAGGATTTGAAACCATTAGTCCAATTACGCGCGCAGGGATATGATGTACTGGTAGTGAGTCCGAATCCTGTCAAGTTTGAGTTGTCGTATTTGCCCCCATCAAACCCCGCAGTGGATTTGGCGGGACGTGTCATTCACATGGAACGTCTTTTGCTGTTGCAAAGACTTCAACGTGCCAACATCCACGTGTTAGATTGGGATGTGAAGGAACCATTTGATCTCTTGGTGAAGAGAAGATTGGGTCGCTCACCCGCTTGGTTGCGTGCAGTTGGGAGATGATTTTTTAATCACAAAGGACACTAAGGTCGCGAAGGGAAAAAGCTTGAAGTCTTAAAACTTTGTGTACTTCGTGCCTTTTGTGTTTAATAACCGGAGCTAGATGACGATTATCGCAATGGTATTGAGCATTGTTTTAGGAACTGCTTCGCTTGCAATGGGATATTCACAGGCGGGAGGAACTGATTATTCGCGTTGGTTTTTAGTATTGGCAGCCCTCTGGCTCATCGCCCATTTTCGAAAATGGTATTGGTTTTCGTCTGTTGCCTTGCTGATGATGATCTTTGCCGCAGCGTATGGAGTATGGCAGGAATTCCCGACAGCATGGATGTTGCTTGGCGCAGTCTGCGGTTTGCTTGGCTGGGATTTGTCCGATTTTGCGCGACGCTTGAGTTATGCCTCGCCCATGGATGATACCCGAGGCATAGAGCGCCGCCACCTGGAGCGCGTGGGCATTGTCGCTGTATTAGGAGGGGGATTGTCGCTGCTCAGCGTATTTGTACACGTTCACCGGCTGGCGTTTGAGGTTGCAGTAGGATTGGTGCTATTAGCTGCCCTGGGATTGACTCGGTTGGTGATTGGGTTGAGAAAGTATTGATTTAGTTAGCAACCCTAATTTCATTCAAAACTACTCGGCTTGTTGACTTATATCAGCTACCTGAAATAGTGTAATTTGCATACCGTCTGGGTCCTGGAGTCGCACATTGTAATCACCCCACGGAGTAATGATCGGTGGATGAACTAATATTGCTCCATGAGCAAGTAGTCGCTCCATCGCGGCCTTTAAGTCTGGTACTTGCAATGCAAACCGAATCTGTCCGCTGATGCGCTGGCCTGCTTCGATCTGGTCAATTGTCTCTGCCTGTGCCTCATCAAAAAGTTCCAAAGTGGCTTTGCCCATCTCGAGAATAAGCGCTCGACCTTGACCGTTATTCCAAATTGCAGCAGGTTCAAGTCCAAGTCCTTCGCAATAGAATTTTGTCAAGCGTTCATAATCACTGGTTGTCAGTGCGACGCGCAATTCAAAGACAGGGCGCGTGGATTGGGATGTAGACATATGAGTAAAAGTATCCTTTCATTTATTTCTTCTCAATCAACTCAATTTGATAGCGTTCGCGTTCTTCGTTCCTCATTCAAGTATGCGGTAAAAAACGAAAGCCCCGCTCCCGCAAATATACCTACAATCAGCAAGATCAAAATGAGGATGATCGTGTTTGTTCACTCGCTGGTCTGAATAGGTCCCATCAATGGAATGATACCTGTAAACAAAATCCCTTGAAGAAAGCCAAGAAATCCCCCAGCAAGTGCGGCTTCCGTTAATCGCTGAGAAGACCGTTCACTTCGGGAGCGCCATACACAAAGATTTCCCACTCGCAATGCGATCAGCCATGGCACGAACTGACGAAGAGGAACCTCGATGATAGTTCGGAGATCAAGCTTTTGGAGGGAGGAAGGCATTTGAGGTCGCAGTGGGGGAGTTCTTGCTTGCCGCGCTGGGACTGACGCGGTTAGTGATAGGGTTGGAGAAGTATTGAGGATAATTGTTCAGTCAGATCTTGCAGAATAACTTTGCAATTCCTCAAGCGATAATTCATCGGGTTTTACCAATCGATAATGCTTTTCAGAAGCTACCTTGATCCCCTCTTTAGTTGCCTCAAGTTCAAAAAGTGCTATTAGATTTTTGCTCATAAACTGTGCAGCAATCGCTCGGCAGACTAAACCCGAAAATTTTAGGGAACACATTTCAAAGTCTTGCTCAATTTGTACAACACCTATTCTATCCTTGCCGCCTTTCGCCTGAACAGGAATTACATAATGCACACCTCGTTTATCAAGCCCAATGTAAATTTCATCCGTCTCTATTTGTGAGCCACCGTGCAATGTAGCACGAAGATGATTTTGCAGAGAATAACAAGTCAGTCCCGTAAAAATGTCGATCAAACGGTTGTAGCGAATCTTTGCCAATAGCGATTGTTCGTCATTTAAGGAGTATTGGGTAATGACTCCAGGCGTTGCATCAGGAATTTTGGTTTCTATCAAAATGCTTGAAGGAGTAATTGATGACTGCTTTACAATCACGAATTTGTATTTTCCCCTGCCTGCCGGTCTGATAATCCATTCAAAACCTTTTGGGACTTTTGCTGTAATTGATTTTGGAAGAAGTGTCCTATATCTGAATGAATATAATACATCACCCAAATTCTTGGGTAATATGATTCCTAACTCGCCTGCAACTTGATTAAATTCTGTTCGTTCAAACTCTATCTCAGTTATGCCTTTTTTGTAATGTTTTACAAAGATAGCTTCAAGAATCCTTGTGTAACGATTAGGTCCTTTGTTTTCCATGAATTACCCTCGCCAACGGAGAATAATAACTTCTTCTCGAAGCTGCTCTTTGGTAGCCGTTGCTAACCGAGTACGGAATAAATCAATTCCTACGAGTTCATAACCTAACTTTTTAGCAATTTCTCCTAGAATTTGACCTGTTCGTATCATTACTCGCAGATAAGACGCTTGATCTCCAACTACATAAGCGAGTTGCGCGCCTGGTTGAAGGACTTTGCGAAGAGCAGACAAATGCTTTGCCATACCACCAAAATACAACTTTGTGGCTTTAGGATACATTCTTTCGAAACCTGAATCTTTTCCAAGTTCAATCCGCCTTTTTTCGATTTCGTCTGCAATTCGCTGGATTTCTGGAAAATCAGTGACCCATTTGTCGTCGTCATCACCTTTATAAATTCCTCGTGTGTTTGACCTGACAAGCCGCTTCTTCAGTTCTCTGAGTTCTTCCTTGTTTCTGATAAATCCTAGCAAAATAGATTCCAATCGCGTTGTTCGTGTGTAATCCTTTTCATTTGGATAGGGAGGTGATGTAATTACTGCATTAATTGAGTTTGGTTCAATTGTGTCGAAGTCTCGTGCATCAGCCAAATGGATCTTTGTTTCTATGAAAGGTTCGTCTTTTACCTTATTTAGATCATTTGCCATTTTTTCAATTTCCAACAGCCAGTTGGAAATGACGGGTACATCTGCTTTGGGATTCTTCACCCCAACTTCAGGTCCAAAACGTAAATTGCTGATTTTGAATACGAGAGCATTTCCTAAAGCTAATAAAGCATGATGATAAAAAGGTTCGCCTTCAAATTTTTTTAGGCATTCAAATAACACCAGTGTCTTGTGCAGAGGCAGCGGGCTGATAGAATTCTTCAAAATCAAATTTTCAGTTTTAGAGTCAAGAGTCTTCAGTTTTAGACTCTCGTAATTACCAAATGAAAAATTATCATCAATTCCCTGTGACTTTAAAATCGTCAAAGCACTCTCTGCAATTTGTCGTGTATGTGAGGTTAGTAACTTAGTGTCTACATCCCAAGTTGTTTTTACCGATGACGCGAAATGTGGAAAAGGATTACCTTCAAGACCAATTGCCCTCATGCCTGCTAACTTTGCTTCGACCAAAGTTGTTCCTGTTCCACAGAACGGATCAAGTACAATACTCTTCTGGTTTAACCCAAATTTTTGGAAGTAATCTCTCACTAGATGTGGTGGAAACGAGAGTACAAATCTATACCAATCATGGAAAGCGCGATCCTGTGGGTCCAGTTTATTGCCGCGACCGTTAGAAAATCCAGGTTTTTTCTCTTCCTGAATTTTATTAATTCCTTCAAATCCCATTACTAGCTGAGTTGGTCTTGTTACCATATGCTAATTTTATCATTCAAAGCCTTTTCAGCCATTCCTCCGTTTCTCTCGGATGTTTGCGGAGAATCTTTTTAGGAGTTCACGAAGACTTGCGCCGCGCCTAAAAACTCTGTGTCTCAGTGGTATGCCTTTCTCTTTACCTCAGATAAATCGGATTGCTAAAAATCCAGCTGCGTTTGAGGCCCAGATAATTTCGCCAGACTTCCACGCGATAGACACCTGGTTGGGTGGCGCTGTAGGCACAGGAATAGGAATTTTTCCAGATGCCAATGGTTTTTCCATCCTTAATCAAGCGGAACTCTGCAGGCTCTGGTAGATGTGCCTGTAAGGTCACGCCGCGTTTGGCGGGAATCTCATCACCCATTATCACCGATTGTTCGAGTCCCTTCCCTTTGAAGATAAATCCACGCGTGGAAGCGGGGAGGTCATAACCCACAAAACATCGTCCAGCCGCGAGAGCTTCATAGATCATTTTCTTATCCGTAGGGATATCGCCGGTCAGGGGTTGTGGAATGAATACGTGCGTATTGACGGTGCGGAAGTGGAAGTCGTACGGAAAAATGACGCGATGGATTGGTCCCATGTGCATGTGGAGAGCGTGTGCATCCGAGCCGCCGATGGCAACGACGCGCCCTCCGCCTGTGAGGAGGTCATCCCAGCGCTGAAGTGTTTCAAGCATGGGATGATGACCGATGAAATACGGGAAGAACGCATAGAATGCGCCATGCAGTTTTGTGTGAAGAACGGTCTTAAGTTCGCTCAATCCGTTCCAAAGCTCGATGCCTGTGTAGCCATGTACATCCCAGGCTTCCCATGAAATATCTGTCTCGTTGAAGGCAGGTGCCTCGGGGTCGCGGGGATGGGCAATGAAAGAGAGTCCGCCCGCCTCATTGACTCCATTGATGAGCGCTTGTGGGTCGTCTGCCAGCGTGGCTAAATCTCGGTTGGCATTGAATACGAGCATGTGATTCTTTTGTGGCTCACGATCCTGATCGTGGACTTCCTGCCCAACTAAGAGCAGAACACGGTCGCGACCGACGCGGTAGTATCCCTCCACGCCTTGAACCAGCACGTTGTGATCCGTTACAATTACCGCGTCCAATCCCGTTTTGATGGCAGCTTGCGCGATATCCTTGTGCGTGCCAGTCCCATCCGAATAGCGCGTATGCATATGCAAATTGATGACGATTTCGTGCATGAGACCTTAATTGATCGCGCCGTGGTTAGTGCTAAGAGTAGAATGAGATGTCAAGTTGACGGTTTATCTCCCTAGCAGGTATAATGTTTCCGCTTAATACAAGGAGGCACATTGTAAATGGTTACCTATTTAGATATCGCGTTGATTATAATCTCCGTCCTGCTTATCCTCAGCGTCATCATACAAAGCAAAGGTGCAGGCTTGGGTGGGTTAACGGGCGCCGATACCGGCAGTATCTTCACTGCTCGCCGCGGCGTTGAGCGCACATTGTTCTGGATCACCATTATTTTGAGCGCTATTTTCTTTATTCTGGTGATAACGCTTCTTCTTATCTCCTGACATAATGGATCCCTTTTGAAAGGCCGTTTGATCCGCGCGGCTTGGTCTGCGGGGTGAACGTGCCTTTCTTTTTGTATATGAAACTATTACGCTGGCAGATACTGGTTGTAGTTGTCACACTGGGAATTGTGGCTGTATTGTTGTTCAGTCAGCAATCTCCTGTCACGAGCGGTCCTTTCCTCCCCCAGCCTGAACAGGGAGGAGTTTATACAGAGGGGTTGGTTGGCTCGCTGGGACGACTCAATCCCTTGTTGGATTGGAATAACTCTGCAGACCGTTCTGTGGATCGTTTGCTTTTTAGCGGTCTGATCCGCTTTGATGAGCACGGCTTCCCACACGCGGATCTTGCTGATTGGGGAATTGCAAAAGATGGTACGGTTTATAACTTTTCAATTCGGCCGGATGCAGTCTGGCATGATGGGACGCCTGTCACGAGTGATGATGTCATTTTCACCGTTGACATGATCAAGAGCGCGGGTTCGTTATATCCCCAGGATATTAAAGATCTGTGGAGCAAAGTAGAGGTCACGCGACTGAACGAGAAGACTCTTAAGTTCACACTGCCCGAACCGTATGTTCCTTTCATTGATTATTTGACGTTTGGTATTTTGCCAAAACATTTGCTTGAATCAGTTTTCCCTGATCAAATGCCTAATGCAGAATTCAATATCAACCCGGTTGGCACCGGTCCTTATAAGTTTGATCACTTGATTGTGGATAATAGTCAAATCACGGGGGTAGTATTGACCGCCTCGGATACTTACTATGAAAAACATCCGTTCATTGAACAGGTAGTGTTCCGGTATTATCAATCTTCGGCCGCGGCGCTGGATGCATATCAACAGGGCGATGTGCTCTCAGTGGGTCAGATCACCTCGGATGTATTGAACACCGCGTTGGAGGAACCGAATCTCTCGATCTATACCAGCCGCTTGCCTCAAATGAGTTTCGTGTTGTTCAATTTGAACAACCCAGAAGTTCCCTTTTTACAAAATGCAAAAGTGCGACGCGCCCTCATGCTTGGCGTCAATCGTCCTTACATCGTCAACAAGTTGTTGCAGGGACAAGCTGTCGTCACAGATAGCCCAATCCTACCGGGGTCGTGGGCGTATTATGATGGCATCGAGCATTTTGAATATAATCCTGATGAATCGATTAACCTATTAAAGGGTGAGGGATATGTCATTCCTGCGGAGGGTGGAGATGTGCGCGCGAAAGAAGGGTCTTCGCTTACTTTCACGTTACTACATCCGAACGACATCGTTCACGCGCAAATCGCACAAATGATTAAAGAAGAATGGGCAGAGATTGGCGTCCGCGTGGAT
>WNFZ01006374.1_pt1 | contig 10690 bp, 17 predicted proteins | sample 5400081 | NCBI WGS metagenome assembly WNFZ01 (sample SAMN13153365, study PRJNA577476) | soil metagenome | isolation source: 80 cm soil or saprolite under grassland replicate 1 | place: USA:California | collected 2016-06-15
CGCGCGGACCGCCCTGCTCACCACGGCGGGGTTTCGCGAGGGAAGTCCATCGCCCACCAACGCCAGTGATCAGAAGAAGCGGAACACGACGGCCGAGTGCCATGACCTCGGCGCGTTCAGACTCGCCAAGAACTCGGTTCCCCGGCCCCAGGTGTCCGCCAAGACAGCATCAATGTCACCGGCATCGACTGCCTCGTGGATCTCGGCGAGTGTCGAGCACCGCACTACATCGAGTTGCCTGAGGGACAGAATCTCTTCCAGGAGAGCCTCGATCGCAGGGTCGTTTTCGTAAAGCGCAATTCTGGAAGTCACTTTGTATCTGCCGCGACGTTTGGCGAAGCGAAGTCTGGGCGCGCGCCGGCGTGCAGCGAGTGTTGAGCGTGCACTAACAGATGCGACTCGTCTACACACTGGTAGTGGATAGCGGACCCTTGCCGAGCACCTGATTTGTCGCGCCGTCTGTGATCCACCTCGGTTGGATCATCAATGAGGCAGCTCTCGCGCTTTTGTCGATCCCTCTATTGAGGCATGACGAGTGTTTGTCCCCTCAGTTGATCCAGCGCTTACGTCAAACCAACTAACTCTGCATCACCGCGGTGCCATTGGCGGACAGTCCGTAGGATCGGTCACCACCCGTATGGGCGCTCCTGCGAGGTATGCCGCGACATCCTCCGCCATCCGTTGCCAGGCGGAGCGAAAGAGGTGCTCGGTGACGTAGCCCACGTGCGGAGTAACGACGACGTTGTCGAGCGATCGGAAGGGGTGATCCACTGGAAGAGGCTCACGGTCGAAGACGTCGAGACCGGCACCGGTGAGCTGACCGGAACGAAGCGCCGCGACAAGGGCCGCCTCCTCGACGATCGGACCGCGGGAGATGTTCACCAGGATGGCGCCTCGCTTCATCTTGGCGAGGTCGTCGGCGCGCAGCGTGTTGCGAGAACGCTCCGAGAAGACAAGGAAGACTCCAAGGACGTCCGCGGACGACAGGAGCTCGTCCTTGGTGACTCTGGTCACGCCGAGCTCTGCACATCGTTCCTCGGTCAGGTTCTGACTCCAGGCGACGACCTCCATGCCGAACGCCTTCGCGACCGGGACCATCGCACCGCCAAGGTGGCCCGCGCCGAGAAGACCCAGGGTCTTACCGGCGAGCGGGATCGGGAAGCCAGTCTGCCAGCCACCGGCACGGATGACCCGGTCCTCAATACCGATCCGCTTTGTGACGGCGAGGATGAGCGCCCAGGCCATTTCTGACGGCGAGGGCAGGCCACGGGGTGCGTCGGAGCCGCGTGAGCGCACCGCGGCGCCGCGCTCGGTCTCCGCGGTGCCGCACAGCAGGATCCCGCGCTCGATGCGGGCCTCGTGGTCGACAACATTGCTCGTTCGGCCGTTACACACGATCAGCTTCAGGTTCGCGAGGCCTTCGAGCACCGCACGCGGGAAACGTGCCCGCTGCTGAGTGATGACAACGATTTCGTAGTCGGCGAGCTCAGCGACGAGGCGCTCAGGCGGGATCGCCTCCCGGTAGACGGTGATCTCCGCGTCCTTGGGCAGCGCTGTCCACTCGCCGTATTCCAGGGCGACCCCGATGTAGTCGTCGAGAATGGCGATCTTCTTCACGCCCACCAACCCGCCTCTCTGCCAAACCAAGCATTGTCCCGTCTTCGGAGCATCGCATTCTCCTCGACTTCACTGACGCTCTCCTCAACCTCGTGCGAACCGCGAAGCCTCACATGCGGAAACTACTGCAACGGGCTGACGCTGCGCTACGCTGGAACGCGGCTTAGCCCGCGCATTGGGCGCGTGCTTCGATCGACGGCTGATCCGGCCGGCGACGTCCACGAACGGCCTTCAAGCCAGGAGGCACCACGCGTCTCGTAGGAGCGCAAGTGAGACAGCTGACTCGAAGCAAGTGACTGCGCGCGGGAAACGGGCGGTTTCAGGCCATAGAACTGTCGATTTCGCGCGAATTCTTTGCTTCGCTCGCCAGGGAACTCTTAGTAGCTTGGGCTAGCACTCCTCCTCTCAAGGCGGCTTAAGGGCTTCAACTACATAGCGGGCCTCTAGCTCAATGGCAGAGCAAGCGACTCTTAGTCGCCAGGTTCTCGGTTCGCATCCGAGAGGGCTTACCACGAGATTACATTGGATCCCACGGAGCTGTCGCCACGGCGGCTCTTCGCTGTTGTGCCACTCCCCAGCGACTCGCCACCTGTGAGCGGCCGGAAGCGATAATTCTTCCAGTCTGAGGCTAGGCGTGGCAGATTACCCCGTTACAGCGTTAGGTGGGACGATCTAGTGCGGCGAGACCCTGGGGATGGGCCCTATACCGTGTCTCGGCGCGTCCGAGCGGACCAACCACGGTGACGTAGCCGCTTGCAGCCAGGTGAGTCAGAGCGGTACTCAGATCGGCCCAGTGTCGCGCACGTATTCGGCGCGCCAACTCATCTGCGGTGAGATGGCCGCCTTCGGCCAACTCTCGCAATAACTGCTCCTCAAGCGCATCCACACAATGATCAATGCACAAGCTCGCCTGCGCTGTCGAGCTTGAGGGCGTAGGCGAAGTAGGTGGTCGAAAGATCGCGACTTTCGCAACGGCGCGCCCAGCGCGCGAACTCCTCATGGTGAGCCCGCCCGGCTTGCGTCGGATAGTGCCAAACTTAGCGCCAGGGACGGTGGTGGTCCTTCAGCAGTGTGATCAGGCTCAGTGCGCAGGCACTGGATCGACGCGATAGATGTCGGGGTAGGTACGTCTCAAGTTGTCGATTTTCGGCAAGTCGTTGATCACGATGTACGGATCGGTCGAGTTTCGCGACAGGAAGTCTTGATGGTAGGCTTCGGCCGGATAGAAGCGCTTGTCGGGCTCGATGCGAGTGACGATAGGCGCGTTGAATACGCCCGCCTGCTCCAATTGGTCAATATATGACTTCGCGATGCGCGCTTGCTCGTCGGTGGTTGGAAAGATCGCCGACCTGTATTCGTTGCCGGCGTCCGGACCCTGCCGGTCGAGCTCAGTCGGATCATGGACGACTGAGAAGAAGATTTGCAGGACACGGCCGTAGCTGATCTGCCGCGGATCGAAGGTGATCCGGACTGACTCCGCATGACCGGTCGTGCCAGTGCTGACCGTTTCGTAGTCGGCCGTCGCCTCGCCACCACCGGTGTATCCGGACAGAGCCTGCGAGACTCCGATCACGTGCTCGAAGACGCCTTGCACGCCCCAGAAGCAGCCGCCCGCCAGAATCGCGGTTTCGGACTGCGCCTGGCTAGCGGGCTCATCGAGCACGGGCGCGGGCACATCGACGGCTGCTTTTGATGCCAGCGCTGTGCATCCGGCCAGCAGCGCCGTCGCGACCAGCAGCGTTGTCGCGACCAGCCGTGCTGGCGAACCGCCCCGAAGTCGGTGCTGGTAGGCCACGTCTACCTCAGGCTACCTCGGTCTCGGTCAGGCTCGCCGCGTTCGCGTGCCGATCGTTCTTGGATAGTTCGCGGCACATGGTCGAACCTTGCGTGGATCATGTCGCCGTCGATCCCATACGCACAGCCATTGCAGTCTGGCGCTGACGTGCCTCCTCGTGCGAGTTGGCGACCGACGTATCCTCGTCGACACCTGATACGGCGCCCAACCCGGACGACCCGAAGTGGGTGAGGTCGCGAGAAGCCTGACGGAGGTGGGTGTATCGCCGCGCAACATTGACAATGGTCTTCAGCCATCCCCACGGAGACCATATTGGCGGCGCGACAGTCGGCAGCGGAGACGCTGCGCACCGAGACGCGCCGCAACCTGATCGAGCTGGCGCGCCGTGAGCATGCGCTGGTGCTCTCGTACCACGTGCCACTTCCCGGCGTCGGCCACATCGGCGCTGCCGGGTGGGAGGCCGGCTAACGCACTGGATCCGTGGACTCGAGTGGCGGCACCAGGCGACGCTCCTCCGGGCGCGGCCACACGTTGCCCGTTGCGGGCGCGCCGGCAAGGCCTTGCTCCAGATAGGTGCCGATCTGGCCGAGCAGGCGGGTGAACTCCATTGGAATGAGGAACGTGCTACTCGGGCTCGCCCCGAGCGCTTTCAGACCTTCGATCACCTGGATCGTCATCGTCTTGGCGTCCACCTCTTGCGCTGCCGAAAAGACGGTCTGAAGGGCTTTGGCGTAGCCCTCAGCTTTCAGGATCTGGCCCTGGCGCTCGCCCTCCGCACGCAGGATCTGCGCTTGCTATTCACCTTCGGCGACGGTGATCGTCGCCTGCCGTTTACGGTCAGCTTCGGTAACCGCGGCACGCCGTGTACGTTCGGCCGACATCTGGCGATTCATGGCCTCCTGAACCTCACGCGGTGGCAGGACCTCGCGGATCTCCACTCCGGTTACTTTGACACCCCAGCGCTCAGTGACCTCGTCCAACTTGCGGCGCAAGTCCTCATTGATCTGCTCCCGACGTGCCAGGACATCATCCAGCACGATGTCGCCGATCACAGCGCGCAGCGTCGTGGCCGCAATGCCTTGCGAAGCGCTGGCGAAATTGGTTACCGCGATGACGCTGGCGACCGCGTCGATTACCTGGCGATACACCAGGAAATCGAATCTGGATCGAAACATTGTCCTTGGTGATGCACGCCTGATGGGAACTTCCACGAACAGCTCCCGCAAACCGACCCACACCGGTCGGTCTACGAACGGGATCAACAGCACTGCGCCAGGCCCGCGCTCACCAATGCACTTGCCTAGTCGAAACACGACGACGCGCTGATACTCGCGCACGACCCGGATCGACTGGCTCAGGAGACCCGCGACGACCGCCAGCAGAAGGACGAGCAGGACAATGTTGACAATCAGCGCGGCGTTCATGGTTTGGCTCCTATCGCTTCCGCGGCACCGACCGCGTCGGCCGGCTCCACGTCGAGTACGAGTCCCTTGCGTCCAAGAACTCGGATTGGCCGGCCGGCCTCGAGGCGGCCACTACGCAGCCGGGCAGACCAGACCTGTCCGGCGACATTCACAGTCCCGTTGGGATTCAGTGAGCTACGCGACGTGCCGCTGGCACCATTCAGGCGCTGGGCGCCGGTGATTGGTGCTCGTCCGGCCACGCGCATCGCGGTGCGCACCACCACTACGCTGAACAGGGCCCCAACGCCGGCCGCCGCTATCAGCGCCGGAAGGCTGACGGACACGTCGGGCAACGTCGGCGATAGCGTGCCGATTGGCGAGTACAGCAGCAGCGAGCCGACGACGAAGCAGATGAGGCCGGCGACTGTTAGTCCACCGTGAGCAGCGGCTTGATATCGAGCACAAACAGCGCCGCCGCAGCAAGGATGAGCACGACACCGCCCCAGTTCATGGGCAGGGTCGCGAACCCCATTAAGGCGAGCACCAGGCACACGACACCCGTTACGCCTGGCACCAGGGCTCCAGGATGGAACAGCTCGATCAGAATGGCGAAAAATCCGATTGTCATCAACAGGTACGCAATATTCGGATCGAAAACGGCCTGTCCGATCAGCTTGACCGGCTGTGGGTCAAGCGTCGTGATTTCGGCTCCAGCAACCTGAATCGTCACCGGTCGCTGCTCGTCGAGACGGTGCGCCCTTCCACGATCCTTAGCATCGCGCTCAGATCGGATGCCGTGAAATCGGCCACACCTTGCGCAACTGCCTGGTCCGCATCGAGTGACACGCTTTGCCGAACCGCATCCTGGACCCAGGTGTCATTTCGGCCATGCTGTTTGGCAATGCTCGCGATATACGCCGTGGCGTCGTTGGTGATCTTGTCACGCAAATCACCAGGAATATCTTCGCCGCTGCCCTGGATTGGATGAGCGGCGCCGATATTCGTGCCAGGCGCCATCACCAGGACATTGGCTGCTTCGGCGACAAAGACGCCCGCCGAGGCAACGCGGGCCCCGGACGGTGACGCGAAGGCGACAGAGGGGATTGGGCTGTTCAAAAGGTCGCGCACCATCTGGCGCATGGAGGTATCCAATCCACCGGGCGTGTCGATGGTGAGCACGAGTAGTGCAGCGCCCTGATCCGTTGCGGCACCGACGACACGATGGACGTACTGTGCGGTGATTGGACTGACGATTCCGTCCAGATGGGCGACGATGACTGTTGAGTGGCCAGGAACTGGCTGGGCCGCCGCACAATCCGCGCGCGAGATGCTCGCGGTTCGTTCGGCATGCTTCGCTCGACCGAAGCTGTGAACGCCTGGTCACTCGATCGTCGCCGCATGGGCATCAGGCTCGGATGCTGAGCCCGCTGCAGCGCAACACGCGCATGTTTGAGGCTTCGACTCTACGCGCGCCGCTCTAACTGCGCGCGAGCTCGACTTGTCGCACGGGCGGGCAGGCTCAATCCCTGACCCAGCGGCTGAGCCTGCCGCGCTGGCGCGAGTAGTGCAGCAGCGGCTGGCGGTGCAGTGTCCGTGCCGCCTCGACGAGGCCGATGACGAACGCGTGATCGCCGATGCGTCCCTGTTGACGATGCCGATCAGTGGTTCGCGGCGCCGCGCGATTCATTGTGGCTCAGTGTGACGTATCGACGGAACCGCCTCGGAGGTGACCCAATGCCCATTCGCGTGATTCGACCTGGTGATGGCGAGCCGGTGCTGAGCGGGTCTATCGGCCTGCGCATCATCGAGGACGGCTCTCCTACCGGCCATCGACTGGGCCTCGTCGAGTCCACGCTCCAGCCCGGTCCAGCACGGCCACCGCAGCACGTCCATCATGAACACGACGAGGTGTTCCTCCTCACCGCCTGCAAGCTCCGGTTCACAAGCGGCACCGAGTCCGTCGACGTGGATGCCGGGAGTGTCGTCGTGATCCCGATCGGCGTACCGCAGACCTTTTCCAACCCTTTTCAGGGCACGGCAATCTTCATCGGGACCATGACGCCCGACCCGTACATCCAGTACTTTCGCGACATCAGTCAACTGCCAGTTGGCCACGCCGGCGTTCCCGACACCAGAGACATCGCGCGAACCATGACGCGCTACGCGACAGAAGTCGTTCAGACGGCAGAGCGTCTCAACGAGGGAGCATCCTGATGGCTCGACCAGTTGTCGTTTTCAACTGCGCTCGCAACTACACACCTGGCTCGCTCGAGCGCGACATGCCACGTTTGATGGAGGCGTGCGAGGCGCGCCTGACGGAGGCGAAGGACGGACCGGATCTCGCGCGTGCGTTGGCCGCCGCACAGGTGCTCGTGGCGCGGCGCGACTATGTAGGGCGCGCCACGCTGTCACTGGTCGACGGGTTGCGCGGAGTGGTGACCCCTGGCGTAGGTATCGAGAAGATCGATGTCGCGGCGGCGACTGACCTGGGCATCGTCGTCGCGAATTCGCCGGGCAATTCCATCACCATGGCCGAGGCGACGCTCCTGCTCATGCTCGCCGTCGGGAAGCAGCTTCCGTATTGGATGGACAAGGCGCGGGCGGGCGCTGAACCCACGGCGAGCATGCGCGGTATGGAGCTGCACGGGAAAACTCTCGGACTCGTCGGCCTGGGCCGCATCGGTCGCCTTGTCGGCGATCTTGCCCGAGCGTTCGGCATGCGTGTGGTTGCGTTTGACCCGTACGCACCATCCTCTGACATGGTCGAGCTGGTCAGCCTCGAATCCGTGCTCTCGCAGTCGGATTTCGTTTCCCTGCACCCGGTGCTAACGCCCGAAACGCGCCACATGATCAACGCCGAACGCCTGGCGTTGATGAAGCCGTCGGCCTTCCTGATCAATACCTCTCGCGGTGGCGTTATCGACGAGCCAGCGCTCATTGCCGCATTGCAAGACAACCAGATCGCCGGCGCGGGCCTCGACGTCTTCGAAACCGAACCACCGGCGCCTGACAATCCGCTGCTCTCCATGGCCAACGTCATCTGCACTCCGCACGGCCTGGGCCATGCCGACGAATCGATCCGCCGCTGCGCCGCGATGACCGAAGAAAACGTGCTCGCAATGATCGACGGTCGCCTGCCGCCGTACATCGTCAACCGCGGAGTCCAGTGGCGGGTCCTTCAGGAAGCCTGACTCCCTAGATAGCCGCTCTTCGGCGATCAGGGCCTCTGCTGGGAGGAGCCCGTCGAGCAGCTGGTTCAGGGTCCGCGACTGCTGCACGGATATCGCTTCCGCGCTGCGGTCCGACAACCGCAGTGTGAAGTCCGGGTCGTTGCGAATGTCCTCGCCGCGCCGCTCGGGCGCGCGCTGGCCGAGTACGCCGGCACCGTGATCGCCGTGCCCCACGATCGCCGATTCCTTCGCAGCTTCGACCGCGATATCGAGTTCCGCCGCGACGGCTCAGTCCAGGAGCTGCAGTAAATTGCTACCAGCGCGCCGGTACGTTCATCTCGGTGCGCATCACGGGTACGTCGCGTCGGGCTCGGGCGGGTAGGCGGCCGCCGCCGGCGGTGATACGCGAAGGTCGACAGGTCCGCCGACGCGGCGCCCGCGGTGTTGACCAGCAGCAAAACGACCGATATCCCGTTGTTGAAGTAGCGGAAGCCGCCGTAGATGGGCTCTGGCTCTTCGAACCTGCCGTCCGCGATCAGGCGAACGTAGCCCGACACGGTGACGGTCTCGCCGTGCAGTGCATCGGTTTTCCCGCCAAGCGACAGCGTGACCATCGAACCAACGCCGGCCGCCACACGAGCTTCGACGGCCTCGGGATCGCGCACCGTCTGCAGCAAGCTTCGCGCACCAAGCCGCTGCGCTTCGGCCAGGATGAACGTCGAGTCACCAGCGCTGCCGGCGCCCACGTTGTCGCCGACGTCCAGGAGCAGGATCGACCCGCGTGGTGCGCGCGTGGCGTGCTCGAGCGCCTCGCGCGGCGTGAATGTCGGCGCGGTGGCAAGCTCAGCGCGACGCGCCCAGGCCCGCTCCGCCATCCAGCCCGCGGCCGCGCGCGCCGCCGGTAGATCGCCACCGGCCAGCGAGTAGAACGCAGCACCCATCTCCTCAACGTCTGCCCAGGGTAACCCTGACCCACGCTGGTGTGGATGATGCCGGGCCGCCGATTGGCCACCTCGACGTCCGCCATCACACCGCGCATCGGCTCCTCGCGGGTGTCCTGGCGCAGGATGCTGATGACCATCGGGGGCATCTCGAGCGCGCTGACAGGCCGGATCTCGCCCTTGATGGTCCGCACCAGGATCTCACACGCGTCGATCGCCCGCTCGCTGGCGTCCATGTGTGGATTGGTGCGATAAACCACGATAGCCTGGGTATGCTCGGCCATCTTCTGTGACAGGTTGGCGTGCAGGTCGAGCGTCATCACCACCGGGACATCGGGGCCGACGACCGCGCGGGTACGAGCTGCCACTTCATCGACGTCCGGGAAGTCCTCCGACACTGCAGCTCTCATCTGGTTGAGGAGCACACCGTCCCATGGTCCGCGTTCCCGTAGCAGGTGCGTTGACCGCGAAGAGCAGCGGCACGAGGTCGAAGCCGAATTCGTCGGCGGCCTGGTATAGCCGGCAAAGGTCGAGTGCGAGGACGCTGGTGTTCCTCGATCTGGGCGCCGCGCAGCAGACCACCGTAACTCGAAGTGCTGAACGACTCGTACGTGGTGGCAAACGACGAGAAGGTATTGGTCTCGTGATGCAAGCCCAGGGCGGCGACGCGCGTGGGTCGATCAACGCTCATCGCGCCCCTCCCGGAACGATTGACCGCCACGTGCCTAAAGATACGATGCCGAGCGTCCGGCGGTTTGTCGGCGGGCGCAGACGCGATACGGTGAACCTATGCAGATCCCGAAGCCCACCGCGGCGGATAAGGCGCGGTTTGAATCACTCGTACCGGCGGATGCGCGCGTGACGGTCAAGCCGATGTTCGGCAACCTCGGCGCATTTGTGAACGACAACATGTTTATGGGTATGTTCGGCGCGGATATCGGGATAAAGCTCGATGCCGCGGGGCAGGGCGAACTATCGGCCGTGGGCGGTGGACCTTTTGGCCCGCCCGAACGTCCGATGGGCGGCTACGTTAGCCTGCCTGCCTCGTTCTCAGAGGCAGAAGCGAAACAGTGGGTCGGCCGATCGCTGGCTTACGTGAGCGCACTGCCGCCCAAGAAAGAGAAGAAGTAGCCGATTCTGAGCAGCGCGAGTCTCGCCCTACAATCCCGAGCGCCATGGCATTCAATGTCCTGGAATGCACAATCGCACAACTGCACGCGGCCTATCTGGATGGCAGTACAACCGCGCGCGTCGTGACACAGACCTACCTCGATCGCATCGACGCGTATGACCGTCGCGGCCCGTACTTGAACTCTCTCATCGCCGTCAATCGTCGGGCACTGGAAGTTGCCGATCAGCTAGACTCCGAGCTGCGTACGCGCGGGAGCCTCAGCGGTCCGCTGCATGGCATCCCGATCATCGTCAAAGACAACTCGACACCTGCGACCTGCCGACCACCTCGGGCGTCGCGTTGTTCAGGGACTTCGTCCCACCGCGCGATGCCTTCATCGTCGACCGTATGCGCGCCGCGGGCGCCATCATCCTCGCGAAAGCATCGCTTTCGGAGTTGTCGATGGGTCTGGCCGATACTGTGAACTCCGTCATCCCCGGCTTCACGCGGAACCCATACAACACCGCGTACGCGAGCGGCGGGTCCAGTGGCGGAACGGGCGTCGCCGCGGCGGCAAACTTCGGCACCGTTGGCGTTGGGACAGACACGGGCGGCAGCGTACGGGCGCCGGCTTCGATCAACAACCTGGTCGG
>WNFZ01006375.1_pt1 | contig 10689 bp, 8 predicted proteins | sample 5400081 | NCBI WGS metagenome assembly WNFZ01 (sample SAMN13153365, study PRJNA577476) | soil metagenome | isolation source: 80 cm soil or saprolite under grassland replicate 1 | place: USA:California | collected 2016-06-15
GATAATGAAGCGCAGGCGTGAAGAATAATAGAATTCTTGTTTTGCATCCGTGTTATCCGTGTAATCCGTGGTCAAAGCCATGAGTAGCAGGCAACCGCTTTTTCTAAACGAGGAACAAGTGCGAAAGCATTTGCGGATGGGTGACTTGATTCCCGCGATGGAGAAAGCGCTAATCGATTTCTCTGCCGGCAAAGCGACTCAGCCGGTGCGCTCGGTCATCAAAGTGGATCCTCCGGGTGGATTCCTTGGGCTGATGCCTGCGCTTACGCCGGATGGACTCGGGCTAAAGGCTGTAACGTTCTATCCATTTAACGCGGAGCGCGAAATCCCGACGCACATGGCGACAATCTTTCTTGTCGATCCGGAAACAGGCACGCCGCTCGCGATCATGGACGGACGGTTGATTACCGAAATGAGGACAGCAGCAGTCTCCGCCGCAGCGACAAAACTTCTTGCGGCGCCAGACGCAAAAATTCTGGCGATTCTCGGGAGCGGTGTGCAAGCGCATAGTCATGCCGAAGCGCTACGACTCGTTAGGCAATTCGAAGAAATTCGCGTTTGGAGCCCTACGCGCGACCACGCGGAGCAATTCGCGAAGAAAATTGGCGCAAGGTCGGTGTCTGCCGAAAAAGCAGTGTGCGCCGCGGATGTGGTGGTGGCCGCGACAAATTCCAAGACGCCGGTTTTGCACGGCGCGTGGTTGAAGGCCGGTTGCCACGTCAACGCCGTTGGGGCATGTCGGCCGGACTGGCGTGAGCTGGATAATGCCGCAATATCGAACGTTGTGTTCGTCGATTCGCGCGAAGGTGCAACGAAAGAATCCGGCGACGTGATCCTTTCAGGCGCGAAGATCTATGCCGAGCTCGGCGAAGCGCTCGCTGGCAGGGTTCCGACGCGTGCAAACGAAACAACGATCTTTAAGTCGTTAGGTATGGCGGTGGAAGATATCGCCGCAGCGATGCTCGTTTATCGATCGGCAACAAAAGAAAATAATTAGGAATCCAATCAAAATTGCGTCCATTTACGGTGATTCACCTGTAAACAGTTCCGGCTCGTGTTCGGAAAGGAGCTGTGTGAAGCATTGGCTGGGAGAACTCCGAGTACAGGGTAAGGAACGTCCACAAAAAGATGAACGCTATCGGCAACAGCGAACACCACCACGGTCACGCTCAAGATCATACGAACCCGCCGTCGGAAGTAGCGTTACGTGTCAGGGCGCTCGAATCGCTGCTAGTCGAGAAGGGACTTGTCGATCCGGCAGCCATCGACGCGCTCATTGACACCTACGAAAATCGTATTGGCCCGCGCAACGGAGCCAAGGTCGTCGCGCGCGCCTGGAGCGATCCCATGTTCAAGCAATGGCTGTTGGAGGATGCGACGGCGGCCATTGGCTCCATGGGCTTCTCCGGCCGACAGGGTGAGCACATGAAAGTCGTGGAGAACACGCCGAAGATTCACAACCTTGTCGTCTGCACCCTGTGCTCCTGTTATCCGTGGCCGGTGCTCGGCCTGCCGCCCGTCTGGTATAAATCCGCCCCGTACCGTGCCCGGGCTGTTGCCGATCCACGCGGAGTATTGAAGGAATTTGGTACGGAACTTGGCGAGGACATCGAAATCCGGGTGTGGGATTCGACCTCGGAAATGCGGTTCCTGGTGTTGCCGGCGCGCCCCGAGGGCACCGAGGGTTGGAGCGAGGAGGAGCTGGCCGCCCTCGTCACCCGTAACGCTATGATCGGTGTTGAAACGGCGAAATCGCCCAAGGATCTTGGGAGGAAGTGATGAACAGTGCGCATGATCTCGGAGGAATGCATGGCTTTGGTCCGATTAACCCGGAACCCGAAGGGGAAGAGCCGGTCTTTCATGCCGAATGGGAAAAGCGTGTGTTAGGCCTGAGCCTTGCCGTGGCGACGCTAGGCAAATGGAACATCGACATGGCACGCCACGCCAGAGAACGTCAACATCCGATCGATTATCTGCGGCATACCTATTACGAAAACTGGCTCGCGGGGCTGGAAAAACTGCTGGTCGAAACGGGCCTCGTGACCGCAGAGGAACTGGCGACCGGAAAGGCCACGGGTCCAGCAGACGACGCAACCTCGCAGCTCGTCCTTAATGCCGAACATGTTCCTACGATGTTGGCCGAGGGTGCCCCCGTAACAATGGAGATCGATACCGCACCCCTTTTCAGGCCTGGTGACATGGTCCGCGCCATCAACAGACATCCGCTGGGTCATACCCGCGAGCCACGTTACGTTCGTGGCCGCGTTGGCGTGATTCACGAATACCGCGGCGCTCATGTCTTCCCAGACCGCAGCGCCCAAGGGTCGAGGGAAGGCTGGCATCTCTATAGCGTTCGATTCGAGGCGTCATCGTTGTGGGGCGAGAATGCTAACAAAGGAAGTGCTATCTACCTTGATCTCTGGGAAGACTATTTGGAGCCTATCTGAACAGGGATAGCACTATGACTATTGATGATTTGCCCGCGCTTCCACGTGACAAGGAAGGTCCCGTCTTCAACGAGCCGTGGCAGGCGCAAGCCTTCGCACTGGCCGTGTGCCTATTAGAAGTCGGGCACTTCACCTGGCCTGAGTGGGCAGAGACCTTGAGTCGAGAGATTAGGGCAGCGCAGGAACGGGGTGATCCGGACCTGGGTGATACCTACTATCAGCATTGGCTACACGCCCTGGAGCGGATTTGTGCTGAAAAGGAACTAGTCGGCCACGAGAACGTGAGCGAGCGGCAAAAGGAATGGCGGCGCGCCTATGTTAATACGCCGCACGGCCAGCCGATCGAACTTTCGGCTGCCTTCAAGAATGACCGACGAGAAAGCTGATCACGCTCATTGACTTTGGCTGCAATCGCCGCACGGCCATGCCACTCCCGCCACCAGTAGCTCAATCAAGCGTTCGTGTTCCGAGTCGATGATGCCAAGCGCGTACGGAGAAGGAGGATTGTTCGCTGTCATGTTAGCGTCGGATTCTACCACGCACCGACGCCGGACAACACACCCATCGATAGATATCGCGACTCCAGTCTAGTGCGATGAAGTGTCTAGCAAAGCGGTGCGCCTTCATAAACTTCGCCCTTTACCGCCCAGTTCACCTCCTCGACTCGGCCGACTACGAACACCCACGCCATTGCACCGACCGTCAACACGACTGTAGTGATTGCCATTGGGGCCACAAAGCTGCCGGTCCGATCCACTGCGAATCCCGTCAGAGCAGGCGCGACCACACCTGCTAGGTTCGCCAAGCCATTTTGCAGGCCAGTCCATCGTCCGGCCGCTTGTGGACCAGCAAGCGTCTGAGAGAATGCGAAAATGCCTGCGCCGTACATTCCACATCCTACCCCAACGGCCATAAGCCACGGTAGATAGGTGTGCGGCCTTGCTGCGCAAGCAGCCATTGCGATCGCGGCCGTGGCAAATCCGATTGCCATAGCTGTTTTGCGTACCAGAGTAGTCGTATAGCCCTTTCGAATCCAGAAGTCGGAAAGCCGACCGCTCGTGATCGCCGACACAGCATCCACCAAATAGTAAACACTTGCAGTCCTCGCCATGCTTTGCATGGAAAGGTGGCGCTCCCGGACGAGATAGAACGGTAGCCAGGTAATCATGAAATAAAGCAGGTAGTTCCCACAAAAATGTCCAGCGGAAGCGCCCCAGAAAGAACGCTGATATATCCACAAACCCAGCAGTCATGACGGAAGAGCTGCCCATCGCTCTGCCGCATGGCATCCACTTTATCCATGCTGGGAGCCATAGCAGACTTACCAGCCCGACTCCGATGAACACCGGCCGCCAACCATACATCGCCATCAGCAGTCCAGCGCCGAAAGTCCCTACTACGTTCCCACACCTGAGGGCCGACTGGATGACACCATTGGCAAATCCTCGGTGGTATTCCGGAACGTGCTGCGCCAGGATTTTCGAGAAACACGGGAATGCTACCGATTCTCCGATGCCAAGCATTAAGCGCATCGTCAATAGGATTGTGAACCCCTGCACGATGCCAGTGGTCGCCGTCGCGAGCGACCAAAGCAGGTAACCCGCTGCGATGACCCAATTCACGTCAAAGCGGTCCACCAGCCAGCCGCTGACAAACTGCATCGCTGTATAGGTCCAAAAAAATGCAGCGAGCAGAATGCCCAGCTGCGAGGCAGAAATGCCTAACTCGTCTTTCAGCAGCGGGGCGGCGATCGAGAGATTCCCGCGATCAACATAGTTGATCAAGATACAGATCGCGAGCAGGATCAGCGCAGGCGCGAAAGCGCGTAAGCTTTGCGAATCATCTACGGTCTCGCCCATAGGAAGCCGTCCTTCTTATTCTGGGTCAAGTATTGCACTCTGCGCACCTTGACGAAGTGCTCGTTACGGCAGCACTCTACCTTTATGCGCGTGACTTGAAAAGCGTGCGCATTGTGTAGAACCTCCGGCGAAAGGGCACTCACTGTCACCAGACGATGTAACCGGTTGAATTAGTAAGGCAAAGTCGGACTGCAAAAGCTTCGACGCCTTTGCAAAATCGATTAAAGTATAAATGCAAAATGAAGATTTGGTCATTGTCGATCGCAGCGTCGATCGTAGCGAGCTACGCTTTTGCTCAGCAGCCCATAGAAAACATCGCGCAGAGTGAGGTGCCTTCGTTACTCGCCGTCTACAAAGACATTCACAGTCATCCGGAGTTATCGGCGCATGAAGAACGAACATCTGCAATCATTGCCAAGGAACTACGCGCCGCTGGTTGCGAGGTTACGGAGCGCTTCGGCAAGTACGATAAGCCAAGTCTCAAATGTTACGGCGTTATCGGTCTGATGAAGAATGGCGAAGGTCCGAGGGTTCTTGTCCGCACGGAGATGGATGCGTTGCCAGTGGAAGAGAAAACGGGGCTGCCTTATGCGAGCAAAGTCACGACTAAGGATGACGAGGGCAAAGATGTGCATGTTATGCATGCGTGCGGACACGACGCGCACATGGCTGCATTCATCGGCACGGTGCGCGCTTTGCAACGCCTAAAAGATCAGTGGCATGGCACGATCATGTTTGTTGGGCAACCGGCAGAAGAGACCCTCAACGGCGCACGGGCGCTGCTCAAAGGCGGTCTCTACGATCGATTTGGTAAACCTGAGTTCGCCCTCGGCTACCATGACAATGCATCTCTTGAGACGGGAAAAATCGCCGTTTGCGAAGGCTATACCTACGCGACTTCCGATTCGGTAAACATCACGGTGCGGGGTGTGGGCGGACATGGCGCGCTTCCGCACAAAACCAAAGACCCAATTGTGCTCTCAGCAGAAATCATCAACGCGCTGCAAACGATCGCGAGCCGCGAGAATAATCCGATTGATCCGGTGGTCGTGACGGTTGGATCAATTCACGGTGGGACGAAGCACAATATCATTCCCGACGAAGTGAAGATGCAGATTACCGTTCGCACATACAAACCGGATGTGCGTGATCGCGTGCTTGCCGCTATTGATCGGATCGCGAAAGGCCTCGCGATAGCTGCCGGGATTCCGGCGGAGCGCGCACCGATCGTTGAAGTTTTGCGGGACCAGTTTGCGCCCGCGACTTATAACAATCCGGACCTGACCAGGCGGTTGGTCGCAGTATGGAAGAAGGAGCTAGGCGCGGACAATGTCGAGAAAATCGATCCGGTGATGGTGTCAGAAGATTTCTCCGAATACAGTCTGCCCGACCACTCAATTCCCGCCTGTGACTTCTTCATCGGCGCGGTCGATCCAGCGAAAATCGCGGACAGCAAAAAGACCGGCACGCCACTGCCGAGTGTGCATTCGAGCAAATTCGCGCCCGTGCCCGAGCCGACGATTCGGGTTGGCATCATCGGAATGACCAGCGCCGTGTTGGAATTAATGAGGAAATAGTTCGGTAGGGACGGCTCGGTGGCAGGCGTGTCGCCTAGTCGGCATCTTGTGAGGCGACCCCAAAAGCTCCAGTCTAAGTCAATAATTCCGCTTTGCGCCGCTTTAACTCCGCAAAGAAATTCCGCGGGTTCACGGCTGCTTCTTCTCACAGAGTTTTTGGAAGCGCGCGCTCCCTCGCTCGCGCGCGCGTGGAAAGAGTCGCGCCCAAGCGTCATGCTCATTCTGTCGCGCGCAGAAGGTGAGTGGCTGATGCATGGTGAGACGGTGGCATCGGCGTGCCGTCGCTTTTCAGCATGCTCCAAAGCACCTCGTTGAATGTAGCGTCATTTATGCTGTCCGGTTTGCTCAAGTCGAAACCCTGTGACTGTGTCGAACCCGGTCCTTTTGGCGGGTTCTTTTCGGCCAACGACTGAGTCGGCTTCAAAGCTGTGTATGGTTTGAAATCTGGTTCCGCGCTGAAGATGTAGGTTAAAGGTCGGCTGAAATAGTCGTATTGTGAGAGGTGCCCTAGACCGAGTATGTCCTCGATCGCCGCGATCACGTGGGTCGTGTCCACAAAACGACTGATCGTGCCCGGACGATTGTATGGTGAAATTGTGAGAAGCACTGAGCGGTGTGAATCGACGTGATCCGGACCATCTTGCGCGTCGTCTTCAACTACGAATACGACTGAATCCTTCCAAAAGCTTGATCGAGAAAGCGCCTCGATAATTCGGCCCAACGCCAGGTCATTGTCGGCCATGCAAGCGCGCGGGGTAGGCATATCCGGTTTTCCACCCGCAGTGTGATCCCGGGGTAAGTGCATGATTTCGAGCTGCGGCATTTCGCCCGTGCGCTCGAACGTTTGCAACTCAGCAATCCAAGCGTCGGCCCGCTGCTGATCAGGGATGTGCAGGTCAAACGGAGGATAGGCAGGACAAATGTGCGGCTCCAACCCCGGCCGCGCGGGAGTCATACCCTTGCCTGCGGCCGGTGGATTCACCCATTCTCCATAATCTCTGAATGTGAGGTTGGACTTTGCCGCAGCCTGCCACAGAAAGCCGTTTGCTGGCTCGTCCGTTTCGCCTTCATCTATTTCCGCGCGCTTGTGAGCATACAGAGACGGGATCGTTTTCTCGCTGTAATCCGTCACGTAAGCGGCGGTTGACCAAAGGTGACCTTGTGAACTCACCTCGGCGTTTGTGAAAAAGCGGTGAAACAGGCCGAAGCGTCGGGCGAGCGCACGATGATTAGGTGTGCAGTCGTCGCCAAAGAACAGAAGGTTCGGGTCGCCGTCACCTTCTCGCACATCGCCAAAAACCTGATCATAGGTGCGGTTCTCTTTGATTATGTAGACTACGTGCTTAAAAGGTGGATAACGGCCCCGTTGTCTGCCAATATGCCACCGGTTTGCAGCGGAGACGCGGCGGGTCAATTCCGATAATTTCGGCGATGCAAGCTGCAAAATCGGCGCAAAGGCCAAGAGGGAGCCGTCTAATTGGCCAAGTGTGTAACCGTTCCGGTTTTCGATGGGCCGATCAGCCTTCGGCCCATTCACATTCGCGCCGCTGCCGTGTCCTTTTGCGCACAAGGTCAGCAGGCGATCGGCGCCTGCTAAAACTCCAGTTGGGTACCAGTCGGTTGGAATACGGCCGATTGGCTGTAGCGGAGTCTGCGTTTCGCCGCGCCGAGTAACGTCGAAAACTGCAACTGAGTTAGCGTCCGCCTCCGCGACAAACAAGCGACTCTCGTCTGGCGAGAGAGCCAAGGCATTCGGCGTGGTGCCTTCATGCGGCCCGGCAGGAGCCGCATCGGAGAGATGCCGAATGACTTTGCGCGCGTGAGTGTCAACCATGACGGTCTCATCCATGCTCCCCAAGGCGGCGAATAGTTTCGCACCCGAGTGGTCAAGAAGGAGCGCTGATGGATGTCGGCCGACCGATATCGTGCCAGCGGCGGAGAGTTGTCCGTCAGCTTCACGGTGAAATACCGAGATCGCGTCCCCGCCCCAGGCTGAAACATAGACGGTATCATCGGGGGAAACTGCTATGCCATATGGATAGTCGTGTGTGGCGAGCCGCTGGACGACATTGGCCGTAGCCAGGTCAACCACTGCTAGTGTGTCACTAACGTTTTCAGCCACGTAAAGAAATTTGCCGTCGCGAGAAACGGCCAAACCAGCTGGATAACGCGACCCGGTTTTCCCTGGTTCTTTTTGCGCGAGTATTAATCGCGTCTTTAAGCTGGCCGCGTTGCCGCTCCAATTGTAACGGTAAATGCAATCTTCATTCCCGCCGGACACGTACAATGTCTGCCCGTCCGCTGAGAAAGCGAGACCCACGAAGGCAGAGTCTTGGAGTAGCGTCTGCTCAATCTTGTTCGTCTTGAGACTGACAATCTGGATTCCTTGTTCGCGCCAGCCTCCTAATGAAATGACGACATGCTGACCATCGGGTGCGAGAATCATCGCGAGTGGCATGCTGCCGAGCGGTGTGGACCTTCCCACTGGGTCGATATCCACACCGGTGGGAAGCTTCTTGCGCTGGCTCGCCACAGTTTCACGCGCGGGCGAGCCAACAGTACCTGACATCAGCACAGCGAAAATGATAAAGGAGATCAAACTGCCGAAGTTCATTGGCAGGCGCTCAACTCAGCGAAGAATTTATTCGCGTTCACGGCAGGTTACTTGTAAACGGTTGCCGGCTCGGGTTCGGAAAGGAGTTTTTGAAAACCTGGATCATTGCGGATCGGATCCCAGACGGGATCGATCTTCAGACGCGCAATGGAAACGAATTGACCAGCAGGAGCTGTGATCAGTTGGCGAAGTATTCGTACAGCTTCATCAGCGTGGCCGGTGCGCGCTTCGATTTCGGCGAGTCCGGCAAGGAAATTCGGGCCGGCAAGCGCGTCTTTTTCGATTGGCAGCGAATCTGCGGCTTGTCGCGCAACGCGGAGTGCGTCGGTATTACGTCCGAGGCATACGTAAACCCAAGCCAACGCTGTCAAGGATATCCGATCTCCCGGCCGCTCGGCTAATCGGGCTTCGAGTAAAGTGCGTGTTTGCTCGCACTCCGATTTTGCTGCCGCACCCTGGCCGGCAAGCACCTGAATTCCGACCCGCGCCTCTAGCTGGCGCAAACGCGTTTCGGGAGTATTCGTCGGCACCTTATCCCAAGCTTTAAGAGCATCAGCGAAATGTTTTTCGAACACGTCGAGGTACACGCGTTGGTCGATCATCACGGCAATACTGCCCCAGATGCTAGCAACGGCTAGCCTGCTTTCTGCCGGCACTCCCTCGAAGGCTCGTCTGGCGCGCCGGACATCGCCGGTGCTATTGATGTAGGTACTGGCGAGGAACGGCACGGCCAGCGCATCATGCGGATTGAGAGCCAGCGCGTGGGTAAGCACATGTTCAGCGTCACTCCAGCGGCGAAGTGTAATGCAGGTTGAGCCGATCTCGGCGGGAAACCCAGAATCGCGCGGGTCGAGTTCCGCCGCCCGGTCGAATTCAGCAAGCGCACGTTGCCATTCACCGCGGCGGCGGTAAATCGCGGCCCTGTAGTTATGACCATTGGAGCTACTCGGCTGGAGCTCGAGGACCCGGTCGAGTTCTCTCAACCCAACATCGTAGTCACGATAGCCCCAGTAATAAAACACCGCCAGCGCCAGATGTGCATCCGGCGAAGCTGGTGCGATCGCTAGTGCGCGTTCGATGTTAGACTTTACCTCTCCCAGCTCTGCCGAGGTCAGAGTACTGATAAACCAATGCCGAAATAACTCGCTGTAGGCGAGTCGGGCATAGGCAAGAGCGAAATTCGGATCCCGCGCCAGGGCCTGCCGATAAAACATTGCAGCGCGATCAAAGGGCTCGGCGTTTAGTACACTTTCCGCCTGGTGTTCCTCGTATTCCCCCTTTAGGAACAAATCATAAGCTTCGGTGTCACGCGTGGGCGCTGTGGCCAAGGCATCGGACTGGCTCGGAGAAAGCTTCGCCCGCAATGTATCGGCAATCTCCTGCGCGACCTCGCTCTCGACAGTGAAAACATCCTTTAAGTCACGATCATAACTCTTTGCCCAAAGATGCGTGTCGACACGTGCGTCAAGCAGTTGGACGTTTACCCGCACTTTGTCTCCAGCTCTTTGCACGCTGCCTTCGAGCACAGTGGCAACGCCGAGTTCGTGGGCCACTGTCTTCAAGTCTTCCGGCGTGCTTTTGTATTTGGCTGTCGATTTTCGCGAGATGACCTTCAGGTCACTAATGCCAGCGAGCTTTGTCAGGATCTCATCCTGAATGCCGTCGGAGAAGTAAGCATTGTCTGGGTCACGGCTCAGATTGTCGAATGGGAGAACCGCGATGCTTTTCTCCAGAGATGAAGAAACTGCCGGGGAAACATTGGGATGAAGGCGCTGGAAAACGAGAATCCCAATGACGAGTAGCAGGACCGCGATGATAAAAAAATCAAGTTTGCGACCGCTCTTGCGCCTAACCGATTTACTAAGCTCGACATCTTCCGCGCGCTTGATTCCTTCCGGCGTGAGTTCAAACGCCCAGGCCAGAATCATCGCCACAGGAAATCCGATAATGAGCAGCAACACCACAAGACGCACGGCCCAATTTGGAATTTCGAAGAACGGAAAAATCTGGCTTGCGACCTGCATCAGCAGCCAGGCGACGACTGCGTAAGCAATCGCAACCTTGTAAACGTTGCGTCGCTTCAGCTCGGCAAAGAATTTGCGCAGGTTCACAATGAACTATTTCGCATCACGCGGAATGACTTTCTCCGCCAGCGCCTGGAAACGCGGATCGTTCCGCAACGGATCAAACCT
>WNFZ01006379.1_pt1 | contig 10686 bp, 7 predicted proteins | sample 5400081 | NCBI WGS metagenome assembly WNFZ01 (sample SAMN13153365, study PRJNA577476) | soil metagenome | isolation source: 80 cm soil or saprolite under grassland replicate 1 | place: USA:California | collected 2016-06-15
TGCCGATTGGTTCCGATGTGTCGTTGGGCAAAGATGTACGGATTCTCCAGCCCGAACTGGTGAATCTCTACGGCTGCTCGATCGCTGCGGAAACAAGAATCGGGGCATTTGTCGAGATACAAAAAAACGCGACGGTTGGCGCGCGCTGCAAAATATCGTCACATAGTTTTATCTGTGAAGGCGTGACGATCGAAGACGAGGTCTTTATCGGACACGGCGTGATTTTTACCAACGATCTTTACCCACGCGCTGTCAACGACGACGGCACGCTGCAAACGGCAGCAGACTGGACTGTGGTATCAACCCGCGTGAAGCGTCGAGCATCCATTGGAAGTAATGCGACGATTATGGCAGGAGTCACGATTGGTGAAGCAGCGCTGATTGGCGCGGGAGCGGTGGTGACCACTGACGTGGCGGACTATGCGATTGTAGCCGGGGTTCCGGCACGTGTAATCGGCGACGTCAGAGAACGACGCAGGCAAATTCAGAAGTCCAGGCTGGATTACGCATGATCAAAGTCGGAGTAATTGGCTATGGATACTGGGGTCCAAACCTGGTGCGGAACTTTATGGAAGCGCCGGGCTCAACGGTTGTGTCCGTTTGCGATCTGCGCCCGGAACGATTGGCGTCGTTGCAAGCTCGTTATCCGACGATTAGGACTACCATTAGCTGTTGCGAATTGATGGCAGATCCGGCAATAGACGCAATCGTTATCGCCACACCCGTCTCATCGCATTTTGAATTGGGAATGGCGGCGCTCAATGCCGATAAGCACGTGCTGATCGAAAAACCTCTCGCCGCAAACTCCGAGCAGGCGGTCCAGTTGATTGAAGAGGCGACGAGACGTAAACGTGTGCTCATGGTGGATCACACCTTCGTTTACACGAGCGCGGTGCGAAAGATTCGAGAGCTGATAACGGCTAACGCCCTGGGTGATATTTACTACTACGACGCAGTGCGTGTTAATCTCGGACTCTTCCAGCACGACGTAAACGTTATTTGGGATTTGGCCATTCATGATCTTTCGATCATGGATTATGTGCTGCCATCGAAAGCGACGGCCGTTTCGGCTACCGGCATCAGCCATATTCCCGGTCAGCCTGAAAACGTTGCTTACATTACGCTCTTCTTTGCTAACCGACAGATTGCTCACGTGCATGTGAATTGGCTTACGCCCGTCAAGGTCAGGCACACGCTGATTGGCGGCAGCGAAAAAATGATTCTCTACGATGACCTGGAGCCGAGCGAAAAAGTTAAAATCTATGATAAAGGCATAACAGTTTCACAAAGCCCTGAAGCAGTATATGAGATGCTTGTCAGCTATCGTTCCGGCGACATGTGGGCGCCCCGACTGGATGCAACGGAAGCACTACAAACAGAGGCGCTGCATTTCATCGACTGCATTGAAAACAACAAACAACCCGAGACCGACGGGCAAGCCGGCTTGCGACTCGTCCGGATAGTGGAAGCCGCAGAACATTCGTTGCGGGCACGCGGTCAACTGGTGGAGATTAAATAGGCACACATGATTCCTTTAGTCGACCTTAAAAAACAGTACGAAAGCATCAAGCACGAGATTGATAGCGCCATTGCAGACGTGGTGCAGAGCTGCCAGTTTATTTTAGGTGAGCAGGTTGAAAGGTTTGAGGCGGATTTTGCTGCGTACTGCCAAACGCGGTTTGCGTTCGGAGTGAATTCCGGCACCAGTGCTGTACATCTGGCGCTGCTCGCTGCGGGGGTTGGACCGGGCGACGAGGTCATTACGGTTGGCTATACCTTCGTCGCGACCGTGGCCGCGATTTGCTACACCGGAGCCACGCCTGTTTTAGTCGACATCGATCCACTTACGTGCAACATCGATCCGGCGAAGATTGAAGAGGCGATTACACGTCGGACCAGGGTGATCATGCCGGTGCACCTCTATGGAAGCTGCGCCGAAATGGATCCGATCAGCAACATTGCGCACCGACATAATCTGATTGTGATTGAAGATGCCGCGCAGGCCCACGGCGCGGAATATAAAGGGCAGCGCGCCGGAAGTATGGGCGATCTTGCCTGTTTTAGTTTTTATCCCGGGAAAAATCTCGGCGCCTATGGCGAAGCTGGCGCTGTCGTGACTAACAACGAAAAATACGTCGACGTTATTAAGCAACTGCGCGATCAGGGGCAGAGCGAAAAGTACTATCATGCGCGTGTTGGTTACAACTATCGCATGGAAGCGATTCAGGGAGCAGTTTTGGGCGTAAAGCTAAAGCATCTTGACGATTGGAACCGAGCGCGCCGCGAGCATCAAGAAGTCTACCGCCGAGAGCTTTCGTACGCCGGTTTGCGGCTGCTTAAAGAGCCGTCTGGGAGCAAATCCGCCCATCACATCTTTCCCTTGTTCAGCGAGCGTCGTGATGAGTTGCGAGCGCATCTCCATGCGGCGGGCATAAGCACGGGCGTTCATTATCCGATCCCGGTTCATCTGCAACGAGGGTACCGCATGCTGGGATACAATGCCGGCGACTTGCCGCACACGGAGCGTGCTTGTCGCGAGGTGCTTTCGCTCCCCCTGTACGCCGAACTCACGAATGAAACTGTAATGCAGATCGCGGGGTTGGTGCGGCAGTTTTGCCAACAAGCGGTTGCGGTAATTCCCTAACTAATTTCGTTCCGTTGGTTCACCATCGTTTTCTCCTCAATGCGAATCTGGATTGATCTGGCAAACTCACCGCACGTGCCATTCTTTCGCTCGCTCGCAAATGAGTTTATTCATCGCCATCATGAAGTTGTATTTACCGCGCGCGCATTTGCTGAAACGGTTGCATTAGCTGAAGCCGCGGGTCTTGCACCTCAGGTGATTGGGGAGCACGGGGGCCAAAAGCTTTCAAGCAAAGCCGGCAACCTGGTGCAGCGTGCGTTGGGGCTCGCTCGTTGGGCGCGTGGACGCAGCATTGATTTAGCACTCAGTCACAACTCCTATTCCCAAATCCTGGCGGCGCGCGCTTTGTCATTGAGGGCCGTGACCCTGATGGATTATGAGCATCAACCCGCAAACCATCTGGCCTTTCGGTTGGCGTCGCGCATCATCGTTCCGCGCGCGTTTCCCGAATCAGCTTTGTCTCGCTTTGGCGCGACGGCGGCAAAGATAAGGCGATATGACGGCATCAAGGAAGACGTCTACCTCGCTGATTTTCAAAGCGATCCTGAGTTCACAAAGCAACTGAGTGAACTGGGTATCACTGCGAGCGACGTGCTTGTGACTGTCCGTCCGCCTGCCAGCGAAGCGCTTTATCACCGCTTTGAAAACGAATTGTTCGATCAGTTACTTGATCATCTTTCAGCCACGCCTCTGGTAAAAACGGTTCTCTTGCCTCGCAATGATGCGCAACGAAAAACCTACAGCACGCGCGCCAACTCTCAATTAATCGTTCCGCTCGGACCAATTGATGGTGCAAATTTGATCGCGCATAGTGATCTGATAGTCAGTGCCGGTGGCACAATGAATCGTGAAGCCGCAACTCTAGGCATTCCGGCAGCATCGATCTACTTAGGCGAGTGGGCGGCGATAGACGAGGAGCTTGTAAAGCAAGGAAGGCTGCAAAGAATTTCCACGGTTGAGCAGATTCGTGCCTTGCCATTACAGAAGAAGGTGTCCGCAAATGCGTGCCGCGCGATACATGTCGCCGGGGAAGTTGCTGATCTGATACTCGCGGTGTGAAGTTTTGTTATTCTATACCTCTCGGTCGAGAGTTACGATGCTTATCCGATCCCAGTAAGATTTGGAGAGGATGAACAAGATTTACACGATTAGTTATTGCATCCTGTCAATCCTGTTTATCCTGTTCGGTTTTCCTGGATGTCATGAAGTCAGTGAGAGTTGACCAAATCACAAATCTGTTAGTCGACGCGAGTATTGTGCGTGCGCCCTCGCGCGCCCCACACTGGGTCATTCCGACGATCAAAATGGCGTTGGTGATGACTGACGCACTGATAGCCGCACTCTCGTTTGCCGCGGCATTCTACCTACGTGAAGGCGGTGCGATATTTCGAGAAACCGGCGACGCCAGTCTCGGTTGGAGTGCAAGATTTGCTCCCTACGGCGCGCTAGTACTTTTTGTAGTACTCATACGGGTGCTCTCACTGCGTTACTACGATCTCTACCGGCTCCGTGGCGAGTTCTCCTTTTTCGATGACGGCATACGCGTTTTCAAATCGACAGCAATTGGCTCACTGCTCATTGTTGCAGCCGCATTCTTGTATCGTGGTGGTTTCCATTATCGAGCGTTCTCATATGCGCGTAGCGTATTCGTGCTGGATTTCTTAATCGCCCTGGGAAGCTTCTATTCGATACGCGTGCTGCTGCGCGGTGCGCAAACATTCTTCAGATTGCGCGGCGTTAATCTGATTCCGACTTTGGTGGTCGGTCGCGGGCCGGAAGCGGCCTTCTGCATTAAGCAGATGCGCGAACGCCCTTCGCTTGGATATCGCGTGATTGGCGCGGTCGATAGCGGTGTGCTGAGCAACAGCACGCCGGCAAACTACGAAGGAGTTCCAGTGATAAGTGATCTCGCTGCCCTGCCGGAAGCGATTCGCGAGTCTCAAGCGAATGAAGTGATCATAGCGGACTCACACGTTGATGGAGATGCGCTCTTTGGCGTGATGATGCGTTGCGGTCGGCGCCGTGGTGTGGAATTTCGCATCGCGCCCAGCCTTTTCAATTGTTTGCCGAGTAAGACTGAAGTGGATCAAATTGGCGCCCTGCCGATGATCAGGCTGTTTTGCGAGCCACTGTCGGATTTCGCACGCGGCATCAAGCGCATTTCCGACATCGTCATTGCTTCTCTTACGCTCGCGCTGCTCTCACCCTTCTGGTTGTTGGTTGCGTTGCTAATAAAATTCGACTCGAAGGGCCCGGTATTCTATGCGCAGGAGCGCGTGGGGATGGACGGACGGATTTTTGTCGTTTACAAGTTTCGCACCATGCGCACCAACGCCGACAGCGAAATCCATCGTGAATACCAGCGAAAATTCATTGCCGGACATGCGGAAGCGAATGTCGGCGACGCGAAAAGGCCTGCATATAAACTGCGAGACGATCCGCGCATTACGCGCGTGGGCCGCGTGCTGAGGCGCTTGAGTCTTGATGAAGTGCCGCAACTGTTCAACGTGCTGCGCGGCGACATGACTATTGTTGGTCCACGCCCGCCAATTCCCTACGAAGTCGAAGCTTACCAATTGCGACACCGCAAACGTCTCGACATGAAGCCTGGATTGACGGGACTCTGGCAAGTCTCCGGCAGAAACCGTTTGCCTTTCGAAGAGATGGTGAGGCTCGATCTCTTCTACATCGAAAACTGGTCGCTGCTTTTTGATCTGAAGATCATCCTGCGCACTGTGTTGGTTATGCTGCGCGGCGACGGCTACTGACGGAAAGAGATTTGGCACGAACGGCGCGAAGTCGCGCTCGATATCGTCGATGGTTCAGCATGTAACAGTTCTGCTTTCTCGCACGCGCCAAGAGCAGGCTGCTCCGGGCAAGGGAACTTATTACTACGATTGGGTCAACAACCGGCTTCGTTTGGTGCAGCTCACTCCGGTTGGTTCTTATTCCGAGGCGGATCCGTGAATGAAGAATATGACGTGAAAAGTCGGACCGCGAAAGTGCTTGACGCCGCAATCGTAGCCTTTCTTTTCTTGTTTGCCGCCGCTGCCCCAAACTCGATTGCCGCGACGCAAAGCGCGTGGCTTATCGGATTGGCCTTATGGCTGGCGCGGTTTGCGTTTCGGCCGCGACCCACCATTTACAGAACGCCGCTGGACTATCTGGTACTCGGCTTCTTTATCCTCACGGGTCTTTCATCCTTTCTCTCGTACGAGCCAATGGTTTCCATCGGCAAACTGCGAGCAGCGAGTCTCTTCACAATCATTTATTTGTTTGCCGAAAATGTGCCTTCGTTGCGAGTCGTCCGCCTGCTTGTGCTCACGCTGATCTGCGCTTGCATGGTCAATGTCTTTTACACGGCTGGCGAGCGTCTCCTGGGACGTGCCGTAAAAGTTTACGGCGTGTCAGCGCAGAGTCCGCTTTACAAAGCAGGTATTCGCGATGACGACACATTGCTGGAAGTTGACGGACAGAAGTTGAGCGACCCGCAAGAACTCGTTAGCGCTCTCTCAAAACCCGAAAAAAGGCCGGCAGCGGTTCTGACCTACCGGCACGAGTTGCAACCAGTTTTCAAAGTTCCTCGCGGCACCGTTTTAGCGGGAAACAGTCCGCTGGAACAATTGGGAATCGGGAGCTGGTCAAGAGGACGCGATTGGCGGGCAACAGGTTTCTATGGCCAGTTTGTCACTTATGCTGAGGTTGTTCAGTTGATCATCGCGCTGACAGTGGGTCTCTTTGTCAGTCTGCCGTCGAAACGAAGTCGGGCTGGCACCTTATTGTTTGTTGCATTGGCCGGTTTGGTTTTTGCGTTGCTATTGACTGTCACGCGTGCATCCTGGCTGGGCTGCTTGGTGTCCACACTGGTCATTCTTCTCCTCGGCGTTCGGCGACGCAGTTTGATCGTCATTAGTGTATTGGCGATACCACTAATACTCGCGGGTCTGCTCTTGCTGCAGCAGAAACGCAACGTTGCTTTCATCGATCAGGCAGATCAGTCAACCACATGGCGCGAAACTGTATGGCGAGAAGGGGTCAATCTATTGGTAAGCCATCCGCGTCATTTATTCTTTGGCATCGGTATGGATTCGATAAAGAGTCATTGGCGCCAATGGGGACTCTTTGACAAGGGACGAATACCGTGGGGGCACATGCACTCAAATCTCTTACAGATCGCACTTGAGCGTGGCGTGCCGGCATTAATCGTCTGGCTGACATTTCTGTTCGTTTACGCGCGTACACTCTGGCGGTCACTGCGAAGTAGGGGCCAGCTTGAATGGATCGAGCGCGGGGTTTTACTGGGAGCCTTGGGTGGGCTAGCAGGATTCTTTACTTCCGGCTTGGTTCACTACAACTGGGGTGACTCGGAAGTTGTAATGGTCTTCTACATGATTATGGGATTGGCGCTGGCCGTTCATCGCCTTGTTGGCCCGATCGGAAGATCCAAACAAACTAGCACTTAATGCTTCAAGCGCGATCTGTATTCGCCTGCCCGCATTCCGCGGAACAAGAAATCGGCGCACGAAGGAGCTTTTACTTAGTAAGGGCGCCGAAGAAACCATGTAGTCAGAGACGCAGGACCCTCTAATTGAAGGTTCGAAGGTCGTCAAAGGACCAGTGGGTCTTATCCCAAAGAGCGGCGAGGATCAGGAGAGTTGCTTCTGCTTTGGCGTCGAAACGGAGTCCTACTTTCACTTCGTTCCGCCCCCCAGACCGACCCACCCGAACGTCATTGCGACCGAGTAATCTGAGGGGTAAATGTAACCGCGCAGAACGTTAACCCGACTAAGGAAATTGGGTGATCCCTTAGCACTATCATGCGCCGCACTTGATCCATCCCGATGAGTCTTCATAGCTTTGTACCTTCCTGCAAAAGGGAACCTCAGTTCCACTGGCATATCCCTTGCCAATTATCATCGTGCGAGCGCCTTATTGGCGGTTTTCTCGCCAAAATGAACGATCTTTAAAGACAAGCGACGCATATTGACTGATTGACAGTCTCGGTGACTTGGCAATTAGAGCATTCGCCTTACAGAAGTATTGCATTCAAGAGATCGACAAGGACACCGTAGGCTTCGTCGGTAAAACCCGAAATGTTGCCAGCGACACCGGAGATGTTGCCAGCGATACCGGAGATGTTTCCAGCACTGGTGGGTGCGCCGGAGATGTTGCCATCCTTACCAGAGATGTTGCCTGCAAGCGTAGCTGAGGAAATAGAAAGGGTTAAGAGCGATGCGAAAAGAATTGATTGGAAGCGTTTCATTTTGATTTCTCCTGGTAATCGAACGTTTACTGGGACGGTACGCTAGGGCGGGAATTGCTACCTTTGAAATTTCAACTCTCGTTCTAGCGTCCAAGAACTTGTTCGGCAGTCTCTACTTCAAGGCTCGTGCCACGAAGGTAATATTCGCGTTCATTCGCTTAAGTGACTGAACAGCGGCGAGTTACCGGATCGAACAGCAAACTGATAGGTTGCAAGCATAAGCGATTAAGAATTGTGTAGCTCGTATACAGAAGCCATAGGGATAGGGTCAGAAATGAACTTAACTCGCACCTTTTGCAATATTAACGAGGTCTTAGGTGCCTTGTTACCGCAGTATGCACCTGTATACCTGGTACCCAGCAAAGTATCCTTGAGGAAAAAATCGCGTCGCCTTCTACACCACTCGTTTCGTCAGCGGTCCAATGGTGCTGGACCGGTTTAAGAGGACCACAGTAAAACGACAAAGAGCCAAGCATCCCGACAGAAGAGATCGAAATGCGTCTGATACAAGCAAAAGCGGCTCAAGACATTGAATACTCGCCACTAACGCTAAGTGAACAGGCTCAAGCGTCCTGCACCATTGCCCGTGAGAAACTCGAGCTCGGAGACTACGACGCGGGTTCCGCGGCGCTTCAGCCTTGGTGGACAATTGGCGAGTGGCCAAGGCAAACCGGCCTCAGCCAGTTGGCTGCAGCGGAACTGCTTCTAACGGCCGGAACGCTAAGCGGATGGGTCGCAAGCACTAGACATGTCGACGGCGGACAAAACTGCGCCGAGCGACTTCTGAGTGGAGCCGTCGCTCTGTTTGACAATCTCGGAGAGTCCGCCAAGTCGGGAGAAAGCCGCTCCGAACTTGGTTATTGTTATTACCGGCAAGGGTTGTTCGATCTCGCACGTACCACGCTTCGTTCTTCTCTAAACGATCTCACCGATCGGGAGTCGGAGCTGAAGGGAATCGTCTTAGTCCGTCTCGCGACCGTGGAACGTCATGCCAGCAGACTGCATGATGCGGTTAGTTTGCTCAATGACGCAAATCGTCTTATTGACTACTTGAGTCCTTGGGCGAAGGGACGATTTCACCTGGAATTTGCGACCACGCTGAAGGATCTCGGAATTGCGGAGAACGAGAGTCATTACTTCGACAGCGCCCTCAGTCACTATAGGTACGCATTTTCACACTTCGAAGGAATCGGGAACCACCGTTACACGGCAATAGTTGAGAACAATCACGGCTACCTGCTCTCAGCCCTCCATAGATTTGATGAAGCGCAACTCCATCTGGGACGGGCACGAAGACTCTTCGAGGAACTTAGCGATCAGGTGAGACGCGCCCAAGTCGATGAAACCTTGGCCCAACTCTATCTTGCCTCAGGACAATACGGACTAGCTCAACGCTCAGTCAGACGCGCTGTCGAGACCATGGAGACGACCGGCGAAGATGCATTGCTGGGCGAGGCGTTGACGACGCAAGGCTTAGTGCTTTGCAAGCTGGGCCGCCGACACGAAGCAAAACCTATTCTCCATCGGGCCCGTCGGGTCGCTGAAAGGTGTGGAGATTACGAAGGCGCCGGTCGGCCGCTACTGATTTTGATTGAGGAGATGTGCGGGCAGCTGGATGAGGATGAGCGTCAGGAGATCGGTGCGCAAGCCAGCCAGTTACTCGCGAATTCGCAGCAAGCATCTACCTGCGAACGCCTTAGAAGTTGTCTGGAACGGATTGCAGCTGCTCATGCTGAATATGAAGAACTCCGCGAGCGGGCAACTCACGCCGAGAAGATGGCCGCTCTAGGTGAACTTTCGTTCGGTGTGGCCCACAACGTCAATAACACGCTCACCGGAATTCTGGGTCGCGCGCAACTATTGCTGCGGATGAAGGACGCAGAAAAGATCAACTCGGGTATCGAGTTGATCATAAAAAGCGCTGAAGATGGTGCTCACATTATCCGGCGCATTCAGGACTTTGCCCGTAAACAACCCAGCCGCAAGTTTCAAACAGTTTCAGTCGCGGCGCTGATGAAAGATGTTTGTGAGATGAGCCGTCCGCGTTGGGAACGAGTCGAAGGGCCGCAGATTCGCGTGGCGCTTGTGGCCGACTGCACTGCATCGGTGATGGGGGATGCCGTGGAGTTGCGCGAAGTGCTCGTCAATATGATCTACAATGCGATCGATGCGATGCCATCCGGTGGCGAGATTCGCATGAGTTCGCAGGAAATGAATGGCCGGGTGGTATTGAGCATCGCCGACAGTGGTACAGGGATGGCGCCCGAGGTTAAGTCCCGTCTGTTTGATCCTTTCTTTACGACGAAGGGTAAAGGCGGCACCGGCATGGGGATGGCGGTCAGCTTTGGCATTATTCGCCGGCACAACGGTTCAATCGATGTGGAAAGTGAGCCCAGGCGCGGAACCACGTTTCGTATTACGCTTCCCGTAGCCGAAAGCGAAGCAACGCCCGAAGCTGCTTTGGTTACGCCGGAAACGTCGGGCGGAGAAGAAAGAATTAGGGCACTTGTTGTCGATGATGAACCGGCTGTAAGAGAAGTGCTTCGCGAAGCGCTGGAAGCCGAAGGCTGTGAAGTGATAGTTGCCGAGAGCGGTGAGATGGCGTTGAAGATCTATGATGCCGGGAAAGGCAACCTCGATATCGTTTTTACCGACATCGGCATGCCCGAGATGAGCGGTTGGGAACTCGCCAGCGAAATCCGGAAGCGCTCGCAAACGATACCGCTGGCAATCGTCAGTGGGTGGGCGGACGCGATCAGTTGTGATGCCCGGCAGGCAA
>WNFZ01006381.1_pt1 | contig 10683 bp, 9 predicted proteins | sample 5400081 | NCBI WGS metagenome assembly WNFZ01 (sample SAMN13153365, study PRJNA577476) | soil metagenome | isolation source: 80 cm soil or saprolite under grassland replicate 1 | place: USA:California | collected 2016-06-15
TCCAGCCAGGACGTGCGGGCGCTCCTCGGGCGTTTCCTCGAGGAGACGCTCGCCAATGCGGCAGCGCCGCTCTACCTCGAGGCGCGCCCCACGGTGATCCTCGTGCTCGGCGTCAACGGCGCCGGCAAGACCACCAGCACGGGCAAGCTGGCGGCCGCGCTCAAGGCGAGAGGCAAGAGCGTCATGCTCGCGGCGGCGGATACGTTCCGCGCGGCGGCCATCGAGCAGCTCGAGGAGTGGGGGCGGCGCGCCGACGTGGAGGTGATCCGCCAGGCGGCCGGCGCCGATCCCTCCGCCGTGGTCTTCGACGCCGTCAAGGCCGCTCACGCGCGCGGCGTGGACGTGCTGCTCGTGGACACCGCGGGTCGGCTTCACACGAAGTCGAACCTGATGGAGGAACTGGTCAAGCTGAAGAAGGTCGTGTCGCGGCAGGTAGCCGGCGCCCCGCACGAGTCGCTCATGGTCCTCGACGCCCCGACCGGGCAGAACGGGTTGCAGCAGGCCAAGGTGTTCCACGAGGCCGTGGGCCTCACCGGCCTGATCCTGACCAAGCTCGACGGCACCGCCAAGGGCGGCATCGTGGTGCGCATCTATCAGGAACTGGGGGTACCGATCAAGTTCGTGGGGGTCGGCGAGCGGCTCGAGGACCTCCAGCCTTTCGACGCCAAGACCTTCGTGAACGCTCTGCTGACCGGATCATGACGGCCGGCAATCCCGCCTCGCGCCCCACATCCGAAGACGAGCGCTGGATGGCTCGTGCTCTCGCGCTGGCCGAGCGCGGCCGGGGGCTCTGCTCGCCCAATCCCATGGTGGGCGCCGTCGTCGTCAGCGAGGGCCGGCTGGTGGGAGAGGGTTTCCACGCCCGCGCGGGAGGCCCTCACGCCGAGGCGGAGGCGCTGAGGCAAGCGGGGGACCGGGCGCGCGGCGCCACGCTGTACGTCACGCTCGAGCCCTGCAATCACCAGGGGCGGACCCCGCCCTGCGTCGACGCGATCCTGAGCGCCGGGATCCGGCGGGTGGTCGTGGCGGCCGGCGACCCGAACCCACGGGTTCGGGGCGGGGGGACGCGAGCGCTCCGGGAGGCCGGGCTCGAGGTGCTCTCGGGCTGCCGCGAGGACGAGGCGAGAGCGTGTAACCGCGTCTTCCTCGCCGCCATGGAGCGCCTGCGGCCTCACGTGACGCTCAAGTGCGCCATGACCCTGGACGGGAAGATCGCGGCCTTCGACAGGAGCGCGCGGTGGATCACCGGGGACGCCGCGCGGCTCGAAGCGCACCGGCTGCGGAGTCAGAGCGACGCCGTGATGGTGGGGATCGGGACCGTCCTCGCTGATGACCCGGCGCTCACGGTGAGGCTCGATCCGCCGTGGCCGCGCGAGCCGCTGCGCATCGTGGTGGACAGCGGGGCGCGGCTTCCGCTCGCCGCGCGCCTCATCGATTCGGGCACTCCGGCCCGCGCCGTCGTCGCGGTCGCGGACGAGGCCCCCGCCGAGCGCCTCGCGCGGCTGGAGGCGCGGGGTGTGACCGTCCTCTCCTGCAAGAGCCGCGATGGCCGGGTCGACCCGGCCGACCTCTGCGCCCGGCTGTTCGCGCTCGACGTGACCGGTGTGCTGCTCGAGGGGGGGAGCGAGCTGAACGGGGCATTCATCGAAGCCGGTCTCGTCGACCGGGTGGCGATCTTCATCGCGCCCCTGCTCATCGGCGGCGCCACGGCGCCCACCGCGGTGGGCGGCCACGGCCGCCTCCTGTCCGAGGCCATCCGGCTGCAATCCCTCGAGGCGCGGCCGGTGGGACCCGACTGGCTGATCGAAGGGGACGTCGTGCGACCGGCAGGCGCGTGATGGACCGATCCGAGCGCGACATGACCAACGTTCGAGCAGCAGCGAAGCCGGCGCAATCGAGTCTTGGGGGGAGGCATCGCAAGGGGGGCGAAGCCCCCTCCGAGTAAAATGTTCACGGGCCTGATCGAGGAGGTCGGCGAAGTGCTGGGCATCGAGGGCTCCCGCCTCGTCGTGGGCGCGCGCGTGGTCCTCGCGGACGCGGCGGACGGAGCCAGCATCGCCGTGAACGGCGTGTGTCTCACCGTGGTGGCACGCGGGGCCGGACGGATCGGTTTCGACCTGGGTCCGGAGACGCTGGCCAGGACCGCGCTGGGGGACCTCGGGGCCGGGGACCGCGTCAACCTCGAGCGCCCGCTGCGGCTGGGCGCGGCCGTCGGTGGCCATCTGGTGCAGGGGCACGTGGACGGGGTCGGAGTCGTCACGCAGTTGAGCCGGGAAGGAGAGACGGCGAGGCTCAGGCTGGAATGCCAGGACGAGGCGCTGGCCGCCCTCCTCATCCCGCAGGGCTCGGTCGCCGTGGACGGGGTGAGCCTGACGGTGGCGGCGCTCGACGGGCCCGCGTTCGAGATCATGCTGATCCCCCACACTCTCGGCCAGACCACGCTGGGAGGACTCAAGGCCGGCAAGCGGGTAAACTTGGAGATGGACATGATCGGCAAGTACGTGCAACGGTTCCTCTCGCTCCAGGGAGAGGGGCGGCGATGAGCGCCCGCGCGACGAGGTCCGAGCGCCGCGTGAGGTCGTTCACGGAGAGGGGATCCCGGTGAACGAGGACAGCCGGCGGGAGTTCGTGACCATCGAGGAAGGGGTGGAGGAGATCCGCGCCGGGCGGATCCTCGTCGTGGTGGACGACGAGGATCGCGAGAACGAGGGCGATCTCGTCATGGCCGCCGACAAGGTCACTCCCGAGACCGTGAACTTCATGGCGAAACACGGCCGCGGTCTGATCTGCATGCCCATGATGGGGGACCGCCTCGAGGAGCTGCAGATCTCCATGATGGTCTCGGATAACACGGCGCCGCAGGGCACGGCCTTCACCGTGAGCGTGGATGCCCGGCGCGGCGTCACCACGGGCACCTCGGCCTACGACCGCGCCGTCACCATCCGCACGCTCGTGGATCCGGCGACCCGTCCCGAGGACCTCACCCGGCCGGGCCACATCTTCCCGCTCCGCGCGATGCCCGGCGGCGTGCTGCGCCGAGCCGGGCATACCGAGGCCGCGATCGACCTCGCCCGGCTCGCGGGTTGCTCCCCCGCCGGCGTCATCTGCGAGGTGCTGGACGAGGAGGGCGGCATGGCGCGGGTGCCCGAGCTGATCGCCCTCTCGCGGGCGCACGGGCTCAAGGCCATCACGATCAAGAACCTCATCGAGTACCGGATCCAGAAAGAGAAGCTCGTGCGGCGCGCGGCGACGACGCGCCTGCTCACCGACTACGGCGAGTTCACCGTGATCGCCTACGAGACGACGGTGGATGAGCAAGTTCCCCTGGCCCTAGTGCTGGGCGAGGTGGCCGGGGAGGCGCCGACGCTCGTGCGCGTGCACTCCGAATGCCTCCCCGGAGACGTCTTCGGGTGCCATCGCTGCGACTGCGGCCCGCAGCTACACAAGGCGCTGTCGATCATCCGGCGCGAGGGCCGGGGCATCCTCGTCTACATGCGCCAGGAGGGTCGAGGCATCGGGCTCGTCAACAAGCTCAAGGCCTATGAGCTGCAGGACCAGGGCAAGGACACCGTCGAGGCCAACCACGCCCTCGGGTTCCGCGCGGACCTGCGGCACTACGGCATCGGCGCCCAGATCCTGCTGGACCTGGGCGTGAAGAACCTGAGGATCCTGACCAACAACCCGAAGAAGATCGTCGGCATCGAGGGCTATGGCCTGCGGGTGGTGGAGCGCGTGCCGCTGGAGACCCCGGCCACCGATGCCAACCGCCGCTATCTGACGACCAAGCGGGACAAGCTTGGTCACATCTTCTCCTCGTTCCCGGACTAGCTGGAGCGATGTCTAGTCGAAGCATGTCTCCAACTGGCTGCTAGCGAGGAAGACCGCACATGGCTGGACGGGCGCCCGCGAGCGCCATCAATCCGATCGCAGGGCGGGAGCGCTTCGCGGTGCTGGCGGCCCGCTTCAACGAGGCGATCTCCGAGAAGCTGCTGGACGGTGCGCTGGCGGCCTTCGCGACCCACGGCGTCGGCCGGGACGCGGTGGAGGTCCATTGGGTCCCGGGCTCCTTCGAGCTTCCCCAGGCGGCGCTGGCGCTGGCGCGGACGGGACGCTACGCGGGCATCGTCTGCGTGGGCGTGGTGATCAAGGGCGAGACGCCGCACTTCGAGTACCTGGCGCACGCGGCGGCGCAGGGGATCGGGCGCGCCGCGCTCGACACCGGCGTACCCATGAGCTTCGGTGTCATCACCGCCCTCAGCCCCGAGCAGGCGTGGGCGCGCGCCGGCGGCGCCGTGGGCAACCGGGGAGAAGAAGCGGCGCTCGCCACGCTGGAGATGGCCGGGTGGCTCCGTACCATCCGCGCGCGGCGCGCGCCGACGCGAGACGGCCGGCCCGTTCGCACGGGCCGCGGTCGGCGGAGAAGCCAGACGCAGAGGGCTCGCGCGCAATGAGCCCCCTCCGACGTTGATATGGGCAAGCGGCGCAAGGCCCGTGAAGTCGCGCTGCAACTGCTCTACCAGCTCGACGTCCAGGGCGAAAGTCATCCGGAACCCCATCTGCCGGAGTTCTGGACGCGGCACCCCGTGGACCGCGAGGTGCGGGAGTTCGCGGAGATCCTGATCCGGGGGACCAAGCTCCACGAGCCGAAGATCGACGAGATCATCTCGCAGTACGCCGAGCACTGGGAGCTCGATCGCATGGCGGTGGTGGACCGGAACATCCTGCGGCAGGGCGTCTTCGAGCTGCTGTGGACGGAGGACGTGCCGCCCAAGGTGGCCATCAACGAGGCCCTCGAGGTCGCCAAGAAGTTCAGCACCCACGAGTCCAGCCGCTTCATCAACGGGATCCTCGACCGGATCCACAAAGAGCTCCGCCCGCCGTGATGCAATCGCCGATCCGAGGCGAGCGCATCCGGTGTAATCTCCGTTCGAGCGCCGGCTTTGCCGGCGCAACGATTTCTGGGGGGAGGCTTCGGCAGGGGGGCGAAGCCCCCCTCCGAGGGATCAACGGGATCCTCGACCGGATCCACAAAGAGCTCCGCCCGCCCCCGTAGCAAGCTCAGGCCAACTATCCGCTACGCGATACTGTCGGACATCCACGGCAATCTCGAAGCCCTGACGGCCGTGCTCAGCGATGCGGCCGCCGCGGGCGCGGGCGCCCTGCTCTGCCTGGGCGATCTCGTCGGCTACGGCGCCGACCCGGTGGCGTGCGTGGAGCGGGTGGGGGAGCGGGCGGCGGCGGTGGTGGCCGGTAACCACGAGTACGGCGCACTCGGTCTCATGACACTCGAGTGGTTCAACCCGGTGGCGAAGGCGGCCGCCCTCTGGACGCGGGACCGCCTGGACGAAGACCACCGCCGCTATCTCGAGAGCCTGCCCCTCAAGGTCGCGTTCGAGGAGGCGACGCTCGTCCACGCGAGCCCCCGCCAACCCGACGAGTGGGACTACCTGGTAACGGCCGAGGACGGCTTCGAGGTCTTCGGCGAGTTCGAGACGCGACTCTGCTTCATCGGCCACTCCCACCGCCCCGATGTCTGGTCGCTCGGTTCCAGCGGACCGGAGTACGCGGGGTACCTCACGGCGCCGCAGGCCTGGGTGAGGCTCGAGGATGGACGGCGCTACATCATCAACGTGGGCAGCGTGGGGCAGCCGCGAGATCGCGACCCGCGCGCCGCCTATGCCATCTGGGACCGCGACGAGCGGACCGTCAGCATCCGGCGGGTCGACTACGACCACCGCCGGGCCGCGGCGAAGATCATCGCCGTCGGCCTGCCGAGACCGCTGGCGGATCGTCTCGCTCATGGCGTCTGACCGCCTGGGAGCCCTCGCCCAGGTCCGCCTGCGCATCCCGCTGCTGGTCGTCGGAGGCGTGCTGGGCGCGCTCGCCTTCCCGCGGACGGACTGGTGGCTCTTCGCCTGGGCATGGCTCGCCCCCGCTCTCTGCTGCGCCCTCGCGCGGTCGCCGCGCGAGGCCCTCGCCGACGGCTGGCTCGCCGGCACCGTCTTCTTCGTGATCCTGCTGCGCTGGCTGGACTACACCTTCGGCGCGTACAGCGCCATCCCGTGGCCTCTCGGCTGGCTGCCCATCGCGGCGCTGGCCGGCTACTGCGGGCTCTACACCGCCGCCGTCGTGGCCGGCGTCGCGTGGCTCAGGACGCGGGTCGGCGCGGGGTGGGCGCTGGCGATGGCGCCCGTGCTGTGGGTGGCCGGCGAATGGATCCGCGGCCATCTCATGGGCGGGTTCCCGTGGGGGCTCATGGGCTACTCCCAGCACGGCGTGCTGCCGGTGATCCAGATCGCCGAGCTTGCCGGCGTGTACGGCGTGTCCTTCCTCGTCCTGGCCGTCAACACGGCGCTGGCGGCGGTGGTGGGGCTGGGCTGGCGCCGCGCGATGCCAGGCGCGCTGGTCGCCGCGGCCCTGCTGCTCTCGTCGCTCGGCTTCGGCTCGAGCGCGCTCGGATCGGAGCAGCGGGCGGCTCGCGCGCATCCGGGGGCGGTGACGGTGGCGGTGATCCAGCCCTCGATCGAGCAGACCATCAAGTGGGACCCGGTCCATCACCGCGAGGTGATGGCCATCCACGAGCAGCTCACGCGCGAGGCCGCCGGCTCCCACCCGGCGCTGATCGTCTGGCCGGAGACGGCCGCCGCCATCTTCCTGCGCGCCGATCGCGAGCTGCTGGCCCGCCTGACCGCCCTCTCGGCGACCCTGGAGACTCCGCTCCTCGTCGGGTCCATCGACCGGGAGGAGACGACGCGGGAGAAGTATCTCAACAGCGCATTTCTCCTGACCGGACAAGGGATTAGAGCCAAGTATGATAAGATTCACCTGGTGCCGTTCGGCGAGTACGTGCCCCTCGGGTGGTTGATCGGCTTCGTTCGGAGCTGGGCGGAATTCATCTCAGACTTCGCCGCGGGCAGGACCGAGACGATCTTCCCGCTGCCCGGAGCGCCGTTCGGGACGGTGATCTGTTACGAGGTCATCTTCCCGGAGCTGTTCCGGGGCTTCGTGGTGGGCGGCGCCGGCTTCATGGTGAACATCACGAACGATGCGTGGTTCGGCCGGACGAGCGGGCCCTGGCAGCACCTGGGCGTGCTGCCGTTGCGCGCCGTCGAGCATCGGGTGGCCATCGCCCGGGCGGCGAACACCGGCGTGTCCACCTTCGTCGAGCCCTCCGGGCGCGTGAGCGGGCTCCTGCCCCTGTTCGAGCGCGGGCTCCTGCACCACCGCGTCGTGCTCCGGGCGCGCACGACGCTCTACACGCGTCTGGGTGACTGGCTCGCCTACGGCTGTCTCGGCCTCGGCGCGAGCGTCCTGGGATTCGCACTCTTTCGGAGGTCTCGCACGGCATGCTCGGGGATCTGAAGCGCGACATCGCGGAGCTGGAGAAGCGGCTGGACGACCTCCGGGGCCATCTTTGACGTGGCGGGAAAGGACGCGCGGCTGGCCGCCATCGACGGCGAGATGGCGAAGGCGAGCTTCTGGGAGGACACTCGCCGGGCCCAGGGGCTGGTGCAGGAGCGGGCCGAGCTGGCGCGGACGCTCGGGACCTTCAAGGACCTCGTCCGCCAGGCCGAAGAGGCGCGCCTCCTGTGGGAGATGGCCACCGAGGCCGGCGACGAGAGCATGACCACGGAGATCCAGGAGGGCCTGCAGCGGGCGGGCGCGGCGCTGGAAGCCTTCGAGCTGAAGGTCACCCTGTCGGGCCCGCAGGACCGGAAGAACGCCATCGTGTCCATCCATCCGGGCGCCGGCGGCACCGAGTCGCAGGACTGGGCCCAGATCCTCATGCGCATGTACCTGCGCTGGGCGGAGCGGGCCGGCTTCAAGGCCGAGGTGGTGGACCTCCTGGCGGGCGAGGAGGCGGGCATCAAGTCCGCCACCATCGAATTCACCGGCGAGTACGCCTACGGCTACCTCAAGAGCGAGATCGGCGTGCATCGCCTCATCCGGATCTCGCCGTTCGACGCCTCGCGGCGGAGGCACACCTCGTTCGCCTCGGTGGCGGTGATCCCCGAGGTGGAAGACGTCGAGGTGGTGGTCAAGGACGAGGAGATCCGCGTGGACGTGTATCGATCGTCCGGGCCGGGCGGCCAGGGCGTGAACACCGCCGACTCCGCGGTCCGCATCACCCACCTCCCCACCGGCATCGTGGTCGCCTGCCAGAACGAGCGCTCGCAGCTGCGGAACCGGGACACGGCCATGCGCATTCTCCGGGCCCGCCTCTACCAGGTCTACGAGAAGAAGCAGAGGGAAGAGCTGGCCGAGCTGACGGGGGAAAAGAAAGAGATCGCCTTCGGGAGCCAGATCCGCACCTACACGTTCCACCCCTATCAGATCATCAAGGATCACCGCACGGGGCTCGAGGTGGGCAACGTGGACGCCGTGATGGACGGCGGCCTCGATCCGTTCATCAAGGCGTATCTCACCGGCGGCAAATCCGCGTCCTAGATAGCGCCGCATGACTACAACGTCTCGGCCCGTTCCGCGCGGGCGCAGCGGGTCGCGAGCCAGCGTGTTCCGGGGAGGGCGCCCCCGGCTCCGCCCCGCGGTTCGCCAGCGAGCGTTCGGGTTGCGATACTGGCTCTCATGAGCACGCCACTTCCGCCCGACGCCAATGATCTGATCCGCCGCCGCCGGGAGAAGCTCGAAGCCTGGCGGCGTCGGGGCGTCCAGCCCTTCGGCGGGCGGTTCCCGGTGACCCATCGGAGCGGGGAGCTGCAGGCCCGCCTCCACGCGGCTCCCGAGGACGACCTCAAGAGCGCGGGCCAGGTCTCGCTGGCGGGCCGGGTCATCGGCCTTCGCGACCACGGCAAGAGCTGCTTCGCCGACCTGCGGGATCAGTCCGGACAGATCCAGCTCTACGCGCGGGCCGACGCGCTGGGGGAGCAGTACGCCCCGTTCACGGACCTCGACGTCGGCGACTTCGTCGGCGTCACCGGCGAGCTCTTCCGGACGCGCAAGGGCGAGCTCTCGGTGGCGGTCAAGCACTTCGAGTTCCTCGCCAAGTCGCTGCGCCCGCTGCCCGAGAAGTGGCACGGCCTGAAGGACGTCGAGACACGCTACCGCCAGCGTTACGTCGACCTCGTGGTCAATCCCCAGGTGCGCGAGACCTTCGCGCTGCGGAGCCGGCTCATCGCGGCCCTGCGCGCGTTCTTCGACGCGCGCGGCTTCCTCGAGGTCGAGACGCCGATGATGCAGCCCATCCCCGGCGGAGCGGCGGCGCGGCCGTTCCAGACCCACCACAACGCGCTGGACATGTCGCTCTACCTCCGCATCGCCCCCGAGCTGTATCTCAAGCGGCTCGTGGTGGGCGGGTTCGAGCGGGTGTACGAGATCAACCGCAATTTCCGCAACGAGGGGGTCTCGACGCAGCACAACCCCGAGTTCACCATGCTGGAGTTCTACCAGGCCTATGCCGACTACAACGACCTGATGGAGCTGACCGAGGAGCTGCTGGCGGACCTCGCCCGGACCCTGCTCGGGCGCGACGAGCTCGCGTACCAGGGCGAGACGGTGCGGCTCGCGCCCCCGTGGCGCCGGCTCCCGTTCTTCGAGGCCTTGTCGGAAGCGCTCGCGATCCCCGTGACGCCGGACACCGACGCGCGGACCCTGGGTGCGGCCGGCAAGCGTACCGGTCGCTTCGACGTCGGCCCCGGTGGTGTCACCCTCGCCCACCTGGTGGCGAACGCCGATGTCGCCGGCCTGTGGAAGGCGGTCTTCGACACCCTCGTGGAGCCGGCGCTGGTCCAGCCGACCTTCGTGACCGACTTCCCCATCGAGCTGTCGCCCCTGTCCAAGCAGAGGCGCGACGACCCGCGCCTCGTGGAGCGCTTCGAGCTCTACATCTGCCGGCGCGAGCTGGCCAATGCCTACTCGGAGCTGAACGACCCGCTGGACCAGCGGCGGCGCTTCGAGGAACAGGCCGCCCTCCGCGCGCGCGGCGACGAGGAAGCGCACTGGATGGACGAGGACTTCCTGCGCGCCCTCGAGTACGGCATGCCGCCGGCGGCGGGAGAGGGGATCGGCATCGACCGCCTCGTCATGCTGTTCACGGACTCGCCCTCGATCCGAGACGTCATCCTCTTTCCCCACTTGAGACCCGAGCGCGGCCGCAGCACCGAGATCGAGCCCGAGGAGACCGGGAGCTTGTCGGAGTAATAGGTATGACGCCGATGACCAATCGCCGACCGTTCGATGTTCCGCTTCGAGCGCGGGCTTCGCCCGCGCAAGCTCCGGATGGCTCGCCTCGGACGCACGGGGCCCAGCCCGTGGCCGTCCTGCGGCTCGCACGACACCCTGGGGGGAGGCTTCGGAAGGGGGGCGAAGCCCCCCTCCGAGTGTCCTAGGCGTGTACCAGCTGCGCGGCCGCGGCCTGCCCTTCGAGCTGTTCCTCGGACTCCGCTATCTGCGCGCCCGCGGCCACCGCGCCAACCTCTCGCTCTTCGTCTGGATCGGGGTGGGCGGAGTTTTCCTCGGTGTCAGCGCGCTCATCGTCGTGCTGGCGGTGATGACCGGCTTCCAGGACGGGATCCGGGAGAAGATCATCGCCGCCAACCCCCACATCCTCATCCTCGAGACGGGAGGCCGCGGCGTGGCCGATGCCGGCGCGCTGGCCCGGCGCGTCGAGCCGACCCCCGGGGTGACGTCGGCGACGCCGTTCGTGCTCCAGCAGGCCCTGTTCAC
>WNFZ01008375.1_pt1 | contig 10682 bp, 11 predicted proteins | sample 5400081 | NCBI WGS metagenome assembly WNFZ01 (sample SAMN13153365, study PRJNA577476) | soil metagenome | isolation source: 80 cm soil or saprolite under grassland replicate 1 | place: USA:California | collected 2016-06-15
TAACGGCATCGGTAACATCAGGTCCGGCGAGCTCGCGCGACGAATCTGCCATCTCGCGATGGAAGGAGAGCGTGATCCCGTGCGACTGCATGACCGGGCGCTTGGGGAGCTGATCCCGGCAACGATGTGGCGCGAATTAAGCTAAGCAAGATGCCACTAGCGATCGAAGAGGCGGACATTCCGCGATGCCGTCGATCTGCGGGCTATAGCAATTTCCTATGGGTTCCAGTCCTCCCAAGTTTCGCGCGAGATATGACGGCGGTCACAGATATCTTCCGCTTCCCGGTCTAAAGCCCGGCCCAGCGACATCGATCTGGCGCCAGGAGGCAGACATGGAACCAGATAAACTCGCATTTGGCTTCGGATGGTTCTCGCGATAGCGGTCATCCTAGCAATCACAACGCGGGCGGCCCCTTGACCCCCAAGAGCGATTCGGCCGCGCCGATCCCGCCGCAGGGAGCGATTTACCGGCTTCAACATTGGAATTTGTACTAAGGACGTCGGCATGGCGGAAACCGCGCGGCTGTTCCGCATCTTCTGCGAGGATCTCAGGTGACAGCGAACATCGTAACGCTGGCAACGATCGGCTTCATTCATTTGCTGGCGGTCATGAGCCCCGGGCCGAGCTTTCTCATCACGGCGCGCACCGCCGTCGCGCGTTCGCGAGCCGATGGTATCAAGGTTGCACTGGGTCTCGGGGCAGGGACAATCGTGTGGTCGGCAGGTGCTCTTCTCGGCCTCAATTTCTTGTTCCACCAATTTCCCTGGCTGTTCTTCAGCATGCAGGTGGCTGGTGCCTTGTTCCTCCTGTGGATCGCCTTTCAAATTTTCCGGCATGCAGCCGACCCCGTCGAGATGAATGAAGCGGCAAGCAATGAGAATGAGCGTAATCCGCTGCTGCGCGGATTTCTGACCCAGATTTCCAATCCGAAGGTTGTTGTCTTCTTCGGCTCGATCTTCGTTGCCATGCTGCCCAGCGAAGTGCCCGGCTGGATGATCGCGGCGCTCATCGCCATCGTCACGATGAATGAAATCGTGTGGTACAGCCTCGTCTCGCTCTTCTTCGGGTCATCGCCGGTGCGCCGCTTCTATCTCATCGCCAAGCGCTGGATCGATCGCGCGACGGCAGCGTTCCTTGGCGTTCTAGGCCTGCGCCTGCTCTGGCAGGCGAGCGATGCCGCTTGAGATCACGATTGCCGGCTGCAGCGCTGTGGGGCTCTATCGGACGCTGAAGCGGGCAATTCTCGGAGCGGCGCTGACGCTTTCCGCCAGCACGGCGCTGGCGCAGGAGGTCAAGGTCGTCGCACGGCTGCGACTACGCCGGGGAGCGTTGCCGCTCCCGTCATGTTCTTCGCTGCGACGCTCCTCGGGATGTGTGAGAGATCGCCCGCTACTGTACAGGCGCGCCGATCGCAACCGGCCTTACCGGCGAGCCGGAATTTCCCTGCGCGCGCAGCGGCAGGATAATGGTGCATGACACCCATACCTTATCCCGAGCCAGCGCTCCGAGATTGGCGTTCTGGATCTGGTAGATGCCAGCTTCCGCGAGGTTCGTGTGATGGATGGCAAACGGCAGGCCCTCCGGCGCGCCCGCGGGCGGCGCAGCTTTGCCTTGCAGGAAACCCTCGGCCACGGGATCGGTAAACGGATTGTCGAGCGCGAGCAGCACCACCTGCTTCTCCGCGATGTAGCGAGCTGCGTCATAGGCGAGACCGGGGCCCTTGGTGTAGTAGAATTTCTCCACATCGGGGTCTTTCCAATGATCGCCCCAGCCGGTGTAGATGTAGAGCACATCGCCGGGTCGGGCTGCCGCGGCCGAGATAGCTCTTGGCATCGAGCAGCACCGCGCTCGTGATCATCGGCGGCACCTTCTCGATGCCGAGCTTTTGCAGCGGGGAATCCGGTGAAGGCTTCACGTCGGCTTGCGTGTGGCCGCCATAATACCGTGCCTTGCCGGCGGGGAACTCGCCCTTGCCATCCCATGCCTCGGGCAGCACGGCGAAATGGCCGATCGCATCCATTTGCGTGCCCTGCGCCCCGGGCTCCCCGCTCACGGTTTCCTCGCCGTTGAAGGCGTGCCGCGTGCCTGCGATTCCGACCGTAGGCCGATATTTTTCCCGCAGCGGCACGCCGAACGGCGATTGCGGCATTGTGTTGGAGCGTAAGTGGGAGAGCTCGTAGGACTTCGCCCTGGGATCGGCAAGATAGGTTGCGCAGCGCTGCCAGGTCTGGGGCCCGAGCGTGTTGGCCATCCCAATCTCGTCGCCGGGCGGCCAAGGCGAGCGCGGCGCCTGCGCCACGGATGTCGTGATCAATGCGCCCGCGGCCGCTAGCGCACAGGTCAGTCGGAGAATGATCATCGATCGCCTCCTCGATTTTCATGGCGCATCGGCGCCTCCATGTCCTCGCAAGGCTAGGCTCGCCCCTGTTTCTCGATAAAATCCGACCAGTCTTCGTGCCGGCCGCCAAGCCCGGAGTCAACCTTTGCACGACGAACTCGGCAACGACAGACCCATAGCGGGACGCCCGCCCAGCGCAGGCCTCGATGACATAGTAATCGTACCATTGGTTCTGATCGCGGTAGCTATCAGCAAGCTGCTGAAGGCCGTGTTTTCCATCCTGATTTACGTTCTGGATTACGCCTTTCCCATTCTGCTGCAACTGATGCGGATCCCGTTACTTACCGCCCGGTTGGTTGGCGACGGCATGGAGTGGTTTTTGGAGGGGGTTCTCAAGTGCCTCCCCGTGTCCAGTGCTAAGCGCGATGCGTGGCGCGCACTAGTGCGCCAGCAGTGGATCTGGCTCCGGCGCAACATCAGTTATCAAGCCTTCGAGCAAGCGCTCCACCACGCCTTTGAAGCCGGAATGGCGTGGGTGTTCAGAAAATGCCGGAGGCTGACGCCCAGTGGCGCGTTGCTGGTCCTCGCCGTCGCATTCCTCTGGCTGCCTGTGTCCTTTGGCACGGCGACGGCGCTGCACGCCATCCTCATTGCCCAGGCGAAGTCGTTACCGGCGTGGATGCAACTGCTGCACCCCTTCGCAACCATCATTGCTAAAAGCAAACTGCTCGTATTGCCGGTCTACCCCGCTGCTTGGCCGCAGGCGAAAGAACATCCAATTGTGCAGAGGTTTTTCCAGTTCTGTGCTTATTGCATGAACCTCGATATCCTCCGCAAGGCGCGATATCGATACCAGCAAACAGAACGTGGCGCCGCCGCGGTGGCCGCTAGCGTGGGGCGTGCGGCTGCCCGCATCGGTCTGGCAGACTGGTTCAACACGATGCGGGTTCCCCTGACTGACATGCTAACGTGGATCCGCAAGCCCTGGCCCGATGTTATGTTGCGGCTGCTCGAAACATTTTCCGGAGCACCGCTCATCGGGCCAGTCGTGAATCAATACTTCGCCCGATATGAAAGCGTGTACTCGACGCGACCGAGCGAGCAGGTGCGCGGATTGTTCGAGCGGTGGTCGATCAAGTTTTCGGCCGACTACTATGAGGCAAAGGACCGGGAGGAAGGTCGAAATGGCCCGTATTGAAATGGTTTGATCCTTCATTGCCGGCCGTACGGCGCCTCGTTTGAGCAAATGTTCTGAATCTGGTTGGGGGTGTCACACCGAGCTCATCCAAAGGATAGCACGCCCAAGGGTACGGCAGGAGACCGCTGCACTGCGGGATTTCAGTCCTCTCTATGTTCGCTTTTGGGTCGGTCGCGTCAGATTGATACGGCGCCGGCGGTCGCGGCATGTCCGCTTCGCCCCCGAAAGCGGACAACATAGCAGGCGTCTCGGTATGTCCGCTTTGTGCCAATCGCGTCCGAATGCGCCGCAGGAAACTGCGGCCTTATTCGATCACCTCATCAGCGAGGGCAAGGAATGGGTCGGGGATGGTTAACCCGATCGCCCTCGCGGTCTTAAGATTGAGGACCAGTTCGAACCTCGTGGCTTGTTCCACGGGTAAATCAGCGGGCTTTGTGCCTTTGAAAATCTTATCAATGAAGTATGCAGCGCGCCGATACATATAGGGAAGGTCCTCTCCGTAGGAAATCAGACCGCCGGCCTCTGCCCATCCCTTCGCTTGAAAAATCCCGGGCAGCCGGTTCTCTATCGCAAAGTTGACGATCTCCTTTCGCTGCTGAAGCGTGACAGCATCCTGCAAAACGAGGAGCGCGTCGGGGCGCTCTTGGGCAATCGCGGCGAAAGCCGCCTCAAAGTCCTTCGGACCTCGCACCTCGTGAGATTGCAGCGTTACTCCCAGCATCCGAGCCGCAGCTTCCGTCTCTTTCCAAGCGAATACGAGCGCGGGGTTGCCCGGATTCCAGAGAACCGCTCCTCGCGACAGGCCAGGGACCACTTTCTTGAGTGCCTCTAGACGTTTTGCGCTGGCTTCCGCGGTTAGCTGCGCGCCTCCCGTGAGATTGCCGCCTGGGTGCGCAAGACTGGCGACCAACCCGGTGTTCAGCGGATCGATAGCGTTTGGGTGCACGATGGGGATGGTCGTAGTGGCTTTCTTGACGGCAAGTGCCGCAGGCGTCGTGACCACAACTATGACGTCAACGTTTAGGCGAACCATCTCAGCCGCAAATTCTGGAAATCGCTCCGCGCGGCCCTCTGCATATCGGCGCTCAACGATGAGGTTTTGGCCCTCCACGTAACCGAATTCCTGGAGCCCCTCGAACAACGCGTCATAAAATCTCTCGTGCCCGTGGGCGATAAACCCCATGCGCCACATTTTGCCCGAGCGTTGCGCGAACGCGCCGAGCGGCCAAAAGGCTGCCGCGCCACTCAGAAGGGTAATGACATCGCGCCGTCTCATGGAACCTTCCCTGAGCCTTAGGACCACACGCCAACGCTGCGGAGCATATTGAACTGGTGTCAGGACAGGTAATGTCCGAAGTGGGTCAATCGCGTCGGATTGATGCGGCGCAGGAGGTCGCGGCATGCCCGCTTCACGTCCAATAGCGTCTGAACTTTGGCACCGCAGGAAATGACGCGAGGTGCCAGGAGCTGACATGCGCCCAAGGCCCTTGGTTGATCGAGCACGCTCCATGCGCTGGGCGCTGCAGATCGGGGATGATCGGCAAGCAGGCTCGCAATGTCGCCGTTTAAAGTATGGGGCCGCGCCTCTGCTTCCGTAACGGACCAGCGGCCGGCTCTACGCGCGACCGGGTAGCAGCGAGCCGACCCTGGCCTCGAGAGCGGACCGGCACTAAACTGGCCATCGACAGTCGTCTGTATGGCAGACACCCATAATCGTCGCTAAGGGACCGGCAATGGAGCACGAGCTTGGCCGTGGGGTCGATGCTCTCCCCGGACTGGTATGGACGGCGCTCCCTGACGGACAAATTGACTTTCTGAACCAACGCTGGTGCGAATACACCGGACTTGGGGTTGACGAGTCCTGTGGCCTGGGGTGGCAGACTGTGGTCCACCCGGAGGATTTGCCCCGGCTGCTCGCAGGCTGGCGAAGCGTTCCGGCGTCGAGCGCGCCCGTTGAAGCGGAAGCTCGCCTGCGCGCGTCGGACGGGAAATATCGCTGGTACCTGTTTCTCGCTCACCCATCGATCGACGCATCCGGCCACGTCGTCAAATGGTACGGATTGAGCACCAACATCGATGATCGAAAGCGGGCCGAGGAAGCATTGCGGGAGAGCGCCGCGAGGTTCCGCGACTACGCCGAAACAGCTTCCGATTGGCTCTGGGAAATCGGTCCGGACTACAAATTCTCGCTGTTGACCGAGAACGCGTTTGGTTCCGACCCGGCGGATCGAATCGGCACGACGTGCTGGGATCACGCGCTCGATCTTGAAACCGAGCCGGCGAAGTGGCGGCTTGTTTTTGCGACGCTCGATTCACGCAAACCGTTTCGTGATTTTGTATATTGCTCCGTGGACGGCAGGGGCGCTCCAATGTACGTGAAGGCCAGCGGCAAGCCGGTGTTTGACGCCAATGGAGAATTTTGCGGCTATCGCGGCACCGGCACCGATGTGACGGCGATCACGCGCGCGGAACGAGCGGAGGCGTCGTTGCGGACAGTACAGGCCGAACTTACTCATGTGGGTCGCGTAACGACTTTGGGCCTACTCACGGCGTCTATTGCCCACGAGGTCAACCAGCCGATCGCGGCCATTCTCATCAACGCCCAGACCGCTGTGCGCTGCCTCACGCGCAAGCCGCCAGATGCGGGACAGGCGACACAGCTCATAGACCACATCATAAGTGACAGCATGCGCGCCTCCGATATTGTTGCCCGGACGCGAGCGTTGGTTACGAAGGCGCCCACACAAAAGGACGACCTGGAAATCAATCAAGCGATTTCGGAAGTCATTGCGCTGACCCGCAGTGAAGTGTCGAAAAACGGCATTCAGCTGCAGACCCAACTGGCGGAGGGTTTGCCGGTGATTCAACGTGATCGGGTCCAGCTTCAACAGGTTATGCTGAACTTGATGATGAACGCCATCGAGGCGATGAGCCCAATGAGCGACGAGCGTCGAGAATTACTGGTCAGCACCCAGGCTGAAGCGGGTTGCGTTCTCGTTGCGGTACGAGATACTGGCCCAGGGCTGCCTGAAGTCGCTATCGAGCGAGCCTTTGAGGCCTTCTATACGACGAAATCGAGCGGCCTGGGGATGGGATTGTCGATCTGCCGTTCGATCGTCGAGGCTCATGGAGGACGATTGTGGGCGACCGCGAATGTACCAAAAGGTGCTGCTTTTCGATTCACGGTACCCATCCACTCGGACCGCTAGGGCTGACCAGGGCCGCTCCAAGCCTTCCGCACTCTACTCACAACCAATTCTTCAAGAAGCATCAATAGCGCATATCCGCTTCGGATCAGATGCTGACGTGCGCTAAGGGCCGGCCAGAGCGGTGCCGGCAGGCCGCTTGCGGCGCGCCGTCGTGAGAGTGATTCCGTTGCTCTGACGCGATTCGCTGCGGAGGCGGGCGATGATGGAATGGCGTCATGCATTTCGCTGCCCGCCGTCGCGCACCTGGTTCAAGCCGTCGGCGAGCGACGTATAGCGGAAATCCGGAAAAGCGCGGCGGCAGGCCGCGATGTCGAACGGTCGGTAGCCGCCGTGCGGCATCTCTCCCTGCCGCGGCGTCCCGCGCACCGCCACCACGGGCTTGGCCATGGCGGCGACGCGCTCGGCGATGTCCCGAAAGCTGTAGACCTCGCCGGTTGCGATGTTGAGCGTCCCCCGACTGCGATGCTCGATCACGCGGCAGACGATTTCGGCCACGTCATCGACCAGCACGTGATCGCGCCGCTCCTCGCCTTCGCCGAACAGCACGATCTCCTGCCCTGCCGCCGCCAGCCGGCGGAAGCGGTTGGGCCCGTAGCCGTTGTGCGGATCCCCCTCGCCGTAGATCAAGGTCGAACGCACCACCGCGAGTGGCGCCTTGACAGTGGCCTTGAGCATCAGCTCGCGCGCGAGGTGCATGGTGCCGTGCATGGAGCCGGGCTCGGTCCGCGATTGTTCGGTCAGCGGGACAGGCGCGTCGCTGTAGACCGCGTCCGAGCTGAAATAGACGACGTGGTTGACGCTCGAGCGCTCAAGCGCCGTGCAGACCGCATGCATGATACGGATGTTGTCGACCATCATGCCGGTGTCCTTGCACGGCGCGCGCGCGGAGACGACGAGGATCGCGTCGTCGGGCGCGAGCCGCGTCTGCAATTGCTCGGCCGCCCCAGACGCCATCAGGTCGATGTCGTCCTTGTCGAGCGGAAGCACCGGAACGCCGCGCGCCACCAGTAGGCGCGCACAGGTGCCGCCGACGAAGCCGTAGGCGCCGAGCACGACCACCCGGCTCGGTTTTTGTGGAGTGGGATTGAGGTGCTCCAGCATGATGACTTTCCTTACCCCTTCCGAGCGATCAGTTCGAGCTCGGAGGCGAGTACGAAATCCGGCTCGCCAGGAATAGCCAGCAGCTTAGCCGGCTTCGGCGAGGGCCTGGCGGAAGGCGACCAGCAGTGGCCTGCGTTCGGCGAGCGATGAGCCGCCGAGGAACCCAACGACCGGCATCGCGGTCTGCTGCGCGCGAGCAGCGAGCGGCCACGCCGCCGCCGCGCCGCCGAGCAGCGTGATGACCTCGCGCCTCTTCATTCGATCACCTCGTCGGCGGTCGCGAGCAGCTTGTCCGGCACGGTGAGGCCGAGCATCCTGGCGGTGGAGACGTTGATGACGAGCTCGAACTTGGTCGACTGCACGACCGGCAAATCCGCAGGCTTCGCCCCCTTGAGGATGCGGCCGGTGTAAGTGCCGACTTGACGCCAGGCATCCCCCACGCTCGCCCCGTAGCTCACCAGTCCCCCCACTTCGGGATAGAGCCGGTCTTGATGTATTGCGGGAAGCGCGTGGTGTGCCGCTAACTGGGCCAATTGGACCCGCCGATCGATAAAGAGCGGATCGTTGGCGACGAAAAGGGCGTCAGGTCGTTGGCTCGCCAGCGTCGCGAATGCGGCATCGATCTCGCGGATGGTGCCGACGTTGAAAACCTGGATTTGCAGTCCCATGGCGCGGGCTGCCGCGCCCACATCCCTCAATGTAGCTTCGGCGACCAGACCATTCGCCGGATTGACGAATACGGCAACACGCGTGGCGGCGGGCACCAGCTCACGCAAGAGGCCTAGCCGCTTGGCCGCCACCTCGACCGCCAAGAAATTGATCCCTGTCACGTTCCCACCGGGCCGAGCGAGGCTGCTGACGAGACCAAGCCTGACAGGGTCTTCGCCGACAACGAAGACGATGGGGATAGTCGTGGTTGCCGTCTTGGCCGCGACTACGGACGGCGGACCTCCGGTCGCGATCACGGCGACCCGCCGCTGCACCAATTCCGCGGCCAGCGCCGGCAACCGATCGAGTTGATTATCGGCCCAACGATATTCGATCGTGACGTTCTCGCCCTCGACAAAGCCCGCATCTTTCAGGGCCTGGCGGAAGGCACGCGGCCGGTAGGCGTCGGGCGATGAGGGATGGAGAAACCCGATCACCGGCATCTGCTGCTGCGCTCGCGCCGCGAGCGGCCACGCCGCTGCCGCGCCGCCGAGCAGCGTGATGAACTCGCGCCGTTTCATCGGCTACCCTCGAGAGCCTTACCGACTAAATATAGCAGGTCAGGGCCGTGCATCGCAGCAAAACCGGCCCGCTCATGTCCGAGTTAGGTCAATCGCGCCGGACCAACGCGCCCAACGGGTTCGCCAGATGTCCGCTTCACCTCCAATAGCGACCGAATTGATGCTGCCCGCGACCTGACGCGAGGTGCCATAAGGAGCCATCAGCCCGCAATTCGATCACCTCATCGGGGCAACCGGTGTCAGAGCATTCGAAGGCCAAAAGAATTTTCCCTGAGGCCATTGCCTAGGCGATGCAGCCACCGACGATGAAGTTCGTTAGGTGTGCTACTATGCGCGCTCGCGAGATTGCCATTTCAGAATTGCGTCGCGCTCCATGAAAAGAGCGATTACCCGCCGCCGACTGATGGAGCTTACCGCGGCGTTCGCAGCATCGAGCGCAGTCGCTCACAACGTTCACGCACAGGCTTACCCGAACCGGACCATTCGGCTGATCGCGCCGTTCCCGGCCGGTGGCGGCACCGACTCCGCAGCCCGCATCATCGCTGCTCGCTTGTCGGAGCTGCTGGGCCAGCAGGTAGTGGTCGACAACCGGCCTGGCGCCGGCAGCAACATCGGCGCCGAGGCCGCCGCGCGCTCGGCGCCCGACGGCTACACTCTGCTGCTCGGTGCGCCGGCGCTTGCGATCAACCGCTTTCTCTATGCTTCACTCAACTACGATTCCGTCACCGACCTCGCGCCGGTGTCATTGCTCTGCCGCTTTCCGAACATCCTCGCGGTGCCGGTGTCGTCGCCGTTGACTTCGGTCCGCAATTTCATCGACTACGCCAAGGCCAATCCAGGCAAAGTGACTTATTCCTCCCCGGGGATCGGCACCACGCCGCACCTATCCGGGGAATTGTTTCAGCGCATGGCCAGCGTCGAGCTCGTCCACGTGCCCTATCGCGGCGCCGGGGCCGGCGCCATTACCGACACCATCGCCGGCCGCGTCGACTCCGCGATCAACACGACCGGGTCCCTGCTGCAAACCGTGCGCTCCGGGCAACTGCGCGGGCTAGCCATCACCACACTGAAACGTTTCCCGACCGCGCCGGAACTGCCGACCATCGCGGAGTCCGGGGTTCCCGGTTTTGACGTGTCGTCATGGTATGCGCTGTTCGTGCCGGCTAAGACCCCGCCTGAGATCATCGCCAGGCTGAACGCCGCGACCGTCACGGCATTATCCGAACCCACGGTGAGGGCCAAGTTCGAGCTACTCGGCGTCGTTGTCGAAAGCTCGACGCCTGAAGGGCTCGGAGCGCTGCTTCAGTTTGAAATCGACAAGTGGGGTCCGATCATCAAGGCTGCCGGCATCAGCGCAAGCAATTGAGCACGAGTCGGAAAATGAGGCTCAAGCTGAACAGAGATCAGCGGCCCGGCGACGTGACGTAAATGTCCGCTTCGCCCCGAAAGCGGACGAACTGCACACGGTCTCGCTAAGTCCGCTTTGTGCCGATTTTGTTGCAAAAGTCTGCGGTTATAGCAGCGAGCTGCTGCCTCGATCTCTCGCAACGGTTCTCACCATCCGCTCTTTGCGGAGCGGTGACGCTGGATCAAACGGCACTGATAC
>WNFZ01007773.1_pt1 | contig 10677 bp, 7 predicted proteins | sample 5400081 | NCBI WGS metagenome assembly WNFZ01 (sample SAMN13153365, study PRJNA577476) | soil metagenome | isolation source: 80 cm soil or saprolite under grassland replicate 1 | place: USA:California | collected 2016-06-15
CGACCTGGACCTTGGCCTGGTGGAGCGCGTGCTCGCCGTGGTCAGGCGGGTCCCGCCCGGGCGAGTGCTCTCCTACGGCGACGTGGCTCGTCTCGCGCCCGCGCCAACGGCGCGCGACGTCGGCCAGGTCATGCTGCGGTGCGGCGGCGACACGCCCTGGTGGCGCGTGCTGCGCGCTGACGGCACGCCAGTGCCCCACCTGCGCGAGCAGCAACTCGCCCGGCTGCGGGCAGAGGCCACGCCGATGACCCCTTCCGGCGACGGCGTCGACATGCGCCAGGCCCGGTGGTCCGCGGCGCGGCGTGCGCCGGACTCCGGCGCGCAGCCGTCGCTGTTCGACTGACTGGATCGCGATCAGCCGCCGGTACGAGGGACCTTGCGGTGGACGTCGCCGCTCTCGACCATGCAGGCCGGACGCTGTAGCCCGCTACGGGCCGCCCCGAAACGCCGCGCGACCCTGTGGGTGCCAGATACTCGGCCGCCTCATGCGACCCGCGCATACTCTTGGATCAGCCCACCGAGTCGATCTCGCCGCACGACGATCCCAGCCGGCCCAGTCACGAAGGACAAACAGGCGGCACAGGGGGCCGAACCGTTGATCGGCCCGATGTTCGGGGAAGCGTTTACGGGTTGGTGCGCGATTGAGGTTGGGGCGTGTTTGCCTGGAGCGTTCGTCTGGTGATCCTCGCGCCGATCAGCGCAGGGCGGTGCGGTCGGAGACCAGCCCGGCGATGGCCTGGAAGGTCTCGTCGAAGTACTCGCGGCGGCCGATGTAGCGTTGCAGCGGCCGCCACTGCTTGGGTTCAGCGATCGTGTGTTCGACGCAGATCCGCCTCGACGACTGCTGTTTGCGGGCCTGCTGGTAGGTGGCCACCTGCTCGGACGGGGCGTCCTTGGCGGGTTTTGGTGGCGGCGCGCTGATCTGGTCGGGGAAGTCGCGGGCCAGGCCCTGGTAGCCGGAGTCAACCTCGGCGTTCACCTGCGGGTGGCAGCGCAGCAAGTCCTCGATGCCTTCGGTGCGCACGGCGGTGGCGTCGTGCATGCGGCCCGGACGGGTCGCCCCTGCCCACAGCATCCGGCCGTCGCCGTCGCCGACCACGGTCGGCTTGATCGTGTTCTGCTTCTTCTGCCCGACACGAACGCCTTGCGGCCGGCCCGGTTGGCCCGCGGTCGGCGCACCTGCACCTCCGTGCCGTCGATCCGCAGGGTGACGCCCTCGGCAGCGGCGTAGGCGAACACGTCGGCCAAGGTCTTCAGCCGGATGCCAGGCCGGTCGGGCACGGCGAAGCCCCGCTGTGCGAGCAGGGCCGGACCTCGTGCACGGCCCGGGTCACCGTGGACCGGTCAACCCCGAACATCACTGCCAGCACCTGGTGCGGGAGCTGGAAGCGCAACACCACCAGGGTGACCAACAACCGGTCGGCGAAGACCAGGTGGTGGTTGCGTTCCGAAACCGCATCAGCCGCTATCGCGCACCAAGTCGTTAGTGTTGTTCCGGCAGCTACCGGATGTGATGGAGGCGAGGCGGGTGGCGCTTCAGAGCCGTTCCCCCCAGCGACCCGACGACCTGGTGGTCGAGGTCGAGGAGGCGGACGCCGTGGCGGTCGACCAGGCGGTCGGGCTGGCCCGGAAGGCCGCCGGCGGCTGGGCGGCTGCTTCGGCGCTGGAGCGCTCGGCGGCGCTGGTCGCCGCGGCCGACGCGCTGGCCGGGGCGGCCGGCGAGGTCACCGACTTGATGGTCCGGGAGGTGGGCAAGCCGGTGGCCGAGGCGGCCGCCGAGGTCGCCCGCGCGGTCGGTATCCTGCGCTATTACGCCCAGCAGGCCCTCGACCCGGACGGCGAGACCTATCCCGGCCCGGACCCGGCCGCCTTGCTGCTGAGCCGACGGCGACCCCGCGGGGTGGCCGGGCTGATCACCCCCTGGAACTTCCCCGTCGCCATCCCGCTGTGGAAGGCCGCACCGGCGCTGGCCTTCGGCAATGCGGTCGTGCTCAAGCCGTCACCGGACGCCACCGCGCTCGCCCTGCGCCTGGCCGAGCTGCTCGCGCCCGCCCTGCCCAACGACGTGTTCCAGGTGGTGCCCGGTGGGGCCGAGACCGGCAGGGCAATGCTGGAACGGGTCGACTGCATGTCCTTTACCGGCTCGGTGGCCGTTGGCCACCAGGTCGCCGTCGCCGCCACCGGGCGGGGCATCCCCAGCCAGGCGGAGATGGGCGGCCTCAACGCCACGATCGTGCTGTCGGATGCCGACCCGGAGCGGGCGGCCACCGTGGTCGCCGGGGCGGCCATGGGCTACGCCGGCCAGAAATGCACCGCGACCAGCCGGGCGATCGTGGTCGGCGACCCCGGCCCGTTCACCGAGGCGCTGGTCACGGCCGTCCAGGGCCTGGCCGTCGGCGACCCGGCCGAGGAGGGCACGGTGGTCGGGCCGGTGATCACCGATCAGGCCAGACGCCGGGTGGTGGAGGCGGCCCAGGAGGCCGTGGCAGCCGGCGGGCGCCTGCTGACCGGCGGGAAGGCCGCCGAAGGGACCGGCTGGTTCGTGGCCCCGACCCTGGTGAACGGCCTCCCGCCCGACGCCCACCTGGCCCAGGAGGAGGTATTCGGCCCGATCGCGGTGGTGCTGGCGGTGGCCGACGAAAACGACGCGGTGCGGGTCGCCAACGGGGTCCGCTACGGCCTGGTCGGCTCGGTGTTCACCAGCGACCTGGACCGGGCGCTGCGCCTGGCCGACCGCCTGGACACAGGCATGATCCGGGTGAACGCGCCCACCACTGGGGTGGATTACCTGGCCCCCTTCGGTGGCGAGAAGGACTCCAGCTACGGCCCCCGCGAGCAGGGCAAGGCCGCCAGGGACCTCTACACCTCGACCCGGACCATCACGATCCTCCCCCACGAGGGCTGAGCGGTGGCGCTCTGGCAGCTGCTGGTGGACGGGCTGCCGCGCCTGGCCCGCGGCCCCGCCGCGGCCGGACCGACCGAGCTGCTCGACGCGCGGGCATCCATCGACGCTGTGCTTGGCGGCGACCCCGGCGCCCTTCAGGAGCTGCTCGACGGCCCGGCCGGCGACCGGGTCCCCGACGGCGCCCCGGTGCGAGCCCCGGTCGGCGCCCAGCCGGTCTGGGCAGCCGGGGTGACCTTCCGCCGCAGCCGCGACGCCCGCCTGGAAGAGTCCCGCGGACTGGACGCCTACGACAAGGTCTACCTCGCCGAGCGGCCCGAGCTGTTCCTCAAGGCCCTGCCGGGAACCGCCAGGGGTCCCGGCCAGCCGATCGCCGTGCGGGCCGACTCCGACTGGGACGTGCCCGAACCGGAGCTGGTGGTGGTGGCCGACCGGCGCGGCGAGATCGTCGCCTACACGATCGGCGACGACGTCTCCTCACGCTCCATCGAGGGTGAGAACCCCCTGTACCTGCCCCAGGCCAAGCTGTACCGGGGCAGCTGCGCGCTGGGGCCCTGCCTGGTACCGGTGGGCGAGGCGCCGGAGCCGGCCGGCATGGAAATCGCCCTGGCGATCACCCGGGACGGGGCCGAGCTCTACCGCGATACCTGCGCGGTCGCCGACATGAAGCGCAGCCTGCCCGAGCTGGTCGACTGGCTGTGGCGCGGCCAGGACCTGCCGCTGGGGGCGGTGCTGCTCACCGGCACCTCGATCGTGCCGCCGCCCGAGCTGAGCTTGCGCCCCGGCGACCAGGTGACGATCTCGATCACCGGCCTGGGCGAGCTCCACAACCCGGTGGAACTCGTCCACACCAGCCCACAGCCTCGCCGCTGAGCCAGCGCACCGCAGCGCTCGAGTCACCTCGCGGCCGTGTGGGTGCCGGAACCCTTGTCATGGCGTGGGCCTGCAGCTTCGCGCCAGTGGTGGGGGGGGTCCGCGATGATCGTCAGTCATGACGTTGCGACTGCTCTACCTGACCTTGTGTCAGCTGATCGGCTGGCTCACACTGCTCGCCCGTGGGCAGGCGGAGGAATGGTCAAACCCTGCACCAGCGCGCCCTGCACATCTTTGAGACCCGCCTGGGAGCCGACCGCCCGAACACGGCGCAAGCCGACGGAACCTTGCGGAGGTCACCGCCGCACTCGAAGGTCGGAAGTAGTCGCCTGACTTTCTTGGCCTGTGGGCCACAGGGTGCACCGCCACCCAGCCATGCTGGCTATCGACCCTGCGGTTTGGGGGCGCACCGGGGTTAGGCTGACCGACGCTGACCCGCGCGTTTAGGCGAATCATGGTTCGCAGGTCTGGGACGTGCCCTGCCGTGGGCACGGCTCGAGCACCACCGCTCGACTATCACCGCACACCCATGGGGTCGGGCCTTGTCAAGGGGTGCAATAGAGAGCGCGGTAGAACCACCCCCTGGATCAAAGGGGATATGTCTGTTCCTTCTCGTTGCTGGCTATGCACGCCGGCCGCAGCCGGGGTCAAGGTGGAGCGCCCGACTGGACGAACGACCTTGACGCCGGCGAGGACCGGCGCAGGATCGGACGGCGAGAAGGCCCGGACGACGTCGTTCGGAGTTGGTCTCGCATGCACCCATTCGGGCCCCGGCGTGGGGTCCGCATGACGGTTGTGTCCGGGCCCGGGCTGCTCAGTCAGCTCAACGGCCGTATTGCAGGCTCATGCGGAAATGCGAGCGCGCCCGGTGGTGACCTCCTCGGTGGTGGGCTCCTCCAGCTCGGTGAGGATGTGGAACGAGCGGGCCAGCAGCCGCCGGGCGATTGCCACGGTGGCGATCTGCCTGCCGCGGCGGTGGGCGATCTGGGCGTAGGTGTGGGCGAACGGCGGCTGGGTCTTGGCCCCGTTGGGCGGCTTCCTGCAGGATCCAGCGCACCCAGACCGAGCCCTGCTTGGTGATGTGGCCGTGGCGGACCTTGCGGTCGGAGTTACGCACCGCAGGGGTGAGCCCGGCCCAGGCGCACAGCTTGCGGGCGCTGGGGAACCGGGAGATGTCGCCGATCTCGGCGACCAGCGTCATGGCGGTCAGCTGGCCGATGCCAGGCAGCGCCATCAGCGCAGCCACGCGCGGGTCGGGCTTGGCGAGCTTGCCGATCTCCCCCTCCAACCGGGCGATCGGTGCGGTGAGGGCGTCCAGGAGCGTGCAGCAGTCATCGACGATCGCGCGCTGGGTACCGGGCAGATCCAGCGTCGCCAGCCACGCCCGCCCAGGGACGGTCCACAGGCTCGGGCGCTCACGGATACCACGGTCGGCCAGCACCGCATGCGCGCGATTCTTCAGCGTGGTCGACAAGCGGACCAGACTGGCCCGGTGGCGCAGCAGCGCGCGCAGGTCACGGACGGGCTGCGGCGCGATCCAGGCCTCGGGCAGCAGGTCGGCGCGCAACAGCTGCGCCAGGGTCCGCGCGTCGACCTTGTCGTTCTTGAGCCTGGCTGAGGCGATCGCCTTGCAGCGGCTGGGATGGACCAGGTGCGGTTCCAGCCCGAGCTCCTCCAGCAGCTCGACCAGCCAACCCCAGCCGTAGGCGGCCTCGAAGGCAACCGGGGTGCCCGCCGCCAGGGTGGCCAGGATCGGGGTGAGCTCGGCCGGGTCGTTGGGGACGTTGCGGTTGCGCTGCTGGTCGCCGGCAGCATCGATGATGGCGATCTGCGAGCGCTTGCGATGCACGTCCATGCCGACGTACATACTCATCGATGGCCTCCTTCCCTGAGTTCGTCGATCCCCGAAGCCTATGGCTGTCGGGCTGAGCAGGGGATGGAGCCCGACCCACATAGCGTCAGCTCAACGCAGCCGGACCGCCAGCCGCACTCGCCATCGAGTGTTCGCAGGTGTCAGTGCCCTCCTCCAGGGTCCCAACTGCCGGCACGCGAGCAGTCTGTGGTGCGCACCGCCCATCTCCCCTGCTCCGGCCGTGCTGGGGTCTGCCGCTGACCAGACGGCCCTCCCGACCCACTCCGCCGGGCGACTCCCGGTTCGCGCGGCACAACCGCGGCGAGGCCACGCCCGCGCGCTCAAGCGTTTGCCTCCCGGGCTGGTCTGAGCGCACGGCTGCCGCCGACCATGCCCGCGCCCTTGCTGGTCACCGCGGGCCGAGCGTGGTAGGACAAGCCAGCCATAGCATTTGGTACGCTCGGAGGGACTATGGAGTCCGCGACGCTCGCCCTGACCGCTGCTGGGCGGCTCGCCAAGAAGGCTCTGGAGGTCGCCGGGCGTGGCCGCTTGGTTGCGCAGTCGCGCGGGTCCGTGGTCTGCAGACCAAGGGCGGGAACCGATCGGTGCGGGCGTAGCGTCGTAACCACAGCGATGCCCCGCACAGCCCTTCGGAGGTCGCCGTGGCCGTTCGCTACGCCTGGCTGCTCACCAGGGCCGCCGTCGTCGTCGGCCTCGCCGCACTACTCACCGGGAGCACGGTCGTGACCCCCGACGCCTCCTTGGTCCGGGCCGCTCCGCCCCCCAGACCGCCCGCAGCATCCGAGTCAGACGTGGCCGCGGCTGTGCGCGGCTCGACCGCGCTCGCCCTCACCCTCTACCGGCATCTCGGCAGCGGCGACGACAACCTCGTGGCATCCCCCTCCAGCCTGGCGACCGTGCTCGCCATGGCCCTGCCCGGCGCACGCGGCCGAACCGCCGACGAGATCGCCCATGTCTTGCACACCACCCTGGACCCTGGCCGCCTCGCCGTCGCCATGGGCATCCTCGACGCGGAGATGGGCCAGCGGGCGTCGGCCGGCAACGGCGCTGAGCTGCGGGTCTCCAACGCGCTCTGGAGCCAGCGCGGCTACACCATCCGGCCGGCCTTCTTGGAGCTGCTCGCGGGCGCCTTCCGCAGCGGCGTGCACCAGGCTGACTTCATCGCCGACGCCGAGCGCGCGCCTGGCAATCAACGCCCTGGTCCAGCAGCAGACAGGCGGCAAGATCAAGGACCTATTCGCGCCGGGATCGCTCGACGACTACACCCGCCTGGTGCTGACCAACGCGATCTACCTGAAGGCCCGCTGGCGGCAGCCCTTCGACCCGCACGACACCCGACCGGCGCCGTTCCACACCCTCGACGGCGGCACGCCGCAGGTGCCGACCATGCACCACCAGGCCGTCACCCTCCCCTACGCGCAGGGCGACGGCTGGCAGGCGGTCGAGCTTGCCTACAAGGGCGGCGCGCTGGCCATGGACGTGCTGCTCCCCGCGGCTGGCGAGTTCGCCTCGTTCCAGCAGGGACTCGCGCCGGACTGGCTTGCCGCCGTGCTCGGCGCCCTGCGGCCGACCACGCTGGACCTGGCGCTGCCGAAGGTCACCTTCGACTCGACCCACCAGCTCAACCAGACCCTCGAGACGCTCGGCATGCCGACCGCCTTCACCGACGCCGCCGATTTCCGCGGCATCTTCACTATCAGCGAGCCGCTCAAGGTCCAGACCGTCGTGCAGAAGGCGCACGCCGCCGTCGACGAGGAGGGCACCACCGCGGCCGCCGCCACCGGCATGGCGGTCCAGGCCACGTCCCTCGTGCTCCCGCGGCCGCTGCAGCTAAGGGTCGACCGCCCCTTTGTGTTCCTGCTCCGCGATCTCGCCAGCGGCCAAATCCTCTTCCTTGGTCGGGTCACCGACCCGCGCCAGCTGGAGGCCAGCAAGAGCGATAGATCGGGGTAATTCGCGAACGCTCGCGTGCAGAAGGCTCTCGTCCCCGACACGCTGATCCGCCGTACCTCTGGACCCCGAGGGTGTGCGTTGCCGCGGCTCCAGCGCGCCAGCGATGCTCCCATCAACCCAGTCGTTTGGCACGCCACCACGTAGCCACATCCAGGCTGACCTGCGCGTTCAGGCGCACGGTGGTTCGCAGGGCTGGGACGCGCCCTGCCGAGGGCACACAAAGCATGGGAACACGCACGAGCTGCAGATTCTCATCCCCTCGGTCAGCGCGAACTCGTCGTGGAAGGCGCGTTCGAGCTGGCCTGAAGCGTTGTAACTGCTCACAGAGGACGATCGACACATTGGTCGCCGACTACCTGCGCATCGTCGTAGTCCCGGGCGTCTTCAGCGGCTGGCGCCTCCACCCTGCGACCGGACGCGTGCTTCGCGCCAATTCGGCAGCAGATCGTCCGACAGAGAATCTAGCGTCGCGGTAGGCCACGAGAACCGGGAGGAGCTGAGGTGAACGTCACCTTGACACGGGAACCGGCACGGCGCGCTAGGCTGGACCGGGCGGCGGAGGGCACCTCGCGCCGCCGCATGGCCAAGCAACCTGAGCTCGGCCGCGCGGTGCCCCTGGCGGGCGCGGCGCGCCCAGCCCCACGGCGATCACCCACAATGGGCAGGCATCAGCTCGCGAGGCGCAGGGGCGCTCGAGGTGTTGTCGCCCGATCCCCTACCTGCTGGTGCCGAGACGTATGGACACCGAAGGACGTGAGGAAGCGGCGCGGTACGAGGTCCACGTCGAGGGCCTCCTCGACGAGCGCTGGTCGGCCTGGTTCGACGGGCTGCAGCTCACCAGCGAACCCGGCGGCGCGACCGTCATCGCCGGGCCCGTCGCCGACCAGGCGGCGCTGCACGGCCTGCTCGCGAAGGTCCGTGACCTTGGCCTGCCGCTGCTCTCGTCCGCCGCATGGACCCGACCTGACATTGGGGTTGGAGCCCGCGATACTCAACCCCCAGGTTCGTGGGCTGGCTGATCGGTCGCCACGCGAAACACAGGAATCTGCGCCGCGATCCGGTCGAAGTCTTCCACGGGGGCATGGCGATCGACCGGGATGTGCGGCCGAGCCCCAGGCGCCACCGACAAGTATCGGCGCACGATCGGCGGCCGAGCGGCAGGATCGACCTCCTCCAGGCGCACGGCCTCGCGACGGCCATGGCGCAGCACCACCCGACCACCGGCAGCCCGGACGTTGCGCACCCAGCTCGAGCCCTCGCCGAGCATCGCCACCAGGTAGCGCTCACCCCGGTAGTCCGCAACGGCGAGCGGCAACGAGATCACCCGGCCCGTGCGGCGTCCAGGCACCTCCAGCGTCACGAAACGGCTCGGCCACAGCCCGGCCGAGTGGGCGATGACCCAACCCCGGTTGAGCAATCGCGCCAGGCGGTTGGGGCGGCCGTGCCGATACAGCCACCGTTTGGGTAGCAACGCCGGCACCAGCAATACTGCGATCGCCGCCAGTGCCAGATACTTCATGGCCCGCGTCCAGAAGCCGTGGTGTCGCTTCACCATGCACCCCTGTCTTCGAACTGGCGCAGCACCGCAGCCACGGCGAGAACCTCACCCACCGCGGCACCCTCGTCGGCCTGGTCGGCCAACGCCCGTTCGATCTGGAAGTCCACCGTCCTGCTGCGGGCAAGCCCGAGGCGCAGCGTCCCCCCGATCCTGACGTCACCTGCCGTCTCCGACACCTTCTATCGTTACGAGCCCGTCTCTCCATGAGAGGCGCATCGTTCTTACCTCCCACTCCTCGGCCGGGCAAACGAGAGGCTTGGCCGGACCACACAGACTGTCTCGCGTGCCGGGCTGAGAGGCAGGGGCAGACGGCCCACAGGCTGGGGGGCTAAGGGAGCAGGCCGAACTCGCGGGCACGGGCGGTCGCCTCGGTGCGGTTGGCCGCGCCGAGCTTCTCGAAGATGTGGGTGACGTGCTTCTTGACCGTATCGAGCGCGACGTAGAGCTCGTCGGCGATCTGGTGGTTCTGCTTACCCGCCGCCAGCAGGCGCAGCACCTCCAACTCGCGCTCGCTCAGCGCCTCGACCAGGCCGGGGACGACCGCCCCGTCCGGCCTCGCGGTTGATGCGCCGCGCGGGACGCCGCGCGCGGCGTCCCGCGCGAACGCCCGCGCCAGCCGACCGAGGTACTCAAGCGGGACACCGCGCGCTGCAGTCCGGCCCCTCCGTTGCGCCGCGATGAGCCGGCCGAGGAGCGCGCCCATCGGTGCGCCCTCGTCGGCGAAGACCCGCACGTAGCCCTGAGGCCAGGCGAGCAAGAGCGCCTCGGCCAGGGCGGCGGACTCCTGGCCGATGGCCGCCAGCGCCAGCGCCCGCAGCGCCTGGATCTCGATGACGCCGCCAGTCCGGCCTTGGGCCGCCGCCGCGGCGCGCAGCCGCTCCAGCAGCGCGAGCGCCTGGTCGGGCCGGTCCTGGGCGAGCAGCACCCGCGCCAGCACCAGGTACTCGGGTTCTCTGGGGTAGCTCGGCTCATCGTCTGCGCGGAGACCGCATTTCTCCGTCCAGCGGGCGGCCGCGGCGGCGTCGCCCTGCGCCAGCAGCAGCCGGGCCCGTTGCGCCGGGACGGGGTTGAGCAGGTTGGTCACGCCCGGGCCATGCGCGACCCGCGCGGCCTCGCCGATCGCCTCCAGGGCGCCGGCCGCATCACCCCCGGCCTGCCGGATCCAGGCCAGGGTGGCCAGGCCCGTAGCCAGCGGCTGGCTGTAGGTGAGCTGCCGGCACAGGGCGATGCCCTCGCTGACATGCTCCAGGGCAGCGTCGAGCTCGTCCCGCTGGTAGGCCACCTCGGCCATGCCCACCTGCGCGATGCCCGCGGCGGGCAGGGCCGGCCGGCCGGGCCCTGCGGCGATCTCCAGCGCCTGCTGGTAGGTCCCGAGCGCCGCGTCCAGGCGGCCCTGGGCGCGCTGGACCAGGCCGAGGAGCTCGCAGACGCGCACGGCCACGAAGCGCTCGCCGGCCCCGCGCCACTGGGCGATGATCGACGCGAAGGCGCGCTCGGCCTCGGCGAGCCGGCCGCGCA
>WNFZ01018468.1_pt1 | contig 10677 bp, 9 predicted proteins | sample 5400081 | NCBI WGS metagenome assembly WNFZ01 (sample SAMN13153365, study PRJNA577476) | soil metagenome | isolation source: 80 cm soil or saprolite under grassland replicate 1 | place: USA:California | collected 2016-06-15
GTTAAAGATAATTGCTTTGATTCCATTAATTATTTTGCCTTCTGAAGGTCTGCACCTTTTCGAGTAAAGATTCGCCAATCATTTTCACAGATTTAACTGATTTGATTTTTTGAAGATTTGCGCGAATTCGTGGCATCGTGCCCACAGGGTAAATCCATGGTAAGGTTTTGACACGTATTGATAGTTAAGAGTAGGATGACCATATTTCTTAAGTGGGATCAAATATCAGCCGCGAAAGAGACGGGGAATCGTTCCGTAAGAATTCCGCCATCCGAGCGTCTCTATGTCAATTGCGGGCTGGTGTGAATCGAGTGATTAAGAATTCATAAGAGTTCCGTAGTTGGATTGTACCCTTAACCCTTTTAAGGTAGACTGTTTGCAACCAACCGCACAAATTCAAACATGTATTGATTTTTCTATGTGCGTTTTTTAACAAGATGAAGGACTTATGAATAAGCGGTAAGACTGTCTATATTTTGAGAGGTGACTTATGTCCGCAACCGAATTGACTCCGCAAGGCGCAGATAACAAGCTTATCAAGCTTCGCAATGAGGAGGAAGCGAGAAAAGCTCGAACTGCTTATTCTGTCAGAACAAACACTGATTTTTATGGGGCAATTGGATGGCTGATCGGTTTGTTCACGACTCTCGTCATTTCGATTCCCGTTATTATTTTTCTTGTGAATAATGCTTCCTCACGCTCGGCGCGCGCCACAATTCTCACATATGGCATTGCCCTTGCGTGGTGGTTGAATCCGCTTTCCCTAGGCGCGCTTGGCTATGTGTTCAGTAATGTTCGTGCCTGGCGCCTTTGGACGCTACTGGGTCTGTTTTTATGGGCGGGTGTGAACTTGCTCGTTTCACTAGCAATTGCTTCTGACAGTTTGCTTGGATTGCTTTTCCTTTATATTCAATTGCGCGTGTTCATTTGGGCAGCTTCCGGAAAACCGATGCGCTTCTTCTTCGGGATTCTGGGTTGGGCGGCTTTCAATGGGCTGATCTATTGGGCTGTAATTAATCCCGAAGTACTCAACATCATCCTCGTGGTCCTTGGATTTGCGGCGCGCATTCTGTTTGTCATTGCTTTCGCCGTGATTCAATTCGTGGCGATCTTCTGGTTCATGGCACAATCACGCGTGGAGACTATCCGTCCTGGCGACCCGAAGCAGGTTACGTTTGATGATTACAAGGGTCAACCAAATTTGATCAAGATGGTGCGTCAGTGGATCTCGCTGCTTTCGGATCGCGGCAAATTTCAAAAGATGGGCGGACAGTTCATCAACGGACTCTTGCTTTATGGTGAACCTGGGACAGGAAAAACACTTCTCGCGAAGGCGATGGCTGGTGAAGCGGGAATAGCGTTTATCTCCATTGAAGGCTCAGGCTTCCGTGCCATGTTCTGGGGTGTGGATGTGTTGAAGATGATTCGCTTTATTGGACAGGCACGCAAGCTGGCGCGCGAGTATGGAGCCTGCATCGCTTACATCGATGAGATCGACGCGGTTGGTATGTCGCGCGGTGGCGTGATGGGTGGACAGGGCGGCATGGGGATGGGTATGGGCATGGGCGGCATGATGGGAGCCGGAAGTGGTGCGTTAACTCGTCTGCTTTATGAAATGGATGGTATTGGTGAATTGACGCGCTGGGAAAAATTGCGCGCACGTTGGTATCAACTGCGCAAGAAACCTGTCCCGCCGCGTGATTGGCATGTGCTGTTTATGGGCTCTACCAACCGACCGGATGTGCTTGACCCGGCGCTCACTCGTCCTGGTCGCTTTGACCGAACAGTGGTGGTGAACAAACCAGATCGTTCCGGTCGGCGCGAGATGGTGAAATATTACGTGAACAAAATCAGGACCGATGAATCGGTTGATATTGAGGCGATTGTGAGCGATACCTCATGGGCAACACCGGCGAGAATCATGTCTGCCATTACGAAAGATGCTGTCCGTTTGGCATTGTTCGATGGACGTGAGAGCGTTGCACAACATGATATTGAACTGGCATTCCAGGAACAAGCGATGGGATTGGAAAACCCGATCGAGGAAATGGAAGAGGATCAGCGCAGACAAGTGGCATATCACGAAGCGGGTCATGCCGTGATTCAATATTATCTCCGTCCTGAGCAGCGCATCGTGCGGGTGAGTATTGTTCGCCGTTCTGAAGCACTTGGGTACGTTTTGCCGGTTCCTAACTATGATATTTATGCTTTGCCACTACGAAGCTTCCTAGCCGATATTATGGTTTCCATGGCTGGTCATGTAGCAACCAAAATTTTCCTCGGAGAGTATTGGACTGGTGCAACAAGTGATTTCCAGCAAGTCCGCGCCCGCCTATGGCAACTTGGTCATTATGGATATTTTGGCCCGCCATTAGATTTGCAGCAGAACATGAGCATCGAGAAAGATAAAACGGAAATCGTTCAGAAATTCTGGCGAAAACTGGAAGACCAGACCACTGAAATTCTGAGCCAACATGCGCCAGAGGTCCATGCGGTTGCAAATGCGCTGCTTGAGCACAATGACTTGACGGGAAAGCGTTGCATCGAAATTATTCAATCTGCTGCAGCGGAAGGAAATAATACGTTGGATAGTGAGAATCTGTTGAAGTCTCTGGTGGAAGAAACAATTATCACAGCGGACAAATCTTCTGATGAAGAGAAGATGGACAAGAAACCGAGACCCAAACGAAAAACTTTAAAAGCAAATGGTTCATAAATAAGAAAAACTGGCTGGAATTCTCCAGCCAGTTTTTTTCGTTATCGCAAGCGTAACCTTTCCAGGTACCGAAATAATCACTTTCTCGACCAAAATGCAAGATATCCTGGTGTCAGCAGACGCGGCTCCAATTGACCAGAGGCCGCCACCACAGCGATTCCAGAGGCTCCATCATTGGCAATAAAGGATAGGACCAAGTTGTTATTGTCTGGCGACCAGATGGTTGCAGATTGAGCGTATTGGTCAAAATAGGGCAGGATTGCTGCGAACTGGTCAGTCGGTTGGAAGGTGAACAGTTCCTTGCTTTCGCCTGTCTTCACATCCAATATTTTCAATGTGAGCAATAATTGTTGTGCTTGTGCACTAGAATCACTTTGTCCGCTGGATGAGGCGGAGCCGCTGGCGAGCTTGGGAATAAAATAGGCGATCTTGGAAGCATTTGGCGACCAGAAGAATGCAAACACATCTTCATCATCCTTGAATAATTCCTTGGATGTTTCCGAATCAACAACATGCAGCGTTCCCAGTACTCCCGCGCCAATAGTCTTTTTCCCTTCGATGTACGCGACCATGTCGCTGTGGTTAGACCAAGCGAAGCCCGTATTCAAATCAAAGGTGCCGACGGTTTTCTCATATTTCCCCTTTCCATCTGTGATGATGATCTCGTTCTTCTTTTGATCGTTGACGCGCGTCATTAAGATGCGACTGCCATCTGGCGACCAGGCTGGGGATTGGAAAGAAACTGGCGATGCATCGAGCCCATCCTCGGTGATATCGGAACCCACTTTTAGAAAAGCTAAATGCTCGGGCACGGATGTCTGCGTCGATCCTGTATGGACGATCATTGTCTTTCCATCGGGAGCCCAGGACCAGTAATAGGGTGATCCTGTATCAATGATCGTGCGGTCTTTGCTTTCACTCGAAACACTTTGCAGGACCATGGTTTGTCCATCAGAGGTGGAGGAGAGGAAGCCTAGATTTGTATTATCTGGCGACCAATACAGGTAAAACGGATGCTCGCTATCACTCGAAAAAACTTTCTTTGCACCTTCTTCTTCAACAGTCGCAATATAGACATCAGCAGATGATTGTGTTCCCTGTCCGCTTACACCTACAAAGCCAATACTCTCACTATCAGGAGACCAGGTTGGATACACATAGTAGTGAAACGGATCACCGGCGGTTTTAGGCAGCACTGCATCTTTGGTATAGGCAGTAATATTTTTCCCCGCCTGGTCGGATGTGTAAATATTCCAATCTGCGCCAATATAGGCGATCAAGCCCGATTTGCGCTCAAGCAAAGGCAATAGCGGACTCTGTGGCACCTGCATGTTCTGGGGCAGACATGAAGAAAGAATTGCTGCAGTGAGAAAAAAGGTTATTATTTTTTTCATTTTTGGCTACCTAGTATTTTCACAGCCCGATCAATAACAGGATCTTTGTCTGGCACGATTTCATCCCAACTTGCATCCACTTGGACGTTGGGCGTGATGCCTATATTCCCAATTTCGTCGCCGTTCGACAATCGGAACGAGGTGCTCTCGACAAAGATTCGTGATCCATCTGGAAGATAGAACGAGGATTGTGTTTCCACTTCACCTGGCGTTTGCTCTCCCACAACGATTGCCCGCTTATCAAGTTGCAGACTCGCCGCGAAGATTTCCGAAAAACCGTTCGTGTTTTTACCAACCAGAATGACAAGTGGCATGGTTTGTGAACCAACTACATCCTGTCCCTGCACTTCTATAGATTGTTTCTGATTGCGGTTATACAATTCGCCGATGGGACCATTCGAGAATATGGTGGCAAGTGCCTCTAAGGGCCAGTCACGAGACGAATTCGCAACCCGCAAATCTAGGATGAGTCCCTTTAGTTTGCGATTGGTGGCTAAGGTTTGTAAACTGTTGAACACATCCTGATCGAGTCCTTGGTATCCAAGCGGTGGAAAGAGAAGATAGCCATAGTCTGTTCCCGCAATAATTTGCGACTCAAGTTTTCCAGTGCTTGTTAATTTTGCACGTTCTACATCCACAGTTCGTTTCGGCTTACCCGGCGATTGAATGTCGAGCGTCACCGAAGAGCCAGCAGGTCCGCGGATACGGCTGACCGCGCTTAAGCCCTCTTCAAGTACAACAGGATTGCCGTCAATTCCAAAAATACTGTCATGTGCTTTCAATCCCGCTGCCTCGGCCGGCGATCCATCTATTACCGACAGAATGACAATGTGGGGCACATCCTTGTCTTGGAAGCCCACGAACGCACCGATGCCATCGTATGTGGAAGTGTCCGTCATATCCTGCGCGATTGATAAACGAGACTCCCCGCAGGCAAATCTGTTTCCAAACCTTTGAGTAGAGCTGTGAATTCCTCCGTTGTGGGCCCGGAGTTAATCTGATTCACATATTTGTCATGCAATCCATTCCAATCTACATTTGCCGTATCATAATAAATGTAAGTATCCTGGAGATTTTTCCATAGCACATCAAAGGTACGCGTTTGGTGTTCCTGTAAGGAATAAGTAGGACCAAAATCGCCTGTAACCGGCTCGTTGTCTAAGTGAAGCAGCCCGCTACAAGCGGAAAGGACAATGCTAATCAGCGTGAACACTGTTAGCAGCAGAACCTTATCTCTTTTCATACGATTACCTCTACTAAAAAAGTGACCACACAATACTAGGGCACAAGCAATTCCCCGCAATGCTTAGACTCAGTTGTCGAATTCATCCTTACTGAGTCTTACGAATATTTTTAGGATTCAACACGGAGATCAATTTGACTCCTTTGCCAAGCATAGCTGCTGACTCCTCATCCAATTCAATCCAATGAAAACTACGGTGCTCCGAATAAGGATCAATCCGGACGACTGTTCCCCCGAACCAGCCCTCGCTGCCCCATGTTTTTGAATCAAGGAAAATCTGAACGCGGTCGCCGATACGGAACGATTCGCTCATCGTGATTTGCGGCGGTTTACAAACACGAATAATCCGATTGCGACTGCCATCAAGATCGCGCCGTTGATCGCCCACTTCGGATCGCCGGTCATATAGCTGCCGGGCAGGACATTTATTCCCTGCAGAAAAAAGGTGAGTCCAGCCAGAAAAATCACCCCTCCAACAATATTTAATAGCAATTTCATGAAGTCTCTCCTCTAGAGATTTGCGTGATTATACTCTCTGCTTCTCTTTGGACAAAATCCGCTTCGTGCGAAGCCGATCTTTGATTCCGCTGAGGAAACGTAGCCTACCCGTAGATTTTCTCTCGTCACATCTTCAGCGATGAATCGTTTAAAAACAGGATTGATTCAAATTGTGCAGTGAGGAATATGTTGAAAACATGATAAAATAGAACACACGTTCGTACAATCCCAATCACTTAAACCCTAAACCATTTTATGACATTTAAACTTCGCGCTCCCTTTCAACCGATGGGCGACCAGCCCGAAGCCATCCGAGGACTTGTCGATGGCATCCGCACCGGTAAGAAACATCAGGTTTTGCTCGGCGCAACCGGCACAGGCAAAACCTTTACCATCGCGTCTGTGATTCAGCAGTTGCAGAAGCCTGCATTGATTATGGCGCACAATAAGACCCTTGCTGCGCAGCTGTATGCCGAGTTCAAGGAATTCTTCCCAGAGAACGCGGTATCCTACTTCGTTAGTTATTATGATTATTACCAGCCAGAAGCGTACGTGCCGCGGCATGATCTATACATTGAAAAAGAAACGGAGATCAACGAAGAGATCGAACGCTTGCGCCTCGCCGCGACGACCGCTCTGGTTTCACGGCGCGATGTAATTATCGTTGCTTCGGTATCGTGTATTTACGGTTTGGGATCCCCTGAGGAATTCGGTAAAGGAACAGTAGTTCTACAGGTGGGACAGTTGTATCGGCGTAATGCCTTGCTCCGCCAATTGATTGAGTCACAGTATCAGCGCAACGATATGGAGCTGCGTTCTGGCACATTTCGCGTGCGCGGCGATACCCTGGAGATTATCCCTGCCTATGAGGATAAGAAAGGCTATCGCATTACGTTTTTCGGCGATGAAGTGGAACGTATTATGCAGTTCAGCCCACTCACCGGTGAAGTGTTTGATGAGCCACAAGAAGTGTCTATTTATCCTGCCAAACAATATTTAACAGATGCAGACCGTTTGAAGGAAGCAATTAAGAATATCGAAGCCGAGTTGGAAGAGCGACTGGCACAATTCAAGGAGGCTGGGAAATATCTGGAAGCGCAGCGCATCGAACAACGGACGCGCTATGATCTGGAGATGTTGAAAGAAGTCGGCTATTGTTCCGGTGTCGAGAATTATTCGCGTCACTTGGATGGTCGCGCCCCAGGCACACATCCATGGACGATGATTGACTTTTTGCCTAGCGATTATCTGCTCGTCATTGACGAGAGTCATATGAGCATCCCACAGATCCGCGGCATGTATAACGGTGACCGTGCTCGTAAAGAAACTCTTGTCGAGTACGGTTTCCGTCTGCCCAGCGCGGTAGATAATCGTCCGCTCAAGTTCGATGAGTTTGAACAGGTGATGGGGGATACCATTTATACCTCCGCCACACCCGGTCCATACGAAATGAACAAGGCGGATCAAGTTGTAGAGCAGATTATTCGCCCAACAGGATTGGTGGATCCTGAAGTAGAGGTACGACCCACTAAGGGTCAAGTGGATGATCTGGTTGGAGAGATCAGGCAGCGCGTCGAGAGACGCGAGCGTGTCCTGATTACGACTTTAACGAAGCGCATGTCCGAAGATCTTTCTGAGTACTTGCAAGAATTGGGGATGAAAGTCCATTACCTGCATTCGGAGGTGGAGACACTCGAGCGCGTAGGAATTTTGCGTGATTTACGTTTGGGTGTTTTTGATGTATTAGTAGGTATCAATCTCTTGCGCGAAGGACTTGATCTTCCTGAGGTTTCGCTGGTGGCAATCCTCGACGCGGATAAGGAGGGTTTCCTGCGTTCAGGTACAGCTCTGATCCAGACGATTGGCCGTGCCGCCCGTCACTCCAGCGGACGGGTAATTATGTATGCGGATCGTATGACCGACTCAATGAAGTTTGCAATTGACGAGACGAATCGCCGCCGTGCCAAACAAGTCAAGTATAATGAGGAGAACGGCATCACCCCAATCAGTATTCACAAAGCGATCCATGATCTCACGGAGGGGATGTCAGTCAAAGCAGTTGGTGAAGCCAAAGGGGATTATCGAGTCAAGAGCGCGGGCGGGTTGCCACGTAATGAATTGCAGAAGATCATCGCCGAATTACAACAACAAATGAAGGACGCGGCGAAGAACCTTGAATTCGAAAAGGCCGCAGCACTACGTGATGAGATGTATGAGTTAAGGACTCTCCTCGCGGAAGATGAATCGCTCAAGCCTTGGGAGAGAATTAAATTGCTGGCTGGAGAGGAGTAGGGGCAGCTCGCGAAGCACCTGGATGAGGGTGCCCACTTCTACTCTCCGGAAGGAAGGTTAGGGAAAACCTGAACCGGAATTTTATTGGTAAACGTTTCCCGCATCGAAGTGAAATCATTGCCGTTTTTGGTGTCGTCGTTTTTGTATGCTTCAGTTGGTCCATCATCGGTTTTTTCAATAAACTTTCATCGTTCCTGCTGTACTTTACCCTTGCAGAAATCACCGCGATTTTTGCCTATATGATGGCATTTGCCCTCCTGGAAAGTTTGGCGGTCATAGGCATTCTGGTATTGCTGAGCGCGATCCTTCCCTCGAATTGGTTGAAGGAAGGATTTTCTTCCAAGGGCTTCGTGGTGATTGCAGTCGGTTCAGCGACTGCAATCCTCTTCCAACATTTTTTGAAAGACAATTATCCTTCAACACTGATGCTGCTGGCAAGCTCTATTGCGCCACTGGTGTTGATAACCTTCCTGATCTTCATCATACGTTCCATGCCAAAGGTCCAGAACCTTTTGCTCAATGTTCAGGATCGTATATTGATCATGCTGTTCATCTACGTTCCCATCGGTCTTCTATCCCTCATCGTTGTAATGTATCGGAATCTCTTATAGATTTGAGAAGGATATGCAACGATTTCGCGGTTTATCACGGCGCGAATTCCTCAAACTGATCTCACTGGCACCTGTAGGAATTTATTCTCGTCCACTTTTGAAGCTGGCCAAGCCGGCCACGGATCCAAATGCAAAGAATGTCATCATTCTTGTTTTCGACGCGTGGTCACAACATCATGTTTCGTTGTATGGTTATCCGCGCCACACCATGCCCAACCTGGAAAAGTTTGCTGAAAACGCGACCATCTTTCATAATCACTATTCCACTGGGACGTTTACCGTTCCGAGTGCATCCAGCATCCTAACCGGATTGCATCCCTGGTCACATCGTGCCCTCCAATTAGGAGCCGGTATTTCACCCGCCCACCTCACGCAGACCGTCTTTTCGGCCTTATCGTCAACGCATTCCACGCTGGCCTTTACTCAGAATAAACTTGCGGACCAGATTCTTTATCAGCTCGAACCGGATCTGGATAAACACGTGAAGACTTGGCTTTTCAATGTGCAAAACGCCAATCTGTATAGTTTGCCCATTTTCAAGAAGGATATTCGCATGGCATATGCCAGTCTTGACGATAATATCATCCAGCATGGCGTGGGCTATGATTCCTCCTTGTTTTTTGGTCCGCTCTTTCGCTTTCAAACTCGACGCAACCAGCTTCGGGTCAAGCAACAATACGGGGATAATTATCCACGCAGCATGCCCCAATCGCCCGGATTCTTTTTGTTAGAGAATATTGTGGATGGGGCGATCAACCTACTCAAAGGAATTCAACAGCCCACTTTAGCCTATCTCCATTTTTTGCCACCACACGAGCCTTATGCTCCAACGAAGGATTTCTTTGGAACCTTTACCGATGGATGGAATCCGCCCGATAAACCGATCCATGAACTTTCGGAAAAGAAGACGAAACTGGCGAAACTACATCTTCAACGACAATACTATGATGAATTTATGGCCAGTTGGGATCATGAGGTGGCGCGATTATTCCAGTTTTTGAAGGATTCAGGCCTGACGGAAAATAGCTACATCATCGTCATGGCTGATCATGGTGAATTATTTGAACGCGGTGAATTGGGACATGTGACCAAGATGATCTATGATCCGATTATTCATGTCCCCATGCTGATTTTAAGTCCCGGGCAGAGCCAAAGGGAAGATGTACACACGTTTACAAGCAGCGTAGATCTGCTACCAACGATCGCGCAGTTGACAGGAAACCCAATCCCTGCATGGGTGGAAGGAAAATTACTTCCTAAATTCGGCGGTGTTGAGGATGATCATCACAGCATCTTCTCGATGGATGCGAAATTTAATTCATCGTTTACTCCGTTTCTTAATTATTCAATGGCAATCACGCGCGATCATCATCGCCTCACGTATTATTGCTATCCAAAAGATAATTATCAGAAGTATGAGTTCTATGATTTGGACGCCGATACCGAGGAAATGAAGGATTTATACCCTTCGCATCCATCGCTTGCCAAAGAGATGCAGGATGAATTGCTGCAGAAGGTAGCGGAAGTAAACAAGCCATTTCAACGCGGCGGATTGTAAGCAGCTGGTGTTGTAAATATAATCCTTGGCGAAGATCAAGCTTTATCGTGAGAAGATCAGCCCCGAGGCAGATAGGATCGAAGCCGAATTCCGTGAAATGATCCTCGGCTACGACCATGAAATCATAACGACTGCGGCAGCATCACAACGCTTCGGCGCGGACTATTCTCTGCCTATCATTACAAACAACGAGAAAATTGTGAGCGGTGACTCCGTTCCAGCCTATATTGAAGAACTGAGGAATCTACCGCTTGTCTCACGCATAACATGCGTAACTAAACTTTTCGAATGCTTTTGCAGGTTGAAATTCAAATCTTAAGTTTAAATAATTATGCGGCACTCTGTAATGCGAGAATGGCAGGTAT
>WNFZ01007204.1_pt1 | contig 10676 bp, 12 predicted proteins | sample 5400081 | NCBI WGS metagenome assembly WNFZ01 (sample SAMN13153365, study PRJNA577476) | soil metagenome | isolation source: 80 cm soil or saprolite under grassland replicate 1 | place: USA:California | collected 2016-06-15
TTCCAACGATTGCTTCGAGTACCAAGGTTGTTTCAACTCCAACTAGAACTATAGTTTCCACTGCAACAGTCATATCTTCATCTTCAGCAACTGTTCCTCCCACTGTTGTTACTGATCCGACCGTATATGATGATTTCAATTTTGCAGCGCTGGATGGAAGTTTCAACACTGCTTTATGGGGAGCAGATAGATCGACTGGGAAGATCGCCCAAGAAAATGGTTTATTGACTTTTGTGTTAAACGATTCTTATCGCAATATTGGGCTAAATTCAACTCAAGGGTATCAACTTATTGATCTGAAGTTTATGGATGGCAAACTGATGCTGGATCCAGCATCAAAAGATGGAACTGTGTATATGGGTATTGCAGGTTCTGGCGGACAATCCGTTTGCGGCATTGGAACATCAAATGCTAAAGGCGATCAAAGGGTTTATTGTACGAGTGAGTACTTCGGTGCTCCGCAAAGAGTCTACACAAAAGGAATTACCCCCGGAACTTGGCATGTGTTAAGAATTGAATTAGATTCTGCCACCATGACATTCACTTACCTTTTAGATGGTGAGAACATTGGTTCCTATACTCCCCGAAATCCAGAAAAGTATAAAAATTTAATCTGCAGCCCAGTGGTGCATGTAGATAGTGGAATGAACTCTAATCCAAATGTCAAGGGATATGCCGATTATGTCAAACTTGGGAAAATTGGGCAGTAGATCTTGAGCAACAAAAACTTGCTAAATTATCTTCACGCGATCACCGCGCCTTCCAGTTTCAACAACCATTCCTTTGTCTTCAATCCCTCGCCGCCGCCGTAGCCGTGAAGTTTGTTGGGTCTGCCGATCTCAATAGCAATGTCATGATACGTGGATGTTTCCCCGTAGGGGATTCGAAAGACCGCCTGTAAGGCATCGCGTTGGAACGGACGAAAAAGCGACCAGTCAATGGGAATCGTGAATGCGTTGCGTTTACCGCTAAAATACTCGCGCAGCTCTTTTGCATAGGGCGCGATCTTTTTCGCATTGGGTTCAATCGGACGATCGATGCGATGGAGATACGAATCAAACTCCATTTGAGAATCCGCCCATTCCACGGCGACCAAGCCCAGGTCCGAGGCGGCGAGCCGCAAGTCTCCAAGGAAGGTCCCGTTCAGTTCACCGATATAGATTGGGGAAGGTAATGTTTTCAGTATAGTGCTGTGCATTTCATCCTTGTTAGTTGTCGGCTAAACGTAGGGTAATCGTAGGTTTTACGTCAAGTACTTTTGAGTCTACTATGATAAATTAGACACAGTAAGGTGATTTCTCTTCTCCTCCTTTCGCAAGAGAGCCGCGGTCGGCGTCCGCGGTTCTCGCACGTTAAAGGGGAGAACATTGGCATTATAATAATCGCGTTATCTCTTCCTGTGAGGATGCCATGACAGTACAAATCACAATTATCGGCTTGGGTCAGATCGGCGCTTCGATAGGGCTGGCGTTGAAAGCGCATAACTTGGATGTCCGTCTTGTGGGACATGATAAGGATTCGGAGACTGCAAAAGAAGCGCAAAAGCTTGGCGCAGTGGATGATGTAAAATATAACCTGCCTGCTTCCGTGCGCGATGCAAGGATTGTCATTCTTGCGTTGCCCTTTGCAGGAATTCGGGAAACGCTCGAAGTCATTGCGCCCGATTTACAGGAGGGGACTCTCGTACTTGATACGGCTCCTTCCAAGGCGACAGTTGCCGAGTGGGTAAAAAAGCTTTTACCGCCGGGACGGTTTTACGTTGGACTCTCTCCAGCGATTAACCCCGATTACCTGCATGGCACAGAATTTGGCGTCAAAGCCGCGCATGCTGATTTGTTCGATAAAGGATTGATGGTCGTCAATGCACCGGTTGGAACACCTGAACCGGTGTTCAATCTTGCGATGGAACTCGTGACTCTTTTTGGCGCGATGCCTTTGCTCATGGATACTGCCGAAGCCGATGGTATTTTTGCAGCGGTCCATATGCTGCCACAATTGGCCGCATCCGCTTTATTGGATGCAACCGCAGACAAACCGGGTTGGCACGAGGCACGCAAACTGGCAGGGCGTCCATATGCTTTGGTTACTTCCGGCTCGGCATATCACGATGATGTGGCATCGTTGCGCGATGCTGCATTGGAGAATCGTGAGAATGTGGTGCGCTTGCTAAATGCATACATTACGTCTTTGATCCAACTGCGTGATGAGATTAATGATAAAGATCGCAATGCTCTCTCGGAGCGGTTGGAAACTGCCCTGAGTGGACGCATCCGCTGGTTCGATGAACGCCTGGCTGCGGACTGGCTGCGCCATGACGCAGTGCCCATCGATCCACCCTCGTTTGGGGACCGCGTGAATCAAATGATCTTTGGTTCCATGATGACAGAACGCAATAAACCACGCAAGTAGGGACGATGAATGCATCGCCTTTGTTATTGTTATATCGTCGAATGTGCAGATGGGACGTATTACACAGGCTGGGCAATAGACCCTGAACATCGCGTTGCCGTTCATAACAAGGGACGCGGCGCACGTTACACCCGAATGCGCCTGCCTGTAAAGCTGGTGTATGTTGAGGAGCAGCCCGATCAAAAGACCGCGATGAAGCGAGAGCTTGCGATCAAAAAATTGTCACGAGACCGTAAAGGCAGATTGATCAGCGAAAAAGTAAATAAGTAGACAAGTACACAGGTACCTAATTAAAGAGCTTGGAGGTTTTCCGACCTCCAAGCTCTTTGTTTACAGAGTGCCGCATAATTATCTAAACTTAAGATTTGAATTTCAACCTGTAAAAGCAGTCGGAAAGTTTAGTTACGCATGTTCCACATGCATGAGACAAGCGGTAAGAATACTTATTTACTTGTATACGTGTTTTCTTGTGTACCTACTCGGTAAACAACGGTAAATGTCCCAAAGCGATGATATGCATCCACTGGGCGCGGTCACCTTCGGTGAAGATCGCGGCTTCGGCAACAACAGAAGATCCCGCCTTCTCAAGGATCATCCTCATTCCTTGTAATGTGGACCCGGTGCTGATCACATCATCCACAATGACAACCTTCTTGCCTCTCATCATCTCCACATCCTTTTCATCTAAAATAAGAATCTGTGGTTGACCCGTGGTGATGGATAGAGTTTCTGCCTGAAGGGCGGCTCCCATATACGGCTTGTATGTTTTGCGTAGGACCACGTAAGGCTTTTTTGTCTCAACGGATAGTGCATGCGCCAGCGGGATGGACTTGGCTTCGGCTGTTACCAGCACGTCATATTCCTTGTCCTTAAGTTTTTCACTGAGTGCCTGCGCACAAGCCTGTACAAGTTCAGTATCCCCTAGAATATTGAGAATGGCGATCTTCAAGCCGGGTTGGATCTCAAATAGACGCAGATCTCGTTTCAAACCGGCAATTTCGACAGAATACATTTCGGGTTGCGACATAATTCCTCTTCTGATTGTCACTCCGAGCAGATCAGTGTTGTTCCGCATGACATGCTCTTGAGCGGTTTTTTTCGTTCGTAGTTTATCATAATTCAATATATAATCCTCATCATCCATGCCTCGTGACTATTAACCGATTACCAACATGCTTCCTGATCTCCAACTCAACGATCTCTTGCGATTGCGCAAACAACATCCGTGCGGCTCTTATGAGTGGACGGTGGTGCGCCTGGGCGCGGATATTGGGTTGGAGTGTAAAGGCTGTGGAAGGCGTGTCATGCTGACCCGACGCGAACTTGCAAAGCGCCTCAAAACTAACCTCACTGAACACAAAAAAGATGAACAATCTAATCGCTAAAAAACCTCATATTGTCTTTTACTTTTCCGATACCGGCGGTGGACATCGCTCCGCTGCCGAAGCGATCATCGAAGCACTTAATCTCGAATATAAGAATCAAGTGACTACCGAGATGGTGGATTTCTTTAAAGATTACGCGCCGCTTCCGTTTAACCACGCTGCAGAAATGTATCCCTACATGGTCAGAGCGCCTCAGTTGTGGAGTGCAAGCTTCCGCGCCACCGATGGACGCGCTCGTGCACGCGTCCTTACCACAACGATGTGGCCGATTGCCCGCCGTGCGGCACGCGCGCTGGTTCAGAGTCACCCGGCAGATTTGATTGTTACCGTGCATGCCTTTGCGAACTCCTTTGCGCTGAAAGCTCTCGGTAAAAATCACCCTCCCTTTATCAACGTTGTCACCGATATGGTCACGACCCATGCGCTTTGGTTTGATAACCGCGCTGATCTCATCCTCGTTCCCACCGAGACGGCGCGCAAGCGCGCCATCAAATACAACATGCCTCCAGAGAAAGTTCAGGTGGTGGGGCTTCCCGTGGCAGATCAATACTGCAAACCGTTGGAAAGGAAAAGCATCCTCCGCAAAAAACTTGGACTGCCGGTTGATAAATCAATTGTGCTCATGGTTGGAGGCGGGGAAGGGATGGGTCCTTTTGCGAAGACTGCGCAAGCGATCGACTCTTCAGGCTTGAACGTGTGCCTGGTCCTCGTCTGCGGACGGAATCAGCGCCTGAAAACGACTCTTGAATCATATAAGTGGGAGAATCCTACCTTCATTTATGGTTTCACTCGCGAGATGCCTGACTTGATGCGCTCAGCAGATTTTATCGTGACAAAAGCGGGTCCTGGCACTATTGCTGAGGCTCTTAACGCACAACTGCCAATCATCTTGTATTCGAAACTACCGGGGCAAGAGGATGGTAATGTCACATTTGTGGAGGAGGAGGGAGCTGGTGTCTGGGCACCGACTCCACCAGAAGTGGTGCGTACACTGACGCGTTGGATTTCACATCCTGAAGAACATAAACGAGTGATCGAGAATTGTCGCCGCGCAGGCAGACCTGAAGCCGCGCGCACGATTGCTCATATTATTGGGGACAAGTTAAGTTTGGAAGCGGATGAAAAACAAGTAAATAAGTAGACACCTACACAAGTAGAAAAACCTTGCGAAGGTTCGCTCTTCACCTGCACTTGCGTGCGGTGCAAGTGTCGGAGTGCCTTCGCAAGGTTTTGTTTATGCCTTCGAATACCCCGCCTGCACAGCATGGGGAATTTCAATCCCCCTAGTCACTGAGTGCAGATTTTACTTTTAAGAGCACAGCATCCTTCGCATGAGCAGGGTCATTTTTCGTTACATCCACCCAGAAGTTAACATTTAATTCCAAAACAGAGTCGGTCAGATTGTTAAGCACGATCATTGGCTCAGGCTGGCGGATAAAACCCTCCACGTTTTGAATCGCGTCCAGGAGAATTCGTCGGACAGTGTTTGGCTCGCTGGTGTGGGGCAGGTTGAGGCTGATGTCAACGCGGCGTTGGTTCGCGCGCGAATAATTGATGATGGGATTCGACAACACATCCGCGTTTGGCAGGATGATGATCCGTCCATCTGTGGCGCGCATTTCCGTGGAGCGCAGGTCAATTGCCATCACAGTCCCATCAAAGCCTTTTACGCCGATCAGTTCACCTACATGAAATGGTTGTTGCAACAAAAGGATAATTCCAGAGGCAAAGTTTTTCATCACATCTTGCAAGGCAAAGCCCACAGTAAACCCAAGGATGCCAAGCCCCGTCAGGAACGCGGTCACATTGAAGAAACGCTGCAAGGCGGTGATCGTTCCCACAACGATGATTGACCACAAAGTTAATTGCGCAAGGATATGCGTGACGCCCGCGGGAGCTCTTCGTTTACTTAATACGCGCCGCAGGGTATTGCTGATGATTCGCGCAAGATAAAGGCTAACAACAAAAATCGCCAACGCGGTAAACAGGTTGGGAATCCCTAAAATGATGTCCGCGGCAAATTTGTCAAGATAGGACTGCATATATCTCTCCTTATTTCAGAATATCTCTTGGCAAGGGATACTTCTTGATTCGTCACGCTTCGACTGCGCCCCGCAGGTTTCGATACGCTCACTCTGTGTGCACTCAACCGGCGGGGCTCCGCTCAGCGCGAGATATGCTCATCTTAACCGAAAGCGAATCGAGAGTCTACTAGAAAACCTTGCGAAGGTTCTCTGCTGATATAATCTTTTAGATGCCCATTCTGGATGATCATACAATGGACTTCTTCAGCCGCAGCCCTGACCACACCCGTCGCGTTGGCATGCGTTTGGGGCAGGCATTGCGGACCGGCGATGTCATTTGTTTACAAGGGGATCTCGGCGCAGGCAAGACCACTTTCGTGCAGGGAATTGCCCAGGGCTGGGGTTCCAGGGATTCGGTTTCCAGTCCAACGTTCATCCTTGTCAATGTGTATCGAGGCTCCGATAATAACCAACTTTTCCATATGGATGCCTATCGCCTCGACTCCACGTCTGAGGCTGAGGAACTGGACCTCGACGCGATGCTTGCCCAGGGACCTCTGATTATCGAATGGCCCGAGCGCATGGATCGGCTGATCCCAGGCGAACGTTTATGGGTACAGTTGGAATATGTGGATGAAGAAGAGCGCGAAATGAGATTCAAATCTTCCGGCAAACGATATGATGACCTGCTTAAGGTGATCCGGCATGCCGCGTTTGGAGCAGACTAATGTTATTAGCTGTGGATACGTCCACTGCGCAAGTTGGACTTGCAATCTATGATGGTGCCCAAGTACTCGGCGAATATGCCTGGCGAAGCAATCAGCATCACACGGTTGAGCTTGCTCCGGCGATCGCTGAACTACTGAAGCGCACTGGCTTGACAATGGAAAACATCCTTGCTATAGGCGTGGCGCTGGGACCGGGTTCGTTCACGAGCCTGCGTGTGGGGTTGTCGCTGGTGAAGGGACTCGCAATCGCGCGTCATCTGCCGTTGATCGGAATCCCTACGTTAGACATCTACGCTGCGATGCAGCCTGCCTCTAAACTTCCATTGTTGGCTTGTATCCAGGCAGGGCGAGGCAGACTCGCTGTCGGCTGGTATAAGAGCGCGAAAAGCGGCTGGCAGGCAAAGGAGTCCGCACGAGTCGTTGATATCGGATCATTGATCTATGAGATCAAGACACCCTCCATCGTCGTTGGAGAATTCACAGCGGAAGAACGTCAACGGCTTGCAAAGGATGTAGCGAACGTTAAACTTGTCTCACCTGCCCAATCGCTGCGGCGCCCTTCTGTCCTTGCGGAATTGGCGTGGGCGCGCTGGCAAAAAGGCGAAACGGATGATGAAGCCGCCCTTGCACCAATCTACTTGCATACGGCTGAGCCCATTCCATCATGAACCTATTTATTCGCAAGATGACACTGGATGATATTCCTGTCGTCGTTGAGTTAGATCAAATTTCATTCAGCCTGCCATGGCCGGAACGATCATTCCGTTTTGAGGTGACAGAAAACCTTGCTTCGCGCTGCTGGGTAGCGGAAGTGGATCAGCACGTGGTTGGGATGGTCGTTGCGTGGCTGCTCGTGGATGAAGTTCATATTGCGACGATCGCTACTCATCCCGATTTTCGCAGGCAGGGGATCGCTCGCAGGTTATTGTCGTATACGTTATCGCGCGCCATGGATGAAGGTGCGATCAGTTCTTTTTTGGAAGTGCGCGAGAGTAATCTTGCTGCGCAGGAGATGTATCGCCAGTTTGGTTATGAGCCGGCGGGACGACGGAAACGTTATTACAAGGATAATGACGAAGACGCCATCCTCATGAACCTGGAATCATTACGCAAGGATCGCCTGTTCTACGAAGATAATTCTGCGATGAGTAAGGAATAGAAATAACCTTGCGAAGGCTGCCCCGAGGACGTGAATCTTCGCAAGGCTTCCAGTTGTAATCAGTAAGGAGTAGGAATGAAAGCGCAAGAGGCTTTAGAGACAATTGCTCAACAGGTTTCGGTCTGTACGAAGTGTGAGCTCTATAAGGGACGCACGAATGCCGTTCCCGGTGAAGGGCCGACTCACGCCGAAATTATGTTTATCGGCGAAGGACCCGGCGCAAGTGAAGATAAACAGGGACGACCGTTTGTGGGCGCGTCGGGCAAATTCCTGGATGAGTTGCTTGCACAAGCGGGTGTGACGCGCTCGGATGTATTTATCACCAATGTAGTGAAATGCCGCCCGCCGGGGAATCGCGATCCGCAGCCGATTGAGATCGAAACGTGTACCACTAATTATCTTGATAACCAAATTAAAATCGTCAATCCGAGTATCATTGTGACGCTCGGGCGTTTTTCGATGAGCAAGTTCATCCCCGATGCGAAGATCACACAGATTCATGGACAGATGCAGAAAGTCGGCAAGCGTTTTGTGATTCCCATGTTCCATCCTGCCGCGGCGTTGCATCAAGTCCGATTCAGACCCATGCTGCTTGAGGATTTTGCAAAACTTCCTGAGCTATTGAAAGAGGCGCGAGCAGCGTTGGGCAAATCAAAAACGAAAAAGAAGACAGCTCCAAAGAAATGAATTGACCTCACCCCTAGCCCCTCTCTCATCGGGAGAGGGGAATCTGAAGGAAAGAATGTCTACCAAAGAAACCCTCATCAAGAAACTAAAAGATAAGAATGTGCGTGTTGCGATTTTGGGACTCGGCTACGTGGGACTGCCGCTCGCGGTGGTGTTCGGCGAAGCAGGATTCCATGTAACTGGCTTCGATCCTGACTCACGAAAAGTGGATTCCCTTCACAAGGGCGTTTCCTACATCCCGGATGTGAAGACCGAATCGGTCGCGAAATTAGTCAAATCTGGCCATTTGACCGCCACGAGCGACTTTTCTGTTTTGAAGGAAATGGATGCGGTTAGCATCTGTGTACCGACTCCGTTACGTCAAACGGGCGATCCGGATATGTCCTTCATCATCTCGGCGACAGAACAATTAGCGAAGTATATGCATAAGGGCATGGTTGTCGTACTCGAGTCAACCACATATCCCGGCACCACGCGTGAAGTGCTGCTGCCCAAACTTGGCATTGAGCATGGACTCACGGTTGGTGAAGACTGGTTCCTTGCTTTTTCACCTGAACGCGTTGACCCAGGTCGCGAGGATTGGACAACGATCAACACGCCCAAAGTGATGGGTGGCATTACCCCAGCATGCAGCGAAGTAGCCACGGTTTGGTATGAAGGCGCGATCAAGACTGTCCATTCGGTAAGTTCTGCAGAAGCTGCCGAGATGGCGAAACTGCTCGAAAACACATTCCGTATGATCAACATCGGCCTGGTCAACGAGCTGGCGATCATGTGTGAACATCTCGGCGTAGATGTGTGGGAGGTGATCGACGCGGCAGCGACGAAGCCATTTGGGTTTATGAAGTTCACGCCTGGTCCCGGGCTGGGCGGTCACTGCATCCCGATCGATCCCCTGTATCTTTCCTGGAAGATGAAATCATTCCATTACAACGCGCGCTTCATCGAATTGGCTTCTGAGATCAACACTAACATGCCGCGCTATGTTGTCAGCCGCGTGATGGAAGCTTTGAATGACCGCGGCAAGCCATTGAAGGGATCGAAGATCCTCGTGCTCGGCGCGGCATATAAGCCTGACATTGACGATGTGCGCGAATCGCCTGCGCTGGATGTCATTGGTCTATTGCGGCGCAAAGGCGCGCTGGTTGAATATCATGATCCATACATTCCCCACATCCACCACGAAGCGGAAGGCTGGCACATGGACAGCGTCACCGACTTAATGAAATCCGTCCAGGACGCGGATGGGGTTGTCATCATCACCGATCACAAATCCTATGATTACAAAGCCATCGTTGAGTGTGCAAAATTTGTCTTCGATAGTCGCAACGCGACGCGCAAGCTTATGAAGGATGCTGAAAATATAGTTCGGTTGTAAATATCGGTTAAAGCATTAACCTATCCCAAAAATGTCATCCTGAGCGTAGCGAAGGATCTCTGACCTGGAAAGTACGAGACTCTTCGGTCGCGGCGAACGCTCCCTCAGAGTGACATGGAATTTTGAAAGGAACGTGAATGGCAAATTATCTGGTCACGGGTGCAGCGGGATTCATTGGCGCGCGTACTGCGGAACTGCTCATCAAGGATGGACACACGGTTGTAGGCGTGGATAACCTGAATGAAGCCTATGACCTTCGTGTGAAGAACTATCGTCTCAACCGATTGCAAGCCATGGATGGATTCACTTTCCGCAAGCTGGATATTTCAGACAAATCCATTATTGAAGAACTTAAACAGGAAAAACTTGATGGTGTGATCAATATGGCTGCCTGGGCGGGCGTGCGCGCCAGTGTGAAAAATCCCTGGATCTATGTTGAAAGCAATATGACCGGGACTCTGAATATGCTGGAAGTTTGCCGTCAGACCGGAACGAAGAAGTTTGTCACGGCTTCCACTTCGAGCATCTATGGAGCGAATCCTCCTTATCCCACACCAGAATCAGCATCGAGCAGTGAGCCGCTTCAACCGTATGCCGCGAGCAAAAAAGGCGCGGAAGCGATGGCGCATGCTTATCACCATTTGTATGATATTGACGTGACCGTTGTCCGCTTCTTCACCGTCTATGGACCCGCGGGTCGACCGGACCTCTCGATCTTCCGCTTCGTGCAATGGATCAGTGAAGGTCGCCCTGTGCGCGTGAACGGCGACGGGGAACAATCGCGTGGCTTTACGTATATCGACGATATTGCCCGCGGTGTCATCCTGGCGTTGAAGCCAGTTGGGTATGAGATCATTAATCTGGGTGGGCACGAAGTAATTACAATCAACAATCTTATTAAGCTGA
>WNFZ01006389.1_pt1 | contig 10673 bp, 13 predicted proteins | sample 5400081 | NCBI WGS metagenome assembly WNFZ01 (sample SAMN13153365, study PRJNA577476) | soil metagenome | isolation source: 80 cm soil or saprolite under grassland replicate 1 | place: USA:California | collected 2016-06-15
AACTAAAAGAGAAGTCCGCAAAGATTGTCGTGGGCGATCCGATGGACAAGGCTACGCATATGGGTCCGCAAGTATCGCAGGAACAACTCAATCGAATTAAGAGCTATACCGATATTGCACGAGCGGAAGGCGCAACTGTGGTAGCTGGCGGGGAATGCCCCACGCTCGAAGGAGCTTTTCAGAATGGTTACTTCTACCAACCTACAATCTTCGCAAATGTGAAGAACCAGATGCGCGTGGCACAGGAAGAGATCTTCGGACCAGTTGTTTCAGTCATCACCTTCGAGGACGAAGAAGACCTGATCCGGCAGGCCAACGAAACGATCTATGGTCTATCAGCCGGCATCTGGACGACCAATATCACACGCGCACATCGTTTCGCGAAAGAGATAAAAGCCGGCGTGATCTGGATAAATACCTACAACATGTTTAATGCCGCTTCTCCCTTTGGCGGTTACAAGCAATCAGGCTATGGTAGGGAAATGGGTAAGCATGCGCTCGAAATGTACACAAATGTGAAGAGCGTGTGGGTTGATTTGTCGGGGAAACCGATCGGCTGGTTTGGGAAGTAAGCGGCTGTCCCCGGGCTAGCCACACTTCTTTAAGAGTTCGAAGTAGCGATCCCGAGTCATTCCCGAAGTGCGCAGATTGTTCTTTATGATGAACACGGGGAGGCTTCTGTATTTCGGGATAACAACCGGGCGCAATACGTCTGGCCTCGTGAAGATCATGTGATCACCTTCCTCTCGCACACACCTGAAGCCGTCTAGTTCAAAGATGCAAACCAGGATCTTAATAGGAGACTGGGCTAATCTTAGGCATGAAGGATTGATAGTGGTACTGTAACGCGTCGCGTCGTCACTGGCCGTGGTCCTACCAGAATCTGCTTGCGGCGGATGAACCCAGCCTCCCTAAGAATCTGATTCAGTGAGCCTTTCTTTTCTGCTTCCTCCAGAAACAACCGGACAGCTTCAAGGAGATTCTTCTGGGCTTTCGTTTCGGTAGTTGCGCAGGACGACACGTCAAGGTCTGGACTGTAGGCGACGTACATTTTGCCTTCGTGGAATATCTGAGTGGTGAACTGGATTTTCATCGTGCTGACGAGTATAGCATCAAGGATATTGCTTCGCGGGGAATAGTTCCTACAGCAGCCTAGACCAGCTTTACAGTGGTTAGAACTTGGCTGATGGCGCTCATGAAGCTCATGCCTTCCCTTGAAGCCTCTATGATTGCTACTGGATTGCTGTCTGCGTAAACCGAGCCCATAGCCTTTCCGAACTCCCAGAAGAGCGTGCCTTTCAAATTGTCTTTGTCGTCGGGAGCGAGTTTTCGAAAGCCGGCGTAGAATGCGTTTCGGGTGTTGTATAAATCCTGAAGCCGCGAGTTGAGCGGATGCTCTAACTCGTCACGTACGCGTGGAAGCAGAGCATTCATGATTGCTGATCGCCCTCGCGCACAGAGACAACCAAAAGTAATCCTGTCGGCTAGGTGCAACCCGAATACAAGCAACTCAATGGTCAGAGGCGCGATCAGTTCTTTATTGTTGTCTGGCTTATTTTCACCAACTAATGCTTTCAAGAGTGTCGGAGCTGTCTCCTTGCAACAAGCTATCAGCATCGGTGCAGCCGCCTTGGCTTGCGCATCAAAATTCTCGCTCCGCCTGTTAAATGGCCACATGTGTTCTTCCAGACGACGCTTCAATTGAGGCGCTCACCTCGTCGGCGGTACCGACCTAGGCGGGTTCCTGTGTCGCAACGTCGATGTATGACGAGTACCTGCTCGGTTCCGGGATTTCGTAGCCTTCTTCCCGTAAGCCTTCGAGGTGAAACTGAATTGCCTCCTGGATGTTTCGTTCGACTTCTTCTTTAGTCTTTCCGGTCGAACCACAACCCGGCACATCAGGTGAGAATGCCGAATAACCTGTTTCGGTTTCTTCGACAATGATTAAATATTTCTTCATGGCTTTAGACCTGCCTGCTTCAAGATATTATCAATGTACCTGGAGCAACGTCGTCGCCCGGTCGGCCCGGAATGGTAACCAAACCAGGCTTCGTCTGATGCTTGTATTGATGATGGCTGCCCTTGGTTCGCACCCAATACCACCCAGCTTGTTCAATCAACTTGACAATGTCTCGCACCTTCACGGGGCAACAGTAATTCTTGTTTTCAAACCGGTCAATGTCTTACCGGACAACTGGATTTTCGCACCTCTTCGGTATAGCATCGCTTCGAAAGCTCCGTAATCGACAGGTTTAAGACGAATCGCCGTCCAATTGGACTAATGTGGAAAACCGTTTTAGCATTGCCGGCATCAGTTAACTGCCGCGATTGTTCCCGGTCCACCATAGCTTTTTTGATGCGGCGCTCTCCCGGTAAACTTAAACTGAAAAAGGAGATGCGTATGCATTTGTTAAAGAGGTTCGGATCTGTATCGCTGATACTTGTGGCAGTGTTTCTGCTTACCGCCTGTCCCAGTCAAACGACAATTTCCAGGATAAATGCCGATCCGGCGCGTTATCGGAATAAAGAGATCGCCATTGTCGGCACTGTGAGAGACAGTTACGGGGCCCTGGGCAATGGTGCTTACGAGATTGATGACGGCACCGGAAGATTGTGGGTCGTGACGCGACGAGGGATTCCCTCGCGTGGAGCACGCGTAGGTGTCAAAGGACATGTCTACACCGGATTCAATTTTGGTGGTAGAAACTACGGCACAGTTCTCGAAGAAACTGACCGGGGTGTGAAAGAAAGGTAAGCGCAGACTTTAGCCAGCGTCTACGGTCAGCGTATGGATGACAAATTAAACGCGCACACCCTCGGCAAGCGTGCGATAGTAGTCAGTCTTGACCGAGAGTTTGCGCGTTTGCATTTCAATTCATGCGCGATAGTTGAGCGCACTCCCGCAGACGTCTTGTACCGGCTTCCTACGCAAACGGAAGCGAGCGTTTTGAGTCAGGGATTGAACCCTGCATCATCGGTTGGCGAAAGCATACTAAGGTCCGCGGCAGCGATCGAGCAGACCTTCGGTGGAATAACTGCCAGCCTCTGGGACGATCCATTTGAATGGACATTGCCGGAATATCTATTGACGCCGGCCAAGGTCATCGAGCACCTGGCGGACGTGGAAGCGATTCGGCGGCGCGCGTTTAGCAGCTTTGAAGATGATGCCTGCCTTTTGAAGCATATAGTTATGCCCTCCAGCGAGTCGCGATCACTGAATGATTTATTGCGGGAAACTCTACGCCGCGCGACTGCTCATCAAGCTTATGCCCTGGCTCTGCTGAAGACTCTTTCACGTACCAGTCCGTCTGGGTTTATTATCTAGCGCAACGGGTTGTGTGAACCGCGAAATAAACAGGAGGCAGAAGCAGCTAAGTGAGGTCTGTCGACATGTATTGTCCACATTGCGGACAGCAACAAGTTTCTGATGTCACCCGATACTGCTCAAGGTGTGGCTTTTTGCTGGACGGTGTCATGGCGGTTTTGGCATCCGGAGGAACGCTTCCGACGCGCTACCTGCAACCCGGTAATCAAAAGCCTTCACCTCGCAGCAAGGGAATTCGTCAAGGTGCGATGCTCATGCTGAGCACTATACTCGTTGTACCTATCGTGGCGATCCTTAGTGTTAATCTATTTTGGGAAGTTTCCCATATAGTCATTCCGCTGACTGCTTTGTTCTGCTTCGTAGGCGGGTTGCTGCGGATCCTGTATGCATTATTGATGGAAGATTCAACCCCGCAAATCGATTTTGAGCAAGCGGGCTCGTACGCGTCGCCGGGTACTCCTCAATTCAACCACACTGCGCACAACGCTGCTTTGCCGCCGGCTGCAGTGAACCCGGCACCGAGTTGGAGGCCTCGCCCTAATACCGCTGAGATCTACCAGCCGCCCCCGAGTATCACTGAAAACACGACTCGGCTCCTGGACAAGGACGAGCCCAAGAGCCGTTAGTTCGTGATCTTCAGGGAAAATTTGCGTGCTCCTGCGATAGAATCATCCAAACATTCTTCGAATCGAAATGACATGGCCGGCGCAGTGGCCCACCGATGATCGAAACTATTCCCAAAACTTCCGCACTCGCCGCACGACTTCGTGAACGTATCGAAAATGAAGGCCCGATTCCGTTTTATGAGTGGATGAAGGCAGCGCTTTACGATCCACAGGATGGCTACTATTTCCGGATTGGTCAGAAGAAGTGGGGCAGGGAGGGGGACTATCGGACCAGCCCGGAGCGCAGTCCGTTATTTGCCGCAACGTTCTCCAGTTACTTCGCCGCCCTTTATGAGGAACTTGGCCGGCCTGCAAAATGGTCGCTCGTTGAGGTCGGCGCTGGAGACGGCCACTTTGCAAGCGGTGTCTTGCAAACATTTCAGAAATTCTTTCCTGACGTTTTCGCTGCAACTTCCTATATCGTCGATGAAGTCAGTGCGCATTCGCAATCGCTGGCGCGGCAACGCCTGGAAGCGTTTGCTGATCGGGTGATCTTCAAAGAGCTTAATGACGTACAAATCGATCCAGGCGTAGTTTTCTCAAACGAGTTGCTTGACGCTTTTCCAGTTCACAGAGTTACTGTCGATAACGGTCAACTCAAAGAATTTTATGTGGACATTGGCGCCAGTGGAAACTTTGAATGGCTGCTCGACGCCCCGAGCCCTGAATTGTCGGCGCGTTTCAGAACGTATTTTGAGGATTGCGGTATCGAGCTCAGCGAAGGCCACGTTGCCGAAATCAGCCTTGAGGTCGAGGAATGGCTCGGCAAAGTCGCTGACAAGTTGCGCGCTGGCTACCTCGTCACAGTAGATTACGGCGCTGCGGCTGAGGATCTCTATTCGTCGATGGGACGCCGGCACGGAACCTTGCGAGGTTTTCGCGGTCATGAATTCGTGGACGACTTACTGGCGCGTCCGGGCGAAGAAGATCTTACGACGACAGTGAATTGGAGTCTTGTGAAATCAGTTGGGGCACGACTGGGATTTGAGGTTATAGAATTCGAGCAGCAAGACAGGTTCCTGCTGGCCGCGGGATTACTGGAGCAGTTGGAAGTTGCTTCACGAGAATGTAAAAGCGAAGCTGAGCGATTGGCCCTTAGTGTTGCTGCTCGAGAAATGATCTTGCCCGATGGCATGGCCTCGCATTTTCAAGTGCTGGTGCAGAAGAAGACCTGACCGGCCAAAAAAGCAGAAGAGTGATCGTCAGGGAGAGCTCCCGCTCAATACAAACAGTCGCGCAAGATAAGGAAGACCCGGCACGACGATGGCTTTTGCCCAACGGTCTCTAGTGAGAGTCAACAGGAGCGAAGAGTTAGTGAAATCCAATTACAAACTAATCGATGTTTCCCATACCGTCGAGCACGGCATGATCACTTACAAGGGTCTACCTGCGCCTGTGATTACAGATCATCTTACCCGTGAAGAATCGAAGAATTACTACGCGGCCGGCACTGAGTTTCAAATCGGCAGGATTGAAATGGTGGCTAATACGGGAACCTACCTGGATAGTCCCTTCCATCGTTACCCGGATGGGACGGACCTCGCCGGACTTGATCTCTATTCATTGGCGAATCTGGACGGCATGGTAGTTCGGTGCCTTGGCACAGCTGAACGCGCAATTCAAGCAGCAGCCGTGGCGGGTTTGGATCTAAAAGCCAGGGCGATACTATTTCATACTGGCTGGGACGTGCGTTGGCGAACCGAAGGATATTCTAATAACGCACATCCTTTCCTGACCGAGGGGGCGGCGAAATATCTGGCAGACGCCGGCGCCGCGCTGGTGGGCATCGATTCATATAACATCGACGCTACCGACGATCGTAGTCGTCCAGCGCATTCATTCTTATTAAGCCAGGGTATTCCGATAGTTGAGCATCTCTGCGGACTTGGTGACCTGCCGGATCAGGGTTTCAAGTTTTTTGCGGTACCGGTGAAGGTGAAGGGTTTTGGCACGTTTCCAGTGCGCGCATTTGGTATTGTGCCGAATGAGTAGTCGTTAAGTTGAACGCGACATCGCGCAACCGTGAGCACAACATCTGATTTCAAGATTGCAGAACACGTAACCACAAGGAGGACTTAAATGGGAATAAGTGAGTCATTGTTACCCGAGTTTGATCAGGAAATGGCGAATACTCGAAAAACCCTGGAGCGTGTTCACCATGAGAAGTTTGATTGGAAGCCACATGAAAAGTCGACGGCCATGGGCGGGCTGGCTACGCACTTGAGCAATCTACCAACGTGGGCGGTTTATGCGATTGATCAGGACTCGCTGGATCTTGCACCCGGTGGCAAGCCGCTGCCGCCAGCCGAGTTGGCGAAGTCGGAGGCAGAGCTTTTGGCTATATTTGATGCGAATTCCGCAAAAGCAAGAGCCGCGATTGCCGGCGCGAGTGACGAAGCCTTATTTAAGCCCTGGACGTTGATGTCAAACGGAAACGAGATCCTAACTTTCCCGAAGATATCGGTGCTGCGCAGCTTCGTGATGAACCACATCATCCATCATCGCGCACAACTCGGGGTGTACCTGCGATTGAACGACATACCCGTGCCGCCAATCTACGGTCCATCCGCGGATGAGAGCCCGTTTTGAGAACACTGAGCTTCTAGAACAACTGGAACTTGATTGTTAGATATTTCTTCGGGTTCTGGCGGAAGTCGTACATCAACTTCACGCCTTCCGACGATAGTTGATTGACATTGGAGTAGAGTGCTTCGTCTGTCAGCAGTTTTCCGACTGTCCCTTCACCGCGCTCAGCTGACGAGACGATATTGTCAATTCGTTCAGCTGTCGTATTGAAGCGGGCAATGGCGGCGCGGGCCTCGTTATACATTTGCTCGTCTTTGATCAGTCTGCCGAGAGTACCGTGGCCGGCATTGATGTCAGCAATCATGAGGTTGATTTGATCTACTGAACGATCGAGCCGGTCAGCTGTGCGATTGATTCGATTGTAGAGTTCGTCGTTTGTGAGAAGTTTGCCGACTGTGCCCCGTCCGGCGCGCAAGTCGACCGCAATCTCTCGCAACTGCAAGGCGATCTCGTTGGCGTTATTGTATAGCGCAGGATCATTTACAAACCGGGCCGCCGAGCCGTTTCCGGATCTAACCAGACGCATCACATCCTCGGTTTCTCGGACGGTTGCGTTGAGGTTGTTATAGAGCGCCTCATCGATGAATAACCGTCCGACCGTCCCCTTGCCCTCCTGTACGTCTGTCACTATTACACTGAGCTGATCAGAGAGCTTACTGAGACGTTGGGCCAGATCGGTGCCCGAGGTAGCGAAGTCGTTTACCGTATTCGCGCTGGAGGAACGCAGGATGTAGTAATCTTTTACCTGCGGAGCCAATGCCGTTCCCGGGCTAATGTTGATCAGCATTTCGTTTCCCAGCAAGCTGGGTGAACCCTGGGTTGCTGTAGAATCCTCGCGTACGCGTTCGGTGGATGGGCGGCCGTCAATAACGGCGTCGATGGTCATCAATGCTTCAACGCGTGGTGCATTTGGCTCCGTAGAAGGTGGCAAGAGAGTAATGCCCTCTACCTTTCCGACCCTAACGCCGGAGAGGCGAACTTCCGATCCTTTACGCAGACCATTTGCATCAGCAAAACGCGCTTTCAGGTGAAGCTTCTTCTTAAACGGGTTAATGTCGCCGGAGGCGTTGAGTATCAGAAAAATCAAGATGACTATGGACAGCAGCACGAATATGCCGACACGCAATTGATTCAAGCTTACCGTTTTTGTTGATCTTGGCATGGCGCAAATCTAAGGATGAAGTAGGAAGAATGAAAGATGAAACCGGTTGGACGCGAAGTCCGAAGACCCATCGTGGTTTCTCTCATTCATCCTTCGTCCCTCATCCTTCATCCTTTCTGATCAGTGTCCACGAAGAAACTTCTGAATGTATGGGTCCTCAGCCTTGCGCAGACTTTCGTCAGTGCCGCTAAAAATTATATTGCCCTCGCGCATCATCATCACTTTGCTGTTGATTAGACAAAGACGCTCGCCCTCGCGCTCAAAAACTACCTGACCCTCTTCGTTTACAACGGCGTATTCAGAGCACAGGTAATCGAGGTTGTTCATCTCGTGGGTCACGAATATAGAGGACACATCTTCCAGGTCTCGAAGCTTCATAGCGAGTTCGCAGATTGTGCGCGCGGTTGGCGGGTCGAGACCAGCCGTTGGCTCGTCGAAGAGTACGATCTTCGGATCGCCAATCAGGGCGCGGGCAATGCCGACGCGCCGGCGCATGCCCCCCGAGAGTTCCGACGGCATCTTGTCGATGGCGTCTTCGAGATTAACGAAGCGAAGCATGCGCCGCACCTCAGGCTCGACTTCCTCCTCCGCCAGCCCCTGCTCGTGCAAGCGATAGGCGACGTTATCGTAGACCGACAATGAATCAAAAAGCGCGCCCTCCTGGAACACCATCCCAATCTTCTTGCGCACGTTCATCATTTGGACTTCGTTGTAGTCAGTAATGTCTTCGCCGTCAACGAAAATTCGTCCCTGGTCAGGCTTCAGCAAACCCAGTACGAGCTTGATGATTGTAGACTTGCCGCCGCCTGAGCCGCCGAGAATGATCTTTGTCTCGCCCTTCATGACCCTGAAGCTGAGTTTGTTTAGTACCATTCGATCGTCGAAGGCGAGCACCACGTCGCGAAACTCAATGGCAGGCACGGCTCGAAGGCTGTCATCGATATGGGCAAAAGTGGAACCGGCCGCATTTTGGCTGACCTGTCCGGAGCTGATGTGAATTGAGTCTGTCGTTGATAGAGCCATCGTTTGTTTAAGACGCTAACTTGTGGGCATTCCCAAAATATATTGCAGAGCTCGGGCGAGAAAAAAGTCGGAAATGATCACGACAATCGAGGCAGTCACAACGGCTCGCGTTGTCGATCTTCCTACTCCCACGGTGCCGCCCTCTGTGTTCAGGCCTTTGTAACAGGCAATCGATCCAATAATCACAGCGAAGCAAGTCGGTTTTATTACACCGCCAATAATATCATCGGTGGTAATTCCATCACGAACTGCAGTGAAAAATTCACTCGTTGACAGGCCGTAGAGGCTGGTTGCGGCAAATGCTCCGCCGGCGATTCCCACGCAATCCGCGAGGACAGTGAGCAGCGGCAAAGTGATAAGCAGGGCAATTATCCGAGGAGCCACTAGTTTCCGTACCGGGTCGGTGCCAAGGGCCCGCATCGCGTCGATCTGCTGAGAAACAGTCATAGACCCAAGCTCAGCAGCAATAGCCGAACCTACCCGTCCGGTGACCATCAAGGCTGTCAGCACTGGACCCAATTCGCGAACCAGAGACACCGCTACCAGCCGACCCGTTTGGGTTTGCTGGCCCCAGTACGCCAGCGTTGGATAGGTCTGCACAGCAAGCACACCGCCGGTGAAGAATCCAGTTAACAGAATAATAGTGAGCGAACCGACGCCAATCACATCCATTTGCGAAATTGCTTCGGAAAGATAGCGCGGGCCTTTGAAAACGCCACCAACCGCACGTGCGGTCATCAGCGTGGTTTCTTGCAGCTCGAAGATAGAGCGCGTAACGAAATTCATCTAGGGGCTGATAAAGGAGCTAGCTAGCAACGGCCTCGCGTTTTCGTCGGTGGACTTCGCCTTGGCCGCTGTTGCTACGTCTGAAGAATCGTGACCGTAACCCTTCTTTCGAAAGCCTTGGCCTCTGATAGGACGACGGCTACATCTGAAAAGAGCGGCTTATCATGCGCAAAATCTACGCAATGCGTCAAGCTTCAAGATATTGCGTGTGGGCCGCGGACAGCGGATGGCGTGCGGATTGTAACAATAGGAAGCGGTCAGCGATTCGCCAACCTGCCGGATTTGCTGGCACCTTCCAGCAGGCTTAAAGGCGTGGGCGGCGTGGGTTTTGGCGACGAGGAAGCAGTGGTCCGAGGCCATTGCGTTGATTCTGCAAACTACGAGAGCGCTCCTCTTTCAGCTTTTGTCTCTCGTCGCGGTTATTCAGCAAGCGCTCCCGCCTGAACTCTCTGGCTTGCTGTTGTAACGATCGCAGGACATTTCTTTGTTCCGGAGTCAAAACTCGCCTGATTCTGATTTCCGTCAAGATTCTCATTCGCATCGCCGCTGCCTGAGCTGTTGCCACCTCGCTCACACGCTGTTCGACTACAGACTCATCAGGGTTATCAGAATCCAACGCCGACTCAAGCTGTCGGTTAGCATCGCGAACGCGTTCATTGATCGCAGCCCGCTCTGTTTTGCTCTGTTCTCGGATAGAACGTATTTGTTCGCGCTGCTCGGGTGTCAGATTCAGTTGACGAATGGGATCCACGCCCTGTTGAGTTTCCGGACTGGCCGGCTGCTGCTGATCTGTCTGCCCATAAATAGTGGGAACTGCGGCGAAGAACATCAGCACTGCAAATAACACTAAGATTTTTCCGTCGTGCCTCATAAAAACCTCATAGATACCTTCATGGTTGTCAAACTTCCGGAGCAAACTGTAGTGCGTTGCTCAATCCACAAACTAACAGTTTGCGTGATAGTACCGTTATTGATTAATCCGGTCGCCGAGCAGATCAAGGTCGCTCTCACTCTTCACGGATATCAACCTCAAATCTGCAGCCAGTTGCTCGCGCTCAGTCTTCGAGAGGGGGCGTCGTGCCTTCTGATTCGAAAGATTAAAGGCCACAGTGTTGCCGCGGTTAGC
>WNFZ01006390.1_pt1 | contig 10672 bp, 9 predicted proteins | sample 5400081 | NCBI WGS metagenome assembly WNFZ01 (sample SAMN13153365, study PRJNA577476) | soil metagenome | isolation source: 80 cm soil or saprolite under grassland replicate 1 | place: USA:California | collected 2016-06-15
CTTCAGCCGCTGCGCCAGGCCCAGCGGGGTCTGCCCGCCGAGCTGGACGATCACGCCCTCCAGCGGCCCGGCGGCGCGCTCGGCCTCCACCACCTCCAGCACGTCCTCGAAGGTCAGCGGCTCGAAGTACAGCCGGTCGGAGGTGTCGTAGTCGGTGGAGACCGTCTCCGGGTTGCAGTTGACCATCACGGTGCAGAAGCCGGCCGCCCGCAGCGCCATCGCGGCGTGCACGCAGGAGTAGTCGAACTCGATGCCCTGCCCGATCCGGTTCGGCCCGGAGCCGAGGATGATCACCGCCGGCGTCGTCCGGGGCGCCACCTCGGTCTCCTCGTCGTAGGTGGAGTAGTGGTACGGCGTGTACGCGGCGAACTCGGCCGCGCAGGTGTCCACCGTCTTGAACACGGGGCGGATCCCGAGCCGGTGCCGCAGTGCCCGCACCCCGTCCTCGCCGGCCAGCTCCGGGCGCAGCGCGGCCACCTGCCGGTCGGACAGGCCGTACCGCTTCGCCCGGCGCAGCAGGGCCGGGGTCAGCGCCGGCGCGTCGTACACCTCGCCGCCGACCTCGCTGACCAGCGCCACCTGGTCGATGAACCACGGGTCGATGCCGCTGGCTGCGGCCACCTGCGGCACGGTGCCGCCGAGCCGCAGCGCCCGCTCCACGTCGTACAGCCGGCCCTCGGTTGGCCGCCGCAGCCGCTCCAGCACCTCCCCCAGCGCCTCCTCCGGCCGGCCCGATTCGGCAACCTCCCCCGTCTCGGCAACCCCGGAACGCTCTGGACCCAGCCCACCGGCGTGGCCGGCGAAGCCGCCACGCGTACCGGGGTGGGAGGCGAAGCCGCCACGCGTACCGGGGTGGGAGGCGAAGCCGCCACGCGTACCGGGGTGGGAGGCGAAGCCGCCAGGCGTACCTATCCAGAAGCCGGCGGCGCCGGTCTCCATCGAGCGCATCGCCTTGCCCAGCGCCTCGGCGAAGTTCCGCCCGATGGCCATCGCCTCGCCGACGCTCTTCATGTGCGTGGTCAGCTCCGGGTCGGCGCCGGGGAACTTCTCGAACGCGAACCGCGGAATCTTCACCACCACGTAGTCCAGCGCCGGCTCGAAGCTGGCCGGTGTCTCGCCGGTGATGTCGTTCGGGATCTCGTCCAGGGTGTAGCCGACCGCGAGCTTGGCCGCGATCTTCGCGATCGGGAAGCCGGTGGCCTTGCTGGCCAGCGCGCTGGACCGGGACACCCGGGGGTTCATCTCGATGACCACCAGCCGCCCGGTGGCCGGGTCGATGGCGAACTGGATGTTGCACCCGCCGGTGTCCACGCCGACCGCGCGCAGCACCGCGATGGCGACGTCGCGCAGCCGCTGGTACTCCCGGTCGGTGAGCGTCATGGCCGGCGCGACGGTGACCGAGTCGCCGGTGTGCACGCCCATCGGGTCCACGTTCTCGATCGAGCAGACCACGACCACGTTGTCCCGGCGGTCGCGCATCAGCTCCAGCTCGTACTCCTTCCAGCCGAGCACGCTCTCCTCGATCAGCACCTCGTGCACCGGGCTGGCGGCCAGCCCGGCGGAGGCGATCCGGCGCAGGCGGTCCTCGTCGTGCGCCATCCCGGAGCCGGCGCCGCCCATGGTGTACGACGGGCGCACCACCACCGGGTAGCCGAGGTCGTCCACTGTGGACAGTACGTCGTCGATGGTGCGGCAGACCGCCGACCGGGGCACGTCGGCGCCCACCGAACGGACGATGTCCTTGAACCGCTGGCGGTCCTCGCCGCGCTGGATGGCCGCGATGTCCGCGCCGATCAGCTCCACGCCGTACCGGTCCAGCACCCCCCGCTCGTGCAGCGCCACCGCGATGTTCAGCGCGGTCTGGCCGCCCAGGGTGGGCAGCAGCGCGTCCGGGCGTTCGGCGGCGATCACCTGCTCGACGTAGTCCGGGGTCAGCGGCTCGATGTAGGTGGCGTCGGCGAACTCCGGGTCCGTCATGATCGTGGCGGGGTTGGAGTTGACCAGGCTGATCCGGAACCCCTCGGCGCGCAGCACCCGGCAGGCCTGGGTGCCGGAGTAGTCGAACTCGCAGGCCTGCCCGATCACGATCGGCCCGGAACCGATCACCAGGATGTGGCGAAGATCGGTCCTACGAGGCACCTGGCATCACCCCGCAGCCCTGCTCGTGTCCGCCTCGACAAGCTCGGCGAAGCGATCGAACAGGTACCCGGCGTCGTGCGGGCCGGCCGCCGCCTCGGGGTGGTACTGCACCGAGAACGCCGGTGCGTCCAGGCACCGCAACCCCTCCACCACGCCGTCGTTGAGGCAGATGTGGCTCACCTCGACCCGACCGTACGGGGTGTCGGTGGCCCGGTCGGTCGGGGCGTCCACCGCGAACCCGTGGTTGTGCGCGGTCACCTCCACCCGGCCGGTGCTGCGGTCGGCGACCGGCTGGTTGATGCCGCGGTGGCCGTACTTCAGCTTGTAGGTGCCGAAGCCGAGCGCCCGGCCGAGGATCTGGTTGCCGAAGCAGATGCCGAAGAACGGGACCCGCCGCCGCAGGACCTCCCGGGCGAGTGCGACCGCGTGGTCGGCGGTGGCCGGGTCGCCCGGGCCGTTGGAGAAGAACACCCCGTCCGGGTCGGCGGCGAGCAGGTCCTCCACCGTGGACGACGCCGGCAGCACATGCGTCCGGATGCCGCGTTCGGCCATCCGGTGCGGCGTCATCGCCTTGATGCCCAGGTCCAGCGCGGCCACGGTGAACCGCGTGCGGCCCCGCGCCGGCACCACGTACGGCTCCAGGGTGCTGACCTGCCCGCACAGGTCCGCCCCCGCCATCGGCGGGCTGGCCAGCACCCGCCGGCGCAGCCCGTCGGCGTCGGCGTCCACGCTCGATATCCCGCAGCGCATCGCCCCGCGCTCGCGCAGGTGCCGGGTCAGCGCCCGGGTGTCGATGCCCGAGATGCCCACCACGCCGTACGCCGCCAGCTCCTCCTGCAGGGTGCGGCGGGACCGCCACGAGGACGGCCGGCGGGCCGGGTCGCGCACCACGTACCCGGCCACCCAGATCCGGGACGACTCCGCGTCCTCGTCGTTCACCCCGGTGTTGCCGATGTGCGGCGCCGTCTGCACGACGATCTGACGGTGGTACGACGGGTCGGTCAGCGTCTCCTGGTAGCCGGTCATCCCGGTGGCGAACACCGCCTCGCCGAACGCCTCCCCGACCGCCCCATACGCCTGACCGTGAAACGCCCGCCCATCCTCCAACACCAACACCGCCGCCCTCTCAGGCGTACCCCCCGCGGCCCGTTCTGCCGCCGACCCCGCCCCCGCGAACCGTTCTGCCCCCTCTCCTGGACCCGACCCAGCCCCCGCGGCCCGTTCTGCCCCGCGTTCCAGACCCGACCCAGCCCCCACGGCCCGTTCTGCCGCATGTTCTGGACCGGATCCAGCGACCGCGGCCCGTTCTGCCCCTGCGGACCGTTCTGCCGCATGTTCTGGACCGGATCCAGCGACCGCGGACCGTTCTGGACCCAGCCCCCCGGCGTGGCCGGCGAAGCCGCCACGCGTACCTATCATCGCTGGGCCTTCCCGTCGAGAACGGTGGGCTCGCCGCGCAGGAACGTGGCCACCACCCGGGCTGGCAGCTCGCGGTGCGCGTACGGGGTGTTGCGGCTGCGGCTGGCCAGCGAGCCGGGGTCCACGGTCCAGCTTGTGTCCGGGTCGAGCAGCACCAGGTTGGCCGGTGCGCCCGGCTCGATCGCGGCGCCGTGCCCGGCCAGCGAGCCGATCCGGGCCGGTGCGGCGCTCATCCGCATCGCCACGCCGCGCCAGTCCAGCAGTCCGGTGTGGACCATCGCCTCGACCACCACGGACAGTGCGGTCTCCAGCCCGAGCATGCCCGGCCGGGCGGCGCCCCACTCGGTCTCCTTGTCCTCCATCGCGTGCGGCGCATGGTCGGTGGCGACGCAGTCGATGGTGCCGTCGGCCAGGCCGGCCCGCAGCGCCGCCACGTCCTCGGCGGTGCGCAGCGGGGGGTTCACCTTGAACAGCGGGTCGTAGCCGGTCGCCAGGTCGTCGGTGAGCAGCAGGTGGTGCGGGGTGACCTCGGCGGTGACCCGCACCCCGCGGGCCTTGGCCCAGCGCAGGATCTCCACGCTGCCCGCGGTGGAGACGTGGCAGACGTGCAGCCGGGAGCCGACGTGGCCGGCCAGCAGCGCGTCCCGCGCGATGATCGCCTCCTCCGCCGCGGCCGGCCAGCCGACCAGCCCGAGCTGCGCGGACACCACCCCCTCGTTGAGCTGCGCGCCCTCGGTCAGCCGCGGCTCCTCGGCGTGCTGGGCGATCACCCCGCCGAACGCCTTCACGTACTCCAGCGCGCGCCGCATCAGCGCCGGGTCGGCCACGCACCTGCCGTCGTCGGAGAACACCCGCACCCGGGCGGCCGAGTCGGCCATCGCGCCCAGCTCGGCCAGCCGCTCCCCGGCCAGCCCGACGGTGACCGCGCCGACCGGCTGCACGTCCGCCAGCCCCGCCTGCCGGCCGAGCCGCCAGACCTGCTCCACCACACCCGCGGTGTCCGCCACCGGCTCGGTGTTGGCCATCGCGAACACCGCGGTGTACCCGCCGAGCGCCGCGGCCCGGGTGCCGGTCTGCACCGTCTCGGCGTCCTCCCGGCCGGGCTCGCGCAGGTGGGTGTGCAGGTCCACCAGGCCGGGCAGCGCGACCAGGCCGGCGGCGTCCAGCCGGGACGCCCCGGGCGCGGCCAGGTCCCGGCCGGCCCCGGCGATCACCCCGTCGCGCAGCAGCAGGTCGGTCGGCTCCCCGCCGTACGGCCGTACCCCGCTGATCAGCCAGTCGCGTGTCCCGGGGTCCGCGCGCGGACTCGGAGCCTGCGGACCGCCTTCGTGGGGTGGGCTCATGTCGCCACCCCCGGGGTGCCGCCCGCCAGCAGCAGGTACAGCACCGCCATCCGCACACTGACCCCGTTGCCGACCTGCTCGACGATGGTGGACCGGCCCGGGTGGTCGGCCACCTCGGCGGCGATCTCCATCCCGCGGTTCATCGGGCCGGGGTGCATCACGATCGCGTGCTCGGGCAGCAGCGCCATCCGGGGCCGGTCCAGCCCGTACCGGCGGCTGTACTCCCGGGCGCTCGGGAAGTACGACGAGCTCATCCGCTCGCGCTGCACCCGGATCATCATGCAGACGTCCAGCTTCGGCAGCACCGCGTCCAGGTCGTAGGAGACCCCGGCCGGCCAGGCCTCGACGCCGACCGGCAGCAGGGTGGGCGGTGCGACCAGGGTCACCTCGGCGCCCAGCGTGGCCAGCAGCAGCACGTTGGAACGGGCCACCCGGGAGTGCAGCACGTCGCCGACGATGGCCACCCGCAGGCCCTCCAGCCGGCCCAGCCGCCGGCGCATGGTGAACGCGTCCAGCAGCGCCTGGGTGGGGTGCTCATGGGTGCCGTCGCCGGCGTTCAGCACGCTGCCGGCCACCCAGTTGGCCAGCCGGTGCGGGGCGCCGGAGTAGGAGTGCCGGATCACCACCGCGTCGGCGCCCATCGCCTCCAGGGTCAGCGCGGTGTCCTTCAGCGACTCGCCCTTGGAGACCGAGGACCCCTTTGCCGAGAAGTTGATCACGTCCGCGGACAGCCGCTTGGCGGCCAGCTCGAAGGACGTGCGGGTCCGGGTGGAGTCCTCGAAGAACAGGTTCACCACGGTGCGGCCGCGCAGCGTCGGCAGCTTCTTCACCTCGCGGCCGGCCAGCGCGCGGTCCATCTGCTCGGCGGTGTCCAGCACCAGCACGGCGTCGTCCCGGCTCAGGTCGGCGGCGGACAGCAGGTGCTTGTTCATCGGGGCCCCCGCGGAGCGTTTTCGTGGGGTGATTTCACGCGCGTCCGCCCTTCGGGTCGAGCTCGACGGCGTCCACGCCATCCACCTCGGCCAGCCGTACCCGCACCTGCTCCCCCTGCGAGGTCGGGATGTTCTTGCCGACGTAGTCGGCCCGGATGGGCAGCTCGCGGTGGCCGCGGTCGATCAGCACGGCGAGCTGCACGGCGCGCGGCCGGCCGAGGTCCCGCAGCGCGTCCAGGGCCGCCCGGACGGTGCGGCCGGAGTACAGCACGTCGTCCACCAGGATGACCAGCCGGCCGTCCACCCCGCCGTCCGGCACCGAGGTCTCCTCCAGCGCCCGGACGCCGCGCAGCCGCAGGTCGTCCCGGTACAGGGTGATATCGAGGGAGCCGACCGGCACGGCCACGTCCTCGAAGGCGTGGATCCGCGACGCCAGCCGGCGGGCCAGGGTGGCGCCACGGGTGGGAATGCCGAGCAGCAGCACGTCCCGTACGCCGCCGGTCTTCTCCAGCACCTGGTGGGCGATCCGGTCCACGACGCGGGCCAGGTCGGCCGCGTCGAGCAGGGTGCGCACCGGCTCCGGCGCGGGTATGGGCACACTCATGTGGTGACTCCTTCCCCGCCTCACGGGACGGGCCTTAAAGGTGTCTGTCGCCGGCCACCCTAGTGCCCCGTGGCCACGGGACACGACAACGCCGCCGGTCACGATGCGCTCAGCCGGGCCGTGGCTATACCTAGGTCGGGTGGTTTTGCTTGACCTCGGGGTCACTCTCCGTATACGGTCACTCTCCGTAGTCGTCAGCAAGTCGGGGCGGCTCGTCGGGCCCGGCCTTGAGCCGGCGAGGCAACGGAGCGAACAACCTATGACAAGCGATTACGCCAAGGCCCTGGGTGCCCGGCTGCGGGCAATCAGGACCCAACAGGGGCTCTCCCTCCACGGCGTGGAGAAGAAGTCGCACGGCCGTTGGAAGGCCGTGGTGGTCGGGTCGTACGAACGCGGCGACCGGGCGGTCACCGTCCAGAAGCTGGCCGAGCTGGCGGACTTCTACGGCGTCCCGGTCAGCGAGCTGCTGCCCGAGGGACGGCAGCCGGCCGGTGGCGAGCCGGCCACCCGGATCGTGCTGGACCTGGAGACGCTGGGTCGGTTGCCGGCCGACCAGGCCGGCCCGCTGGCCCGGTACGCGGCGGCCATCCAGAGCCAGCGCGGGGACTACAACGGCAAGGTGCTCTCCATCCGGACCGAGGACCTGCGCTCGTTGGCGATCATCTACGACGTCTCCCCCGGCGAGCTGACCGACCGGCTCATCGAGTGGGGTGTCCTGTCGGCGAACGCCCGGGGGGTGGATGCCAGCTCGGTGTCCTGACGCGCGTCGATCCTGACCGACGCGCCCCTGCCTGCCCCGGGAGGGGCGCGTCGTCGGGACCGGGCCAGGGTGCGGCCGGTGCTCTGGTGTGGACGGTGCTCTGGTGCGGCCGGTGCCAGGGTGCGGACGAGCCAGGGTGCGGACGGCGGGTCAGGAGACCACGGGACGGCTGCGCTCGATACGGGCCAACACGCCGTTGACGAACCGCGGCGAGTCGTCGGTGGACAGCGACTTGGCCAGCTCGATCGCCTCGTCGATGGCCACCAGGTCCGGGATGTCGTCGCGCCACAGCAGCTCGTAGACCCCGATGCGCAGCACGTTCCGGTCGATCGGCGGCATCCGGTCCAGCGTCCAGCCCTCGGCGTACGACGCGATGATCTCGTCGATCCGGGTGCGGTGCCCGGCCACCCCCTCGACCAGCTCCACGGCGTACGCCGGTACCGGCGGGTCGGCGCGGGCGACCCGCTCGCCGACGGTGGCCAGCGGATCGGTCTGCCGCAGGTCGGTCTCGTACAGGATGTCGAGGGCGCGCTTCCTGGCCTTGCTCCGGGCAGTCACGGGTCGGGTCAGTTGACGCGGCCGAGGTACCGGCCGTCGCGGGTGTCGACCTTGACCTTCTCACCGTTGGACAGGAACAGCGGCACCGCGATCTCGGCGCCGGTCTCCAGCCGGGCCGGCTTGGTGCCGCCGGTGGACCGGTCGCCCTGCAGGCCGGGCTCGGTGTACTCGATCAGCAGCTCCACGCTGGTGGGAAGCTCGACGTACAGCGGGTTGCCCTCGTGCAGCCCGACCAGCACCTCGGCGTTCTCCAGCAGGTAGTTGGCGCCGTCGCCGACGGTCGTCGACGGCACGTGGATCTGGTCGTAGGTCTCGGCGTCCATGAAGATGAAGTCGTCGCCCTCGCGGTACAGGTACGTCATGTTCCGCTTGTCCACCGTGGCGGTGTCGACCTTGACGCCGGCGTTGAAGGTCTTGTCCACCACCTTGCCGGACAGCACGTTCTTGAGCGTGGTACGGACGAAGGCGCCGCCCTTGCCGGGCTTGACGTGCTGGAAGTCCACGACGGTCCACAGCTGTCCGTCGAGGTTGAGCACCAGGCCGTTCTTCAGGTCGTTCGTGGTCGCCACGATGGTCTCTGCTCCTCCAGCGATCCGAGGTCTCTGCTACAGCGATACGAGGTCTTTGCCGGTGAGGGTGAGCAGCTCCGGACCGTCGGCGCGGACCACGAGCGTGTCCTCGATGCGGACGCCGCCGCGGCCCGCGAGGTACACCCCGGGCTCCACCGTCACCGGCGTCAGCTCGGCGAGTGTACCGGCGCTCTGCGCGGACAGCGTCGGCGCCTCGTGGATCTCCAGCCCGACGCCGTGCCCGAGGCCGTGGCTGAACTGCGCGCCGTACCCGGCCCGCTCGATCACGTCCCGGGCGGCCCGGTCCACCTCGACCACGTCGGCGCCCACCGCGAGCGCCTCCCGGCCGGCCCGCTGCGCGGCGGCCACCAGGTCGTACACCTCGCGCTGCCAGCCGGCCGGCTCACCGAGCACCAGGGTGCGGGTCATGTCGGAGTGGTACCCGCCGTACTGGGCGCCGAAGTCCAGCTTGACGAAGTCGCCGGGCGCCAGCTCGCGGTCGTCCGGGCGGTGGTGCGGGATCGCCGAGTTCGGGCCGGTGGCGACGATGGTCTCGAAGCTGACCGCATGCGCGCCCAGGTCGAGCATCCGGTTGTCCAGGTCGCGGCCCACCTCGCGCTCGGTCCGGCCCGGCCGGATGCCGCCGGCGGCGACCAGGTCGGCCAGCGCCCGGTCGGCGATGGCGCAGGCCCGCCGGAGCAGTTCGATCTCCTCGGCGTCCTTGGTCAGCCGCAGCCGCTCCACGGCCTGCCGGACGCTGACCAGCGTGACCGCGCCGGCCGCGGCGGACAGCGCCGCCACGCCGTCCACGGTCACCTGGTGTGACTCGTAGCCCAGCAGGCGGCAGCCGTCCCTGGCCGCCCGGGTGGCCAGCGCGACGTCGCTGCCGCGCGCGATCACCCGTTCGAGCTCCGGGACCTGATCACCCGCCTGGGTGTCGTAGCGACCGTCCGTACAGAACACCGCAGGATCCGGCTCCGGCCCGTCGGCCAGCACCAGCAGGGCGGCGTTGGTGCCGATGAACCCGGTCAGGTACCGGACGTTGACGAGGTTGCTGACCAGGGCGGCGTCCAGCTCGCGCTCGCGCAGAAGCTGCCGCAGCCGGCCCCGGCGGGCGACGTGCGTGGGGGGCATGCCCCGACGGTAGCCGACCCCGGCCCGCGGCCGGGCTGTCAGACCGGCCCGGCGACCGCGGTCACCACGATGTTGTCGCGGTACGAGCGGCTGGCCGGGTCGAACGTGCCGCCGCAGGTGATCAGCCGCAGCTCGGTGTCCGGCACCGGGGCGTACACCAGGCCGGTCGGGAACTGCGCCTTCGGGTACCGCACCGCGCCCGCGACCACGTACCGCAGCGTGCTGCCGTCGGACCGGCGCACCAGCACCTCGTCGCCGGGTCGCAGCTCGGCGAGCCGGTAGAACACCGCCGGGCCGGCCCAGGAGTCCACGTGGCCGGCCAGCACCGCCGGCCCCGGCTGCCCGGGGGCGGGACCCTCGGCGTACCAGCCGGCCCGGTCGAAGTCGGTCGGGGGGATGAGCTGGCGGGTGCCGTCCAGGTGCAGCCGGACCAGCGAGCTGTGCACGCCGATGGCCGGGATGTCCACCCACACCGGGGCGATCCGCGGGGCCGCCGCGGCGGTCAGCGGCGGCAGCGGGGCCACGCTGGCGGGTGCCCGGCCGGTCGGCGCCGCGGTCCCGGCGGCGGTCGGCCCGGCGGTCGGTCCGGCCGTCGGGCCGGTGGTCGGCGCGGTGCCGGTCGCCGAGTCCGGCGGGCCGGAGGCGGTCGGGGACGCGCGCGGGCCCGCCAGCCACACCCCGGCCGCCAGGCAGCCGGCGGCCGCGGCAGCCAGCCCGGCGGCGAGCCATCGCCGGGCCCGACGCGAGTCGGTCACCGCCGCGCCCGGCGCGAGGCACTCACCGCCGGCCCCGGCGCATGGCAGTTACCGCCGGGCCCGGCGCGAGGCACTCACCGCCGGGTGCGAGGCGGTCACAGGCGGTCCGCTGCCGCGCGCCGTAACCGTCCCGCCGCGCTGTGCCACGGCCGACCCGCCCCGCCATGCCGTGGCCGGGCCAGCGCCGCCGCCGCGGCCAGCACCAGGCCGGACACCAGAAGGAGCGGGGCGAGCGGGCTGGTCGGATGCGGCGCGGTACCGCCCGCGCCGGTCTCCACCGGGCCGGCCGGGACCGAGCCCGGGCCGGACGCGTCCACCTGGGTGCGCAGCGCCACGGTGCCGGCCTGGTCCAGCACCAGCAGCGAGTAGACGTCGTTCGCGGCGAACTCGGTGTTCAGCGTGGCCGGCGGGCGGCTGCCGTCGGAGCTGGTCACCGTCAACCGGTGCCGGCCGGCGGGC
>WNFZ01006391.1_pt1 | contig 10672 bp, 10 predicted proteins | sample 5400081 | NCBI WGS metagenome assembly WNFZ01 (sample SAMN13153365, study PRJNA577476) | soil metagenome | isolation source: 80 cm soil or saprolite under grassland replicate 1 | place: USA:California | collected 2016-06-15
ACGTGAAGAATATCTCTCTGGCAGTCTGGGATCAGAGCCGGTCTCCGCAAGCGCGGGCGCTTCTGGATGCATTTCGCTCGGCGAACTACTTCAGTATAGATTACACCGTTGCCTCCGAGAATGAATATAAAGATTTGATCGAGTCGGGAAAAATCCGTGCAGCACTGATCATCCCGCCAGATTATGAAGTTCGTCTGCTGGAGGGAAAGGCACAGGTTTCCCTAGTGTTGGATGGTTCCGATGCAACCGTGGGTGGGACAGCTTTATCCACGGCAAAATTGATCGGTCAATCGTATTCGACAAAAGTATTGACGGAGCAAGCCTCTCTGACAGGAAGACCCTCATCGTTCAACCCGCCTCTGGATGTACGCACACAGGTCTGGTACAACCCCGATCTCATTGCGGCTTACTTCAATGTGCCGGGCGTGATCGGAATGATCCTATATTTCATTACCACCTTGCTGACAGCCTCCTCCATTGTGCGTGAACGTGAACGCGGCACCATCGAGCAATTGATTGTGACACCTATTCGCTCCTGGGAATTAGTTGTGGGGAAAATTCTGCCATACAGTATTCTGGCGCTCATTGACATGACCGAAATCCTTGTCATTGGTCATTGGTGGTTCAAGGTTCCCATCCGTGGAGATTTAGGTCTCATTTTTGCTCTTTCAGGTTTATTCCTTTTATCAAGCCTGGGAATTGGTCTGTTCGCTTCGACGATTGCCAACACGCAACAAGAAGCATTTATTACAGTCATGGTCACCATGCTGCCGAGCCTTTTTCTTTCGGGCTTTTTCTTCCCTATTGAAGCGATGCCTAAATTCCTTCAATATGTTTCAGCCATTGTCCCTCTGCGTTATTATCTCGTGATCATCCGCGCCCTACTCTTAAAAGGAGTTGGCGCGGCTGCTTTGCAGAATCAGATCATTGCGTTGTCAATATTCGCGGTTGTCATTATGGGAGCGGCAGCCCTGCGCTTCCGCAAACGCTTGGACTAAATTCTCTTAAGGAGTTAATCATGCAACATAAACGTCCCCCTCTCCCTGCGATCATACTTATTGTATTGATCATCGCTGCTAGTGTTTATTATGGAGTCCGTGCTTTGAACAGTGATGAAAATGCAAAGCTCAGCGCTTCGGGAACCATCGAATCGGTTGTTGTGAACGTTTCGCCTCAAATGGCTGGCAAAGTGGCGGAGGTCCTCGTTGAGGAAGGACAACCCGTTAAGACGGGTGATCCGCTTCTTTCACTCGACGACAGCCTGCTTGCCGCGCAACGACAAGTCGCACAGAGCGGAGTGGACTCTGCCCACAATACGCTAGTGATGGCTCAAAGTTCTTACGGTCTGGCGCAAGCGCAATACGATGCCGCGTTGACTGCTGCTCGTGCCCAGCAAGGCGCCCAACGCCTGGCGGACTGGGGCGGTCGTAAACCTGGTCAATTCGACGAGCCACTGTGGTATTTCAGCCGTGATGAGCAAATCACTGCTGCTCAAGCGGAAGTTGATTCTGCTAGTGAAGCTTTGCAGCAGACTCAGGCTGATCTTGCTCAAGTTGTCCAGGACTTAAAAAATGCAGATTTCATAGCGGCGGAGACTCGTCTCTCCAACGCGCGCATGGGCTATCTGATTGCCAAATCTGTCCATGATCATGCTCAACTAACCGGGGGCAAGGTCAGCCCTGAAGATATAGATCTGAGTAACGATTTGCCACCTTATGTTCCCACCTATCGGATAAAAATTCACGTTGCCAAAACGCTGAGTGGCGACAGCGATGTGGTGAGTGCCGCTCAAGATGCTCTTGATGCTGCTGAGGCTGAACTCGACGAAGCTCAAAAAGCATACGATGATCTGCTGACCACTGAGGCAGCGGACCGCGTACGTGCCTCCCGCGCTGAGCTTACGGTCGCGCAGGAACGCTATGAAGTCGCGCTCGATACATTGAGCCGCTTACAAACGGGTGAATATTCTCCACAGGTCAAGATCGCCTCTATGGCTCTTGAGCAAGCCAAAGCAGGACTCCAACAAGCTGAAGGCGCTGTTCATCAGGCGGAAGCCAATCTGTCTCTTCTGGATACACAAATCGGTCAGTTGAAGGTGTCAGCCCCTCTGGATGGCGTCATTATCACGCGCAACGTCGAGCCTGGTGAGTTTGTACAACCGGGCGCAGTCGCATTTGCGATGGCGGACTTGAATAATGTCACGATCACCGTTTATGTTCCTGAAGATCGCTATGGGCAAATTTCTTTGGGACAAAAAGCACAGGTCACAGTGGATTCGTTCCCGGGCCAAACCTTCAACGCCGAAGTGATCCACATTGCAGACCAGGCAGAGTTCACCCCTCGCAATGTCCAAACAGTAGAAGGGCGCAGTTCCACAGTCTATGCGATCAAACTAAAAGTGACAGACTCTGAAGGCAAATTAAAGATCGGCATGCCGGCGGATGTAACGTTCTCACGTTAAAAAGTTCAAACGTTTGAACGTTGTTATTCAAAATTAGGAGTCACGATGTCTACCATTATACGTTTTGAAGATATCGAAGCATGGAAAACAGCACGAGAACTAGCGAGGATGGTTTATTCTCTTACGGATCAAGGACGGTTTGCAAAAGATTTTGGGTTGAGAAATCAAATTCAGCGTGCAGCGGTTTCTGTGATGAGCAATATCGCTGAGGGGTTCGAAAGCCGAACACAAGCACAATTCCTTGAATATCTTGGACATTCAAAGGCTTCTGCGGGTGAAGTTCGCTGTCAGATCTATGTTGCTGTGGATTTGAAGTATTTAACCCAAGAACAATTCAATCAAGTGTTTGATTTGGCCGATAAATCATCTCGACAGCTTGCTCGTTTCATGGATTATCTTGAAACTCATCCACAATCTCGGCGCGTCCGTGATGAAGGCCCAGAATATGAAGTCTAACGTTCTGACGCCCGAACGTTCAAACGTTCCAACGCTTGTTCAAGCAAATAATATAAGCAAAGTATTTGGCGATATTCATGCTGTAAATGGAGTATCGCTGAATATTCGCGCGGGTGAGATCTACGGGCTTGTTGGTGCAGATGGCGCGGGAAAAACAACGACCATGCGTTTATTGGTCGGTGCGCTCAAAGCTGATTCGGGGAATGTCAATATTTGCGGTTTTGATATTGCCAAGAAAATTGAGAATGCGCGCGCACAGATCGGTTATCTCTCGCAGCGTTTTTCATTATATGAAGATTTGACTGTTCTCGAAAACATTCGATTCTTTGCTGAAGTGCGCGGACTGAAGTCAAATGAGTGGCAACCGCGTTGTATGGAAATCCTCGAGTTTGTTGGGCTTGATGAATTTACGGATCGCCGCGCCGGTCAACTCTCTGGTGGCATGAAACAGAAGCTTGGGCTTGCCTCTGCGTTGGTCACACGTCCAAGAGTTTTGCTTCTTGATGAACCAACAACGGGTGTTGACCCTGTGACACGTCAGGACTTTTGGCAGTTGGTAATTAAGTTAGTTTCGGCTCCTCTCCTGCTTCCCCAAAATTCAGAGAATGTGGATAGAGAGACGGGCGGAGTCTCGGTCTTAATTTCCACTCCGTATATGGATGAAGCTTCGCGCTGCCATCGCGTAGGCTTCATGAAGGCGGGAAAGATTATCGCGGAAGATACACCATCGAATCTGCGCGCTCGCTTAAATAATCGTATCCTCGAATTGCGCGGCTCACCATTGAATCTGCTTCGTCATGTCGCGCACAAGGATGAAGATGTTGAAGACGTTCAAGCTTTTGGCGATAAATTGCACATCCGCGTCAGGGAGAACAAGGCTCAAGATGTCCTCAGTAGGTTAAAGTCCGAGATAGGAAGCGAGGGTGGTCAGGTGGATGTGCTACGCGCGGTTCCATCCACCCTCGAAGATGTGTTTATTGAATTATCGGAGTCGTCATGAGTGAAGCAGTTATCCAAGTCGAAAATCTCACGCGTCGCTTCGGCGATTTCGTTGCGGTGGATCACATCAACTTCGATGTGCATGAGGGCGAAGTGGTTGGTTATCTCGGTCCGAATGGTTCGGGAAAGACCACGACAATTCGCATGTTGCTCGGTTTGCTTGAACCCAGTGATGGCAAAGCGACCGTGCTTGGATTCGACGCCTTCAAACAAAGCGAAGAGGTGCGGGCGCGCGCGGGCTACATGTCGCAGAAATTCGCGATCTATGATGATCTGACCGTACTTGAAAATTTGACGTTCTATGGTGGCGTATATGGGATCACGGAAAAAGCTCGTATCCAACAGACCCTTGAACTGGTCGGGCTGACCGGGCACGACTCTACGCTGACACGTTCTCTCTCTGCGGGTTGGCGCCAGCGACTCGCGTTAGGCATCGCACTAGTGCACGAACCGAAGTTGCTCTTCCTCGATGAACCCACCTCAGGCGTTGATCCGACCGCGCGCCGCGCGTTCTGGGATTTGATCTATGAACTCGCCGAAAATGGCGTGACGATTTTGGTGACCACGCATTACATGGATGAGGCCGAATACTGTGAACGTGTTGGTATCATGCGCGCTGGAAAGTTGCTGGCGATGGATACACCGTTGAAATTGAAGGAAACCATCATTCCAGGCGATGTATGGGAAGTGTATGCCGAACCTTTACAGGATGGCTTGGATGTTTTACCTAAAATTGAGGGAGTATTACGGGTTGGATTAACAGGCGATCATTTGCGAACGATTACAGAAAGAGGAAAGAAAAAAGAAGATTTGTTGAACGCGCTGAAAGAGAAAGGTTTGAATGTGAGAGACGTTGTTGTTGGCGAGCCGACGCTGGAGGATGTGTTTATTTCTTTAGCGCGCTGAAATATTTGCACCTTAAACGTTAGCAGGTTGGAACATTCAAATGTTTCAACCTGCTACCTTATTAAATGATGGATTGTTACTGTGAAATTTGCGTCTGCTCAGGGACAACGATCGCCATGATCAGATAGACCAGCGCGATCCCACCGAAGCCTGTGAAGAAAGCCAGTAATGTCAGCAAGCGGACGATGGTTGGGTCAATGCCGAGATATTCACCCAGTCCTGCACACACACCCGCGATCATGCGGTTGGATGTACTGCGAGTCAATTGCTTGTAGTTGGTGTTCATGTTGCACTCCTTTCAATGATTTCTAGAAGGACATACGTAGAGGAGTGCGAGAGGTTGCAGAAGATATACCGTTGGTTGAGTAGACGGTGTTTGTCTGTCGTATCGAAACTAGCAATAACATGCATCCCTCAAATGGGTGGTTTCGATACGGTCTGGGAAGATCGCCAGCCCTACTCAACCACCGGGGCTGCCTTATTTGTATTTCCTACTCTCTGAATAATTTGCGACTGCCGCGTAAAGTAATGCCAACCCAATCATCAAATAGACCGCTGCCTGCAAGCCCAGAAATCTGAGTTGTGAGAATCCGAATCCAGTGAATAAGATTCCAACCAACCCATAAAAAATTGTGTTACGGATGTAATCTGACCCGACGCGCTTGGATTGTAGGATATTTTTCTGCATCAACATTTCCATCGCACGCACTTGTTCCTCGTGCAGGTTTTTGCAAGCTAGTGAATCTCCTGATAACGCGGCGCAATCGGAACATAATCCGCGTTGGCAGTATTTGCAGAGTCCTACTGCCGGTTTGCCAGGATGATAGTAGCAGACCAAGATTATTCTCCGATCAACTGGACGACCAATTTCCTCTGACGGGGGCGATTATCAAAATCCACATAGATGACTTGTTGCCACGTACCCAAGGTCAATTGGCGATCAGCAAACGGGATCGTCAGCGAGGGACCGAGTAATGCAGCGCGGACATGGCTGTGTCCATTCCCATCATGCCAGCGTTCATTGTGAGCGTACTCGCGGTTCGATGGAATGATCTCATTGAAGAGTCTGCGCAAATCACTCAAGGCGCCGCTTTCATATTCGATGGTCGTCAACGCGCTAGTAGAGGAAGGACAAAAAACGGTTGCGATGCCAGAGGTCAATCCACTTTTTGAAATGGCATTTGCAATTTGATCAGTAATGTCATGGATATCTGCGTTACCTTGTGTCCTAAGAGAAATGGATGTTGTTTTTACTGTCATAAGTATTACTTCGGACTCCAAAGTCTCCAGACTTTGGTTCTCGATAATACCAACATCTGGAGATGTTGGATTCCAATCATATTTTATATCTTCTCAATTGGATGTCTTAACACCGTCTTCATTTTTGAAGGATCAGCTTTGCGCGGATCGCTGAGATAGATTTCGTGGTGCTTGCCGCCCAGACCAACACAGTCACGGTATCCATTTTCTTTCATGAATTCTCGCATCCGTTCCATTGTAGCAGGTTCAGTGGCATACGGACCGATGTGCATGACCTGTGCACACAAACCTTCCTCGAAGGATTCAAGTCGTAGTTTAGAGAGAGCTTCACCGTCTCCGCGCTTCCTGCGGACTTGAGCCAGCCCTTCTTCGAATATCTCCTGTGTGATGACTTCAGGCTGCATGATCATCAGCGTGTAAGACCAGTTGTCTTTGATGTTGATATCAAACACCTCACCTTCCGTCAACCATAACAATCCCTCGAGTGCCATTACAGGGTAATCAATTGGATTTGTCTTACGTTTCTTGAGCATGAACTTGAGCGTGTACGAGACACTATATAAAGCTTGTACAGCTTCCTGAAAGCCAGGCGAATTACCGGGGCCATATCCTTTTTCGATCGCGCCGTCGATCATCGCGAATTGCAGTTTAGGTACTTCCACAATTTCAATTTTTTTCGCGGAAGGTTGGTAAAGAGATTTGAATTGTTTTTTTAGGTCAAGTGTTTTCATAGCGTTTTTCCTTTTTGATATATTTCAATCGCAGATGAAGTAATTTTGTTATTGCTTTTTTCTACAGCCATCTATATTGTGCGAACCATATTCATCCGCTTCCGCTACTCTACTGCTGGTCATTCAGATCTCATAAGATAAACGGTGCAACAAGGTTTGTAGAGCGAGAGTTCAGCAACTGAACACAATATGGATTATGTTCACAGCACTTCGTGCAAAAGCACTTATAATGGTAATGAGAGATTCAGAATAATATGTGATGCGAAATCTCAGAAAAGGAGTGACAAAAATGGCTAAAGCAACTTACCAAGACGCGATGCTCATGCTCCAATTGGCCCAATGGGGTGCAGCCTCCGGTGTCCAGGAAGCCACGAACTGGCTGTGGAGCGACCAGTTTGTCCCAGATTATGCCGAGTTTGTGAAGAAGTACCCAATCGGGAGTGATGGCGGTCTTAACGCTTCGAAGATCTGCGGTTACTTCGAGACCCTCGGCACGCTCTACAAACATGGCTTGTTCAACGAAGACCTGCTCTTCGACTGGCTGGCGGTTTCCGCGGTCTGGGAGCGGATCAAAGGCTTTGCTCTGGGAGTAAGGCAGCAATCTGGCAATGCGCGCATTTATGAGAACTTCGAAGCACTGGCGAACGCGAATGTCGCCAATGATGCAAAACCGCCTAAACGGCCCGCCAAGGCCAAACGCCAAAAAAGGTGACGCTGTCCTAAGTCGGTGAGCACCAGAACAGGCGACTGCTGACAACGCGTTCTGCCACATCAAGCAAAACTTTCGAGGCACAAGGCACGGGCTAACTCCGCATGCAGGCGACGGGGCTCACGCCACCCTAATTCAAAGGTTCTGGCGACAACGCCCCGCCCCTGACGCCAACCGTTACTTTTTCAACGGCCCGTGTCAAATTATGACATATAGGCGGCTTGTGAATTTCGTCCGTTTGTCACGACTTTCGATGTCTTAACTCACATTGCCTCGTTTAATTACACGCTTGCCGTATTTCTCCTGTAACTCATTGACCACTTCTTGCAGCTTGCGCTCTTTCTCTGAGTCCATATCCCATAAGCCTAATTGACGGATTGGTTGACCGAGTCCAGTGACACCCACACCGATCAAACGCACTGCCTGATTCGGTTTACGCACTAATTTCATTAGATCGAGCGCAATCTTCTCAATTTCATCTTCCTGATCAGTAGGCCGAAGCAAAGTTGTTTGTCGCGTCAACGTTGTAAAATCTGGCCAGCGGATTTTCAATTTGATCGTTTTGCCCACCAGGTTATTCTTGCGCAATTGCCTCGCCACTTCAGTAGACATTTCATGCAAAGTCTTTTGCAAAACAAAATCGTCACGCACATCTTTCGAATAAGTAATTTCCTGGCTGATGGATTTGGTCTCGCGTTCGGTTGTGATCGGCCGGTCATCAATCCCTTTCGAATGCCGCGCCAGGTCACGACCGTTCTCGCCAAACATGCGGATCAATTCACTCTCGGGCCATTTCGCAATGTCACCAATCGTATAGATTCCTAACTCAGTTAATCTTGCGGATGTCTTTGGTCCAACGCCCCACAACATATCTGCTGGCAATGGAGATAAGAATGCGGTCTCTTCTCCGAACGGGACAACGGTTAACGCGTTCGGAGGTTTTGCTTCACCTTTCTCCTTGATCTCGCGCAACGCGAGGCTTTTCCCGACTTCGGTTGCGATCTTGGCGACAAGCTTGTTCGACGCGATGCCAATCGAACAGGGGAGTCCCAATTCATCGCGAATCCGCGATTGCAATTTGTGCGCGATCGTTTCAGGTCGTTCGCGAATCTCGCTGATATCAAGAAAGGCTTCATCAATCGAAATCTGTTCGACGAGAGGGGTGAGATCATGTAAGCGCTCCATAACCTGATGCGAGACTTCGCTATACAGGTCATGATGTGATGAAACGATGATCAAGCCCGGGCTGAGTCTGAGCGCTTTCGACATCGGCATCGCAGAACGGACTCCCATCCGTCTCGCGGCATAAGAGCAGGATGCGACCACGCCACGTTCCTCTGGCTTTCCACCGACGGCAAATGCCTTGCCGCGCAGCTTGGGGTTGCGCGTCTCTTCGACGGCACAGTAGAAGGCATCCAGGTCAATATGAAGGATGGTACGTGGCATACTTCCATTATAAGGAAAAAAGAGTCATTAATATGATATTGAACAATCCTTAAAGAAAAGATATACTAGAGGCGTATAGTCATTAGGAATACCAGGTGACACGTTATAGAGCGACCAGGAACTTTAAGAATTGTTAAAACGTATTAATGATTTGAAAGATCGGAGGAGGATCCTATGAAATCAAGATTGCAAGTTTCATCGATATTTTTGCTGATCGCGTTGGTACTGTCGTTCGTACCCGCCGCGGCGTTGCCTTCCAGTGCTTCTGCCGCGCAAACGTGCACCGATCGGGCGCAGTTCATCGCCGATGTAACTGTCCCGGATGGCACGAAATATGATCCCGGCGCAACGTTCACGAAGACATGGCGACTAAGGAACATTGGTACCTGTTCGTGGACATCGTCTTACACGATGGTGTTCGATTCGGGTACACAGATGGGATCTACAACTTCAGTTCCTTTCCCACTTTCACAAGGTCAAGTTGTTGCACCTGGTCAGAACATTGATGTGTCAGTGAATATGACCGCGCCGAGTACTGCGGGTCATTACATTGGTTACTGGAAATTCAAGAATGCCTCGAGTGTGCTGTTTGGCATTGGCCTGAATGCCAATAAATCATGGTGGGTTGAGATCAATGTGAACGGTTCGACGCAAACCGGCGTGGCTTATGATTTCACTGCTAATGCGGGTTCAGCGACTTGGTCAAGTGGCGCAGGTGGACTTTCCTTCCCTGGCGCAGATGGTGATGCGAAGGGTTTTGCATTGAAACTTGATAAGCCCAACTTTGAGAGCGGCGTTGTTGCCTCGCAGCCCGGCTTGCTCTTTTCTCCTCAACAAATCACAAACGGATTCATCCAAGCGCGTTATCCAGACTTTACCGTGCAAAGCGGAGATCGCTTCCAGACAACGGTTGGCTGTCAGGCTGGCGCGACTTCCTGTTATGTTGCTTACCGCTTGGATTATGAAGTCGGTGGTACGATCAGAACCTTCTGGACCTTCCGTGAAAAATTTGAGGGTTTGACGTTTAGTCCAAACCTTGATTTGACGCCATTAGCAGGCCAGACTGTTAAGTTCATTCTTTATATATCCGCCTTTGGTTCACCTATCGGTGACCGCGCGTTATGGGGCAATCCGGTCATCGTGCGCAAGGGAGTGACGACTACACCAACCCCGACCGCAACGGGCACGCCTCCCACTCCCACACCGACAGGTACAGGCACTATTCCTCCTTCCGCTTGTGACAAAGCACAATTCATTGCAGATGTGAGTATTCCTGATGGAACGATCCTCAATCCAGGTGCCACATTTACAAAGACATGGCGTTTAAAGAATGTGGGTTCCTGTGCATGGAACAAGAATTATCAGCTCGTATTCTCCAGCGGTCAACAAATGGGTGCACCTTCATCTGCTCCTTTCCCGCTTGCAGAAAATCAAACCGTTGGAGTGGGTCAGACAGTGGATATCTCTATCAATATGACTGCGCCTTCAACCGCCGGATCCTATCGTGGTTACTGGATGTTCAAGAATGCGAATGGCGCACTCTTTGGAATTGGCTCGCAGGCGAACAAACCCTGGTGGGTGGATATCAGGGTCTCAGGCCCAACAGCTACACCGGGCGGACCGACATCCACGCCAACTCCTACGGGTACCACAACGACTCCCGGTGCTGGTATAGCCTATGACTTTGCAACGAACGCTTGTGCT
>WNFZ01008289.1_pt1 | contig 10665 bp, 6 predicted proteins | sample 5400081 | NCBI WGS metagenome assembly WNFZ01 (sample SAMN13153365, study PRJNA577476) | soil metagenome | isolation source: 80 cm soil or saprolite under grassland replicate 1 | place: USA:California | collected 2016-06-15
TACCGCTGCTCCACCCCGCGATATAACAGACTCACGAATTGTACTATACATTGGCTTAATATTCAAGGAAACAAAATTTGAAATTAAAGGTAAAATACCTTAGGATTATCTAATAATTTGTCGGCGTAGCTCAGTGGTAGAGCACTGCCCTCATAAAGCAGTTGTCGCAGGTTCGATCCCTGCCGCCGACACAACATTTCGGCGGAGCACACAAATTGATTTGCGTGCGTCAGGAATCGAAAGCCGGAGCATGTTGCCGTAGGCAACAGCGAGGCGGGGTCGCAAGTCGCGCGAGCGAACTAGTGACCGATCCCTGCCGCCGACACTGAATGTAATTAAAATGCAAAACGGATTTTCTCATCAATTTGATACTTTTGATTCCGGGCTACGGTTAATCACTGTTCCCATGGGAGGTACGAAGACGGTTACGGTATTAGTGCTCGTCGGAACTGGTTCGAAATATGAGACAAAAGAGATTAATGGCATCTCGCATTTCCTGGAGCATATGATGTTTAAAGGAACAACCAAAAGGCCAGGTTATTTGGATATATCACGAGAACTTGATTCAATCGGCGCCGAATATAATGCTTTTACCAGTAAGGAATACACTGGATATTATGCGAAAGCAAGTTCACAAAAATTAGACGTGATTATGGATGTAGTATTTGATATCTTTTTGAATTCAAAATTAGACGGGGAAGCTATCAAAGTTGAAAAGGGGGTTATCATTGAAGAACTTAATATGTATCGAGATGACCCGCCTCGTTATGTAGGAGATTTATTTGAGCGCCTATTATACGGCGATCAACCGGCTGGTTGGGATGTTGTTGGTGAAAAGGAAATAATAACTAAGCTCGAACGTAAGGATTTTGTTGAATATTTCAATACGCACTATATTGCTGAAAATACCGTAGTGGCGATTGCGGGCGATATTGATCCAGTGCAGATAAAAGAAAAGGTAATGAATTATTTTGCAGAGATTCGTCAGGGCAAGCCGGTAACTAAGCTGGCTGTAACGGAAAAACAAATCCAACCCCAGACGCTTATTCATTCCAAAAAGACTGATCAAACTCATTTCCACCTCGGTTTTAGAGCGTATAATATATTTGATCCGCGCAAGTATCCGCTTTCGGTGCTGGCTACCATCCTGGGCGGAGGAATGAGTTCACGGCTTTTCGATGAAGTTCGTGAAAAACGCGGGCTGGCATACTATGTGCGAGCCGGTAAAAATGATTATACTGACAGTGGTTCTTTTGTCATCAGTGCCGGTGTGAATAATGAAAGGGCAGTAGAAGCGATCGAAGTTATAACTGAAGAAATACGAAAGGTTAAGAAAGATGGAGTTACTCCCCAAGAGTTACACCAGGCGATCGATCAGATTATAGGCCGCACGGCTCTGGCCCTTGAACACTCGGATGCTGTAGCCGAGACTTATGCCGATCCCGTGTTGTTTCAAGGGAAAGTTTTGACGCCCGAAGAGGAACTCGATAAGATTAAAAAAGTTACTCTGGCAGATATTATGCAGGTGACATCGGATATTTTTCAAAATGAAAAATTAAACCTTGCCCTCATCGGTCCCTTTGATGATTCCAGTCAATTTGAAAAACTTTTGAAAGTTTAAAATTATTTGATGGCTGATTCCCATACCCATATTGAAATTTCCTCCACCAGTATTTTAAAAACTATACTGCTGATTTTATTTTTTTTCTTTCTATATCTTCTCCGAGGCATATTGGTTGTTTTTCTTTTTGCAATTATTATTGCTTCGGCGATCTCTCCATTTGCTAATTGGCTGGAGAAGAAAGGACTGCCACGGCTCCTAGCCGTAATTTTGCTGTATCTTATCATTTTTGGGCTCATCATCTTCATACTTTCTCAGGTTATTCCCTTTGCATCAGAAGATTTATCGCAATTAACAGTCGTATTTCCCAAAATTATTGAAAAAGTATCATCCTCGCTGGAAAACGTGCAACGAGGAGTGTCGGGATATTTTGATTTTGTAGGTGAAATCCAGAATATATTGGAAACGTTCAGCAGTTATCTGCAGCAGGTTTCCCAGTCCGCGCTTAATCTGGTGATAAGCATTTTTGGCGGCGTATTTTCATTTATAGCGATTATAATCATTTCTTTTTATCTGTCGGTCATGAAAAATGGCATTGAGAGTTTTTTAGCTTCAGTTGTGCCTCATAAATATGAAGACTATGCCATTAGTCTATGGAAACGAGCAGAAATAAAAGTAGGTAGATGGCTTCAAGGACAATTGCTCCTCGGTCTCATTGTAGGTCTCATCGTTTATATTGGTTTGTCATTGATGGGTATCCGCTTTGCCCTTATTCTTGGACTTATGGCCATGGTCTTGGAAATTGTGCCGGTAGCCGGACCAATTTTAGCCGCTATTCCGGCAGTTTTTCTTGCCTTTCTCCAAAGCCCCAGCATGGGACTTTGGGTTATTGTTTTTTGTGTTGCTGTTCAGCAATTGGAAAATCATGTTTTAGTTCCCTTGGTGCTTGGGAAAACAATTGGACTTAATCCTGTCGTTGTTATTATGGCTTTGCTTATTGGCGGTAAACTTTCGGGAATAATCGGCGCAATTTTAGCGGTGCCGATAGCAACGGTTATTGTCGAAGTGTTCGATGATCTCGCAAAGCATAAAGAAGCGAGTCGGGTAACTTAGTATGGCAACTTTGTATGTCGTAGCCACGCCGATTGGCAATCTTGAAGATTTTACGATACGAGCCATCAACGTTCTTAGCAACGTTGATTTAATTTTGGCAGAAGATACGCGAGTCACCAGAGTTCTACTTGAGCGCTATAATATTAGTAAAGAAGTTATAAGTTATCATCAGCACAGTACCTTGCGTAAAATTGAATTAGTTATCGATTCATTACACAAGGGCAAGAATATAGCACTGATTTCGGATGCCGGCACTCCGGGAATTAATGATCCAGGCGGATATTTAATTCAAAAAATATTCACTGAATTGCCGGAGACAAAAATTATCCCGATACCAGGAGCAAATGCAGCTATAGCTGCTTTGAGTATCAGCGGTTTTCCCGCTGATAATTTTATTTTCCTGGGATTCCCGCCGCATAAAAAAGGTCGTCAAACTTTTTTTAAAAAGTTGATTGATTATGAGAAAACTATTGTGTTTTATGAGTCGAAGCATAGAATAATTAAGACTCTCGATGCCCTAAGCCAGGTTATGGGGTTACGGGCTCTTTTAGTAGCTCGCGAACTAACCAAGCAGTTTGAAACGCTCTATCGGGGCGTGGCACAGGAAATTTTGCAACAGCTTAATCGGGAGAAAATTTTGGGTGAATTTGTAATAGTAATTGCTCCAAAAAAATGGCAGAAAAATTCTATATAACAACTTCAATCCCGTATTTGAATGCGCCGCCTCATGTCGGTCATGCTTTAGAATTTATCCAAGGAGACGTGCTTGCCCGTTATGCCCGGCTGCAAGGATATAATACTTATTTCTTAACCGGCACGGATGAACATGGAGCCAAAATTAAAAGAGCCGCAGATGCTGCCGGTAAAGATCCTCAAAAATTCGTCGATGATCTAGCAAAGAAATTTATAAATTTGACTAAGGCACTCAATATTTCAAACGATGATTTTATTCGGACTTCAGATAGGAAGCGTCACTGGCCGGCAGCGCAGAAAATCTGGCATCGCTTGGCGGCAGCCGGCGATTTATATAAAAAGAATTATGAAGGGCTCTATTGTGTTGGCCATGAGGCATTTATTAAAAAAAGTGAATTAGAAGATGGTTTATGTCCGATTCATAAAACTGAACCGGAAATTATTAGAGAGGAAAATTGGTTCTTTAAATTAACAAAATATAAAAATGAAATTAAAAAACGAATTGAAAGTAATGATTTTTATATTATTCCGGAAACACGTAAGCAAGAAGTATTAAATCTTTTGGATGATGCAGAAGATGTTAGTTTCTCACGGCCAGCGAAAGATCTTTCCTGGGGAATTCCAGTACCGGATGATTCAAGCCAAACTATGTATGTTTGGGCGGATGCCCTTACAAATTACATTTCTGCTCTTGGATATATTGATGACGATAAAAAATTTCGGACATTTTGGCCGGCCGACGTGCATTTGATTGGCAAGGATATTCTTCGTTTCCATGCCATAATTTGGCCAGCCATTCTATTATCAGCAGGTCTGGAATTGCCAAAAGCAATATATGTTCACGGTTTTATTACCGTTGATGGTCAGAAAATGTCAAAAACGTTGGGTAATGTGATTGATCCCTTTAATTTAGTAGAAAAATACGGGGCGGAAACAGTCCGTTATTTTCTGCTCCGGGAAATTCCATCCGGCGATGATGGTGACTTTTCGTCTAAAAATTTAGAAACGCGTTATAATAGCGATCTAGCCGATGGGATAGGTAATTTAGCTGCCAGAATTTCTGCTTTAGCTGAAAAAGAAACGTTTAAATCCGGAACGATAATTGATAAAGATATATTAAATAAAATTAATGAGGTAAGAACAAAAGTTGGTTATGATTTAAAAGAATTCAAATTACATGAAGCTCTAGCCGTTATTTGGGATTTAATTGCTTTTGGCAATGCTTATGTAAATCAAAATCGAATTTGGGAAACTCGAGATTCTCAAAAGATTTTTAGTTTAGTTGTGCTTCTCGATAACATCGCTTATTTGCTCCTGCCATTTCTGCCTCAAACAGCTGAAAAAATTACACAGGCTATTCAATGGAAAAACGGGGTGCTTCAGATTCACAAAGGTCAAAATCTTTTCCCTCGCCGATTATGAAAATTTTTGACACTCATTGTCATCCGCAATCTCCTCAATATGATCATGATAGGGAAGAAGTAATTCGCCGAGCGCTTGATGCCGGCGTTTTTATGATTTGTGTCGGCACAGATTTAAAGACATCGAAAAAAGCGATTACGCTCGCTCAGCAATACGATGGCATCTGGGCATCAGTCGGTCTGCATCCCAATGACAATCTTGATGAAAAATATGAGCAAGGTGAATATAAAAAATTAATGGCAGAAAAAAAAGTCGTAGCCGTCGGTGAAGTAGGCCTCGATTATTATCGGACTACTGATTTGGATAAGAAAAAATTTCAGCGTGAACGGTTTGAAAAGCAGATTCAACTCGCTGATGAATTTAAAAAACCACTTATTATTCATTGTCGTGACGCTCATAAAGATATGATTGAAATTTTAATGGCTCATCAAACACAATTAAATGGGGGAGTAATCCATAGTTTTACGGGAACATATGAAGATGCTAAAAAATATTTGCAACTCGGATTCTTTCTTGGATTCAATGGCATCATTTCTTTTACTGGTTCGTATGACGAGACGGTAAAAATTGCATCTCTTAATCAAATTTTACTGGAAACTGATGCGCCTTATCTTGCTCCGGAACCATTTAGGGGCAAGCGCAATGAACCAATTCATGTAAAGGAAGTAGCCGAGCATGTCGCCAGACTCAAGGGAACAGTAATCTCAGAGATTTTTAATCATACAACTGAAAATGCACTTAAACTTTTTAGAATAGAGCTTTAGTAATCTTTAAGCTGGTTATCTAGTAATCTTTAGTAAGGTTATATTAAAAAAGCAAGCATTTATGCGATATGTCGGATGCCTATATCATCATATCGCATTTTTTGTTTCAGTTTAATCATTTTGTGGGTTTTTATTTCCCCTTAATTTATAGTGATTATGGGCATTAAATTAGTCATTTTTGAACTCTAGATTTAATAATAATTTGATTAACAGGTCAATTAATAATTTTTATTGGAAATTTTAGGTTTAAAATTTTGAATTTTAGTTATCCACATCACACCCTTGTCGGATTATCTGATCCATCGGATAATTAGGATGTTTGATCCGACATTCCTTGAAAATTATAGAAATGTCGGCACGTCGGCTAGTTGGAAAGCTTTTGAGGGGTAGCAGTCTTGAACCCTTCTGATTCCGACAATTCAGGATCAAAGAATAGAGATGGTAAAAATGCGGAAATTGATGCCACTGACAGCTCAACTGGAACAAATGATCTAGAACGTGCCGCAACTTCCTCCCAGACGCCAGAATTGCCCAATGGTGATGCGAGTTTAAGCGAAGTTGAAGTTGAGGGTAAGAGGTTTATAGCCACATCAGTGCTAGCTCGGAATTTTGGTTATGACTCTGACCACATTGGACGATTAGCGCGCCAGGGGAAAGTAGAGAACATTCGAATAGGGAAACGATGGTTTGTAACGCGGACATCGCTTCAAAACCATAAACGTGAAGCCTATGAACAGAAGCGTTTATCTGCGCTCCAAAGCATCAAAGTAGTTAGAAATGTTTCTCCAGAAGTTAAAGAGCTCCCTCGAAGGCCTATAATAGTACCTTCATTAGCTCTTTTCCATGTAGCCGACCGATTACGGGCAAGTAGGATATACTTGAGTTCATCTTTCAAAGGTGGGTTCAATTATATCCTCCTTGCCCTTTTTGTTTTGGCGGTTCTACTATCTCCAGTGTCTGGAGACTATCATCCAAAATATGCCTTAAATCCTAGAAAATCATATTCTTTTTGGAATAATATAAAGACTGATTTGAGCAAAAATTCTTCATATGCGTTGAATGCAGTCAAAGATACCGAAAGATTAGCCATTAAAGGTATTTCTTTGCCAAAGCAACCTGTACTTTATTCAGTTAAGTTTAAAGGGATTCATCCTTTTCCCAATAATCACCAACTATTATCCCTCTTTAATCAAAAGATCCAAGAATTTAAAAATCAATCACAGAATATTATCACGTTATTTAATGATAGTTTTAGGTCCGATTACACTCTTAATTTCAAAAAACCACCCCATCCGACATATGGCTTAAATATTAAGGAATTTAGTAACTTTAAGCCCAGATCAGTCGGACAAATCTGGCAAGAATTACGGCAAAATTATTGGTTGCGAATTCCGCAGACTGTCACGTTGCTACCCAGGCCAAAGTTAAGAGAACCTATTTCTACTCAACGGCAATTAACTTTAAACTTACCTGATTTAAAAGAATTGAACCGATTTAGTTGGAATTATATATATAAAGCTGCGGATAAGCTCAACATTGCTTATGGAAACGGCCTTTCTATTTTACGAGAAGTCCCATTTTATAAAGGAATTCATTATCCTATAGCTTATCGCGAATCAAAATATGACTATGGTTTCTCACAAATCATTAAAAATCTTGCTGGAATACGCACTCTTCAAGTTCGCTTAGGGATTGCTTTTTATCCTTTCAACATTTCTCTAAAACATCCGACATATGGCTTAAATATTGAGGAATTCAGTGGTTTTAAGCTTCAGTCAACCTGGCAAAATATTAGAAAATCAATATTAATTGGCGATCTCTCGTTGCATAATGTGCAATTCAAGCAATTTAACTCGGTTAAATCTGAAATTGCCCAATACCAAAATTGGATAAAAGAGAGTGTGAATAAACCGAAGCCCAGATTATCACTCGGCTATTTATCAGGTAAAAAGCTTTTAAAAATACTTTCCAGGAATATAAATTCTTGGGCAGAGAATTCATACGCCCTATATTTGAACTTCTTTAAAGAGAGGCCAGAAATTTCATTTCTGCCTAAAATATCATTTAATTTTCCATGGAAAGGGATAAAATTGTCATCCGGCATTGTTCGTGTTTCTCCAGTTCCATCGCCGCAAGTAAAGGAAAATCCACCAGTTAGTGAATTGCCGGCTGAAAATGACAAAACATTAATCAGTGAACTGCTTCGCTGGTTCCGTTTTAGTTCAAACACAACCCCTCAAGTAACACGCACCGTCACAACTAGGGTAGATGAGAAATATATCCGGAGCGTAGTCAACACTGTCCTTAACGAACGCCTGCAATTACCGCCCCTTGAGCAATTTAATAATCTGGTCAGTGAATTTAATGGCATTAAAGATATCGTCAGTAAAAATGTAATTGATTACTCAAAAATTACAGCCAATTATGTTTTCTCGAATGTAAATGGTGTGCTTGATACTACTGAATTCCAGGGAAAAAGTTTAATTGTAAGTAATTCTGTCTCTGCTTCGCAATATTCTGGCCCCGCCTTTAATGGTATCTCCAACTGCAACACAGAATCCCAGACCCTTAATTGGGACTCTAGTACCGGTAAATTCTCCTGTTTGACGGATGATTCCAGTGTTGGCTCAGCACCCAGGACGGAAAAAAGCGGCACTCAAGTGTTGGCAAATTCAAGCATATTTAATTTTGATGATGGCAACTTTAACGTTGTTGCTTCGGGTACCACAGAAACAGTTATTAATCTTGATTGGACTAACGGTCCAGCTTCCCGCTCCGCCAACCAAACCATCACTGGCTTTTGGATATTTAATAATCGCGCCTCGGTGACAAGTAACTTTGAAGTTCAAGGCAACGCTTCTGTCTCGGCTCTCTTTGGCTCCGCCTTCACGGGTATATCCAACTGTAATACTGAATCTCAAACTTTGAATTGGGACTCTAGCAGTGGCAGATTCTCTTGTTTGTCTGATGATACAGGTGCTGGCGGCTCTGCTGCCCCCTTTAAGGGTGTCTCTATTCGTGAAGGATCAGGCGCCTTTACTCATTATGGTTCTATCTCCTTTGAGGCTGGTAACTTTAATCTAACCGCACCTACCGCTTCTGAATCCTATGTGAGATTAGATTGGTTAAACGGCCCAGCTTCCCGTTCTGCCAACCAAACCATCACTGGCTTTTGGAACTTCACTGCTGCTTCTACCCAGTTAACTGGCTTAGAACTGACTAACAATGCTTCAATAGGTGGCAATATTGTGGCTAAAGGGACCACCGGCCTTACTCTCTCTGGTGCAGGGGCAGGCCTTACCTTTAATGGCAGTGGCACCAATACCATCTCATCCACCGGCACCTTACAGCTTAATGCTTTCCAACTAGGTGGTGCTTTAAATTCCAATTCCAACAATATTACCAGCGTTAATTACCTCTCCTTCACTAATGCTTCTGGTTCAGACCGATTTGAGTTGACCTCGGCTGGCTCAAGATTAGGCATCAATGCTGGTGCCGTAACCAATACCACCCTTGAAGTAGGAGGAGCAGCCAGTATATCAGGAGCAACTACCTTGGGCAGTACCTTAGGAGTTACTGGAGCTACTACTCTAAGCAGCACTCTTACTTACCTTAACTACTACTGGCTTAGCTACCTTCAATGGTGGCGTATCAGTCTCTACTAACTTTGAGTTAACCTCGGCTGGCTCAAGATTAGGCATCAATGCTGGTGCCGTAACCAATACCACCCTTGAAGTAGGAGGAGCAGCCAGTATATCAGGAGCCACTACCTTGGGATCTACTCTAGCTGTTACCGGAGCCACCACCCTAAGTTCTACCCTTACTACTACCGGCTTAGCTATTTTCAATGGCGGCGTATCAGTCTCCACCAACTTTGAAGTTCAAGGCAATGCTTCTGTCTCGGCTCTCTTTGGCTCTGCCTTCACCGGTATATCTAACTGCAATACTGAATCTCAAACCTTGAATTGGAACTCTAGCACTGGTAGATTCTCTTGTCTGAATGATGACACTGCCTCTGCTGGTTCCTTTAAGCTCTATGTCAGGGAAGTACCGGTTGCTGGTGGTACCACTATCGCTAATGTAGCTACCATCTCTTTTGATACCACCGCCTTCAATATTGTAGCTTCAGCTGGTGATGCCAGTGAACCAGTAGTTAAGCTTGATTATGTTAATGGTCCAGCTTCCCGTTCAGCCAACCAAACCATCACTGGCTTTTGGAACTTCACTGCAGCTTCTACCCAGTTAACCGGCTTAGAACTGACTAACAATGCATCCATTGGAGGCAATATTGTGGCTAAGGGCAATGAGACTCTTACTGGCACTCTGTCTGTCACTGGCAGGGCTGACTTTAGTTCTAATGCCTCTCTAGCAGGTAACTTTGAATTAACCAGTACGACTGCTTTACTAGGTATTAATGCAGGCAATAAAACTGATACCACCCTTGAAGTAGGAGGCACAGCGAGTATCTCTGGAGCTACCACTCTGGGCAGTACCTTAAGCGTGGTCTCGGCTATTACCCAAACTGGTGTTAATGTCTCCAACTCTTTTACCGGATCATTGAATACCACCTTAGGATTGCATAGCGCCACTGATATCAGTGCGGGTAACCGCTTTATTGTCGCTCGAGCAGGCAATGCTGACATTCTTTTGAATAATACCCAAAATCAAGACGGTCTTTTTGTCCTTCGCTCCGTGGGAGGTGCCGGCACTTCTCAGTTTGCTATCTTGGGTTCTGCTTCCCAGACCCTCCTGAGCATTGCTTCCAACAGCAACCTCACTCTTACTGGTAATCTTATCGGCAATGGTACTGGTTCTAGCTCCTTTGCTGGGTCATTGAACTTGTCCAAATCATTGACGGTTACCAATGGCATTACAGGTAATACCTTGAGTATTGCTGGTACTTCGATCCATACTGGCCTTTCCACCTTCAATGGTGGCGTATCAGTCTCTACTAACTTTGAATTAACTACCAACTCAAGATTAGGCATCAATGCTGGTGCCGTAACCAATACCACCCTTGAAGTAGGAGGAGCAGCCAGTATATCAGGAGCAACTACCTTGGGCAGTACCTTAGGAGTTACTGGAGCTACTACTCTAAGCAGCACTCTTACT
>WNFZ01006397.1_pt1 | contig 10663 bp, 10 predicted proteins | sample 5400081 | NCBI WGS metagenome assembly WNFZ01 (sample SAMN13153365, study PRJNA577476) | soil metagenome | isolation source: 80 cm soil or saprolite under grassland replicate 1 | place: USA:California | collected 2016-06-15
TCGACACTGCTATTCCGGTCGCCACTTTCCAAGCCGCACAAAAGTACAACAAGAAAGTGTTAGCAGTTTGGCGCTTACCATTAAGCCAATTCATACAATCCGCCTTTTTATAAGGATGCCGGCAGCAGACCTGTTGGATTCAAGAAAACCTACCGCTTGCGCGGCGTGTAAAAAAACAGGGTCGCATCTAAACTCCGAAATGTTGACTCATTCGCTCCCGCTGATTTGAAACTCGTTCGCTTCCCAGCTCGCTCGCCACTACCCATCGCGGCTTTGCCTTCTATGTCGCTCGACTCCGGTCGGTCCATTGAAACTCGCTTGTCTCTATAGCTTTGCGGCTGGGACAGCCGCCACTACAGGTTTTTTTCAATCTATGTCACCGCTTCCCAGCATGCCCTGTTCATTGTAGATGTAACGATGCGAAAGAAAGATTCAGATATTCCTGCTCGGTCCCGGTTGTTGGTGTTGGTGGATGAATCCAACGTCGGCAGTTCCGTGCGGACCGCGGGACGCGGTCTCGATTGGTTAAAGCTTCGCGAGTTTTTGGCCGGCCCAAACACCGGACGCGATCTGATCGAGATGGTGGTCTATGCCGGATTGCCGCCGGCCATCCCGACGTGGCAGGAGGAGCGGGACAAGAAAAACAAGTTCGTCCATTGGCTGCGCTCAAACGGATTCATGGTCGTGACCAAAGACGGGGCGCCCGCCGAGGAAGGTCATTACAAGGCGAACGTGGATGTGATGATGGCGATCGACGCGCTCGAGCTTTCCATCGAGATGCGGCCCGATGTTGTGATTCTCGTGACCGGCGACGCCGATTTCGCTTATCTCGCCATCAAGCTGCGCCGACACGGGATCCGCGTGGAAGTCGCGTCAGTCGCCGCAAATCTCGGGAACACATTGAAATCAGCCGCGAACGAAGTGCTCGATCTGGCCCCGCTGTTTCGCACGTTCGAGATCATGAAGGTTCAGGATGCGCCGGCGCCGATGTCGCATGGAACGCAGTCCGCCTCGGGCGGACGCAGACGCCGGCCCCGGTTTCGTCCGACGTGATCCCAGTAGACCAGCAGTTGCTTTCAGTCTTCGTTGAAACTGCGACGTGACGAGACGGCGCGAGTGGATGAGTCTTAGATCTTATGGGACACAGCCAAGGCAGAGACAACGCTAAGAAACGCGCAAGACGCCGGAAAAAGACTGAGCGCCTCGCGCTAGCAAAGAAGAAGCCTAAGGCAGCGAACACGCACGAACGGGAGCCGCGCGGTTAGACGGCAAAGCAGCCAGGGTAGCTGGCGCAAGCGGGGTAACGCGAGCGATCAAATAACGCTGTGCGATCTCGGCTTCTTGTTGCGGACCCCCATTGTGCTTGCTGCGTTGCTGAATCAGCCGCGCAAACGGCGACCGGGCCAGGGTGACAGCTCCAACCGGGAAACGTACGCGCAAGTTCCCTTGTGCAAATCACCACCGGCTGATAGAACAGCGACCCAAATGAAATTTGCCAGAACTTGCATCGCCCTCGCCGCGATTATCGCGCCTTTTAGTTTTTCAGGACAAGCGACACCGCAGCCTAAGCAATCAGAAATCGATTCGGCCGATCGGCTCTTTCAGGCGGGGAAGTTTGCAGACGCTGGCAAACTTTACTCGCAAATCGTCGCTCAAAATCGCAAGGACTATTCGGCAATTCTCCAGTTGGGTCGCATTGCATTGCTTTCGAACCGGCTTGATGACGCGCAGAAATGGCTGGAAAAGGCCATAGCCCTGAAACCGGGTGACGCGGATCCCAAAGTCATGCTGGCCGAGGCGTTTTATCGCCGCGACGATTTCCAAAAGGCAGCGGCTGCGCTCAATGGCGTCGACGTGAGCAGTAATAAGCTGGTTATTGAGCAGTATCCGACGCTAAACGTTGCGATGTTCGAGAGCTTCAAGGGCCAGACGCCCTATGAATTGCAGGGCAACGGGACGGTTACGCGTCTGAAGTTCGTAAGGACGGATCCGTTACCGGTAGTCAGCGTCCGCGTAAACGGTGGCGACGAAGTCACCTTCTTCATCGATACCGGTGGTTCAGAGGTTACGCTCGACATCGAGTTCGCCAAGGAGCTTGGCGTCCCGCAATTCGGCGCCGTGCAAGGCACCTTTTCCGGCGGTCAGCACACTGAGGTCCACCTTGGGCGGATTGATTCACTCACCGTCGGCGATTGGACCGTCAAAAATCTGCCCACGGCAATGCTTCCCCTACGTCAACTCTCGGAAGGGTTGGGCGTGAAACAGATCAACGGAATCATTGGGACCACTCTGTTCTATCATTTCCTTGCGACCATGGATTATCCACACGGCGAGCTTGTGCTACGCACGAAGGACGCCAAGAGCCTGGAGGATTTTAAGGCAAAGTCGTCAGGCAAGAGAGTCGCAGCTCCTATCTGGATGGCGAGCGATCACTTCATGGTGGGTTGGGGTCGCGTGGAGACGCTCCCGCCCACGCTCCTTTTCGTTGACTCAGGTCTGGTGGGCGCGGGTGTTAAATTGGCGGAGTCGGTTATCAAGGACGCCGGGGTCAAGCTGGAGGAAAACAAAGCGTTCGAAGGGGCCGGCGGAGGCGGGACGCTGAAAATCGTGCCTTACACCGTGCGTCAACTTTCCTTCGGAGACATAAAGCAAGAAAACGTTCCGGGTCTCTACGATGGACCGTTCCCGTGGGAAAACATGTTTGGCTTTCACCTTGCGGGCATGGTCGGCCACGATTTCTTGAAGCCCTATGCGGTGACCTTCGACTTTCAGAACATGCAGATTTTTCTGCAATAGCCCTCTAATGGCGAGGCAATTCAAGCCGGTGCGCTTCTCTGTGTTGATAGGAGTGGCGGCGCTCATCGTATGTAGCGTGATGGTGTTTTACACTCATCGCGGGGCTCATGGCAGAACGGCGGAGGAACGGGCGGCGTATGAAATCGGGGAAAAGGCGGGAGAGCAAGCGCCGCGCGACGCGAAGTCGCCAACGGACACTGAGGTGAACATGATGGCGCAAAAGTATTTCAAGCAGCAGGGCTCGGGTGATCAGTTCCAAAATCCTTCGCGAGCAGGTGGACTCCAGGCTTGGAAGCAGGCTTTCGAAAACGGGTATACGGACGGGTTCAAGAAAACGCACCCGCAGCAGTGAACCTTCCGATGAGACTCCGTTAGGCCCGGATCGGAACGCATCTCTTGGATGTTGTAGCCACGCCCCTGCGGGCGTTCGGTTATTCGAAGCTCCGCGTGATCGAACGGCGCAGAGCGTCATCGCTACAGCGAGAATCGCCGGAGATGAGCTGCAATCTACCTAGGAATCCACCGCCATCGAAATGATGCGCTTCCAAGTCAGGCGGTTCATGCCCTTCCGTCATATAACCAAAACGTTCTTGACGCAGTGACCGGTGCCAGTTGGAATAGTTTCCATGAACTCCCCGACTCATTTCCAGATCAGAGCCATTGCAGCAACCGCCGTTTTTGTCCTCTCGCTGGCCGCGGCCACCGGAACGAGCACGGACGTCATCTTTAGCTGTGAAGAGGATGAAGGCGAATACGCCGACACCGATTTGGAAACGGACAGCGCTGGTAACATTTATGGAACGACAGTGCTCGGCGGGGATTTTGGAGGCGGCACAGTTTTCAAGCTAAGTTCCACACCTAGTGGCTGGGAGCATACTGTTCTCTATAGCTTTACGGGTGGCGCCGACGGAGGTGAGCCCTACAAAGGAGTTACAGTCGATCGCGAAGGCAACCTATACGGCAGCGCCGTTACGGGCGGGTCAGGTAGCTGTGAAGGCGGGTGCGGCGTGGTTTACAAGCTAACGAACTCGGGTGGAACCTGGACCCAGACAGTAATTCATGCTTTCACCGGCGGAGACGATGGCTCTGGCCCCGGCGCAAGGGTGACATTGGATCGGAGCGGCAATGTCTATGGGATGACGCCTACCGGTGGCGCGTACGGCTTAGGCACTATTTACAAAATCCATCAGGAACACAATAGAACTTGGAACCTCACGGTCATTCATGCTTTTACGGGTGGCGAGGACGGAGCCACAGGCTCAGCTGGAAGGATGGTTCTGCGCCATGGCCGTCTCTTTGGCGCAGCTACCGCCGGAGGCACTTATGGAAGCGGAGTTGTTTTCGCGCTAACGCCTAGCGGTGGCGGAGAGTGGAATTTCAGAACGCTTTATTCATTCAGAGGTCAGCCGGACGCGAGTTTTCCCTATGGCGCGTTGCTGTTCGATCGTATAGGCAATATTTATGGAACCACTTATTACGGCGGAGTTAATGGCATCGGCGCTGTTTACCAGTTATCTCCGCGGGCTATCGGCGAATGGAACGAGAGCGTGCTTTATAGCTTCCAAGAAGGAAGCGACGGCAATAGCCCCATCAGCAATCTTGTTGCTGACGGCGTCGGCAATCTGTATGGGACTACGAGTGAGGGTGGCTTGGGCAGTGGCACCATCTTTAAGCTAAGTCCCATTGGCAGCGGTCAGTGGATGGAAACTGTAGTTCATGCCTTCGAAGGCCCCCCAGATGGCGCGTTTGCCTATAACGGGATGGTAGTTGATCGGTTCGGAAATTTTTACGGAGCCACCGTTCACGGGGGCGATGAAAACGACGGGGCGGTCTACAAGTTCACGCCCTGATCGCGCAGAGGGCTAGTTAGAAACGCATTCGGCGAGGCGGAGCTTCTTTTCAGCGGAAAAAGTGTGGGATCGGATCCAAAATCCGAACTCCTAAGTTCTTCGACTTACCCTGGCTTTCATGCCCACTTGGCAAATTACTAACATCATGTTTCTCCGCGCTCGCGTCTTGTTACTTTTTGTTACTCTTGCTATCGGGCTTCAACCGGCGTCTGCGCGTGCTGCGGGAAACGGGGACTTTGCGGGCCTGGTCGACGTCGGCAGTGGCCGTAAGATGTATCTGAAGTGCAGCGGTAAGGGGTCGCCTACCGTCGTGTTAGTAGGTGGCTTGAGGGCGTCCGCTGACGATTGGAGCATTACCGATAAATCCGCGCCGGCGGTGTTTTCTGAGGTTAGCAAGTTCACCAGAGTGTGTGCATACGACCGGCCCGGAACTCCGGTTGGTGAGAAGCCCAGCCGCAGCGACCCGGTGCCGCAGCCGACCACGGCGAGGGATGCGGTTGCCGATTTGCATGCCTTACTAAAGGCCGCTGGTGAGACCGGGCCTTATGTGCTTGTCGGACACTCTTATGGCGGTTTGGTTGTCAGGCTTTATACGAGCACCTACCCAAAGACGTAGCCAGTCTCGTTCTCGTCGACGCTCTCAGTGAAGGGCTGAGGAATGCAGAGACATCGGAACAATGGGCGATACAGCGAAAGCTGGTTCAGAATGACGTACCCGAAAGCCTGGCTTTGTACCCAGCTCTTGAAAGAATCGACACGGACCGCAGCTTCGACCAAGTTCGCGCGGCTCCGCCAGTGCGTTCGATGCCTCTCGTAGTATTGTCTGCAGACCGACCCTGGGGCCCGCAGATCCCATCAATGATTAAGGCAGGCAAGCTACCCAGTGATGTTCCGCCTGATTTCGGCTACGTCACGGATGCCGCGCAAAAGAACGCACAGGAACAACTCGCCAAGCTTGTGCCGAACGCAAAGCACATAACGAACACGAATAGCGGGCACGAGATACACAAGGAGCAGCCACGACTGGTGATCGACGCAATCCGCGAAATTGTCGAGGCGGTGCGTAAAGAGAAACGGTAGCGAGGGAGCTGAGGCGAGATAAGGGCGCAGATGTTGTAGCCACGCCCCTGCGGGGCGTTCGAATTATTCGAAGCTTCTTGCCGCAGACGGCGCATAGCGCCGTGGCTACAGGTGTTCAGCTGGTTGCCGATAGTAATGGACACCTCGGCGGAACAATCAGCCGAATCGCTTTCGTTACTGCTTCATATCGAACGCTTGAAAACTGTACTGGCTCGCCATCCAGGTTGACCGGAATGGTTTCCTCGGGGTAGACCTCAGCCCAGGGAGTTTGCCAATAAGAGATGTACTCGCCATCTGGCGAAAGCTCTTGCAACTCTCGCGCCGCGGTGAGTAACGCAATCGCCGGGATCTGACGAACCACAAGCACATCGAGCAAGCCGTCATCGATGCGCGCGCGCGGAGCGACCTGGAGTCCGCCGCCCGTCTGACGACCGTTACCGACGATCGCTACCGGACCGCTGCCAGTGATTTCGCGATCTGGCAAGATGAGCCTTCCGTGATAATGATGAACGTTCGTCGCCAGAATTGCACCCATCACGGTGTACGCGGCATGGCCCAGCAGGCGTTTGAGTTCAGGCGGAGTGGTCGCTGTCACCTCGGCGCCGAAGCCAACGCTGGCTGCGTTTAGGAACCAGTGCTCATTGGCCTTGCCGATGTCGATTGGTACGGCATGACCTTCCATGCAGAGTGCCAGCGCCTTCTCCGAGTCAGGCGGAATGCCGCATCCGTTAGCGAAGTCATTCGCAGTCCCTAGTGGGACTATTCCCAAAGCGGGCCGCGCGCCCTCGGATAGATCCATCAAACCGTGAACCACCTCGTTTAGTGTACCGTCCCCACCGGCGGCAATCAGCAACTCCGCTTCGCCTGCTTCCGCCGCGAACCGTCTCGCGTCCCCTTTCTTCACGGTTACTCGTACTTTGATCCGATGCCCGACTGCTCGTTGCTGCTCAATCGCATTCCGGAGCGCGTCGATGCCGGCCGCCTTACCGTTGAGAATCAGTTGAACTTTTCTACTTAGCGCCTTGGTAGTCATTTCGCGGTTCGAATTGTTGATCTTTATTTTCTGCAGCTAACACTCCGAAAGTGTTCGCGAGCAGGCAGCCGCCACTACAGTTGGCTGTGAATCGCTGTTCTTGTGGCAATTGCTAAATCAGGCGCGCAATTGCGACCGGGCGGTGGGTGACAGCTTTAATACTTCCGGCGCTCGATCAAGATAACTCTCTAGTTCGCCAGAGACTTTGTCGTGCCATCGTTCCGATTGCGAAAGAGCGGCTACGTAGTTTTCGTATGCGGCCAAATCCTGAAAGATCGAAAACCAAACGAAGACATTCTCGCCCGCGCGCACCGGAAGAGCTGGAAAAGTATTTTCGCTGCGTTCCGTCACAAAATACGCAGAGACTGTCGTGCCCAGGCTTGTCGCCACGGGCTTGAGCGTGCGCTCGAAGAAATTGATAAAGTCAGAAGCGGCCGGACTCTCAAAATAATAAATGGTCGCAAGGACCAGGCTCGTTGGCATTTCATGGGATCCGATCGGAGGCCGCTTCATATTTTCAAGCGAAAATCCGGACGTAGGCAGGACGGGATGCAGCAGCAGGACGTTGTCGGAGTCAATCATCGTAGCGTTGGCAGCTTCCCGGTGCGCTTTCCAAACAGGGCCGCTGTAAAAATCACTCAGCGCTTTTGCGCGCACGGTCATATCGCGAAAACCTCTGAGCCAAACGAAGCGATCCGGATGTTCTAGGTCTCTAAATTGACCGATGACCTTTATTCCGACCGCCTCTTGCGACTCGATAAATTCCCGGTCGAAGAGATCAATCAAGGCATCACGCTTCCCGGGATGCAGCGTGTATTGCCGCAACTCAACGACAGGGCAACAGAGTTCCACTTGTTTCGAATTTCCTCCGATTGACTCAGTCATGATTCACTTAAAGCATTCGCTCCGTTTTTAGAAATCGCGAACGGCGACCTCCTGTGGTGCGCGCTTCGTTATCAGTTGCTCGTGATTGTTCTCCGAGGTACAGCGTCCAGTGCGTCGTCGTAAGCGAAGACGGCTTCAACCAGCCGAACGGGAATTCCACCACAACGTTTACGTCGTTCTACTCTCCAAAGCTGCACTGAAGGATGTGTCCATCTTGCGGCGCAATCCAGCACGCGATCCATCTAAGCCGGCCGTCTACGTTGGAATGACCGGATTGCCGGTCGATCATCGATTTGAAAATCACAAGAACGGATACAAATCGGCCCGACTGGTCAGGAAATACGGCGTTCGATTGTTGCCGGAGTTGTTCGAGCATTTGAACCCGATGCCGTACGAACATGCCGTTCAAATGGAAAAAGACCTGGCCGACGACCTGTGCGCTCAAGGCTACGCTGTTTGCGGCGGAACTTGAGGAAATACGAGTCAGCGTGGCGGTTATTTGGCGACCATGAGTTTTCGAAGCAGTGCCGGTAATTCTTTCAAACCATTGAGAACGTAGTCGGCTTTCTTTTTGTATTCGGCAGAATCAACAAACCGCCGGTCGGGAATCGCGGCGACGCGCATCTTCGCCGCCCTGGCCGCGTCGACGCCGGGAAGCGCGTCCTCGACCACAAGGCATGCGTCGCTGGGAATTCCAAGTTTGTCCGCCGCGCACTGATAGATGTCGGGAGCGGGTTTGCCGTGTTCAACTTCTTCACCGGTAACAATGATCTCGAAGAATTTCGTTAGTTGATGACGATCTAAGAATGGTCGCGCGGACTGGCTGACCGAACTCGTGGCGACGGCAAGATGCAGTTTCATCTGCCGCAGTTCTTCCAACACCTCTTTGACGCTGGAAAAGAGGCCGACCCGATTGGCAAAGAACTCTGTCGCGATCTCACCGCGACGCCGCATCATTTCCTCATTGGGCGCGGAGAGGCCAAATGTTTTCTTGTAAAACTCGACGGCGAGCCGGTAGCTCACCCCGACCACGTTCTGATGGTATTCGCCGCGATACGTGACTCCGTACTCAGCGAGTAATTTCGCATCGATCTCACTCCACAAAGGCTCAGAGTCGGCGAGCACGCCGTCGAGATCGAAGATTACAGCGCGCATCTGCGAGTTGATAGTTGATTCGTCTCCGCCAGGGCTATGGCGCGCGACAGAGGAGTTGAGGGTTCTGCTTGTATGACGCACAATAAGGTTATGGATACGGTATTGCCATTGGATCGGATGACGGTCGAAGAGAAGCTTAAGGCAATTGAAGTGCTCTGGGACGATTTGTGCCGGAATGAAAAACAGCTTCCGGTCGCCGACTGGCAAAAGCAGCTGCTTGACGAGCGAGAGCAACAGATCCAAACGGGCGAAGCGAAATTCTCGGATTGGGACGCAGCAGAAAAGCGAATCCGTGAGCGGACCTCGTGACGGTCGAGATTCTCGACAAGGCCGAGGACGACCTTGTTCACGGATTTCAATTCTATGAGACGCGACAGCCTGGCCTTGGTTCGTATTTCCTCGAAAGTGTATTTGCCGACATGGAATCGCTGCAGGTTCACGGGGGCGTTCATCGCGTTGTTTATCGCAATTATCATCGCGCCTTAGCGAAACGATTTCCGTTTGCGATCTTCTACACGGTTTCGCGCGGCACCGTATTCGTTGATGCAGTTGTTGATTGCCGACGCAAACCGGCATGGATCACCAAACACTTGAAGTAACAGTTGTTCTATGCCTACCGCTCGACGCCTGATCGCAATCGTCTTCGTGGTTTTGGGGCTTGGGCAGGCTCAGGCACGCGGGGGAGAGTTCGATTCGATTTTGCGCTGGAGGAACATTGGACCGTATCGCGGCGGGCGGACGCGCGCGATCGCCGGGGTTCCGTCGCAGCCGAATGTTTTCTACATGGCGCCGGTGAACGGCGGCATTTTCAAATCGACCGACTACGGTCGGACGTGGCAGCCGATCTTTGATGATCAGCCGACCGCATCAGTCGGTGCGATCGCGGTTTCAGTTTCAAATCCGAACGTCGTTTACGTTGGCAGCGGTGAAGGACTGCATCGGCCTGATCTTTCGGTCGGCGACGGCATTTACAAATCGACTGACGCTGGAAAGACGTGGACGCATCTCGGATTGCGCGACGGTCAACAGATCCCGCAGTTGGCTGTCGATCCGAAAAATCCCGACCGCATCTTTGTTGCCGTAGTCGGTCATCCCTACGGGCCTAACGAAGAACGCGGCGTTTACCGATCGCTCGACGGAGGAAAAACATTCGAAAAAGTTCTTTATCGAGATGAGAACGTGGGCGCGAGCGATGTGCAGATCGATCCGAACAGTCCACAGGTTGTTTACGCGGCACTGTGGGAATCGCGCGAAGGACCGTGGGAAAACGGAGTGTTCAACGGAGACGGCGGTGGCATTTTTAAATCCACCGACGGCGGCAAAACGTGGCGACAATTAACCAAAGGGCTGCCAAGCAGCATCGTCCAGGCGAACATCGCGATTGCGCCGAGCGCGCCGGAAACATTGTTCGCCGCAGTCCGGACAAAGACGATCGCCAAACTTTATCGCTCGGACGACGGCGGTGAAACCTGGAGGGGCACGACCGATGATCCGCGGCCGGGACTTGGAATCGGCGGTGGCGATCTCCCGGTGGTGCGGTTCGATCCAAAAAATCCGCAGATCGTGTACTCGACGAGCGTGGTTTGTTGGAAATCGACTGACGGCGGCAAAACGTGGGCCGGCTGGCGCGGCGCACCCGGCGGCGACGATTATCAAAATGTTTGGATCAATCCGAATAATCCCGACATCATTCTTCTCGGGTCGGACCAGGGCGCGATCGTCACTGTGAACGGCGGCAAGAGCTGGAGCTCGTGGTATAACCAGCCGACGGCGCAGTTGTATCACGTTAGCGCGGACAACACGTTTCCGTATCGGCTTTACAGCGGGCAACAGGAAAGCGGTTCGGTCGGAATCAAAAGCCGCG
>WNFZ01006400.1_pt1 | contig 10661 bp, 15 predicted proteins | sample 5400081 | NCBI WGS metagenome assembly WNFZ01 (sample SAMN13153365, study PRJNA577476) | soil metagenome | isolation source: 80 cm soil or saprolite under grassland replicate 1 | place: USA:California | collected 2016-06-15
CAACTCGCTCCGAGGGAGCGGCGCGCGTCCGGGCGATCTCGTCGCGGTGCTCGGCGTGGGCGGCCTCGGCCATCTCGGTCCAGTTCGCCGCGAAGATGGGCTTCGAGACCGTCGCGATCGCGCGCGGCAAGGATAAGGAGGCGCTGTCGCGCGAGCTCGGCGCGCACCACGCAATCGACAGCGATTCGCAGGATCCCGCCGCGGAGCTCACCCGGCTCGGCGGGGCGAAGGTCATTCTTGCGACAGTCACGAGCGGAGAGGCGATGACCGCGGTCATCGGAGGCCTCGGTGTCGACGGGAAGCTGCTCATCGTGGGCGCCCCCGAGGACCCGCTCCAGGTCCCGGCCGGCGTTCTCATCGGCGGCCGTCGCTCGATCGCCGGCTGGCCATCCGGCAAGTCAATCGAATCCGAGGACACGATGAAGTTCGCCGCGCTCACCGGCGTGCGTTCCAGAAACGAGATCTTTCCCCTGGAGCAGGCCCAGGCGGCCTACGACCGGATGATGAGCGGCAAGGCCCGCTTCCGCGTCGTCCTGACGACCAAGGCCTAGGAGCCGAGGCCCAGAAACGCTCGCATGCGGTCCAGCTCCGCCCCCAGTTCACGCTTGAAGACGCGATCGCGCGGTGGCGATCCGACATAGCCAACCTCGGACTTGAGCTCGCCGTTTTTCACGGAGAGGTTGCCCCAGCCAATCACGCGGTCGCGCCAAAGGAGCGGCAGAGCGTAATAGCCGAGCCTGCGTTTGGGCGCCGGCGTGTAGGCTTCGAAACGGTAGATCCAGCCCCACAACAGCTCGAAGCGGGCGCGGTCCCGCACCACCGGGTCGAAAGGCGTCAGCAAGCGCACCTTGTCCTGCGGCGCATGGCGCGCCGCGTCTTCCGCATCATCATCTGTCGGCCAATACCAGTCGATGCCATCAACGCGCGCATGCGAGAGCCGATCTCTCGCCCGCTGCAAGGCACTCTTCAACTCGCCGCGCCACTGCGGCACGGCAAAGCGCAACCGGCGCACAAAGGACCTCAGGCTTGCACCGGGCAGCGGCGCGTAGATGCGGACGACTACATCGACCAGCACGTCGAGCCGCGCGCGACGCGCGGCTGCATCGGTCGGCCCGGACACGTGCTGGTGTGCGGTGTAGATGCGGATGCCGCCCTCGCGACGCGCCACACGCAGCAGGCCGCGGTAATGCATGGCGTCCAGCAGATGGGTCGTGGCGTTCGACGAGCCGCCCCAGTAGTTCTTGACCGTGCCGTGCGAGAAATGGTTATCGACCTCGCGCGGGTGCGCTGCCCCGCGTTCGCGTACGAACTCCAGCAGGAGCTGCGCCTGCTTTCTGCGTGCGGCGGGCCAGGGCCCACGCCCTTCGGCAGGGACGTCGGTCTCCGAGCGCGGATGCATCAGCGCTTGGAGGGGGCGCGTCAGGACGCCATAAGTGACGAAAAAGTCCTCCTCGAGGCCGAGCTCCACGTAGCGGCGCTCGAGGTCGCCGGCATGGTAGTCCTTCACTCGATGGCGCAGTGTCAGGTCCTGAGCGCGCGCCGGCGCGCGGATCGGGTCGGCCTGCACAAAGCCCAGCCTGTTGAGGGCGCGTTTCAGGGTGGTGGGCGGGAAGAGGCTGCGGGCGACGGCAAAGCGCCGCAAGTCGTCGAGAGTGATCGGCATGGCCAAGGGTTGCCTGCGCCTCAGATCATTTCAGCGCTTCCATCAGCGCGGCGCGGGCGAGCAGGCGCGTCGAATCGAGCGTCGGCAAGGGCGACTCGTCGGCCCGGACGAGCAGCGGGATCTCCGTGCACGCCAGGGCAACCGCGTCACAGCCGCGTTCGCGTAGGCGGGCGATCACCCGGTTGTACGCCTGCCGCGATGCATCGGCGAAGACGCCATCGACCAGCTCCTCGAAGATGATGCGGTCCACGGTCTCGAAGTCCGCGGCCTCGGGTACCACAGCGTCGATGCCAAGCGCGCCAAGACACTCGGAGTACACCGGCCCCGCCATCGTGTAGCGCGTGCCGAGAACTCCGACGCGCCGGAACCCGCGGCGCGCTGCCTCCTCGCTCACCACGCCCGCAATGTGCAGCCACGGCAGCGGTGTTGCCGCCTGGACGTGATCCCATGCGAGGTGAGCGGAGTTGTCGGGGCAGATCGCGAAATCCGCGCCCGCGGCGGCCAGCAGCCGCGCGGACTCGAGCATGAAGCGGGCCACGCCGGCATAGTCGCCGGCGTCGAACGTCGAAAGCCAGCGGGCCATCGCGATCGAATCGAGCGTGATACGCGGATGATCGTTCTTGCCGACGAGGGTGAGAGCCTCGCGGCAGATCGTCTGATAGCAGAGCGCGGCGCCCTCGGCGCTGCAGGCAACGATACCGATGTGCTTCACGAGACGAGTCTACCGTCGCTCCAAGTTTGCGCAGGATCTGCGCCTTTCGGCGCACCGGCGCAAACTACGCGACCGGGACTAGAACGAAGCGGGCCTGCTTCGCGCATAGCTCGGAGGAGCAGTCCAGTGCGCCCGCGGCCATCGGGGTAATCTAACAGGATGAAATGGGGGCTGCTGACTGCCCGGGAACACGTCCGCGCGGGCACTCGCGCCATCCTCGTCCTCGGGTTTGCCGCTGCTGTCGTGATCTACCTGACCGCCCAGCCTCCGCCTGCAAACCCTCTCGGCTACGACCCGTTAGACACCAAGAAGTACCTGCACGACCTGGAAGTCTACGGAGGGAGGGCGAATGTGATCGCAGCCCAGTTCAGAGACTGGTTCGACAGCCTCTGGCACGGCAAGCAACTGGCCTACACCGTAGCCGTGCTCACCGTGATGGCAGCCGGCGCCTTCAAGTTCTTCGCCACACCCCTGCCACCCGACCCGGAAGCGCCCGGCGCCAATGGGTTGCACGACCAACCCACTCTCCCCACGCGCAGGCTACGGGCCGTCAATACACCCATACGGAAAGACTGACCGCGGTTTACTTCGCCTCTATGGATTGCCGGCGTTAATACCACAGGCCACGACTGACCCCGTTTCCTTTCGAATTCGCGCTCTCGCCGTGGCGCGGCAACATCTGGGATCTCTCGACAGAGTGACGCGGGTCGTTCGGCTCGGCGTGTCGGTGGCTCCTTCGGGAGATGTCCGCGATCAGCCGAGAGTCGCCGACGCCGCGTCGGAGTTGCTGCGGGACGTCTTCGGAAAAGAGAAGAGCCCCTGCCGCCTGGTGTATGGCGTCGCGAGCCTTCCGCTCGGCACCCCGGTCGAGCTGGAGCTCATTCTCGAAGTGGGAGGGTCGTGATGATCCCGTCATTTCGTCTGCGAGCCGAGGCCGAAGGAAAGGAACGTTCCATGGAGCACCCGACCGCCTACCGCACGAGAAAGATCGATGGGCTCTCCATCTTCTACAGAGAGGCCGGCCCGAAAGGCGCGCCGCCGCTTCTCCTGCTGCACAGCCTTCCCTCTTCCTCGCGGATGTTCGAGCCTCTCTTCGGCAGGCTCTCCGATCGCTGCCGCCTCGTCGCGCCCGACTATCCGGGGTTCGGGCACAGCGACTGGCCGGATCCGAAGACGTTCGCGTACACCTTCGATCACTACGCCGAGATCCTGAATCACTTCACCGAAGCGCTCGGGCTCTCGCGCTACACGCTCTACATGCAGGACTACGGCGGGGGCCCGTGGGCTTCCGCATGGCCCTGGCCCATCCGGACCGGATCGAGGCTCTCATCGTCCAGGACGCTGTAGCGCACAACGAAGGCCTCGGGGCGAATTGGAAAACGCGGCGGGCCTTCTGGGCTGACAGGGCGGCCAACGAAAGCGCGCTTCGCGCGAATCTCCTGTCGCTTCAGACGACGCGGACGCGGCTACGACGAATACCGCCACGACTTCTCGAAGCTCATCTGGCAGCTTGCTTCGCCGAAGTGGAACTTCGATGATGCGGCGTTCGATCGGAGCGCGGCGTCCTTCGACAATCCGGATCACGTCAGCATCGTGATCCACAACTATCGGTGGCGGCTTGGACTGGCCGATGGCGAGCGGAAATATGACGAGCTGGAAAAGCGGCTTGCCGAAGGTCCGGTCATCACCGTGCCCACAATTACCCTTGAAGGCGACGCCAATGGTGCGCCGCATCCGGACGCCAGTGCCTATGCCAGGAAATTCTCGGGCAAGTATTCGCACAGGGTCATCACGGGCGGCATCGGGCACAATCTGCCTCAGGAAGCTCCTGAGGCCTTTGCCAAAGCTGTCGTCGAAGTCGACCGTTATTGATCGGCGTCCTTACCGCCGTCGCTACTTTGGGGGCCAGGCGATCTGGATGGGGCCGCTCGGTGCCATGCCGCCGATCTCGGGCTCGAGCGTGACTTCCAGCCGGTCGGGGCGCGAGGCGAGCGCCGGGTGCTCGGCAATCCCGCGCGCATGGCCAGAGGCATCGGGGCGCGCATCGCCTAACGGGACCCAGGCCCGGCCGCGGAGCGCCCAGGCGCGGTAGACGCGGCCGGCAGGCGCGGGCGGGAAGTTCGAGAGCGTGAAAACGGCGATCGGCGAGCCCGGACGGTGCCGATAGACGCCGTGGATGCGTGACTCCGGAGCGCCCGACGCTGTCAGCCGCAGAGCCTCGGAGTCGCTCGATGTGAGCATGATCAGCGCGCGCTCGTCGCGCGCGAGCTCCGTGCGGCCGGAAAGGAAGCGCAAAGCGAAGAGGCCGAGGATCGCGATCCCCGCCAGCGCCGCGACCAGCGGAGCCAACCGCAGACGAAGTGACCGCAGGCCCGCTCGGATGCGCGACTTGGCGGTGCCCAGCGGGAGCTTGAGGGCCGAGGCGATCTCGTCATGCGAAAGCTGCTCAAAGAAAGCCAGGCCGAGGGCCTGACGTTGCGGCGGCGGAAGTTCTTCCAGCGCGCGTCTCAGTGCCGAGTGCCGGTAGGCGTTCCAGACCTCCTCGGACTGACCGGGCCCGGGTTCCGGAAGGCTGGCGAGCCGCTCACCGTCCGGGTCGGCCTGGATTTGCGGGCGCCGGGCTCGCCGGCGCAGTTCGTTGGCGATCCGATAGTGGGCGATCTGGAGTAGCCAGGGCCGAACAGGTCCGCGCTTTGGGTCATAGGTGGGAGCGCTCTTCCAGACAGAAAGGAAGACGTCCTGCACGATGTCCTCGGCGGTCGGGCGGCCGAGCGCCTGCGCCGCCATACCGAGGATGGTCGGAGCGTAGCGGGCATAAAGAAGGCCAATCGCGTCCTGTTGCCCGGACGCGAGATCGCTCATCAGCGCCTCGTCGGAGACGTCCTTCTCGATAGCCGCACGCTCCATGCTACCGCTCCTTCCCGAGCATGTGGCGCTCTTCCGGAGAGAGCTGCGGCAACCGGCGCAGAGCCGCGACGAGCTGCCAGACTTCTTCCTCGCTCCTCGAGGCGCCGAAGGCGGGCATGCCGGTCATGCGGATTCCATTCGAAACGATCCACTTGAGCTGGCCGTCCGAGCGGGCCTGAACGCGCGCCAGGGTGAGGCCCGGGGCCGGAGGGTTCAGGCTTGCACCTGCCTCTGTTGGATCGACTCCCGGAGCGCCGTGGCAAGCGACGCAGTGGGTTCTGAACAGGGCGAGTCCAGCGGCGACGGCCGCAGGCGAGCGGGCGAGGGGGTTGGCGACCTTTGGCGCGTGGCGCTCGATGGAGCGGTTCAGCGCAAAGGTGGCGACCCGTTCCTCGAGCCGTCCCGCCGGTGTCGCGGCCGAGAAGTCGACGAGCCCGGCCGTGAGGACGATTCCGGCGCAAAGAGCGCCCAGTGCCGGGAGCAGAAGCAACCTGCCGATGGTTCGCACGTCTTACTCGACGACGACGGTCAGCTTCATGTTGCCGTGCCCCGCGCCGCAGAAGTGGTGACAGATGGCCGTGAACGTTCCGGCCGACTGCGGGGTGACGTTTATCTGCTGCGTCTCTCCAGGGGTGAGGTCGGTGTCGATCTTCAACGGCCGAATAAACAAGCCGTGTGTGACGTCCTCGCTCGTGACGACGAGCTTGACGGTTTCTCCTTTCTTCAACGTGATCGTCGATGGAACGAACTCGAAGCGCTTGGCGGTGATCACGATCGCGCGGGGCTCTGCGTCGCGAGCACCCGCCTGAGCTGTCACGACCAGAGCGGGAAGCAGGAAAAGAGCGAGGAAGCGGGCGTACTTCATAGAGATACTCCTTCTTTCAGCAGTTGTTGGATGCCGACGGTGCCCGAGAATTCGCGCAGCGTCAGCTCGACGTCCTTGATTCGGGGCGAGCTTCCGGCTCGCGCTCCAGGCTCGTTGACAACGCGCAGGCCGAGGTTCTGGAACGGCTTCCGCGGGTCAAAGGGAATCGGCTTCTTGGGGACGCCCGTTTCGGGGTCCGGGTACGCGAAGATCAGGGAGCGCGCCGCGTGGTGAGTCGCGTGTCCCTCCGTGTGCGTATGCTCGCGGTGAATGTGGCCGTACAGCACGGTCACGTTCTCGTAGGGGGTGAGCGCGTTCATCACCTCGTCTCCGTCTCCGGTGAACCACTCCCAGTCGGGGCGCAGATCGAAGAGCGGACGGTGGGTGAAGACAACGATCGGCGCGGTCGTCGGGAAGCGCGCGAGATCCTTTTTAAGCCACGAAATCTGCTCGGGGCCCACGTTGGGCCGTGCCAGCGAGACGTTGTCGAGCGCGATGAAGTGCACGCCGCGGTGGTCGAAGGAATAGTGCGTCTCCCCGAAGACGTCCCGGAAAAGCTTGCCGCCGTCCAAGCCTGCATCGTGCTCGCCGGGTACGGACTTGATGAAAGGGACCTTCAGGCGATTGGCGATCTTCTGAAAAAGCCTCATTCGATCGGCGTGTTCTCCCGGGTTCTCGCTGTCGTGCGTCAGGTCCCCCGTGAAGAGGACGAGATCGGGACGCTCTGGCAGACCGTTGATGAGGTCCACCGCCTTCTCGAACGCCTGCGTGCCGAGCGGGTTGGGCGGCCCCGAGAAGCCCACATGCGTGTCGGAGAGCTGAACGAAGGAGAAGGGGGTCGAGGCCTCTCCGTTCTTCTTGCCGAGCAGCGCCGCGATCCGCCGGCCGCCGGCGGAGGCGCCCAGGAGCGGGGCCACGTGGAAGAGCGCGCCAACCCCGATCGAGGTGCCGGCGATCTTCATAAACGTTCTTCTGTTGACAGGGTCTTTCATTCTTCCTCCTTGAAGCGGCCGGCCGTCTGGGCGGCGCGACCGGGGTTGCAAGTTTGTTCGTCTGAATCCGCGTCTGTCACCGTGAGGCGAGTCTTGCCATCTGGACAGCACCGGAGTTCGCAGGACGGCTTGGAAGTTCAGATGGCCCAGCCTTGGCCCAGGTCTCCCCGGAATCCGGCTGCGGCGGCTTCGGCTTGGATGAAGCTCCTGAGGATGCGCAGGCGGCAGAGATCACGAGCGACGAAAGAGTCAGGACGAGGACACCGAGCGTCTTCTTCATGGCACCTCCTCTTCGAAATCGAACCTCGGCCTATCCGTGGTTCGGGGAGGAGTACACCGGTGCGCCCGCCTGGATTGAGGCCGCTCGGTTTCTTAAGGAATTGTTCAGATTCGCGCCGCGCAAGAAAGGGGCACGTTCACCTTCGGCGCGGGGCCGATAACTCGGGCGTTCGGAAGGGGGAGGAATGGGGTCAGATCTGTGAAAATGTGAGTTTGGGCATGGATGGGAGTTACCGGGTTCAAGCGGGACCTGGGGACGCTGGAGGAATCGGTCAACCTACCCGCGGCGATCCGAACCAAACTCGGCCGGGCTGCACGACGGCGAAGAGGCGGGCGAGATCCTCACCCTTCAGGTGCACCAGATCTACGGCCGCTTTCGGAAGACTTCCTCGCGTGCCAGCCGGAAAACGGAAGAATATGACTCCACCTGTAGAAGCTGCGCTGGCGTAAACGAGTTGGCCGAAATTTTGTCTTCCGTCAGGAGCACTCTTTTCTCCTTCAAGGCTCGCTTGACGACGTCAGAATCCTCCGCCCTTGGCGAGATCTCGGCGACGGCGACAACATCGTGTCCAGCTTTCCTGAGCGCCCGCACGACTGCAAAGTCGCAGCTTTCGTCGGCGAGGAACCGCATCCGGAGCCGTTATGGCTTAACTGGTCCTTCGAGAACGAGTGTTTCCTCGTGGGCGAGTGTGTCCGCTGCGTACGCTAGAGAGGCGCGGATGTCTTCGGGCGTCAGACGCGGGTAGGCATCAAGAAGATCCGCCTCGGTGGCACCCTCACCGAGTTTCCTCAAGACGAACTCGACGGGAATGCGCGTGCCGCGGATGACAGGCTTGCCCATCATCACATTAGGGTTGACTTCGATGCGATCGGTCGCGTGCATGGCGAACGCAATTCTACTCTTCCGAATGGGACCCGGTGCCGGTCGCTCTCCTGCGGTTAGCCGTTTGTCGTCCGCCAGCCACGACAAGAACACACGCGTGTCGAGCAGGAGCCTTACTGATCGGCGCCCCAGAAGGCGGCAAGCGGCGCGTCGAAGTCGGGAGCGATGACGATTCGCCCTTTCCAGGCGCCCGGTTTGCGAGGCTTCGCCCGCCGTGCCTGTGGGGGAAATGACGGGGTCAGGCCTGAATATCGGGTGTTGTAACTCGGTGGACGGGCGTTGGTTCAGTGTGTGGTAGGAAGAGGTATGAACGAATATCGAGAACAAATACTCGGGCTGCTGGGGAAGAACTTCCCTTTCGAGGTGCTCAAGGGGACGCCGGAGCGGGTTGCTTCGCTCGTCGAGAGGATGGGCGAGGAGGAGCTCGGCCGCAGGTTCGGGCCGGGCAAGTGGACGGGACGTGAGGTCGTCGGGCATCTGGCCGACGTCGAGATCGGTCAGCCAGCCGGGTCACGTGATCCAGCCGATCGATCAGGACGCCTGGGCGCGGCCCTACCCGCGACTCGACGGGCGGGTCGCGGTCCGGGCCCTCACGGCTCTGCGCGCCTGGAACCTCTCCTATTACCGCACCCTCGCGCCCGCCGATCTCGCTTGCGTGGCGATGCACCCCGAGCGCGGAGAGGAGAGCGTCGAGACGACCATCCGCATGCACGCGGGACACGACCGAAACCATCTCGCGCAGCTCGAGCTGATCCTCGCACAGGCCGGCTAGCGGCCGTCATCTCGCGGGGGCTGGAGAGGGGTCAACCGTGCGCTTCGTGCATTGGGATTATTCGAGAGCCGCCTCTGGTCGACCAATGCTTCTTGCGGAGGGGTCGAAGTCTTGAGAATGGCCGTCTGCGAGAGATCAGGACGGGAGGACGGCCAGCCCCGGATATGCCCGGATCGCGGGGTCATGGCTCGCGAGCGTCAGGCTCTCGACCTTTGCCTGCGCGATGAGGAGGCGGTCGAAGGGGTCGTTGTGCAACGGCGCAAGTGCCGCTGTGGCTTCGGCGTGTTCGAAGGTAATAGGAAGCGGTTGTAGTCCCAAACGCAGGGCAGCCGCGGAGGCTGGCTCTGGAGTACGAAGACGGCCGAGGGCTTGCTTGATCACGATTTCCCAGACCGAGGCGGCGCTCAGATAGACATCGTTCTCGGGATCACGGATCGCCTCGCGCTCTCCTGCGGTCAGCCGTTTGTCGTCCGCCAGCCACCACAAGAAGACGTGCGTGTCGAGCAGTAGCCTCACCGATCGGCGTCCCGGAAAGCGGCGAGCAGGCCCTCCGGGAGCGGTGCGTCGAAGTCGGCGGCGATGACGACTCGTCCCTTCCAGGCACCCGGTTTGCGAGGCTTCGCCCGACGCCCCATCGGGACCAGGCGTGCCCTGGGCCGGCCGGCCTTGGCGATCACGATCTCCTCGCCTCTCGCCGCCTGCTCCACCAGCCGCGACAGGCTCGTCTTGGCCTCATAGAGATTTACAGTCTTCGCCATCTTGACCAACTTGACCAACTTGACCAAGTTTAACGATCCTTCGCCGCGCTGTCAACCGGTAGAGACCACAGGCTGGCGATAGCCCTTCCGCTTGGCCTCCTCAAATGGAAAGCGAACGCTCGTAGAGGTCCCCCATCACCCCATCCCTCTCCCGCCGGGAGAGGGGGGTCGAGCGGCGGGCAATTCGGCCCAGCGACTCAGCGACGTCCGCGAAAGGCTCGACTTCCGATTCGTTTGCTTCCACCTGATCGAAACTCCCTTAGCCAAAAGCCTCTCCCAAACCTCGGCAAGACCTCGGGATCTCTCGCCGATCTCGGCCGTAGGACCAATCAAGGAGGAGGACCAATGGCGAGATACCGCCTGACGATCAACGGCCGAGCACGCGAGGTCGATACCGAGCCGGACATGCCGCTTCTCTGGGTGCTACGCGACCGGCTGGCGCTGACCGGGACCAAATACGGATGCGGAGTCGGCGTCTGCGGCGCGTGCACGGTGCTCGAGGACGGACGGGACGTCCGGTCCTGTCAGGTGACCGTCGCGAAGGCCCAGAAACACCGCTACACGACGATCGAGGGACTCTCTGCCGATGGCGGCCATCCGTGTCGGCGCGCCTGGCTCGAGGAGGACGTCGCGCAGTGCGGTTACTGCCAGCCGGGGATGATTCTCCAGGCGGCGGCGCTGCTCGCGCAGAAGCCCCAGCCGAACGACGCCGACATCGACGAGGCGTTCGCCGGCCACGTCTGCCGGTGCGGCACGTGGCAGCGCGTTCGGCGGGCCGTTCATACGGCGGCCCGGCTGGGAGGTGCGCAATGAGCGCGTCCCGCCGCGAT
>WNFZ01012023.1_pt1 | contig 10661 bp, 7 predicted proteins | sample 5400081 | NCBI WGS metagenome assembly WNFZ01 (sample SAMN13153365, study PRJNA577476) | soil metagenome | isolation source: 80 cm soil or saprolite under grassland replicate 1 | place: USA:California | collected 2016-06-15
CTGTCTTCACCCCAGCGTCCTGCTCCCGCAAAACGCCGATGATGTGCTCTTCCGTGAACCGGCTCGCCCGCATGTCCATCCCCCTTCCCGAGGTGACGGACTCTACTCATTTTTGGAGGAGATTCGGGGGCTCAGGTCAGCATCTATATGCGGGCGGGCGATTCGCTCGCAGCGGATCTCGGTGAGTTGCAATTAGTAACTGATTGACACCGCACTGATGGGGTTGCGGCGATAATTGGAAAGACTGGTTTACGCATGAAATTGCGTTGCCCGTCATAACCGAGCCGCGAGCACGAACCGGGGTTAGGCTAGAGGGCGCTCCGCTCAGCCCCGAAAGAATGCCATTGGCCGGTATGCCGGTTCTGGTCGACGGCCTGGGCCGGGTTGGTCGCGGCGAATGCGGCGTTCCATGACCGCCGGTTGCTGCTGCCAGGAGCCTCCTCCAGACGGCGTTTAAAAGGATGCGCAGCAATGCTCTTCCCTTTTGTAGTGGGTTGTGTTAGGAGAAATTACGTTGCGTGGTTGAGGAAGGCAGAGAGATATGCTGTTGAATAGAATGCCGAAACCGGCCTTACTCTGTATAGTTCCACCTTATACTACACTTCAGCCGCCGGCTTGCTTAGCCTATCTGCTCGCATTTGCAAAAAAATGCGGCTGTGATGACTTCGGTTTTCTTGACCTGCGGCTCGGGGTGCCGGGCGCATATGCACCAACGTATTATCACACAGGCTTGTTTGGCGAGTGCTACGTAATGGATGTGCCGGACCTCCCTCTGGTATTGCGACTGCTCCTCAACTTCGAATCTGGCTCCGAGTTGTTGTCGGAACTTTCTCTTAGCTCGGAACGATACTGTCGAGAGCGCGGCATTCCGGCCCCTTTTCTCGAGCAGTACCTGGCATGTCTGGACAAGTATCTAAAAAATGCCGCGAGCCAAATTGCTGGCGTACGGTTCGTCGGACTTTCCACCTGGACATCTAATTTCCTGACCACGCTCCTTTTCGCGGCTCACTTAAAACGGTTACCCGCGCCACCTACAATAATTCTCGGGGGTCCGCAGGTCACCGAAAGTCGCGCCAGTGCCGCCCTTGCACTGCGAAGTCGGCTCGCGGACGTGGTTGCGCTAGGTGAGGGGGAGGCGGTCCTCTTGGACATCTATTCGAATTTGAATGCGGATGGGGCCATACGAAATGGCCCATTGGCTGGCACGGCGATCCGTAGCACTGATGGTGATGTGGCCTATGGGCCTAAGCGGCCGTTGCTGATGAGCCAGGACGTACCGGTTCCAGTCTTTGATCAGATGCCGCTTCTTTCTTATCAAGAGGTGGGCCGACGTGCGGTCCCCTATCATCTGTCCCGTGGCTGTACAGATCGGTGTGTCTTCTGCAGCGAATGGAAGTTTTGGGAAAGATTCAGGCCCGGCGATGCTCTGGACACAATTGAAGGAGTCAAGAAACTTCAGAAGGACTACGGCGCCGAATACATTTCATTCACCGACTCGTTGCTGAACGGTCATCCTGCGCGACTGCGCCAGTTCGCGGAACGTATAGTTCGGGAACGCATCGATGTCCGGTGGGATGGGTTCATGCGTGCGAACATGGATACGGACACCGCGCGCCTCTTGAAACGTGCCGGCTGCGAAAGCGTGTTTGTGGGTATCGAATCGATGTCCGACGAAACGCTAGCGCTTATGAAAAAGCGCAGGAATGAGGCGAATAACGTCGATGCGCTCCATGCTTTCCTGCAAGCTGGTATTCACGTCATCGCAGGAGTTATTCCGGGTTTTCCGAAGGATGAGCGAAATGCGTTCATTCACACTTCCGAGCGACTGCGCGGTTTTCAGCGAACCCATCCAGGGTTGCTGAGGATGAATGTGGAACCTTTCGTGGTGTCCCCTGCACAACCGCTTTTTTCCTCGCTGGGTGATTTTGGTCTTCGTGGCGTTCCCTGGGATGAAGAGGTCCTCGATACCGCACCGGGGTACCGTGACATTACTGGTGCCATTCTTTGCGCGATTGAAGGCTCGAATCAGGGTATTGAGCGGATCGGAAGACTACGAATTGCGGAGTCGATGGAATCCGATGAGCCAGTAAGATCTGATACATTTGACTACAAGGGCGACGAAGATCTGACCAACTCGCGAGTCGAATTTGAGCATTTGCACGGAGGCTGGTTCCTCGGGAGGATTAAAGGCCCAGCTGCATGGATATATGCCGTCATTCTCAGCAATTCGGAAAAGGATGACTTTGAAGCAGAGATGCCGGACGAATTCTGGAGTGATCAACCTGATGCGAAACGCGCTCGGAGGAAGTTCGCTAGGATCGCTAGGACTCACTTGGTAGGTCCATCTCAACTTCCGAGGTTGCCGGATGGCGGCTACTTTCGCCACCGCTCGTCGTCAGCATCTTATCGGCTTTCACCGTACGTAATCGCTAGAGCCGTAGGGTGGAACGTCGGGTATCGGATATTTGTTGCTGACTTTCACGATTTGTCGTGGACGCTCGTCCCTAGTTGGCAGGGCAAGTTAATTCAAGCCCTGCACCGCCGAGCGCATACTGGAGCGTCTATTGAAAGGGTGTTCAGAAGTACAGGTGATCCGACTGTATGCGGCAGGCATTTCCGCACGCTACAAAAACTCGTAGAAGAGGGAATGGTGCTGATGAGCGATACAGCAGATCAAGCTGCAGCACGGTCATCCCGAAGCGTAGAAAATACGATGCGCGAGCGAGTTCCAACAAGATTACCGTATACCATAGCTCGCTAAGATGGTGGAAAATGAGCGCGGTTTCATCGCATTGGCCGGCTGTTTAAGAGGTTCTCAGTGCCGGGGCCCGCAATTGGGCAATTTGAACTGCGAGATAACGTGAGTGAGGCGCATTTATTCGGTAACATCGGAGTTGGGGGACGTACCCAAAGTATGAGACGAGTACGCGCACGTCCGGCGTCTCTGGCCGACGTTGGCCAAGGCGGCAGTGAATGAGACTGGCTTAGAGGATTCGATATTGCGTCAAGGACTGTTGAGGCGTGGGATAGGAGAGGAGTCTATAGCGCCGCGGCCCCGCGGCTCGACCACTTTCATGTTGTACATCCAGGGCACATTGGCAGGCGCGTTCGGGGCGCTCTGCTGGAGTCTGGATGGATTACTTCTCCGTATCGTCGAAGCGGATGCTTGGCAGGCATTATTTTGGCGGATGTCGACCTGCGCACTCGCCCTGATCTGCCTGTTCGGGTACCGCGAACGGTCAGCATTGTCGACAGGCTTTCGCACAATGGGGATCCCTGGCCTTGGCGTCGGCATGTTGCTTGCTGCGGTGAACGCTCTGGCACGCAGCGGCGTGCCCACGCTTTGGTCGGCGCCTTTGCACGCGACGGCGGCACGAGCGAGAAACCGGTATTGCGTATCGCGCATAACGGATCCGCAGCATTGGGCAATTCATCGCCGAGCAGCACAAATTCATGATTTCATGATGGAAAACAAGCGAATAGGCCTGCAGGTCCGATTCCTCCATGCTGGTGCTGAATGGCTTATCGGGCAGTAATGCGCCGAATAGTTTTTCTGCAGCCGGAACCGTTTCGAGCGGGGGCGATTAGTGAGAAGCGCGAATGCTACAAAGGACGGGATTGTCCATGCCTATCACCGATTACACCCACGCCCGCCGCGGGCTGTCGGCGCTCGAACTGGGGCTGCTCGCGTTCAGCATCGCGATGATCGTCGCGATCACGCTTACGCTTTGATTTTTTCACACTGATCGACGGGACAAATCACTTCCGCCGCGGCCTGTCGAGCTTCGCCTCGGCCTCCAGCTCCTCGCTTATGAGATCGCCCTTCGGGGTGATCTGTTGCTCCCCAAGCCGTTGGCGCATCATGTCATGGATGCGTTCGGCCACTCGGGGCTCGCGTTCCATCAAGGCGTGGAGATCTTGTGCGTCGAGCACGAGCAGGCTCGTGCGCGACACCGCAGTCACCGTCGCGGAGCGGCGCGACTGGCGCAGGACGGCGATCTCGCCGAAGAAATGCCCGATGCCGAGCCGAATGCGCCCGTCCTTGAGCTCGATCTCGACTTCTCCGGCGGCGACGAAATACATCGAATGCGCGACATCGCCGCGACGCACGACCACATCGCCCGGCTCGACGGTCTGCGCGCGCATCAGCCGCATGATGTCGGCGATCTCTCCCGCGTTGAGTTCGGCGAACAGCGGCACGCGGGCGACCATGCCCCAGGTGACCATGAAATCCCGCCGGTGGATCTCCTCGGCGAACGCCGTGGCGATGATGCCGACCGGCAGGGCGATCATGATGAGGCCGCCGAAGATCGTGACGCCGGCGACGAGGCGGCCCAACGTCGTGATCGGCACCACGTCGCCGTAGCCGATGGTGCCCAGCGTCACGATCGCCCACCACATCGCGTCCGGGATGGTGCCGAATTTCTCCGGTTGCGCATGCTGCTCGACGAGGTGCATCGCGGTGGCGGAGATCAGCGCCGCGCCGAGCAGGATGACGAAGCAGCCGATCAGCGCCCGGCGCTCCGCATAGAGCGCATCGAGCAGCGAGCGCATCCCGGGCGAATAGCGTGCCAGCTTCAGGAACCGCATGATGCGGAACATCAGCAGCACACGCAGGTCGGTCGGCAGCACGAAAGCGAACCAGAACGGCAGCACCGCCAGGAGGTCGATGATGCCGGCCGGGCTGCAGACATAGCGCCACCGCGCCTTCGCGGTCGGCTGGTGCCGCTGTGATGGATGCTCGCCCGCGACCCAGATCCGGACCAGGTATTCGACGCTGAACGCCAGCAGAGAGGTGATCTCGATGGCGGAAAACAGCATGCCGTAGCGCGCGGAGAGACGCGGCACGGATTCGAGCGTCACCGCCACCAGATTGACCAGGATCAACAGCACGATGAGGCGGCCGACGATCCGCCCCGGCTGGTCTCCGACCTGCTCTTCCAGGACCTCGGCGAGCCTCCGCTTCAGCTCGATCCGGGCACGGGAGTTGCGTCGCAACATGAACTCTCTCGCGAATTCCGCCGGGCATCCCGGATCCGGGACCGGTGGCAGCCAGCTCGGGCGCCGGCTCCCGGTTTGCTTCCGAAGCCCTGGGCATTTTGCTGAAAAATCAGGGTCATGGAAGCCGGAATCGGATGCTGCACCGGCCCGCCGAGCGCCCCAGCATTCAAAAATCGCCTCGGTGGGCACGCGCTGGGCCCCCTCGCTTTCGCGGGGCAAGCTTCGCTCACGCCTGCGGTGCCGAGCGTGTGGCGGCTGTTCTCCGCTAGATTGTGATTGCTAATAAAACAATCCATGGACACATTTCAGCGAATTGAAATGCCTTAAGCGCCTGAAATGCCGGCATTTTGTCAAAAATATACCTCCCGAAAACGACGGTTTTTGCCTCACGCGCCGCGTTCCAGGGTCGGTGGCGGGATGTTAGGCAGGCAAAGCCCAGCTGGGATTTCAGCCCAACAAGAGCGCAGATATGATCGCGCCAATCGCACCCGGAGAACCCGTGGAGAAGAAGAGCATCCAGCGCAGGCTCGCGGCGATCCTGGCGGCGGACGTCGTCGGCTATAGCCGGCTGATGGGCGTCGACGAGGTCGGCACCCTGACTTCGCTCAAGGCACACCGTCGCGAGCTCGTCGACCCCGCGATCGCCGGCCACAGCGGCCGCATCGTCAAGACCACGGGCGACGGCATGCTGGTCGAGTTCGGAAGCGTCGTCGACGCGGTCGGCTGCGCGCTCGCCGTGCAGCGGGGGATGATGAGCCGCAATGCGGCGGCGGCGGAGGATAAGCGCATCGTGTTCCGCGTCGGCATCAACGTCGGCGACATCATCATCGACGGTGACGACATCTTCGGCGACGGCGTAAACATCGCGGCCCGGCTGCAGACGCTGTGCGAGCCGGGCGGGCTGTGCATCTCCCGCACGGCAAACGATCAGATCCGGGACAAGCTTTCGCTGGCCTTCGCCGATCTCGGCGAGCAAACCGTCAAGAACATTTCGCGCGCGATCGGGGTGTTCGGGCTCGGCGCCAAGGAGATCGAGGCGCTTCCGGAGATGGAGCCACCGCGACCGCCGGCAGCGGCGGATCCCCCTGCCGCCGCTCCGCAGCCGGAGCCGAGATTCGAGCAGGAGATTCAATTCTGCACGTCGCAAGACGGCGTCCAGCTTGCCTATTCGCGGATCGGTCGAGGACCGCCGCTGGTCAAGACCGGGAACTGGATGACCCATCTCGAATTCGACTTCGAAAGCCCGATCTGGCGGCATCTCTATCGCGAGCTCTCGCGGGATCATACGCTGATCCGCTACGACGCCCGCGGCAACGGCCTTTCCGACCGCGAGGTCGAGGAGGTTTCCTTCGAGGCCTTCGTGCGCGACCTGGAAACCGTCGTCGATGCCGCCGGCGTCGAGCGCTTCGCGCTGCTCGGCATCTCGCAGGGTTGCGCGGTATCGATCGCCTATGCCGTACGCCACCCCGAACGCGTGACCCATCTGGTCCTTCACGGCGGCTATCCGCTGGGCTGGAGCAAACGTATGCGAACCGAGGCCGAGAAGGAGGAGGCCGCCGCCATGCTGACCCTCATGCGGCTCGGCTGGGGGCAGGAAAATGCCGCGTTTCGCCAGCTCTTCACCTCGCAGTTCATCCCCGGAGGGACCAAGGAGCAAGCCGATTGGTTCAATGAGCTGCAGCGGGTCTCGACGTCACCGGCGGATGCGGTACGGAACCTCAAAGCCAACGGCGAGATCGACGTGACCGCGTTGCTTCGCAAGGTAACGGTTCCGACTCTGGTGATGCACGCACGCGACGACGCGCGCGTGCCGTTCGATTCCGGCCGGCGCCTGGCCGCAGGCATTCCCGGTGCTCGCTTCGTGCCGCTGCAGAGCCGGAATCACTTGATCCTGGAGAACGAGCCGGCGTTCGGCCGTTTCGTCCAGGAAATACGAACCTTTCTGGCAAGCTAGGGCACGACGCCGCGGCACGCCCACGCCACGGCCGCAAACGAGCGCGGCCCATCGGGCGCGTTCCCTTCATAAGCGGCGCGCAATGCCTGCTCCAACCGTTGCTTCTTCTCATCGGAGATGCCCGCCACATATTTGCCGAGCGCGGCTTCCCCGGCGGCGATCGGGGCCCAGAAATCGGCGAAGTTCGAAAACTCCATGCGGACCATCAGCTCGGTTTGCTCGATCTGCCGCAGCCCGACGCGCATCCAGGTTTCCTTGAGTTCGTTGCGCCGGGTCATCGGCCGGAAATAATGTTGGCCCCGCGCGATCGCCGCTGTCGGATCGAGCACGGCCGCGGTGTCCCAGAACATCCGCTGGCTCGCCATGCCGCCGAACGTGTCCCACACGGTCGCCGCGACGATCCCGCCTGGCCGCACCACGCGGCACATCTCGCGCACCGCGCGCTCGGTCTCGGGAATGAAATGCAGGACCAGGAGCGACATCGCCCGGTCGAAGCCTGCGTCCTCGAACGGCAGCGCGCAGGCGTCGGCGCGCTCGAAGCTGATCCGCGGGTCCTTGTTCTTGGCGCGCGCCGCGTCGAGATAGATTTCGGAAGCATCGATTGCCGCGATCCTCGCCACCTTTGCCGCCTCGGCGAGCGCAAACGCCAAGCTGCCGGTGCCGCAACCGACGTCGAGGATCCGCTCGCCGTCCGCCAATCCGGCAAACGCGATGAAGGATTCGGCGAGGCGCCGGCTCCAGCGCCCCATGAAGTGCTCGTAGGCATCGGCATTGCGGGCATGAAACGTGGTGGACATCGGATCCTCGCGTTTTACTGCAGCCGGAACAGCAGGCGCTCCCCGTTAGCACCGGCGATCCGGCGCGCCCGGCGGGTTGCGCCGGCGCCGCGGAGCCCTCACATTCCGATCAGCTCGGCCTTGCGCAGCGTATTGTTGAGGATGCGGATCGAGGCGGCATCGACCATCAGGCCGTCGACGTTGACAGCGCCCAGCCCTTCCGCTTCCGCCTTGGCGTAGGCCGCCGCGAGCTTGCGCGCGCGATCGACCTCTTCCTGCTTGGGCGTGAAGATCTCCAGCGCCGGCTCGATCTGCGCCGGGTGGATCGCCCACTTGCCGACGCAGCCGAGGATCATCGCCCGCCGGCATTCCTCGCGAAACACTTCGGGGTTGCGGAAATTCGCATAAGGTCCGTCGACCGGGTCGACGCCGGCGCTCCTCGCCGCCATCACCATGCGGAAGCGCGGGTAATGCCAGATATCGCCGGGATACGGGCTCGTGCTGCCGATCGAGCGAATGTCGATGCCGTGGCTCGCCGAATAGTCCCCCATGCCGAAGATCACGCACTCGAGCCGCGGATGCGCCTTGCAGATCTCCTCGACGTTTTCGAGCGCCTGCACTTCCTCGATCAGCACTTCGATGCCGATCGGCCGTTTCAATCCGAGCTTCTGTTCGATCTGGTTGAGCAGCGTGGCGGCGAAATACACGTCCTTTCCGGACAGCACCTTCGGCACCATGATGGTGTCGAGATATTGGCCCGCGCCCTCGACCACCGCGACGATGTCCTCATAGGCGTATTTGGTGGAAAGATCGTTGACGCGCACGCAGCGCGTCTTCCTGCCCCAGTCGAGGGTGCGCAACGCCTGGACGATTTTTCCCCGCGCGTCGACCTTGGCCGAGGGCGCGACCGCGTCTTCGAGATCGAGGAAGACGTGATCGGCGGCGCTCGCGGCCGCCTTGGCCATCATTTTTTCGCTCGAGCCGGGCACCGAGAGCTGCACCCGCCGAAGCCGCCGCGGTCGTTCCATCACTCCCTCCCAATCCAACACCTGTCATGTCCCGCGAATGCGGGGCACCCAGTATCCTCTGCAAGCAAGGGCCGTGCGACAGTGCCTCACTGATGCGCGGCGCTTACTGGGTCGCCTGCATGCGCGGGCGATGACGCCGCTGAGTACTGATACTCACTTCACCACCTGCTCCGCCCTGAGCCGATCGATCTGTTCTGGCGAGAATCCCAGGTCCCGCATCACCTCGTCCGTCTGTTCGCCCAAGAGCGGGGCGCGCCGAAAGACGCCGCCGGGCGTTGCCGAGAGTCGTACCGGCACCCCGGCAATCGCCAGCTTGTCGTCGACGCCGGGATGGTCGAGCTCGACCACCATGTCGCGCGCGCGAAAATGCGCATCGGCAATGATGTCGCTCACGTCGAATACCGGGCCGAACGGTACGTGGCCGCCGAGGATCGCCATCAGCTCACGCCGAGTGAATGTTTGCGTCAATGCGCCGATCTCCGCGTACAATGCATTCTGATTTGCGGCCCGCAACTCCCGCGTGAGGAAGCGCTCCTCGCGGGCGAGCTCCGGATGACCGAGCTTCTCGCACAGCGCGGTCCAGAACTCGTCGGCATGGCAGGCGAGCGCGATGAAGCCGTCGCGCGCGGGCAGGAGCCCGAACGGCGCCAGGAACGGGTGGCGGTTGCCCTCCGGGCCCGGTACGGTCCCGCCGTACGAATATTGGTGCAGGATGCGCTCGCACATCGACAGCACGCCGTCGACCATGCCGACGTCGGCATATTGGCCGGCGCCGGTGCGATCCGCGCGCCAGACTGCCGCCATGATGCCATAGGCGGTCATGATCGCCGGCACGATGTCGCCGACCCCCGGCCCGACCTTGGTCGGTGTCGCCGGATCCGGGCCGGTGATCGCCATGATGCCGCCGACCGCCTGCGCCACCACGTCGAACGCCGGCCAGTTCAGGTACGGGCTCTTGCCGGTGTGCGGATCGCCGAAGCCGCGGATCGAGGCGTAGACGAGGCGCGCGTTGCGCTCGCGCAGGGCCTCGTAGGCGAGCCCGAGGCGCTCCATCACGCCGGCGCGATAATTCTCGACCACGACCTGCGCGGTTTCGGTCAGCTTGCAGAAGATCTCGCGGCCCTGCGGCTGCTTGAGGTCGATCGCGATCGAAGATTTGTTGCGGTTGACGCTCTGGAAATACCCCGTGAAGGCGCGCAGCTTGTCGTGTGGGTGGAACGGACCGATCTGGCGCGTGCCGTCGCCTTCGAGCGGCTCGACCTTGATCACTTCGGCACCCTGGTCCGCGAGCATCATGGTGCAGAACGGGCCGGCCAGCATCTGGGTGAGATCGATGACGCGCAGGCCTTCGAGCGCGCCGTGCGGCGCGGCCGCGCTCATCGCTCCGCCCAATGAGTGCGGCGCTTGATCAGCACGCGGCGCTCGCCCTCGAACACGATTTTTTCTTCCTGGTTCACGCCCCAGTGGCGGAAATGCACGATGCCGGCGTCCTCGCGATCCGACGGGGCGACCGCCAACACCTGGGTGAACGCGTAGAGCGTATCGCCGTGGAACACCGGATGCGAGAAGCGGATCTTGTCGAGCGAGAGCTCGGCGAGCGCATTCTCGGCGGTGTCCTGCGCGGAAAGCCCGATGATCAGCGCGAGCGTCACGCCGCCGAAGGTGAGGCGCTGGCCGAAGCGGTTATTCTTCATGGCGTGCTCGTTGAAATGCGCCTGCGCGGTATTCATCACCAGATTGGTGAGGATCACGTTCTCGATCGCCTCGACGGTCTTGCCGCGGGCATGGCGCATCACGTCGCCCGGCACGAAATCCTCGAAATAATTGTCCTTGCCGGTGAGCGCCGCGAGCTTCATGGCGGTGGGACCAGGCTGCTGGCTGTTCGATGCGGCGAGGATTTGC
>WNFZ01006404.1_pt1 | contig 10657 bp, 8 predicted proteins | sample 5400081 | NCBI WGS metagenome assembly WNFZ01 (sample SAMN13153365, study PRJNA577476) | soil metagenome | isolation source: 80 cm soil or saprolite under grassland replicate 1 | place: USA:California | collected 2016-06-15
TCCATCCGCAGCCGGTTCCTATCGTGGCTTCTGGATGTTCAAGAACGCGAACGGCGCTCTCTTCGGAATTGGCGCGCAGGCGAACAAGCCCTGGTGGGTGGATATCAGGGTCTCCGGTCCTACTGCTACACCAGGACCGACCAATACTCCTGGTCCGAGCCCAACGCCTGGTGGAACGACCGGCAGTGCATATGACTTCGTAGCGCATATGTGTGATGCAACCTGGTATAGCGGCGCTGGCAAGTTGCCCTGCCCTGGAACCGAAACCGATAATAATGGCTTTGTAATCAAGGTGACCAATCCTAAGTTGGAAACGGGTGCTACGGATACCCGCCCGGCACTCCTGACCTTCCCGCAAGCCTTGAACAATGGCTATATCCAGGGTTTCTATCCTCCATTCCGTGTGCAAAGTGGTGACCGCTTCCGCTCGACCATTGACTGTGATTACAACGCAACCATATGTTACGTAGCCTTCCGCCTCGATTACCAGACCGGGAACGATCCGATCAAAACCTTCTGGGGTCCGTTCCTGGAGCGATATGAAGGTAGATTCTTCAACGTAGATGTAAATCTAAGTTCATTGGCTGGTAAGGATGTCAAATTTATCCTGACCGTTTTAGCCGCAGGTAACGCTCAGCAGGATCGCGCCATGTGGGTTGGTCCGTATATCTATCGCGCGGGCGCGACTCCGGTAGCAACCACGCCTTCTTCTGCCACTACCTATCAGAATCAGAAATATAATTTCAAGTTCACTGTTCCTGCGGGCGGATCGATCGTAAGTCAATCCGATACATTTGGACGCGTAAACCTTCCGCTCGTCACTGCTGGCACAAATCTGCAGGAAAAATATATTGAGGTCAGTGTCGCAGAAAATAAGGATCCTTGCGTCAGTACGACTATGGAAAATGGTGGAGATAAGTCCACTGTAACTATCAATAATATTCAATTCACGAAGCAAAGTGGTCAGGGCGCAGCGGCAGGTAATCGCTACGATTGGACGGCATATTCTACAGTTCGCAACAATGCTTGTATCATCCTGGCGTTCATCCTGCATTCCACCAACCCCGGAAATTACACTACGCCTCCGCCTGTGTTTGACATGGCAAAGGAAACCGCGGTCATTGATACAGTGATGAACACCTATAGTTTGATCACAAACACATATCCGTAATCGCTTGTTTTCGTCCGGATGAAAGGCCTGGTCCGTTTGGGCCAGGCTTTTCCTTGTCTTAATGGAACTAACAATTCCTAGAAAACGTATTTATAGATAATGTCACCCGACCGATCTACCCTCCTCCTCGCAGATGACGATCCCACCATCGCCGACAGCCTCGCACCATTTCTGGAGCGCGCTGGCTTTCATGTATTAGTTGTCTCGGACGGCGTGAGTGCATTAGAAAAAGCACAAGCCCATCATCCCGAATTGATCATCTTAGATGTTCTCATGCCGCGCATGGATGGACGCGAAGTCCTGCGCCGCCTGCGCCGTTCGCGCGTGTGGACACCGACGATCCTGCTCACCCAGGTCGGCGAGGCATCCGAACGCGCCCTTGCCCTCGAAGAAGGCGCGGATGATTACCTCAACAAGCCGTTTGACCCACATGAACTGCTAGCGCGTATCCGTGCAGTGTTGCGCCGCGCCCGCCCAGGAGAGCGGTCCCTTTCGGCGGCATGGTTATTGACCGCCAATGATTTATCGCTTGATCGCCGGGCGCGTCGCGCGACTCTTAACGGGGAAACATTGGATCTCACTCCCAAAGCGCTCGCGGTACTTGAATATCTCATGACCCATCCCGATGAAGCGATCTCACGCGAACGATTGCTGGAAGCCGTCTGGGGCTGGGAATACCCGGCTGGCACGCGCACCGTGGACACGCGCATGGCAGAGCTGCGCCGCGTCCTCGACGATGACCCGGCCGAACCGCGCTTCATCGAAACTATCTCCGGGGAAGGTTATCGCTTTATTGCTCATGTTGAGGCAGAGGGGTAAGATAGTTCTATGCCAAAGAAATTGTGGCTGAATCTATTCCTATTTTCTTTGCCATTTGTGGTGGGAATCATTTCGGGCGTTCTTGCACAGGTGCTCCTAAAACCTGAAGTGCCCGTTCTCCTACAAGTGGATCTAGCAATCGCTGCATTTGTCTTTGGGGGAGTGATCCGGCAGTGGTCATTCTTTGCTTTTCTTCTCGGCTTTTTTATTACATTATTTCTTATCCTTTTATATTACTGGGATCTTCGCAGCGTGCGACAGGCAAAGACAATGATTTTGGAATCGCTGCGCGAGATGGAACAGAACCGTCGTAATTTTTTGCGCCGCCTCGATCATGAGATCAAAAATCCACTGACAGGTTTGCGCGCCGCGCTGGTCAACATGCAGGAATCGCAAGCCGCCGACGAACGCCAACATGCCGTCGAAAACGCCGGGCGTGCCGTGACGCGCCTTTCGCGTTTGCTTGCCGATCTGCGCAAGCTCTCTGACCTCGGGGAACGCCCCATTGAACGCGCTTATGTAGATATCCCCGGTTTGTTGCAGGATGCTGTGGATGCAGCGCGGGTATTGCCTGCATTTGAAGGACGCGATATCAGCCTCTTGATTCCCAAAGTGCCGTCGCCGTTTCCATCGATTACCGGCGATCGTGACTTGCTTGTCCTCGCGGTGTACAACCTGATTGAGAACGCCCTCAAGTTCACCTGCAATGAAGACTCGGTTGAGGTACGTGCTTCAGAAGACGGACAATTCGTTGTCATTGAAGTCGCCGATTCAGGAGTAGGAATTCCGCCGGAGGATTTGCCCAAAATTTTTGAGGAGTTGTATCGCGGCTCCAATGCCCGCAGCACAGAGGGGAGTGGGCTGGGGCTGGCACTGGTCAAGCGCATTATTGCCCTTCACGATGGGACGATCCATGTGCGCAGCAGCCAGGCAGAGCCTCGTGGGACAGTGTTCACAATTCGCCTGCCCGTCACAAAACGCGGTTAGTTAAAAAGCACTCAACCTCATTTTATTTTGGTATCATTTGGGGTATGCCCAAAAAGAGCTGGATTTTCCTTGCCATGACACTTCTGCCTTTCCTGCTGGGGGTTGGTGCTTCGCTTCTCTCACAGGGACTTTGGAATCCGATTCCGATTCTTGTTTTCAAAATGGATGTGGGAGTGGTGATGTTCATTGCTGGTCTCGTTATCACATTATTTCTATTGGCGATCTGGATAGGAGTGATGAGCAATGCAGGCAGAGCCAGTCGTTTGGTGGAAGATGCAGTGCGTGAAGCAGAGCAGGGACGAAGACGTTTCCTGCGCAGACTCGATCACGAGATGAAAAACCCGCTAACGGGATTGCGCGCCGCGCTTGTTAATTTACAGGAAGCGCAATCAAAAGACGAACGCATCCGCGCCGGCGAAAATGCAAAGCGGGCACAGGAGCGCCTGAGCGCGTTGTTGACCGATCTACGCAAGCTTGCCGATCTGGAGGAACGCCAGATCGAACGCGGGCGCGTAGATGTGCCAGATCTCTTGGCAGACGTTGTGGACGCGGCGCGTTCCATCCCGGCCTATGAGGGACGCAACATTAATCTCTTTGTCACGAAAGTACCATCGCCGTTTCCCTGTGTGATCGGTGATCGCGACTTGCTTGTGCTGGCAATGTATAACCTCGTCGAAAACGCGCTCAAGTTCACGTCCCTTGATCAACCGGTCGAGGTCCGCGCTTTGGAGGATGGCAAAGCCATTGTGGTGGAAGTCGCCGATTCGGGCGCGGGAATCCAATCCGAAGACCTGCCGAAGATTTTTGAGGAGCTCTACCGCGGAACCAATGCCCGTGGCACCGAAGGCAGCGGATTGGGGCTGGCACTGGTTAACCGCATTGTGACCCTGCACGGCGGGCAGATTTTCGTCCGAAGTCGCCAGGAGAACCCGCGCGGCACCGTTTTTACAGTTCGGTTACCAGAAGGACACTAGGATTTCGCATATTCACTATAGGCGGTAGGGGAATTTGAAAAAATTGTTGATTCCAATCTAAAAAATTTTCGAGCAGGGTTACAAAACTGTGACATGTCTGCCACAGCCTTGTAACAGCGGGGATGTATAGTTAAGCTATGAAATCTTCACTTATTCTTCAAGACGATGAAAAAGAGTTGATCAAAGCAGCTCAGCGTGGAAATCTGGATGCATTCAATGCGTTGATCCTTCGCTATCAGAATTTGCTGTATGGGATTGCCCTGCGAATGCTCAACGATGAAGATACAGCCTCTGACGCGGTACAGGAAGCCTTGATTTCGGCGTTCAACAAGTTCAATACTTTCCGTGGTGGTTCGTTGCGAAGCTGGCTGGCACGCGTGACGGTCAATGCCTGTTACGATGAGATGCGCCGCAAGCGCCGACAGCGCGAAGTGCCTCTGGAGCAGTTCAACATGGAAGGCGAAGAGGTCGAGGACCTTTCCTGGATGATCGATCCCGCTGCTCGCCCTGAAGAACGCTACGAGTCGTATGAGATGGAAAGCGCGATTCAGGATTCATTGAATCATCTAACGCCTGCTTATCGTGAAGCGCTTGTGCTTGTGGATATCGAAGGTCTTTCGTATGAAGAGGCATCCGTTGCAGCGCAAGTTCCTGTGGGCACCGTGAAGAGCCGATTGGCGCGTGCACGTTTACAGATCCGTTCTTCGCTGCAGGGATACCAAGACTTACTTCCAACACAATATAAGGTGGACATGTACCAACCCGTAAGCGTTTTATGATCCAATTCGGATTGGTGAACGACACCGTCCCGAAGGTTTGATGCTTCAATATAAAACCTTCGGGACGTTTCATGTAAATTGATAGAACACTGAGGATAAAAAATGAAGAAAATTTTTATTGTACTGGTATTATTTTCATTGGTTCTTTCTGGATGCGGTACCTTTGAGGTTTATCTGGAAAAAACGCCTGCTGCAGATACTTCGAGCGTTCCCGCTTCTGCCGCAACTCTGGAACCGAAACTTACAGTGAATTCCACATCGGAGGAGATTCAACGTGCCATGCTCGCAAGTGCCACCAAATGGAAAACAATTTGGATGGATGGCACTGTGACCAATTATGCGCTGGACGGGACAAATTCCAAGACGATAACACGTGAGCAAGCATGGATCGATTTGCCGACAAATCGCTTCCGCGTGGTGATGGGTCCTGTAGAGGGCGCAGCGAATCGGTTCCTGACCTCAGATGGCGTGACCATCCTTGAAATGGATCTAAAGACTGGGCAGAGTCAGTCACACTCAATGGCTCCGATGCCAGATGTAAAGCAATTTGTTCCTACACTTCAGCCGGGGACTGCAAACCCGCAGCCGCTTTGGGGGCAGATGGGCACACCACTTTCACAATTGGCGTTTCCCTCTGATTTTGCACAGAACGAAGGAACATTCAAACCTGTCGGAACAGAATCGGTCGCAGACCGCGAGACACTCGTTGTGGAATGGACTTATATTCAAAGTAAGCAACCGTCCTGGCGAATGTGGCTCGATAACAAGACGACGGTTATTTTGAAGATGCAAAGTTTTGGCAAGAGTGGCGGCGACACCGTTCAAAGTGAAACTGTCCTCAACAAGGTGACCTTTGATAACGAGTTTGCAAGCTCACTCTTCGGAATTCCATCGTCGGTGCCGCAGTTTAGCGATATCAGCGGTCAGGGGAATCAAGTTGTCGAAACGGGAACGAGTATTCCATCCGGAAGCGATGAGCTGGGAGAGTTGTATTTCTTCGAATCGCCGCGTCAAACCAGTCCGGATCAATCTGCTCCCTGGGTACGAATACCTGGTTCCTGTGTTGTAGGCGTGGCGCAATGTCCTCCATTGGAATCGGTCACGCTGCCATTTCCAATGAAGTTGGGTCTACCGACAATCGTATGGTCACCTGATGGAAAACTCGCCGCAACAGCTTATGCTGATAACGCAGATGGTGCGCCGTATCAATTGTGGATATTCAATCGTGTCGCTAACATGTGGACGTCTATTTGGGAACATGCCTATATCGATCCACCGATGTGGTCGCCCGATGGTCAATGGATCGCTTTTCGTCAGCAGGATGGTGTGGGTGGTGAAGACGTTATGGTCATGCGACCCGACGGTTCTGATCCCAAGAATCTCACTACTGGAGGAAATCTACCCGCGGTCAGCCGGCCGTATATGATCGATGGTTGGATCACCGGCAATCTCATTGTCAGGATGGGGAAGTCTGGTACTAAAGATACAGTATATCTGATCCGCGTTGCCGACGCGCATGTGCAACCAATGTTCGAAAAGACTTTGACAAAGGCTATGTTGGTTCCGTCTTCAGATGGTACGTGGCTTGCGTATGATGATTACAACAATTCAACCTTGAAGCATTCCCTCAAAATCGTAGAACCCGATGGCGCGCACGCATTGGAACTGGCAAGCTTTACGGGTGGTTCGTTGTATCCGATAGTATGGTCGCCCGATAATCAAAAACTGGCGTTTGCCTTTAATACCGAGCAGGTCGAAAATGTTTATGTGATTGACCGCGATGGAAAGGGTTTGAAGCAGGTGTACCAGGGTTTCATCATTGGTGCCCTGATTTTTTCTCCGGATGGAAAAAGTCTGTTGATCAATGAGACATCCTCCGAAGCCGGCGGACGTATCTTCCTTGTTAACTTGGATACGCTCGAGCAGCGGCTCCTTCAAAGCCCGGGTTTGAATCTTGACTCCGATTGGTTCATGCCCGGTTGGAGGAAATAGCCCTTATCCCAGCACCGCCCGAAAGGAGGAGCGGCGGGGATTTTATCGTTATAATCACAAAAATTTTGCAGATACAGGGAATCTCTTTTATGGGTACTGATGTCACTTCTCATGATTCATGGTCAAGCGGGGATTCGTATGAGCGTTATGTCGGTCGCTGGAGTAGGCTCGTTGCAAAGGAATTTATCCGCTGGCTCGCAATTCCGGAAAATCGTCAATGGCTCGATGTGGGATGCGGAACCGGCGCGCTGAGTCAGACGATACTCCAACTGACAAATCCCAAAAAAGTAAAAGGCATTGATCGCTCTGAAGATTACGTGAACACTGCTCGCGGCAGAGTAAATCATTCCAATGCTGAATTTGAAGTTGGAGATGCTCAATCCTTGGCAATGGAGTCGGATCTTTATGATGCGGCAGTTTCTGGATTGGTGCTGAACTTTGTCCCGCAGCCGGGTCAGATGATTGCCGAAATGAAACGTGCCGTAAAGCAGCATGGACTTGTGGCAGTCTATGTGTGGGACTATGCAGGCAAGATGCAGTTCATGCGTCACTTTTGGAACGCGGCAATCGCCCTGGATCCTGCCATCGCTGACCACGATGAAGGGAAACGTTTCCCGATTTGTCACCCTGACAAACTAGCCGAATTATTTCAAAATACTGGATTCATTGGTGTTGATGTTCGCCCCATTGATATCTCAACGGACTTCAAAAATTTCGACGATTATTGGAATCCATTTTTAGGTGGACAAGGACCTGCAGCGGGATATGCCATGTCCTTGAATGAGGACCGCCGCGCCCAACTTCGAGATCGAATCTACAACAGTTTGCCTTTCGCTATGGACAGATCGATTCCGTTGGTGGCAAGAACCTGGGCAGTAAAGGGATTCAAACAAGAGTAGTTTTTTAACTTATCCATAAAAACAGAGACGAACCTATGGATCGTCTCTGTTTTTATGGATAGTGCCGACAAACAATCCTATGAAATTACTGGAGTGCGGTCATAGATCTCGTCGATTTTCTTCATTGTCCCAAGCGTCGTTTCAACATGATGTCTCCTTTTGAGGAATAATTCCCCTTGCAGTCTACAACTTTTATACGGTTAAAAAAGTATTCTTATTCACTATTGCATTTCGTTCCGAAATCTTATGCAATGACAATAGAGAACTCAAGGAATAATAAAAAAATCTGCCAGGAAAAATAGGCAGATTTTTATTTCCGTGTAATTAGTTTTCTCACTATTCCAATATCTTGAACAAAATTTCCATGTGTTTTGCCGCGCGCTGGACTGTCATGAGCGGCTTTACCTTGCGATCTAGGCAATCCAGGAAGTGTTGGGTAAGTGCATAACTGTCATCAGGTTCCTTGCTCATATCAATCGTAAAGGTTTCCTTGCGCGGCTCACTATTTTCGGTGAAGAAAAACTCAATTTCGTTTAAATCCCAGCTAAAATGATGGAATCGTAATCCGCCCTTCGTGCCATAAATGCGTGACTCGTTGGGCGTTTCGGCATGGACACCTGCTCCGCGTTCGTAGTAATAAGTCAGCCCATTGTCGAATTCCATCCAGGTCGCACCGTGTTGCTCCACGTCGCTGAACGAGACCCAGTGACTCATATCGCGCAGGTCATTGCGGTGGAAAGCGCGTAGAGATTTCAACTGCGGCACATCATCCAATAGACCAAGATGAAATGACAGATCATATACACCCAAATCAGCGAAGGGACCACCGGCAGCAAGTTTTTTATTCATCGCCCAGGCGCCATTTGGATTGTATTCAATAAACGTGCTGCGCTGGAGTTGGTTGTGATGGATATGATAGATCTCGCCGAGTTTGCCGCTGTCGATTATCTCTTTGATAAACCGGAACTTTCGCGTCAATCGTGTGTGACGGCAGGATGCTTCCAACACCATTTGCTGTGGTGCTTCTTCTACAGCTTTGACGATCCGTCTAAGACTTTCGGGAGATTCTGCGATGGGCTTTTCCAGCAGTACATCTTTTCCGGCAGCGAGAGCGGCTTCGAGTTGCTCGGCATGAAGGTAAGGTGGGGTAGCGATGACAACAGCATCTACTTCGGGATCGGCTAACATCTCGTGGTAATCCAATGTCCATTTTGGAACGCCAAATTCCTCTGCGGCGGATTTGGTCGTTGCTTCACCTGCGCTATTAACCCAAGTAATGTTGGCGCGCTCATCGGTTTGCAAATGACGCATCAATATCTTGCCGTACATTCCCGCCCCGATGATTCCTAGATTGTATTTCTTCATATCAATTCCTAAACAGTAGAGACGGGCAGCCTGCGAAGCGCCCTGATGAGGGTGCCTGTCCCTACAACATCATTTGCCTAATTTCTTCCTGAACGCTTCCGTCAACGCGGGGACAATTTGGAACAGGTCACCGACTACGCCATAACGCGCCTGCTTAAAGATCGGTGCATCGGAATCTTTGTTGATGGCTACGATCACTTTGGCATTCCTCATCCCAACCAAATGTTGGATGGCTCCCGAAATGCCGCAGGCGATATATAGATCAGGTGTGACGACCTTACCAGTTTGCCCGACCTGATGTGAGTAAGGGATATACCCCGCGTCTACCGCGGCGCGAGATGCACCGACTGCACCACCGAGTACTTGTGCCAGTTCCGTAACAAGCGCAAAGCCTTGCTGAGCGCGCCAAAGCTCGGCTTGTTTTTCATCCATACCAGCGGGCGGTTGCAGTGATGGGTTATTGGACACACCGCGTCCACCAGAAACAATGACTCCTGCGTCTCCCAAGTTCACCGCGCTTTCCGATTGTGAATATCCCTCCATGTTGGTCAAGGCGTTCGATTTCACCTCAACCTTTGTCGCTGTGCCGCTTTTGCTCACGTCTGCTTCGGGTTTGGGAAAAGAACGAGCGCGTATCGTCGCTATCACCGGTTTGCCAGAGCAAATCGATTTCTCCAGCACCTTACCTTCATAGATTGGGCGCGTAGCAGTCAGCTGATCTCCGCTTGCTTCGAGCCCGGTAATATCGGTTAACACACCGGTGTTCAAATCGACAGCTGCCATTGCCGAAAGCTCACGGGTGCGCGCCGTTGTCGGAAACAGGATCAAATCCGGGCTTTGGGAAGAAGCGAGCGCCGAGAGAGTTGATGCATATGGTTCGGCGCGGTAATCCATCAACGCGGCATCATCTCCAAGGAAGACTTCATCGGCGCCATGTTCGAAAGCAGATTTCACGACAGCATCGACACCCGAACCAAAGACGGCCGCACTTGCCGAACCAAGCGATTTCGCCAGCCCCAGTGCTTCCCACGAAGCCGGCTGGACCTCACCCTTGAAATGGTCAATGTAGACAAAGGTTTTCATAGCACCTTCTCCGCCAGAATTTTGTCTGCGAGTTTGTCTGCGATTTCAGCGGGGGTTTCGCCACTGATAATTTCCACTGATGTTTCACGTGCGGGTGGATTCATCAATTCGGTCCGTTTGACCACTGCCTCTGGAGCAGAAATTCCAAGATCGCCCAGCGACCAAACTGGGATGTTCGCCTTCGACGCTTTACGGATTCCCATGAACGAAGGATAGCGCGGCTCGCCAATACTTTGGACAACGCTGATCACCGCAGGCAACTTCGCACTGACGTTCTGCCTGCCCTCTTCGATAACGCGTTCTACGTTCACGCTTCCATCCTGGACCTTGATCTGACCAGCCAACCCAAGCATCGGCCAGCCGAGAATGCGTGCGGTCTGCGCAGCGGTGATGCCGGCGCCGTTATCGAGCGTTTGCCGCCCGAACACAACCATATCCACGCCACCGACTTTTTGGATCGCCGCGGCAAGGACGCGCGCCGCGCCAACGGTGTCAAGTTCATTCAAGGCGGGATCTGAAACTAAAATAGCATCGTCCGCACCCATGGCGAGGGCATGTTTAAGCGCCTCCTTTGCGGACTCGGGTCCG
>WNFZ01010765.1_pt1 | contig 10657 bp, 11 predicted proteins | sample 5400081 | NCBI WGS metagenome assembly WNFZ01 (sample SAMN13153365, study PRJNA577476) | soil metagenome | isolation source: 80 cm soil or saprolite under grassland replicate 1 | place: USA:California | collected 2016-06-15
GGACCGAACTGGCCAATTACAAAAAGTTCCGCCGGCTGACTCAACAGTGGATCGGGCTAGCGCTTCAGCTTGCCCAAGCGAAGGAAAAACTCACCGCTTGAATCGCTCCGGCGAGCCGAGAACGTTTCACTGTCCAGTATATATTTGGGTAGATGAATATATGCGCCATGTGCGCGCCAGCGAATCGCCGCCATGCTCCTCCGCTCGGTGTGGGGCGACAATTCGGACGCGCCATGCACGCTCGACCCCGCTCGCCAGCGGCGGTCGCTGAGATTGGACATGAGCTGAGTCACTAGGCACGTCATGTTTTCCAAGTGGTCAACATGGAAAAAGATAGTCGCAATCCTCGCGGGGCCGTTGTTGGCGTTCCTTGCTTTTGTTGCAGTGCTGGCCATCGACGGCTACGCATACGACAACTGGAGGAGCGCCCAGGAGTTGCGCATCACTTACCAGGCATGGCTCAGAAACAGTTCGCCGGAACCACCACAAGTCCAAAAGTATCTGGGCACATCACGCGGGAGCACTACGTATGTTTACACGACATCACATGTCATCGACGGTCGTACGTATCAGGGCTTATTTGCTTACCGTTCATATCATCGGCCGGGGACCTTTGTTATCACGAGAGGCGGCGAGGTATTTGTCATCAGCGATTCGGGACGACTGGGGCTGTTGAGGATTCACGGGACGAGCGCGGCAGCATGGTGACGCCTAACGAGTGCGCTCAAGCGTAAGCGTCATCTGTGCCCCATCTGGCGGACGGGCGTGTGCTCGGTGTTAGATGGGCGGCATGAAGCAAGTTCAGGCTCCTATCTCCCGCCAACGATTCACCGCTCAACAACGGTCCGAACTCCTCGACCAGTTCGAAAGCTGCGGGCTCAGCGTCGCAGACTTCGCCGCGGAACACGGCATCGGCACCTCCACTTTTTTCAGTTGGCTGCGTCAACGGCGCCGCCGGCCTGCCCGCGCTGCGAACAAATCAAAGCTGCCCTCAAGCCCTTTCCAGGAAATTTCCCTTCAATCGTCGCTCGTAGCGCCTAGCCCGTGGGCAGGCGAAGTTCAGTTACCCGACGGCACCCACCTGCGCTGGAGTTCCCAGACCGCTCCGGGCTTGCTCCATGAACTGTTGGCTCACTTGCGCGCCTCATGCTGACATTGAGCAACGCCACGCGCATCTTTGTGGCCATCGCTCCGGTGGACTTGCGCGGCAGTTTTAACTCCTTGAGCCGGCTGGCCCAACAGGTCCTGGCTCAAGACCCCTTGTCGGGCCATTGGTTTGTGTTCACCAATCGGCGGCGCAACCGGCTCAAAATCCTGTGTTGGGACGGAAGCGGACTTTGGGTCCTGGCAAAACGGCTCGAACGCGGCCGATTCAGCTGGCCAGTCAGCGAACACGCCGGGGCCTCGTTGCGCTCGGAGGAACTCATGGCGTTGATGTGCGGCCTGGAAGTGCGTGCCAAAGCCAATTGGTATCGACGCTGAATCGCACTCAAAGGGCGCCGGATCTTTTTCCAAAAACTTTTTCAATTTTCTTTGAACGAAATGACAAGTCGATCGATCCGATCTGGCGAATCGGATGAGTACGAACACGCTACCAGCAACGCTCGATCAAGCTCATGCGATGATCCAGCAGTTGCAATGGCGCGTGCGCCAATTGGCGAAACAAGTTTATGGTCCCACCAGTGACCGGGCGCCATCGACCGAGACCCTTTCCAAAGAACAGATTTTGCTTTCGTTGTTCCCGCCACCCGCTGAACCGCCCGCCATTTCCGAAGTCACCGTCGAAGGATTGCCGACGACACCGGAGGCAGTGCGCCCGCGTCATCCGGCACGCACGCTGACGCCTCGCGTGCTGGAAACGGTGACCCAACGCATCGAGCCGGAGGAAAAACTCTGTCCGCACTGCGGCAAGGCCAAGTGCGAAATCGGCTGCGAGAAGAGCGAACGCTTCGAATACATCCCGGCCAAAATCATCCGCCACGAAATCGTACGGCCCAAGCTGGCCTGTCCGTGCGGTCAGGGCAAGGTAAGCATTGCGCCGTTGCCGCCCACTCCCGTTGAGAAAGGTTATCCAGGTCCCGGACTTATCGCGCAGGTGATGTTGGCCAAGTACGATGACCATTTGCCTCTCTACCGGCAGGAACAACAGTTTGCCCGGTTGGGAGTTAATTTTCCCCGCCAGATGCTTTGCGACTGGGTCGAACACGGCGCCCGCTGGCTCCAGCCGATTGTCCGGCAGATGAAGGCGGAGTTGCTGGCAGGAGATTATCTGCAAGTCGATGAGACGCCGGTCAAGGTGATGGACCCGGAAGTCAAAGGCAAATGCGCCACCGGTTATCTGTGGCTGGCAGGCCGGCCTGGCGGGGATGTGATCTTTGAATTTCATCCGGGTCGCGGCAAGGAATACGCCAAGGAACTGCTCGGAGATTTTTCCGGTTACCTCCAGCGGGATGGCTACGGTGTTTACGGTGCGTTGGCCAAGGATCACCCGGGCCGCTTCAAACCGTGCGGATGCATGGCTCACTTACGGCGCAAGATGGTGGATGGGTTGGAAGCCCAGCCCAAAGAAGCCGAATGGCTGGTCATTGAGATGCGCAAGTTATACTTGATAGAACGGCACACGCGGGACGAAAGGATGAACGCCGAACAACGCCATGCCTTGCGTCATCAACTGGCTCCGCCAATCCTGGCAGGCATCAAGGCCCGAATGGATGAACTGCGTCCGGGACTTTTGCCGCAAAGTCCATTGGGCAAGGCCATCAGCTACGGACTTGCCGAGTGGGACGCGCTCAATCGATATTTGGAAGACGGACGGCTGGAGATTGACAATAATCTCACAGAAAACGCGCTACGCCCAAGCTGCGTGGGAAAAAAGAACTACCTATTTTTCGGGCATCCGCAAGCCGGATGGCGCAGCGCAGTGATTTACTCGGTGATCGTGAGCTGTCGCCGGCGCAAGATTGACCCGTGGGAATACCTTCGGGATCTAATGCAACGGTTGCCAGCCGCGCTGGAAGCCAACGCCTCCTTCGCAATCCTGATCTCGCGCCGTGGCGCTCCGCGGCCCCACCCACGCGGTTCGAATGACGCTTACGCTCAAGCGAGCCGCCGCCGCTTCTCCACCCGGTGCGGAGCATCAGCCTGCACGCACCTGTCAGGCTCGACCCTGCTCGCCACTGGCGGTCGAGCTTGGTCGTCCGGCCCGATGAAGAGGTCCGTCCCGATGGCGGGCGAAGGAGCCTGCCCCGGATGGCGGCGGTGGTCGCTGGCCCGGCGGGTTCGACGCCCTGCGCCGAGCTGGGCTTTGCGGCTCGACAGCTTTGGTGGCAAGGAGTAGATAGGTCTTCATGGTATTACCGCATCGAGTTTGAGGAGACTGCGGATGCAGAGTGGAGTCGTTACCGGACATTTTTGCCAGACCATGAACCGTCGGCTTATCCGCAAACGCAGCACGCGCCTGGCGTATACGCTGGCGCCGTGGCGGAATTTTTCTCCTGGTGCGAGCGCCACCGGCTCGAGCTGCAGGCGATCACGCCGACGCACGTCGCCGCTTACATCGAGGAGTTGATGCCGCGGGATTCCGTGCCGAACGTTAAGGAGCACCTGGCCGCCATTCGGATGCTTTTTCGATTGCGCCTGGTCGGCCAGGTCATGCCAAGCAATCCGGCGGGTTCGGTGCGCGGGCCGCGGCACTTGGTGCACCGCGCAAGACTCCGGTGCTCCGTGCAGATCAGGCCCTCGGCTCCGTCGAACGCGCCACGGTCGAAAGCGCGTAGCTCATTGCGGCGCACAGCAGTCCCCACACGACCAAGTTGTATGACAGAACCTCGGATGACGTGTCGCGACGAGATCGAGCGCATCGCCATCTGATTCCGCGCTTTTCACCCCCACGACCACCGGCCGGCCGGCTGTGCTCAGCTTGGTCAGACCCAGCATCTTGCATTGCAATCCGAAGACAGAGCCGGTCACGTTCTCCGAGTAAGGCTCGGCGAACAACAGCACCCACATCATCAAAGCCGGCGTCGATGCTGATTCTTTCGGATCGTGAAATAGACCGCACAGGGGGGCGGTCGCTTTTCCCGGCAAAGGTCTTTCAGATTTTTGAAAGATCCGCTCCGGTCCCAACGTATCTACCATGATTCATAACCAAGATCGTTTCTGAGAATTCGAGGAATGAGTAGCCGTCTGGAGCGAATTGTGGAGTGGGAATCTCGAGGCCGGAGTGCAGGATACCGCGTCTCTAAGCTGGCTCGCAGCTTAAAGATCACTCCTCGGCAATTGGAGCGCTTCTTTCAAGGCGCTTTTGACAAACCGCCCAAAGCATGGCTGGACGATCTCAGGATCCAGGACGCAGTGATCCTCATGCGGAGTGGGATGCTAGTCAAGGAGGTCGCCGCTCAGCTTGGCTTTAAAAATTCCACCCACTTTTCGCGTGCCTTCAAGCGACTGCGTGCCACCAACCCTACATCGGTACAGGTCTCACGCATTGTGAACCTCGGCGAAAATGTCGGAAGTGGGTCTCAAATGTCGTAAAAGGGTCTTTTATGGAACTTGCAGCTAGAAATAATTTGGCGTAAGCGTTTGCTAACTAAAATAGGTGATTGTCATTTTGACGTACCATCGTCTTATGGTGTGACGAACAGGCTGGGATTCGGCTGAAATGAAACAGCGAAAGGCTTGTCATAGTGGGTGTCTTTCCTCCGGCAAGCGTCCTGGGGGACTTCCCAGCGAAAGCCGGAGAGGATTCTGAGGGCACAAGGTTGCACACAGATTGTTCTCGGAAACACGAAAGGAATCAAGATGAAGACAAAACAGACGCCGGAGCAGGGGAGCTTGAACGATCCAGAGAAACCTCGACCCATCCTTGGCAGATTACGTTTGGGAACTTCATCAAAAGGCACGACCGTGGTCAGGGACTATCGTGGGCGTCGATGTTGGCAGCGCACGGTCTTCAGGCTCGCGATGGTGTGCACACTGGCTCATCAAGTCGCGCACACCAACCCGTTCACACCGCTCGCATACCAACCGAAGCTGCGCACTTGGAACGGCGACCAGAATGGGAACTTCATTGATGACCGGCTGGATCCTCTGGTAGCAACAGCCACGAATATCGTGGACGTGATCGTGCTGCTCAACAAGTGCCTGGATCCGGCTGAAGTCCGGCAGAAGCTGCAGCCGTTTGGAAACGTCACCTACGTGGGTCAGCATATGACCTTCGTGACGATGACCGGAGTGAAATCCGGCGACTTACCGGTAATGGCGGCCTTGGCTGATGTTGCCATGATCGAACAGGACGCGATCGGCACCTACAATCTGAATGTCAGCACGCGTGCCATCCGGGTCCGCGCCAGCACGACCTTCTCTCCGAGCACAGTGGAAGACGCTTTCCCGGGCATCGACGGTACTGGCATTGGCATCGCCGTGTTGGACTCTGGCGTTGATGATCAAGGCGCTGGCGCGGCGGGCACGACCCATACCTTCTTCCCCGCCGCAAAGGTGGTGGGCACTTACGACGCGGTGGCCGACAACGAAGGCGTTAACCCCGATGACACCATTGGACATGGCACGCACGTCGCCGGGATTGCTTTGGGCACAGGCGGCACGTTAGGCACGTATCGTGGCGTGGCACCTAACGCCAACCTCATTGACATGCTAATCGGATCGGCCGCGCCATGTACCAGCGCCGCCATGCGGGCCGTGGACAAGTGCATCGCGCGCAAGAACGCGTGGGGAATTTGCGTGATTCAGACCAGCTTCGGCATCGGCGGCAACGAAAACGGGCAGGGCGCGCTTTGCCAGATTTTCAATTATGCAGTGCAACAGGGACTGGTGGCAGTAGCAGCGGCGGGTAACAGCCAAGGGAATCTTCTGGCGTGTCCGGCCGCTGCCGACGACATCATCACAGTCGCCAGCTTCGACGACATGAACACTGTGCCGACCGGCGATGATGCCATCTCCGGCTTTTCGAACACCGGCCCGCGCCTGTCCGACGCTGATGGTAGTGGCCTAGACGAACTCAAACCAGATGTCGCTGCGCCTGGGTCCAACATCACGTCGGCCCAGGCCAACACTACAGCCGGCACCGTGTCGTTTAGCGGTACTTCCATGGCTGCCCCACATGTTTCTGGCGTAGCAGCGCTCATTTGTCAGGCCAAGCCCGGGATTAACCCATTAAGTGTCAAAGACCTGATCAAACGCACAGCGGATGATCGGGATGGCGTATTTAATACCGGGCTCGATCCGGTGTTTGATGTCAACTGGGGTCAAGGCGCGGTGAATGCGTTCAATGCCCTGAGTTTGGCGGCCAGCACGGATATCGCGTTTCCGAACGCGCCGCCGACCTGCTGCGGCTGCCCTGATATTTTCACTGCCTCGGCCCCGATCGAAGGAACTCCCAACACACTCACAGTGGTCGTCCGCAACAATGGGCCGGGCTCCGTAGTGAATGCGACGATCAGTTTCGGCGTCTACGTTTTCGGCAACGGCGCAGCCTACTATTCCATCGCACAACAAACCATCAGTATCCCCGCCGTTCACCCCAATCCCGCCGCCACCATCAACGTCTCAGTACCGTGGACACCGCAGGGTTCGCCCACGGGTGATCCGCACGCCTGTCTGAAGGCGCAGATTGGTTACGGCCCCGACACGGTCTTTGCGAACAACAGCTGTCAGCGCAATATCAACATTCAGCAAACCTCCACTGCCACTTACCGGATCCAAGTCGAGAATAATTTGGAATTGCCCGCGGTCATGGAAATTGTGCCGCGCGGGCCGATCGATGATCGCTGGCGTTTAGAAATCTCAACGAACAATTTTTTGCTCGATCCTTTCAGTTGTCCCAAAATTGTCCCGATCCGGCTGACCTCCCCCCTGGACGCCCAGCCCGAAGACATGGTTCATATCGTTCTCGATGTCTTCGCCAACCAATTCGGCACCCGCATTCCGCAAGGCGGGGTGGAGATCATCGGCTGCAAGCCCGGGGGTGAGCCTCCCGTTATCCTTGAAGGTGAGGTTTTCCCGGGAGGACGCGAAATCATCGTGCAGGATGACCGTAGCGGCATCGCCTTCCTTAACGTGCTCCAACAGACAAATGGCTACGTATTCATCCCGCCTCATCGTCCCGGGGATAGGACGGTTGTGCTTCGGGCCTATAATACGAACATCAATGCCTCCGCTAGTTTCGTGATAGCGGCTTCGGACTGCGCAACCAACCGGACGCAACAGGAGTTCGTCCTTCCTCCAACGGCGCAACCCGTGCTCACGATCAGCCGACGGGACACAAACCTCGTCGTTATCTCTTGGACACCGAACGTTGGGGCGTTGCAAGAGGCCGACGAAGTGACCGGGCCATGGTTCGATGTGCCCGGCGCTTCCAATCCCTACGGCGTCGAGGCCCTTGTCGCCCGCCGCTTCTATCGGCTGGGCACAGGTTCGGTAGTGCCGCCAGAGGGGCCGATGTTTGATCTCCCCGAGTTCTCGCAACTCCCGGCGGACGCGACCGGCCTCACGGATGTGCGTTGGAATCCCATTCCCGGCAGTCTGGACGATCAACTTGCGGGGCAAATCCGCGCGGCGGCCGAGGTCCATCCGCAAGTGGCCGCACTGCTCGGGAGCCACTTCCATTTCATCAGTGTCACGGAAGTCCTGCCAGCAAAAGACGAGAATCCCGTCGCCGGCTCGTCGACGCGAGCGCTGGCCACGTTCTACAGTTACGCGAACAACTGGACCGTTGAGGCGAGCACTATTGGCCTCGACGTGGTCGGGGTGACCAACCGGACGGACCATCAACCGCACGAAAGTGAGAGTGAAATTGAAGAAGCCATCGCTGCGGCGCGGCGGGCGCCAAACATCGAGGCGAGTGTGCAGAATTTGCTCGGCACGGGGCTGCTGCGGCCGGTGGACGATCCGCTAGCGCCGGGCTTCGGGCATCGCGTCATCTACGTCGGGTTCGTTACCAACGGCGGCGGCGATGGTTTGGGCGCCGAAGCGCCGCTGTTCTTCGCGGAATATGACGTGAATGATCAACGCATCCTGGCTTCCGGTTCCGTTGGCGAGCCGCCGGCTGGCGCGGGGCTGGGCGCGGAAGGGTTGTTCCCCTGCGCCGGGCTGGGGTGGCCGACGGTGTACCAATGCACGAACAACCCAGCGCAGTCCGCCACAGTTAACTGGACGGCCGTCAACGGCAACAACTGGCAATTCAGCTGGCACGCGAACACCGGTTGCGGCCTGGCGATCCGCAACGTGCGCTTCAACGGACGCTACTACATTTACAAGCTCGACCTGCCGGTGGTGAAGGTGCGGTACACGCCTAACGTCACAGGCCCGTTCAATGACATCATCAATTGGGGCAACATGAAATGCATCTGGCGTTCTGCATCGCTTGGCACGCAGAAAGTCTGCGTGCAGTCTTACTTCTCTGCCGGCCGCCAGTATCTGGTCGTGTGGGTGTACTGCTGCATCGGCAGCTACCGGATAGTCCAGGCCTACCACTTCTGCGACAACGGCGTGCTCTACCCGCGCCTCGGCAGCAAGGGCCTGCAAGCATGCGCCAACCACGTCCACTGCCCCTTCTGGCAGATCGACTACGACATCAACGGCACGGCCGGCAACGACCGGACGTGGCGTTTTGTGCCGCCGTGGACACTGCTCCCCGCGGAGGCCGAGGGAAACCAGCCTCCCTTCTTGCCGCTGCTGGGACAGGACTGCCTCACTGGGCGACGGGTTTGGGTGTACGGCTCGCTGACCGGCCCGCCGCATTTCTGCTGCCCCCGGGACTATGCGCTGCGCCTTTACAAAAGCAGTGAAGGCTGCCCGTGGCCGGGCGGAGCGGTCTGCGCTCCGATACCGTGGAACAACGGGGAGAACGTGAACTGCCGGGACAACGTCCTTTGGCAGATCGGCCATCTCTACCACAACGTGAGCCTTCCGGAGTGGTTGTGTGCCCAGTTAGGATTCCCCGGCGACTTCAAGTGGACTGGCCCCTTAATCCGCCTCGATTAGCCCGAAACACGCCATCGTAAGCGTCTAGAACTCTTGGACGTGCCTCGGGTTGGCGTCTCCGCCCAGAAACCGCGTGAGAGCCTTCGTGTGCTCACGGCAGGCGATGTGTCTGCTCCTTTCCCGATGCCTGGACGGCCTTGCGGTCCCTGAGGGTTGGCAGAAATTCCGTCGCAGGGGAAAAAGCAGTGGTCCGAGCGTGCGCGGTCCTGTAGGAGTTGAACAAGATTCCCACCGAGCATTGCGATTGGCCGAAGAAACAACAGCCGATGAGGATTGAGACGGGGCGAGGGCACGCTTCTTCTCCCGGTGCCGTCGGATCTTTGGTGGGTTGTTGGCGCTCTGTCAGGCCGCCTGCCGCAGGTAGTGATGATGCAGACCGCCGACCTGCGGCAATTCGATCACCTTCCCCTGCTCCGGTGATTCCACCGGCCGCGGGATGGGACTGTCGTGGCAGAGCGATCGGTGGGGACGGACCTTGTGGTAATATTGGCAGTAGGATTCGAGAATCCGCTTCAGTTGCCGTTCATGGAATATGATCACTTGATCCAGACATTCTCGGCGAATGGAACCCACCAACCGTTCGACGTAGGGATTTTGCCAAGGTGATCTTGGTGCGATCAACTTTTGTTTGATGCCCATGCCCTCGACCCGCTGCACGAAAGCGGATCCGTAGATCGAATCGCGGTCCCGCAGCAGATACTCGGGCGCGGTGTCATACGGGAATGCATTGACAATCTGTTGTGCAGTCCAGGAGGCCGTGGGCGAATCCGTGATGTTGAAATGAACGATCTTGCGCCGTTCATGGGTCATGACGACCAACACTTAGAGCAATCGAAAGGTCGCCGAGGGAACGACAAAGAAATCCATCGCTGCCATACCGCTCGCATGGTTCTGAAGAAAAGTCCGCCAACTCTGAGAAGGCTTACTCCGGGACTTGGGACGATACTTCCGAATGGTTGCCGTCGACGCTTTCAGTCCCAGTTTGGCCAGTTCGTCGCGAATGCGCGGGCTGCCCCAAGTCGGATTGAGGGCCCACATCCGGCGGATGAGTTGGATCAGTTCCGCGTCCTTTCCAGGTCGCCCACATCGACCCCTGGACTTCCATCGCCAGAACATCCTGAATCCGGCTCGTTGCCAGCCGATGAGTGTTTCGGGCTGGAAGATCATCAAGGAGTTTCTCCAATGGATCGTGACTCTCGCGAGGATAATCCAGAGGCACCGGTCCGACCAGAGGAGCTTGGACCGGTGCGTCTGCCGTTTGAGCACCATGATTTGGTGGCGCAGGGTCAGAACTTCCAGGGCGAGATCGTGCCGCGGTCGAAAGAACGAAAACGGACAGGTCAGAACGATCCAAAGAAAGGCCAACATGACCCTCTCACCTTGATGGCAAATTCCCTCCCTTCAACCATTTCCTGACCCGATGGACTTTCTGCCACCCACACGTCGTCTGCGTCGCACACGAGTGCCGGACACTCGGCGCTGGAGATTGTAGTAGCTGAGCCTCAAAGGGGCCGCCGTGCGGTTGAGTCCGTGAACACGCGCCAAGTCGGCCGCGGCTTTCCAGAGTTCTTCGGGAATGCGTTGCCCGGAAGTGCGCGTGGCTCGCCAAGCTTTCAAGCGCTGGGTCAGCCGTTGGAGTTGCGGAGGTTCGGTGCGG
>WNFZ01015084.1_pt1 | contig 10651 bp, 8 predicted proteins | sample 5400081 | NCBI WGS metagenome assembly WNFZ01 (sample SAMN13153365, study PRJNA577476) | soil metagenome | isolation source: 80 cm soil or saprolite under grassland replicate 1 | place: USA:California | collected 2016-06-15
ACAAGCAGTACCTGCGCGACTGGTCGGCAACGCTGTCCGACTGGGACCGCACCCCTCCCGGGCCTCCCATCCCGCCCGAGGTCGTTGAGGCGACCAGGCAGCGATACATTGAGGTCTTCGAGCGCATCACCGGCCTCACCTGGCCGTCCATGATCGACTTCACGACCAGCACAGGGGAGCGGGTCCCATGACCGAGCAGCAGCGCTTCCAGTCTTACGACCAGATCACGTTCCTTTCCGAGGTGCGGGCGCTCCTGCGCGAGCGCGGCCTCACGCCGGACCTTCCAGAGGACCGGTACGACCAAGCGATAGCCGGCGCGCAGCAGCTCTTGGCGGCGATGGGCATCGTCCCCACGATCCCCTCGGAAGTCGCGTTGAGCCTCAAGGGCGACACCGACTGGATGGACCACGACGAGGCGCACCGACCGCACCAGCCGCGCACATAGGCGGGGGAGAGTTACACAGCTGCAAGATGCGGCGAGCAGCGCAAATCAGAGCCCCGACCACTCGGCCGGGGCTCTCACGATGGGCGCGCCCGATCCGACTTCAGCTTCCGCGCGGTGTGCCAGTGACTCGGAACGTGCGCACGGCCTACCCTGGCGACCTGGGTGGAGGTGATGGACACCGTCTCGCATGGCGAGGTGGTGTCGTACCGGTTCGAGATCCAGTTGTGAGCCCACGCGCGGGAGGGAGCTGGTCAGGCGTGAAGTCGCTACCGATCACCGCGGCGCTGACGCTCAGCCCTGACCGGGCGATATGAGCGACAGGGGACCGAAGCCGCTGAGGCGATACGGCTCTGGGCAGATGAGGCGGGCGTCCGATTGATGCTTGCCGACGACCAGGGCTCGAAGGAGGTCGCGCTCTGGGCGTACACGGGATGGATCGAGACCGTGGACTTGCTGATCGGTCCGTATGCGAGCGGACTTGTGCGCGCGATCGCTCCGCTGGTGCGCGATGCGGGGCGGGTCCTGTGGAATCACGGTGGCTCGGCTCGCCAAAGTTCGTGGCTGACGGGCTGGCCTGGGCTCAGCTGGGCTGCGTCGCGGTGGGGTGGCGCGGTTGGTAGAGACCGAGCTCGATCCCGCCGGGGAGGGTGATGGCGGTGAGCAGGCCCCAGCCCTGGTCGCTGATCGGCCTGGCAATCTCGATCCCCTCGGCCTGAAGTGCGGTCACGGTGGCGGCGACGTCGTCGGTCATGAGATAGAGCTCGGCCCGGCCGCCCTCCTCGGCCGGGTGGACGGCGAGCTCGGCCGGCGGGAGCGCGAAGATCAGCCAGCCGCCGCCGGCGTCGACCGACCGGGTCCCGAGCACCTTGGCCAACGTCGCGCGTGTCGCGCCGGCGTCGTGGCTGTAGAGGATGGCGTGGACACCGTTGATCATGGGGGCATCCTGGCCGCGGCGGGGCGAGCTGTAAAGGTCGGTCGGAGCCGCCGGTGGGTTGGCGGCATGCTGGCTGGTGTCCTGATGATCTGTGCCGTCACCTGCTCACCGGGAGCAGGGCAAGGTGCTCTCCATCGGCTGGTTCGGCCGTGGATCGACCCGGAAGCAACGACTGACGGTCGTTCGCAGCTGGAGCCGCCGGAATGGACTTGGCGAGCCCGTCCTTACCGTCTCGGGTTTCGCACTTTCGCGGGTGGTGGTGGGCCGAAGGAGAGACCCCCGAGCCGGAAGAAGACTAGGCGCTAGGCGGTCCAGTCGGGGAACTCGATGTCCCCGGCCACGCCGGTGACGGGAATCGAGGTGAGCCCGGAGCCGTCCGGCCGGACCACGTTCAAGCCAGGCGAGAACACCAGGTAGTCGCCGTCGGGTGACCAGTCCACCAGCATCCCTTGCTGCAGGCTGACCCGACGCTGGTTGGAGCCGTCGGCGTGCATCACGTACACGGTGTGGTAGGGCCCGATGTCGCCGGTGGTGCGGCAGCCGCCAGCGTCGCTGTTCGAGCAGTCGTCGCGGGTGCTGGTGAAGGCGATCTTGGTGCTGTCCGGCGACCAGGCGGGGAAGCCGTCCTCGCCCGGCGTGTCGGTGAGCTGTCGAAGCCCGCTGCCATCGGCGTTGCTCACGTAGATGTTGTAGTTGGGGTCGTTGCCGGAGGCGTCTGGTTCCTGGGACATGAAGGCGATCTTGGAGCCGTCGGGCGACCAGGCACCGTACTCGAAGTAGCGGTCCACACGGATGCGGTGCCGCCTGGACCCGTCGGCTCGGACCACACAGGCATGGAACCCGAAGGTCAGCTCACCGGCGCAGTTCCACAGCACCTGTCCCGCAGGTGACCAGGTGGGTCCCCAGTCGTCGTGCGGATCCCGGCTCAGGTTGTGCTGGTGGGAGCCGTCGGACCCCATCACGTAGACTTCGTTGTTGCCGTCGCGCTCGGTGCGGAAGGCGATCAGGCGGCCGTCGGGCGACCACGCGGGGTCGAAGTCGTGCGCCGGGTTGGTGGTCAGGCGCCGCAGACCGGTGCCGTCGGCGTTGATCGTCCAGATGTCGTCGGTGCTGTTGGAGAAGGTGATCCTGCCGGGCAGGGTCGCAACCTTGATCGGGGCCGCTGCCTGGGAAGCCGGTGGAGGTGGGGACGGCTGGCTGCTGGTTGGCTGTGCCAGGTCCGCCCCCCGGCGCGGCTGCTTGGCGCCTTGGGTGGTGCAGGCCGCCAACAGCACCAGCAGCACCCCGAGCCCTGCGGTGACGCGCCTTGCGTCCAGCAGCGATCTCATCGGTCGGCCCTCCCATGAGACGGTTCCTCTGATACACCCAACGCGGCCAACGGGTTCCCACCAACGGGTGGGCAGCTTCGACGGGATGAGGGGATGGCGGGCCCTGCTGCCCCGCCGTGGCGGCGCAGGTCCTCGAGGTCGTGGACTACCCGGCGGGTGGGCTGGTGCGGTGGTCGGCTTGCCTGGCTGACCCGAGGGCGGGAGCATCGGCGGCCCCTCCCTTGCAAAGAGGTTGCCGCCGATGCCCATCGGGAGCGTACCGCGCTCACTTGCCGACCTGCTGGTCGTGTTCCGTCCGTGCTTCACTGCCCCGACGTTTGGGACCTTCACCGCGACGGTGGCCGGGTTCGTGGCCCAGCCTGGGCTACGTACGGTGACCGGGATACTGGCCGGGGCACGGCTGGCCGGGGTGTGGCATCACGCGCGTGCGCACCGCTTCTTCTCGGCCGCGCGCTGGTCGGCCGATACGCTCGGCCTGGGGGTGTGCGACCTGATCGTGGCCTGGCTGGACCCGGCCGCGCCCGTCTGCCTGGTCGTCGATGACAGCCTGTTCAAACGCACCGGCCTCAAGATCTTCGGGGTCGGCTGGCACCATGACGCGACCGCGCCGGGCCGCAAGCGCACCGCGTGGGGCAACAACTGGGTCGTGGTCGGGGTGCTGGTGGCGTTGCCGTTTGTGGCCCACCGGCAGGTGTGCCTGCCCATCTTGTGCCGCCTGTGGCAGCCCCGCCGGCCCGGCCGCGGCAAGCTCGACCTGGCCTGCGAGCTGGTCGGGCTGCTGTGCGACCGCTACCCCGACCGCAAGCTCCATCTGACCGGCGATGCCGCCTACGCCGGCAAGACCCTGCGCGGGCTGCCCACCCGGGTGACCGTCACGACCCGGCTGCGCTGTGACGCTGCCCTGTATGCGCCGCCCGGTCCCCGCCGGCCGGGGCAGCGCGGCCGCCCCCGGGTCAAAGGCGAGCGCCTGCCCGAGCTGATCGTGCTCGCCGGGATGACTGCGGTGAGCTGGCACAAGGTCCGGGTGCGCTGCTACGGCCAGACCCGCACCAAGGAGCTGCACAGCCGGGTCTGCCTGTGGCCCACGGTCTTTGGCGCCCAGCTCGTGCGGGTCGTGCTCGTGCGATCCCCCGGCGCGCCCGACGGCTACGAGCTGGCGCTGGTGTCCACCGACCTTGACGCCACGCCCGCCGAGCTGGTGGAGCGCTACTCGACGAGGTGGAGCGTGGAGGTCCTGTTCGAAGAGGCCCGCCAGATCGCCGGGGTCGGTCAGCCCCGCAACCGCACCGCCAAGGCCGTCCAGCGCACCGTCCCATTCGGACTGCTGTGCGTGAGCCTGGTCATGATCTGGTATGCCCGCCACGGCCAGCCTGCCCTGGACCTGGCCGCCCGCCGCGCCGGTGCGCCCTGGTACCGCCACAAGCACGCCGTCTCGTTCGCCGACATGCATGCCGCGCTCCGACGCGAGCTGCTCACCGCCCAATTATTGGTATCCCCGCAGGTCATGCCTACCCTCGAACAACTCCTCGGACTCCAGGTAGCCCACGGTGCCTCAGCCGCCTGAAGTGCGCATCGTTCCGTGGCTCCGGGGTTCACGGCAGCCAGGCGATCGGTTCCATCGCCTGCTCGAGCTGGGGCAGTGACCCGCGACCGGAGCCGTCCGGACGCATCACAAACCAGTCCGGCGGCCCTTCCACGCCCTCCTGCGCGCTGCCGATGACCAGGCGGCCATCGGGGAGCCAGGCATCTGCGGCCTGCGCCCCGGGCTGGTTGGTCACCCGCCTGACGTTGGAGCCATCGGCGTTCATCACATAGACGTCGCCGTACCCGTCACGCCGCGAGAAGAACGCGATTTGGGTTCCATCCGGCGACCAGGCGCCGGGATAGTCCTGTGCAACGTTGCTCGTCAATCGGCGGACGTTGGCGCCGTCGGCATCCATGACGAACACGTCCCAGTTGTCGACGCCCTCGCCACGGTTGACGCCGTTGGAGCAGAACATCAGCTTGGAGCCGTCCGGTGACCAGACCGAGCACTCGCCAGGGACGCCCAGCGGCCGGCGGCCGCTTCCGTCCGGGCGGATCAGGGTGATCCCCGACCCGTTGCTGTAGGCGATGCTGCTGCCGTCCGGCGACCAGGCCGGGAAGAGGCCGCCGGCCGCCGCCCCCCGCGCAGGGGTGAGCTGTCGCTCGCCGGAGCGGTCGACGTTGATGATGAAGATGTTGGAGGGATCCACGCCCGCCGGCGAGTGGCCCCGCGTGGTACGGAACGCGATCCGCTTGCCGTCGGGCGACCAGGTGGGGCTGTAGTCGATCCCCTGGCCGGAGTCCGTCAGCTGGCGGCGATGGGATCCGTCGGCCTCCACGACCCACAGATCGCCCTCGACGGAGGAGTAGACGATCCGACCCGTGAGGCCGGTCGCCGGCGCGATCTCCCGTTGCTGTGTCGGTGACGTCCCCCCGCCGGAGGATGCTGCGGGAACGCCGTGGTCCTCGGAGCGCGACCAACAGGCGGAAGCGGCGAGCACCACGACCAGGACGAGGGCGGCTGTCGTGACAACGCGGTGCACGGCTCCCTCCCGTTCGCAACTGCCTTCGACTTCGGCGTCAGTGTTGCGCTCCTACCTCTCCTACCGTCGCAGCTGCGTGGAGGTTCCGTTCCCTCGCTAACAAGCTAGGATGGATCCACCGCGGAGGCCCGGTATTTCGGGTTGGCCTGTCTGAGCCTGCTGCCATCTGGTACACCAGCACGGGCACCCCGCCGCGGACGTCGCCGCCCACCGCGCCCGCACGCCCTGGTACCGCAGCAAGCACGCCCCACCGACCGCCGACATGCTCACCGCGTTCCGACGCGAGCTGCTCACCGCCCAATTTTCGGCATCTCCCCAGGTCACGCCCACCCTCGAACAACTCCTCGGACTGCAGGCAGCCCGGGTGCCTCAGCCGCGCGAAGTGCGAAAGCCGAGTTACCATGGAACAACCGGGAACCGCTGTGCGGAACGCCCCTTTTCCCAGGTCGCGCCCGACCGTAGGTACCAAAGTAAATGTTCTATCAGCGTGCAGTTATGCGTTCTCCCAATGCGTCTTGAGACCGTTGACGCCGTGCTGACCATTGCCTCCGATTCCAATCACGCCTGCTCTGCACGGGTCGCCCAATTGCATGTCTGCCGGCAAACTATGCTACCTCGACACCCCTCAATACCACACAACCGACCCTGGAACGCCCTCGCCACGCTCGCAGCGAAACGCCACGTCGACTGCGGTGCTATCCATCTTCCAGGCCGGCTGCCAGCGATCGCGACTCCCCGGTGAGCTGTCGCACGCTGATAGAGTCCCGGCCAATGCCCCGGCAGGCCAAGAGTTGCCTCGTCGCCGCCTTGCTCCATACGATCAGCCACAGCCAGTAATGGCCCATACGATCGGCTCATACGAACGCGTCATATGGCCGACCGCGACAGGCATCGTTCGGTACATGCATGGCGGGCCCTCGATAACGACGGGGGGAATGATGAGCGCCTTCCGGACCCGGATCCAGCCGATCGGCCGTCGCGACCTGCCGGGCGGAGGTGAGGTGCGGTGAGGCGGGTCCGCCGGGACCTGATCGTGCTGGTGGCCAGCCTGGCGGTGTTCGCGGTCTGCGCGGTGATCGTGGCCGACGGGCGGGTCGGGTCGGCCGAGCGGGCCGTGTTCCATGCCATCCTGGGGGTGCTGGCGGTGCCGCTGGTGGTCGCCGCCGGCGCGCTGGTGTTCCGGCGCTGGCGGCTGGCCGCCGCGCTGGTGCTGGTGGTGCCGCTGAAGCTGGCGGCCGAGCGGGTCCCCAAGCAGCTGGTGCAGCGCGAGCGTCCGGGCACGACGGTGCCGGACGCGATCCTACGTGGGGTGCCGCACGGTGGGCTGAGCTTTGTCTCCGGGCACGCCATCATCACCTTCGCGATCGCCGGGCTGCTGGTGCTGGTGCTGCCGCGCCGCTGGGGAATCGTCGCGTTCGTGCTGGCGACGCTCAACGCGGTGGCGCGGGTGTCCCTGGGGGCGCACAACCCGTTGGACGTGGTCGGCGGGGCGGCGATCGGCTTGGCGATCGCCGCCGTGCTGGACATGGTCCTGGACGTTGCCGGTGACCGCGGGGGCCGCCGCGGCGGGCTGGCCGCCCCGGCGCGGGAGGATCGCGCCGCCTGAGGCCAGGGCGGCCAGCAGCGCGATGACGCCTGGTGCTGCACCTGGCTGACAGGATCACCCAGCCGGCTTGGCGCCCGGGCTCGCCACTACCGCGGCGGGCCGGCCACGTGCGGACCAGCTGCCGTGACGGGTTCTGGTCGGATCGAGCTCCGCCGCCACCACAGGTAGGTGGCGATGCCGACCAGGATCGGCAGCCCCCAGGTGAGCGCGCGGTAGACCAGCACGGCGGCGGTCACCTGCTCCCGGTCGCCCCCGGCGGCCACAAGCGTCGCGATCAGCGTCACCTCGACGAAGCCGACCCCGGCGGGCGTGACCGGGACGGCGGTGATCAGGCGGGCGAAGGCGAACGCGACCAGCACCTCCGCCCAGCCGACCTGCGCGTCGCTCACGCCGACGTCGCGCAGGGCCACCAGCAGCACCAGGTACAGCGACAGGTGGCTGACCAGTGACGTCCCGGTGATCGCGATCCAGCGGTGCTCGACCAGGGCGATGGTGCGGGAGCGGAACTTCACCGTGGCCAGGTCCCAGCCGTGCACCGGTGGCCGCCGCACCAGTCGCAACGCCCGAGAGGCGACCCGGCCCGCCAGCAACCCAAAGCGGCGCGCGCCCTCCTCGCTGCGCAGGATCAGCGCGAATACCGTGATCGAGCCGACCAGACCGGCGATGCCCACCAGGGCGGCGGTGACCCGGCCTCCGCCAGCCCCACCCTGCAGGAGCACCAGGGCCAGGGCCAGCACCGGCATGCCGAGCTTGATGAAGCTGTTCCACACCCCGGAGACCAGCACCGCCGTGGTGGACTTGGATCGTGAGTAGCCCCACGACCCCAGCATCGCGTAGGTCATGCCGATGCCGATCGCCGCGCCACCAGGGACGGTGTTGGCCACCGCGGTGGTCGACTGGGTCATCACCATCGCACGGCCAAACGACAGCTGGGGGGCGGGGGTCACTGCCATCCACACAAACGCGTAGGTGCACAGGTTCCAGACGGCCAGCAGGCCCAGCAGGGTGAGCTCCAGCCACGTCATCCCGGTGATCGTGGCCCATACCTGGCTCAGGTCGATCTTCTTGAGCAGGAAGTAGAAGATGACCACGACCAGGGCCAGCGACACCACGGCCTGGACCTCCGCCGGGTCCAGCCGCAGTCGTCCATCGGAGCGCTGCCTGAGCGCCTCGCGCAGCGCGTCACGGGTAACAAAGCCCAACAGCCCAGGCAGCTCGATGGCAAACGACCCCTCGAGGTCGCGAGTGGAGTGCAGCCGGTAGGTCACGCAGCCGCCCGGGAACCGGTGATACCAGGTCGCCCCGAACGCGCTGGTGGACTGGTCGACCCGCTGGTAGCGTCGCACCTCTGGCGCCGGGGACGGCATCTCGAATGTGCCGGTGGTGTCGCAGCCGGCGGCCAGGCGCACCACGACCGCACCCTTGCCGGCCCGGTCGTGGTCCAGGGTGATCACCGAGCGGCCGTTGTTGACGGCCACGTCGGCGACCTTCCAGCCGGGCACTCGAGTCCGCACGCAGGGCACCAGCGACGCCGACGGCACCGACTGGGCCTCAAGCCACAGCGGCTCCAGCTGGGTGCAGTCCAGGTTACGAGTATTCAGCGGGGTCGCGACCGCCACCTCGGTGTCGATCAAGCCGGTCCCGGTCCGGTTCGCGACGACCAGGACCAGCAGCAGCACGATCGCCGCCCACAGCCCGACCCGGCGGGCGCTCCAGCGCTGCACCCGGATCGGCCGGGGCGGAGTGGGCAGCAACTTGATGAACTCGGCGTGCAGGTCGCGGCCCTTCTCCCGCAACAGGCGGCGCAACTGGGACGGCAACGCCAGTCCACGGGCCGCCGCGAACCCCTCGGTGATCTCGTCGACACTGAATTGGCGCAGTGCCCGCCGGTAGACCCGCTCGGCATCGCTGCGCAGCGCCAGGCACAGCATCATGTTGGCCAGATCCACCGCCTGCCGCCACGGAGTGGGCCGGGCCTCCACGAACGCCACGTCGATCAGCAGGAGGTGGCCGTCGCGGACCAGCAGGTTGGCCGGCTTGATGTCACGGTGGGCCAGCCCGGCGTCCCACAGCCGCCGGATGATCGCAAGGCCGTCGTCGATGACCTGGTCTGAGACGTCGGCGTCGCCGAGCTCGACGGCGCCGTCGAAGAACTCGGTGACCAGCAGGTACTCCCGGTCGGGGGTGAGCTCCACAAACCCGTAGGGGGTGGGGCTGGGCAGCCCGGCGCGCTGCATCAGCGACAGGGCGTAGTCCTCCTGCTGCACGAGCCGCCGCACGCTGTTGAACGGCTTTTCGTCCTCCAGCCGGCCGTACAGCAGCTCGCGGCCGAGCTTGTACCAGCGGTCGGCGCGCAGGTGGCCCAGTGCGTACAGCTTGGCGAACAGGTAGGTGGGCGGCTCGCCCTTGACGGTGATCCGCAGCGGAGTGGAGCCGCCCGAGCCAGCCAACCGGAACGGCTTGATCTCCTCGACGAGCAGGCCGAGCTGATCCTGTAGGCCTCGGCGGATCGCCGCCCCCCGCGCGCCACCAATGTCTAGGTGGGCGCTGCGGCCGCGCTGGTAGGTGACCGGGAACACCTCGCTGGGAGCAAACCGGCGGAAGGCCAGCAGCGGGATGGCCACGCCGATGCCCACCCCGACCAGCACGTCGGTGGGGGCGTCGGTGCCCAGGGCGACCCGGGCGACGCCGACCAGCGCCACCAGCCCGGCCGCCACCCACTTGCCGGTGTTGCGCCAGCGACCCTCGGGCACCTGCGTGTACAGGACCCCGACCAGCAAGGCCGCCAAGAAGGTGACTTGTGGTGCCGGCAGCGCCCAGCCGCCCCAGCTGGTGCGCAGCTCCACCTCGAACGGCCGCGCCCGCCGGGCGGCCGTCGCCACCAGGTCGTACGTCACGATGGCCACCAGCTGCCAGGCGACCAGCCACACGATCAGGTGCCGCCAGCGCCGCAGGACCACCAACGCCAGCAACAGCCCGGCCTGCAGCACGAACAGCGTCCACCAGGAGCCGACGTGCGCCAGGCCCTGCCAGAGCGCCTGCAGCCCGGGCGCGTGCAGCCCGCCAAGCCAGCGCACGACGGCGTCGTCGGCGACCGTGGCCGCCACGGCGGGACCGCGCAGCCCGCGGCCGAACACCGCCAGCGCCAGCCCGATCAGCACCACCGCGGCGACCAGCCAGCCGACGCCGCTGGTCTGCAGGTGATAGGGCAGGGGTGGGGGCGCCCCGGTGGGCCGCCGCCGACGCGGCGACCGGACCGCCTCTCGCAGAGTGGAATGGACCGGCGGGGCGCTGGTTGGCGTCGCCTGGTCTGCGGGCATGTCCATGGCCCCTCCCAGCCCGGGGCAGCTCAGCCGGCACGAAGGACCTTCCTTGCTGGCTGCCGGCTTGTCAAGGCGTCGAACGCGCCGGAATCAGGCGCCGGCAAGCCATGCCTTTCGGGGCTCGCCGCGCACCGGCGGACAGGTTGCTGGTCCGGCTGGATGCCCATCGTCACAAGGTCCTGCGGTGGCTGGAGGACACCTGTGTGCCGTTCACCAACAACACCTCCGCGACCAGCCGCGAATGCCGCACCGCCGCCCGGGCGGTCGCGGCTACGCCAGCCGTGACTAGGCCCGCGGCGACCGCACCCGACCCTAAGTGCCTGTTTCTGAACTTGTTCATGCTGCTCGTGGGAGGGCTGGGGTTGGGGTGCGGGCGGGATGGTGGCGGCGTGCCAGACGGCGGGTCATGACGGTGGTCATCGCCCAGGTGACCATGGCCCGGTGGTGG
>WNFZ01006411.1_pt1 | contig 10649 bp, 10 predicted proteins | sample 5400081 | NCBI WGS metagenome assembly WNFZ01 (sample SAMN13153365, study PRJNA577476) | soil metagenome | isolation source: 80 cm soil or saprolite under grassland replicate 1 | place: USA:California | collected 2016-06-15
TTTCGCTTGTGACGATGTCGGTGTGCTTCAGGATTCGCAGCACGGTCGTCATCATCAAATCACCCGCAGTGAAGCGGTCACCATCGAGGTAGGGTTTGTCGCCGAGCGACTTGGAGAGCGCGGACAGGCGCTTCTGCACAAACTCCACCGCCCCTGGGCGGCGCAGCTTCGCCCATTTCTCATTCGCGTAAAAGAGATCGATCAGGGCGACGTTCATAACGAACGGTTCGATAGAATTGAGCGCCGCGATCAACCATTGCATCGCGCGGGCGCGTCCGCTCGCGTCCTTCGGCAGGAGCATCTCGCTCCGTTCGCCGATATGCAGCACGATGGCCCCGGATTCGAAGAGCACGAGGCCGTCTTCCTCAAGGATCGGCACCTGCCCGAAGGGCTGCAGCGCGCGATAGTCCGGTTTGTCCTGATCGCCCTGTTCGAGAAGGCGCGTCTTGTAAGGCAGACCAGCTTCCTCCAGCGCCCAGCGCGCGCGCAGATCGCGCACTTGGCCCTGGGCAAACTCTGGAACCCATTTGAAAGCGGAGATCGTGATCATGCGATGTGCTCCTTTGCGATTTTCGTGGCGTAGGCTGAAGCTCGTCGGAGGCTTCGCTCCAGCCGACCACATGGCTGTCGCCATGCCGCCATGCTCGGCTCCGAGACGGATGCCTGGTCACGGAGAGCTCCGTTCGATTACAAGAAAATGGCGTTCCAGCTTGTCGAGGGCTCCGGTCCAGCCTTCCTCGTGGCTGCGGCGACTCTCCTCGTCGTGCAGGCGCGAATGTGTGAATGTGAGTTCGGTCCCCTCGGCAACGGCGCGAAGCCTGATCTCGACAAGCGAATCGCCGGGATCTTCGGCGCCGCCCGTCCAGCGCCAACTCATGCTCAGCCGCTCGGGCTTCACGACTTCGAGATATTCGCCGCTGCTCTCATGCTCGCTTCCATCGAGCATGCGGAAGCGTACCCGGAACCGGCCACCAACCTGCGGGTCGGTCTCCGCCACAAGCACGGGGCCGCCGTCGGGGCCCCACCAGCTGGCGATGCCTTCCGGCGTGGTGAGCGCATCGAAGACAATCGATGGCCGCGCCTTGATCCGGCGCACGAGCGTTAGACTGGTCATCGTCTTTTCTTCCTTGCTTCGGCTTCCTTGCTTTCGGCATAGGCCGCGAGCCGATCGAGGCTCTTCGACCAGAAGCGTTCGTAGCGGTGCAGCCAATCCATCGCTTCCCTCATGGGCTCGGGCCGGAGCCGTACCGTCACGGTTCGCCCGACTTTCGACCGGGTGATGAGGCCGGCATCGTCAAGCACGTCGAGATGCTTCATCACCCCCGGCAGCTTGATGACGAAGGGCTGCGCCAGCACGCTGATGGATACGCCGTCTTCGCGTTCGAGCCGAGCGAGAATCGCCCGCCGAGTCGGGTCGACGAGCGCCGCAAAGGTCCGGTCGAGCCGTCCGTTATAGTTCACCATGTAGGAAAGCATTGGTCAGAAAGGGCCGGCTGTCAACCCCTGGCATCTTCGCACCGATCAGGTTGCGCACTGGCGTAATGTGGACATCCGCCAATCTAGGGCGGTCAAGAAAGTCGCCTTTTGGCAATGCCCGAAATGGCCGCTCCTGGCATTTTTCGTCGATTCGCTGCGGGGCATGGTTTGACCGCACTCGGAGGCTAAGTGGACCCTGTCGCGGACGTCGCAGAACCGACGCGGTTGACCCGAACGAGATCAAGTTGCCGGCTGCCGACGGCCGGTCGTTGGATTGTTTCGTCTCGCTGCCCTTGCTAACGTTGTGGCATGAGTTCAACTCGCATCAGTCGCCACATAAATGCGCCTCGCGCGATCGTATATCGCGCGCTGCTTAACGCCCGCGCGATCGCTAAGTGGAAAGTGCCGGACGGAATGACCTGCCACGTGCATGAGTTCGAAGCACGCGAAGGTGGCTCAATCCGAATCTCACTTACGTATGACGAGCCGACTGGGACCGGCAAGACGACCTCTCACACCGACACGTACCACGGCCGGTTCGTGAAGCTCGTGCCGAACGAGAAGGTTGTCGAGGTAGACGAGTTCGAGACGACAGATCCAGCGATGCGCGGCGAGATGACGATCACGATCACGCTCGCCGATGCAGACGGCGGCACCGATCTTCTTGGCGTGCACGAGGGGTTACCGAGCGGCGTATCGACCGCCGACAACGAGACCGGCTGGCAGATGGCTCTCGCGAAACTGGCGGCACTCGTCGAGGCGGGATGACGCTGTCGTCAGCTCATGGCACGTCCCGAAGACCTGATCAGCGTCGGAAAGGTCCGCTCCCCGGGGTCGAGCGGGAAGAGTCACTGCGGGCGCGGCTCGACGCGATTGACCCAAAAAAGACATTCAGCGTGCCTCATTCGATCACCGCGTCGGCGCGCGAGCCGCATCGGGGCAATTTCGAGGCCGAGCGTCTTGGCGGTCTTGAGGTTGATGAGCAGATCAAATTTCGTCGGCAGCACGACCGGGAAGTCACCCGGTTTTTCGCCCTTCACAACGCGGCCAACGTAGTTGGCCGCCTGGCGACAGGCGCCGTGTCGGCTGGCGCCGTAGCTGATCAGGTCGCCGGCTTCGGCTTGCTCGCGGAGGCGCCCTTCAGCTCGTCATGCAGGTATAAAGGAAGGACCAGCTGTCACGGCCGCTGAGTTTTTTGTCGGCCGCTTGCTTGTTGCAGCTATTCCATTTGTCCTTTTGCTTGGCCCATTTCGCCTTGGCGGCGTCCCATTGCTTCTGCGTCCATTTCGAGACGTCTTCCTTTGTGGACTTCGCCTTGTCCGTCATCGACTGGCTGGTCGATTGGGCAATCGACACGCTCGGCGCAAAGACGGTTCCGGGGGCTATGGAGCATGCAATCACGATTGTCATAAGTACGGTTCGGATTTTTGACATGGCCTAAGTCTCCCTCCGATGTTTTGCTCGGGCCGCTTCTTCGCGGGCCCGGGCATCAAGCTGCAGGGGAGAAATTGTTCCGGTTTCAGTTTCCGTGAGAAAAACGTGAAGTCGCCGAATGAAGCGAAAGAAACGTTGATGCGCGGAAGTTGTGGTACGTCGATGCACTCGAAGGAGGTGACGATGGCTCGCGAAGGGGATCTGGTCAGCGCCGTGCTATTGACGCTCCTGGTCGAGCGCGGTGCGGAAGGAGGCGAGCTGCGTATCATTGTTAAGGCTTTGACCCGATTGCCGTGAAGACAGCGAACAAGATCGTTCTACGGCCAGAGTGGCAATGATAATAGAGCGGGACAATGTAGACCCGCTCGACTAGCCGCAAAGCAGTGCCTGGCAAGAAACCCGACCTGTCTCGGAAGCTCACCCACACCGTGAAGCCGACTGCAGGCCCGGCGGCTCAGTTTGACTCCCTGGCCGACGCGGCGCAGCTCGTCGCAGCCGATATCGCGGAGGCGACGCGGTGTGTTGAGGTGGCGCTGTGAAAGAGAACTGGTTAAAGGGATGACGGGCGGCAAGCGATACGACCGCGCCACTAATTTGATAAGATGCTTCGAACCACGGGATGGATCGTATCACGGCGTGGTGCCTCACCGACCCCGTTCTGTTATCATCAGGGCACAATCACATTCCAAAAGCTTGCCGCCCACGGCGCCAGCGAGACTATGGAGCTGCTGCAGGCATCAAAATTCCATCAGATGCCTGCCTTGTTCCCTGTGATCAGGCTTCTGTTCATCGCCGCCGCGAGGGTTCTGATTTTTCGGAGCAGGTCTAGTCAGATCGTTTGGACGCTTGGGTAGCGGCCGTATGTCATTCGGGTGCTTGGGCCGATCGTGGGGCATGGGATGATCTATGGACGCGAACCGGTGAAGCCATCGGCGATCAATTTGCCTTTCCAAGTCTAATGGATATGCAGCGGACATTGGATTTCTCCAACGGGTAACAACGGGCTCCGGCCCCCTGCCTCAATCTCGAAGTACGTTAACCAAACCAAAGTTCCCGCTAATCCGTATGATTTCGATTCCGCACTGCGGAAGACCGTATACGGGGAGCCTCCCGATCACTGTTTTCGCGCCGACGGCGGCATGCTGAGGTGATGGTGTTGTGATACTCATTGGAGGCGGCGCCGACCTGGAGGACAGCGCCGCGCGCTCTTCGTGCGCACGATCGATCGTGCACGGGTGCGGTCCGCCCGGCGGCTGGCGAGGGGTCTAGCGTGGGTCACAGCCGGGAGCGGTCTACGCGTCACCACGCCCACCTAGGGACGACTGCTAGCGGATTGGGCACCGCGACATCGTGCTGCGTCACTTGAATTCCGGTTGCGGCACCTAAGCTGACGTGGAGCTTAAATCCTGGCAAGACCGAGTTTGACCCACAGCGGGCATTGCGGCCCGCGGCAAACCACCGGGCATCCCGCCGTTCCCGAACGTGAAGACCGCATGCTTACGGCGTGGTCGTTCCTTTCAACTGGGCAGCCTTCGCTCAGAGAGCGGTACATGCCAGTTACCATCGGACGGCGGGAATTGATAGCCACGCTGGGCGGCGCGGCGGCGGCGTGGTCGCTGACCGCGCGGGCACAGCAGCCAGCGCTGCCAGTGATCGGGTGGATCGCCGGCGGGACATCCAAGGGTTATGCGCCCTTCGCGGCGGAGTTTCGCCAGGGTCTGAAAGGAACCGGCTACGTTGAGGGCCAAAACGTGGCGATCGAATACCGCTGGGCCGAGGGCCAAAACGATAAATTGCCAGCGCTAGCTGCCGATCTGGTTCAGCGTCAGGTGGCCGTGATTGCCGCAGCCGGCACTCCTTCGGCATTTGCAGCAAAAGCGGCGACGGCGACGATTCCCGTTGTTTTCAGCACCGCCCTCGATCCGGTCGAGGCCGGGCTTGTCGCAAGCTTGAACCGCCCGGGCGGGAACGTCACAGGCGTGACTAATTTCGTCGCTGTGTTGGCGGCGAAGCAGTTTGAGTTGCTGCGCGAGCTGGTACCTAACCCAAGCGTGATCGGCGTGCTGGTGAACCCGACCGATGTGCTTACCAAGTACATTACGAGAGACGTGCAGGCGGCGGCGCGCGCCCTCGGGCAGCAAATTCACATCCTCAATGCCAGTACTGAAGGCGAGATCGGCGGAGCGTTTCCGACCTTAGCCCAACTCCGGGCAGGCGCCGTCATCATCGGTGCCGATGCGTTCTTCATCAGCCAACGCAATCAAATCACCGCGCTCGCCGCGCGCCATACAATCCCGGCAATGTACTTCTTACGTGAATTCACAGCGGCAGGTGGCCTGCTAAGCTACGGGACCAGCCTGTCAGACTCATATCGCCAGGTCGGCATCTACACCGGTCGCATCCTCAAGGGCGAGAAGCCGGCGGACCTGCCAGTCGTCCTGCCCACCAAATTCGAACTTGTCATCAATCTCAAGACCGCCAAGGCGCTCGGCCTCACGGTGCCGCTGATCATGCAAATGACCGCGGACGAGGTGATCGAGTGACGCCAGCCAATGTCGGCTCATGGCACGTGGCGGCTGTGCGCCGATCGGCCCCCAGGTCAGGTCTGAGAGCAAAATCGGACATCCCCGACCGGGCGGTTCGGGGCGTTCACTTCCGCTGAAGGCCCAAGCTGGCCGGGGTAACACGCGATCGCGCCTTATGGCATGCTGAATCCCGGGAAAGTTTTTTAGCCGGCGATCAGGCCGAATGAAGGCGGTCGATCGGGCCGAGAGGTGGTGTCGCAATGCAGCCTGCGTCCCTGACATTCAAGCGCCTGCGGGCGCGGCCCGTGGTGCTGAAGCTCAAAAGACCGGTCGTCGCCCGCATCGCCACGATCACCGACTGGCCGCTCATCCTCCTCGATCTCGAGACCGAGGAAGGCGTCGTCGGCCGGAGCTACCTCGAGCCCTATGTCGTCAAGGCCATGCGGTACCTGATTCCGGCGCTGCATGATCTCGGCGACATGCTCAAGGGCCGGCGGATCGCGCCGCTCGAGTTGTACGACAGTGCACGAAAGTCGCTGCACTTTGTCGGCTACGAGGGCCTGTCCATGATTGCCGCCTCCGGCCTGGACATGGCGGCGTGGGACGCGCTTGCCACGGCGGCGGGGCTGCCGCTGTGCGTTCTCCTGGGCGGCTCGGTCGGGCCCGTGAAGTCTTACAACAGCAATGGACTGTGGCTCCGGGAACCCGAGGCGCTGGCGGCCGAGGCGATCGAGCTGCGCGAGGAAGGCGGCTTCGCGGGCCTGAAGCTGAGGCTCGGCCGCGAGCGCGCCTCGGACGATCTTGCCGCGATCGCCGCTGTCAGGAAGGCGGTCGGCGACGACATGCAGCTGATGGTCGACTTCAACCAGGGTCTCGATCTCGCCGAAGCGCTGCATCGGTGCCACATGATCGACGATCTGGGCCTGGCCTGGATCGAGGAGCCGATCGTTTACGACAACCTCGACGGCTTCGCGCAGCTGACCGCGGAGCTGAAGACCCCGATCCAGACCGGCGAGAATTTTTATGACCCGCGCGAGCTCCACAAGGCGCTGCAGAAAAAGGCCTGCGACCTGGTGATGCCGGATTTCATGCGGATCGGCGGCGTCACGGGTTGGACCAGGGCGGCGGCGATCGCCGGAACGGCCGGAGTGCCGATGTCGACGCATCTCTATCCGGAGGTCGCGGCGCATATGATGCGGGTGACGGAGACCGCGCACTGGCTCGAGTGGCAGGACTGGGCCGATCCGATTTTGCAAAGGCCTTACGATATCAAGGACGGCCTGCTGCACATTCCCGAGGTTCCCGGCGTCGGCCTCGCGTGGGATGAAGACGCGGTGGCGGCCAACCAGGCCCGGCTCTAGCCATCCCCGCTGCGAATGCGCCGCAGCCGGCCGATCCATTCCTGCCTGCGACGAGCGGCGGTCGCTGCCGCTGCTCCTCGCATCCCTGGCACGTCCGACACCGGGCCGCGATCGAAAATGTTTCATGAGAATTGTCAAAAAATTCGTGGCTTCGTTGGGTACCGTTCTTAATATCCCCGCTCTAGAGAATTCTACCGAAAGGCAGGGGGCAACCTGACTTAAGGAGGCCCCCCATGGACGGCGCGCAAGCGCGATTGGACAGCCGGTCTATCGGTCCGAGCGCCTATATTGCGGACAGCGAGGCCCACTCGCGCATCTGCATCGCGGAAGCCCTGCTGGCGCACGGTTTCGCGTGCAGGGATTTCACCCGAGCCGCAGATCTTTTCGACGCTTTCCAAGCCAAAACGCCTCACCTTATCGTGCTGGATGTATCGCTGCAGGATTTCGATGCTGTTGAGATGGTCCGCGCACTGGAGGCAAATCAATTTGCTGGAGGCATCATTCCTGTCGGCAGCCGCGATTCGTTCGCCAGATCCAAGTTGCGACAGGTAGGCAGAGACCATCGTCTCAAGATGTTACCGTGCGTTTCGAAGCCGTTGCGATTGAAGAACATAGAAGCAAGCCTGCATCATTTCCAACCGCCTGCGCCGGGCACCGAATTGGCTGTCGATGTAGCGGAGGCTATTCGCAACGGCTGGATGGAGCTTTGGTATCAGCCGAAAGTAGATGTGCATTCGCTCTCGGTGTGTGGCGCCGAAGCCCTTGTTCGAATATTGCATCCCAGCCTGGGCCTTCTCCCGCCGTCGTGCTTCCTGCCCGAATCGACGGATCCAAAGATGCGTTTGCTGTCGCAATTCGTCATCGAGAAAGCATTGTCCGACTGGATCGCGTTCATGGATGAACGGCGGGCTTTCGAGATCGCGATCAATCTCCCCATGTGCCTGCTGGAGGAACCGAAATTCATGAGATTTTTCCGTAATCACGTTCCCATTCACCCGCGTTTTGCCGGCATTATCGTGGAACTCAATGAAGCCGATGCACTGCGGTACTCGGATCAGCTGGTGCAGCTGGCGGCCCAGCTCAGAAAGTTCAAGATCCGCATTTCGGCGGACAACCTGGCGTCCTGTCCGCCGTCCCTGGCGAACGCCGAGCCGTTCCCATTTTCCGAAATCAAGGTCGGCAGACAATTCGTCTCGGGCTGCGCCTCGGACCAGCTCGCACGGGCTCTGTGCCGAACCATGGTTGAGGTGGCTCACCGCTTTGGGGCGAGGGCGGCCGCGGTGGGCGTGGAGACGAGAGAGGATCTGGCCGCTGTCCAGGACGTCGGTTTCGATGTGGCCCAGGGGTTCTTTTTCGGCCGGCCGATGCCGGCTCAAGAGCTGGCGCTCCTGACCGCAATGCGGCGGGGCGGCTTTCGCGGTTTGCAGACCCCAAGTGCATCGAGCTGACTCGTAGCTTGGCTCCCCGCATCCCTGGCAGGTCCGCACCCGCACCGGCCCCTGTTGACGATGCCGCCAGCGCCAACATCCCGGCTTCGAAAGCCCGAGACAATGCTGTATCATCCCGCCGGGACAGGGAGCATCTCCGATGAAGCATCGCGGTATCGGGCTTTGCGTGCTGGCATTCACGCTGGCTGCATTGGGCGTGGGGCTGTCGCAGGCGGCCGAGCTCGAAGGCTCGAAAGTGCGCCACCGGCACGTCGTCTATCGCCACGCCATCGTGCTTCCGCCGGAACGCCACGTCATCGAGATCGTGAAGAACGCCTACGGCGATCGCTTCATCATCAACGCCGCGCGGTTTTCGGCGAAGACGCCGGCTTGCGGAGGCCGCTGGCTTGCGGGCGAGCAGGTCCAATTCCTCAGCGGCGAGATTCACGGCGCCTGCGTCGACGCGGTCATCTACAACGCGAGGCGCCACCAGGCCTGCGAAATGTGGTGCGGCGGAAGCCTGTTCTGGTGAGCACCCGAACCGAGTGGTCCAGCGTCATGGCTGGGGTCCTTCTAGTTTTGGTTGGGAAACAGGTGGTTACAATCTTAATGTAGTATGTTGACGAATTGAAGCCACCCAACTTCGTGATTTCATTCAAAAAGCTCTCTGGTTACCACCGATTTTTCCCTCAGTGCCGGACAGCAGCCGTGCGATGTTCGAACGGTGCATCACGAACACCAGGACCGTGAGCAGCACGAACCAAAGCGCCTCCTGACGGTCGTCGTTCGCCCACAGCACGGCCGGGGTTGCCGCGCTCGCCACCAAAGCCGCGAGCGAGGAATACCGGGTCAGGCCCGCCACGGCGAGCCAGATCGCCGCGAATGCCGCCGCGCCGGGCCAGGGCGCTAGTCCGAGCAGAACGCCCAGATAGGTCGCAACGCCCTTGCCGCCGCGGAACTTGAGCCAGACCGGGAAGAGATGGCCCAGGAACGCGCCGAGCCCGGCGATGAGGGCGTGATCGCGGCCCCACAGCCAATCCATCACGAGAACCGCGACGGTGCCTTTGAGCACGTCGCAGAGCAGGGTCGCGGCGGCGAGGCCCTGATGGCCGGTGCGCAGAACGTTGGTGGCGCCGATGTTGCCCGAGCCGATGGAACGCAGGTCGGCGGTGCCGGCAAGCCGGGTGAGGATCACGCCGAACGGGATCGAGCCGACCAGATAGCCGAAGATCAGGGCGGCCGAATAATACGGCAATGCGAGCGACCAGTTGATCGGATGCAGCATGGGCTGTCTGCCTGCCGGGCGCGTAAATCGCGCCGGTGCTCACCTGTAGGTGCTCAGATGTATTCGTAGACGGTGCGGCCGCCGACGATGGTGCGCACGGTCCGGCCTTGCAGCTTGGCCTCGTCGAACGGCGTGTTCTTGCATTTCGATTTGAGGCTTGCCGGATCGAGCACCCATGGCGCGTCGAGATCCACCACGATGACATCGGCAGGCGCGCCGGGCCGCAAGGTTCCACCGGCGAGGCCCAACAGCAGCGCCGGCCGCGTGGACATGGCGTTGAACAGCGTGAGCAGCGACACCTCGCCGCCATGCACGAGGCGCAAGCCCGCCGCCAGCATGGTCTCGATGCCGATGGCGCCGGCCGCGGCTTCGGCGAACGGCAGGCGCTTGACCTCGACGTCTTGCGGATTGTGGTCGGACATCACGACGTCGATGAGCCCGGCGCTCAGGGCTGCGACCAAGCCGGCGCGATCCTCCTCGGCCCGCAACGGCGGCGCGACCTTGAAGAAGGTGCGGTATGAGCCGATGTCGATCTCGTTGAGGGTGAGGTGGTTGATGGAGGCGGCTGCGGTGACCGCAAGGCCGCGGTCCTTGGCGCGGCGCAGAACCTCGAGCGAATCCCGGCAGGTGACCGAGGCGGCGTGATAGCGGCTGCCGGTGAGCGCCACCAGGCGCACGTCGCGCTCGAGCATGATGCTCTCGGCCGCGCTCGGAATGCCATGCAGACCCAGCCGCGTCGCAAACGCGCCTTCGTTCATCACGCCTTCGCCGATGAGATCGGGATCCTCGGTGTGATGGACCACGAGCGCGTCGAAGTCGCGCGCATAGGCGAGAGCCCGTCGCATGACCTGAGCATTGGTCACGCTTCTCGCCCCGTCGGTGAACGCGACCGCGCCGGAGGCGCGCAACAGACCGATCTCGGCCATCTCCTGGCCGCCGAGCCCCTTGGTGAGCGCCGCCATCGGATGCACGTGCACGATGGCGGTATCCCGGGCGCGACGCAGCACGAAATCGACGATCGCCGGATCGTCGATCACCGGCGTGGTCTCGGGCTGGCACACGATCGTCGTCACGCCGCCCGCGGCCGCGGCGCGGCTCGCCGAAGCCAGCGTCTCGCGGTGCTCGGCCCCGGGCTCGCCGA
>WNFZ01019094.1_pt1 | contig 10646 bp, 9 predicted proteins | sample 5400081 | NCBI WGS metagenome assembly WNFZ01 (sample SAMN13153365, study PRJNA577476) | soil metagenome | isolation source: 80 cm soil or saprolite under grassland replicate 1 | place: USA:California | collected 2016-06-15
CGATCTTGAATTCAATCACTTTTTCTTTTGGATCGAAAGGCTTCAGTTCACCCAGCCCCATCGAGCGAATCGCAACATCGATTAGCTCTTCTTCGGACGCGCCTTCCGACCATTTCTGTTTCCGGAGAAAATATCTTCCAGCATCCACCAGACATTTCTTCGGCACCATGCCGACGATTTCCGAGCCAGTTACGCGGAGGCCGCGATTGCTCGCCGCTTCACAGCATGCGCCGAATGCAGCATGCAACGGCGTCTCTTCGATGTTCGTCAGGTTCATCGAGACCTGGGCAATTCCATATTCCTTCACAAACCAGCCAATGGCCTTGACGTGTTTCAGCATGCCGGGAATGCGGACAGGCTCGCCGCTCGAATCCAGCACCGGCTTTCCGTAGGGCGTGCCATCTTCGGTCTTGATCCTCCCCTGCTCTCGAACATCGAATGCGACGGAATTCGCGCGTCGCACCGATTTCGTGTTCAGATTCACATTATAAGCGACGAGAAAACCACGGACGCCAATCACCGTCCCACCCGATTTCTCATTGAAAACAGACCGGCCGAAATCGGGGTTCCACTCGGGCTGTTTTATTTTCTCAAAGAAACCTTCGTATTCGCCTGCGCGAATCACCGACAAATTCGAGCGCGCCTGGTCTTTGGCCGCTTTTTCGTAGAGATAGACAGGGATATTCAATTCATCGCCAACGCGCTTTCCCAACTGCTTTGCGCAAGCAATCGCTTCTTCCCAACTGACGTTGCTAACCGGAATGAACGGACAAACATCGGTCGCGCCCATACGCGGGTAACGAAACTCCCTCCGCCGATTCAATCGCGTCCGTAATCTGCCGAATAACATCCGGATCGCGTCCCTCAGAGAAATTCGGTACGCATTCGATCAGTTTTTGCATGGCCGCTGATTATTAGCATATCAACTCGTGCCGACCAAACCGGCGATCTATCGATAAGATCCTGCCGCGTCCTCCGGGTAGCGCATGCGTCTCGCGTGCTGGCAAACACGTCCACGCGGTTGCGAACTTTTCATGAGGACCCACTTCGTCCAGACCTTCGCATTTCCAGGAAAGATTATTTCGGCGCGACGCCGAAACCAGCACGCGGGACGCGTGCGCTACCCAGAATGATCATCGCGCCGACACGGCTGCATCGGGATGTTGATTTTGCGCTCGACGGCGAATTCAATCGCTTTGGAATAGCCGGCATCGGCATGGCGGAGGATGCCGGTGCCGGGATCGCTGGTGAGAACGCGTTCCAGGCGGCGCTTGGAATTTTCAGTGCCGTCGGCAACGACGACCATACCGGCGTGCTGCGAATAGCCGATGCCAACCCCTCCGCCGTTGTGAATGGAAACCCAGGATGCACCCGCCGCGGTATTGATGAGCGCGTTCAGCAGCGGCCAGTCGGCGATCGCGTCGCTGCCGTCGAGCATTCCTTCCGTTTCACGATTGGGCGATGCGACCGAGCCGGCGTCGAGATGGTCGCGACCAATTACGATCGGCGCTTTGATTTCGCCGTTCTTCACGAGCTCGTTCATCGCCACACCGAACTCGGCGCGCTCGCCGTAACCGAGCCAGCAAATCCGTGCCGGCAATCCTTGAAATTGAATCCGCTCTTTCGCGAGTTTCATCCAACGAGCGAGGGTTTTATTTTCCGGAAATAATTCGAGCGCAAGCCGATCGGTGCGCGCGATGTCTTCTGGATCGCCGCTCAACGTGACCCAGCGGAACGGTCCCCGGCCCTCGCAAAAAAGCGGCCGAATGTATTCGGGAACGAACCCCGGGATGTCGAACGCATTTTCGACGCCGGCTTTTTTCGCCTGGGCGCGAATGTTGTTTCCGTAATCGAAAGTGACGGCGCCTTTTTTTTGCAACGCCAGCATCGCCTCGACATGCACCGCCATCGAATGCATCGCGCGCTCGATATATTCGTCAGGATTTTTGCGGCGCAGCGTAAGTGCGTCTTCGAGCGGCATCCCATGCGGCACGTATCCATTTAGCGCGTCGTGCGCGCTGGTTTGATCGGTAAGGACATCGGGAACGATGCCGCGCTTGACGATTTCCGGCAGAACATCGGCGCAATTTCCAACAAGTCCGATTGAAAGCGATTGTCGATCTTTGCGGGCTTGATCGATCAACTTGAGCGCTTCATCGAGCGAATGCGCGATCTTGTCGCAATAACCGCTTTTCAATCGTTTCTCGATCCGGACCGGATCAACTTCGACCCCTAGAAAAACCGCTCCGTTCATTGTCGCAGCAAGCGGTTGCGCGCCGCCCATTCCCCCTAGCCCGCCGGTGAGCACGAATTTTCCATCGAGCGATCCCCCGAAATGTTTACGGCCCGCTGCGGCAAATGTCTCGAAGGTGCCCTGCACAATCCCCTGGCTGCCGATATAGATCCAGGAGCCGGCGGTCATTTGTCCGTACATGGTCAGTCCCATGCGCTCTAGGCGATTGAACTCCGCGTAATTGTTCCATTGCCCGACGAGATTTGAGTTCGCGATCAGAACCCGCGGCGCTTCGTCGTGGGTTCGGAATTTTCCCACCGGTTTTCCCGACTGCACGAGGAGTGTCTCGTCATTTTCGAGATTGCGCAGCGATCGGACAATCGCGTCGAAAGCTTCCCAGCTCCTCGCAGCGCGACCCGTTCCGCCATAAACCACAAGCCGATCTGGATCTTCGGCTACATCGGAATCGAGATTGTTCATCAGCATCCGCATGGCTGCTTCCTGATGCCAGCCTTTGCAGGTTCGCTCGGAGCCGCGCGGTGCGTGGATGATTCGTTTCCCGCTCATCACTTTTCGTCTTCGCTGTCAAAATCGCCTCGGCGCAGCGCTTCCGCCACTCGCGCAATGTCGCTGGACAGGGAACGATCCTGTGTCAGCGGCGGCGCGATTTTCCTGGCGGCGGCAAACGCTCGCTCCACGCCAACACCTGCTTTTAACGGACGTCGATGTTCCAAAGCTTCGGCGCCGGCGAGCAATTCGATCGCGATCAAGTGCTCCGCCAGATCGACGATCGTGCGGAGTTTCAATGCGCCGGTCATACCCATAGCGACGTGATCCTCCTTTCCAGCGGAGGTGGGAACATTGTCGGTGCTCGATGGGTGCGCGAGCACTTTCGCCTCGTTGAGCAACGCGGCCGCGGCGACGTGGGCAATCATGAAGCCGGATTCCATTCCGGGATGCCGGGCGAGAAACGCAGGCAAACCTTCGTTCATATCGGGATTTAGCAACCGCTCGATCCGGCGCTCGCTAATGCTCATCAAATCTGTCAGCGCGATGGCGGCATAATCGAATGCGAGGGCGAGCGGCGCTCCGTGAAAATTGCCGCCGGAAACCACGTCGCCGCTCTCGGCAAAGACGAGCGGATTATCGGTCGCCGAGCCCGATTCAATCAGGAGCACATCTTCGCAATGTGAGAACGCACCGCGAACTGCGCCGTGCACCTGCGGCATGCATCGCAGACTGTAGGCGTCCTGGATGCGCGGATCATTCTTGAGGTGTGATTGCCGAATCTCGCTTCCATCGAGGAGCGACAACAGATGTTTGGCGACGGCTTTCTGGCCGGGATGCGGCCGGGCGTCTTGCAAACGTGCATCAAATGCCGCCGGAGTGCCCTTTAGCGCCTCAAGGCTCATCGCGCCGGAAACATCCGCGACACGAGAGAGCCGTTTCGCGCGGAGAAGTGCGAGCCCTCCGACAGCGTGCATCGTTTGCGTACCATTTAGCAGGGCAAGCCCCTCCTTTGCTTCGAGACGCTGCGGCTCAAGCTTTATGCGACGAAGCGCATCCCGGCTCGACATTCGTTCGCCTCGGAAAAATGCCTCGCCTTCGCCGATCAGGCTCAAGGCGAGGTGCGCGAGCGGGGCGAGATCGCCGCTGGCGCCGACCGAGCCTTTCTCTGGCACGACTGGGCAGATGCGACGGTTAAGCATTTCACAAAGCATCTCGATGATCTCGAAACGGACTCCACTCAAACCGAGGGCGAGCACATTCGCTCGCAACAACATCATCGCGCGCACTTCCGGTTCCGAGAGCGGATCGCCGATGCCGCAGGCGTGGCTGCGAATAAGGTTGAGCTGGAGCTCGCCCAGGCCATCGGGTCGGATACGAACATCCGAAAGTTTGCCAAAGCCCGTGCTGACACCATAAACCGCAGCGTCGCGCGCGATGATATCTTCAACGACCTTGCGGGAAGCAAGAATGCGAGGCCTGGCCGACGGCGCGATTTGCACAGGTAGATCGCCAAATGCCACCACCGCGATCTCAGCAAGTGTCAGTGCCTGGCCGTTTAATTCCATCGGCACATCTTAATTGGAATCGTTGAAACGTTAAAGCGTTGAACCGTTAAATCGTTCAATCGAGCCGCAAAGGGAAAGGCCAGGTCGTACACGACCTGGCCTCGTTGGCAAAACCAACCACAAGTGACAACCCGGACGCCGGACCTATTTGCCGTAACTGGTCTTGCCTGGAGTGGTGGTCACTTCCTCTTTTTTTTGGGCGCAAGCACCCAAGCTCAAAGCACTGGCTAAAATGGCCACGATCATGATCGCTTTTAAGAATTTCAATCTATATTCGCCTCCTTTCGCAGCATGTTGCTCCGCTTGTTTAGGCAAGGAACTACAGGGAAGCAACGCTTTTCTCAACTTTTTTGGATGTGTCAAAAGGGCGCCAAAATTTATAAGGTCGAGAGTCGGGCAACTTGGAAACGTGCCCACTTAACGACGGGCGGGCCTTCTTCGACGAGCTGCAACGGCTCGATTACGTCCGCATTGCGCATTCGCACGCGTCCGTGGCTAGCCGGGTTGCCGATCTTGTCCTCGTGCTTGATGCCGTGAATGCAAATGAAACGGTCGTGCGTGTTGGCGTTGTGTTCATCCAAGCCATCAAGCCAAAAGATCCGCGACGCGACCAAATCCTTCGTCGAAGGAAGCGGATCGACAGACAATAGCCTCAGCCGCCCGATCTATTTCGAGTAACCGGTCGTACCCGCACTTGTGGTCACCGTCTCCTCTTTTTTAGCACAAGCCCCTAGTCCCAAAGCAGTGACCAGTACGGCCACAATCATAATCGCTTTCAAAAATTTCATTCTTCCTCGCCTCCTTTCTCAGCAGGTTGCTGCTGCCACCTCTTAGGCGGGGAACTTCGCGGACGCAACGCTTTTTTCTCCATTTTTTTGGAATCTTTAGATCGTGCAGTTTATTCCTCGATCGTCACGTGAGCACCCTCATCAACGAGCTCAAATAAGTCTACGATATCAATATTTCGCATTCGGATGCACCCGTGGCTGGCTGGCCAGCCGATTTTGTCCTCGTGCTTGGTGCCGTGAATATAAATGAAACGGTCCCGCGTGTTGGCGTTGTCCTCATCCAGGCCATCGAGCCACAAGATGCGCGACATCACCAAGTCCTCAGTCGGCGGAAGCGGATCGTCGGGTTTCAGCGGCACGCGACTTTGAAAAACGGCATCGCTTGGCAAGCCGCCGCCGATCTTCTCTGCGACACGGAAGCGGCCGGTTGGTGTTTTCATGCTGCCTTCTTCGGTCCCGATTCCAAATCGCGAAGTGGACACCGGATAACTGCGGATTGGCTTCTCGTCTTCCATCAAAGTGAGGCGTTGATCCTGAATCGAAATGTGAATGTTTTTCACTTCTGCCTAAATACCCGGGCCTAATTGAGAATCAAGGCCAACTCCGAGCCGGCGGCGGCCAGGACATTCGTGCGCGAGATTTGCATCAGATCGCCCCGGCGATAGAATCCGACTATTGATGAGAGGTTATCATGTCGCGATCGTTGGAGCGACTGGCGCGGTCGGTCAGGAGCTCTTGCGCGTGCTCGAACGGCGAAGTTTTCCGGCGGCAAGTCTTCGACCAATCGGCTCGGCGCGTTCCGCCGGGAAATCGGTTCAATTTTGCGACGAATCCATCCCAGTGCAAGAGCTCGCCACTAAATCATTCGATAAGATCGACATCGCCTTCTTCAGCGCTGGCGGCGAGATCTCGCGAAAACATGTTCCCGTCTCCTGCCAGGCAGACGCAATCGCAATCGACAATTCATCTGCACCGCGTTTTTGGCGTTCGCCGGATTTTCGCCGCAAGCTATCAAGCGGTTTCCGGCAGCGGCACACGCGCGATCGAGGAATTGAAACGGCAGACCAGAAACGCCGTCCATGAGCGAGAGTTCGAGCCGGGGTCGACGCCCCCGGCTACAGTTTATCCGCACCCGATCGCATTCAATCTTCTTCCACACGTCGATTCATTTCTCGAAAGCGGTTACACGAGGGAAGAAATGAAAATGCAAAATGAAGGTCGCAAAATCATGCATTTGCCGCAATTCCATGCCTCTGTGACATGCGTGCGCGTGCCTGTTTATCGGGCGCACTCAGTCGCGGTAAACGCGGAATTCGAGCATCCGGTCTCGGTCGAACGTGCCCGGGAAGTTCTGGCAAAAGCGCCGGGGATCGAGCTGGTCGATGAACCGCACAACAATCGTTATCCGATGCCGCTGAATGTTACGGGCAAGGACAATTGTCAGGTAGGTCGGGTGCGTGTGGACTGTGCTCTCGAGAACGGCCTTTCGTTTTGGGTTTCGGGCGATCAATTGCTCAAGGGCGCAGCGTTGAACGCGGTCCAGATTGCGGAGCTGTTGTAGCCACGCGCTGTGTCACCGTGCGGGTGGATCACGCCGTGACCGCTTCGACAGAGCGAGGCGGCTAGATGCAAAACGGCCCCGGATGATATCCGGAGCCGCCCTCTATCTCAAACTAGGTTCGTGTTATTGAGGGCCAGGGGTAGGAGAACTTACCTGACCTTTTTTCTTTCCGCCCTCGGGTTTGCCGCTGCCGCGCTCAGCTGCAGCGGGAGCTTCACCAGCGGGCGGCTCCCCCGGTTGTACTCCCTGCCCTCTTTCCCTTCTACCTCGACTCCCATATGGACCCGCAGCTGGAGTTGACGGAGTCCCAGCTTGCTCCGAACCACCTCGTCTTTGCCTCCCTGCCTCCGATGCACCCGCGCCGCCGGGCTGTCCGGGAGTGGGGCTGGCAACGCCACGCTCGGGTCGTCCTCTGGGTTCGCCTGTGGGTTGAGTGGTCTCGGGAGCAGCGGTCCGTTCCGGCGGTGCAATACGTTGTGGCGGTCCGCCTGGTGTTGGACGGCCTTTGCCTTTTCCACGCTCCGGAGGCATCGTCGGCGCAGCCGGAGAAGCTGCTTCTGATGGTGAGGCGACTCCCTCGGGAGTTGCTCCGGGTCGGCCCCTGCCCTTGCCTCTGCCTCTTTCAGATGGCGTTCCTGGTGCACCCGGCGAAGCCACCGGACTTTCGGCAGTAGCCGGCGTGTGCGTCGCGCCCGGTTGACGCCGTCCACCGGCTCTGCCTCTTTCGATTGGCGCAGGTGAACCCGCCGGAGAAACCGCAGGTGTGCCGGTCAGGCCGGGTTGAGCTTGGCCTGGTCTGCCCGTTTGTGAAGGTGGAGTCGCCGGGACGCCTGGAGCCGCTGGGCTCGCGCCAACCACCGGTGATGCCGCGCCTGCTGGGCGACCGGTCGCGGCGCGCGTTGGGGGCGGAATACTCTTTGGATTCTCGGTTTTCATTTTCTCCTTCACCTGCACTTCATTAGAAACGCCGGTCCAGCCCTTCTGAATTTTCGGCTGAGCGACTTTCGCTTTCACCTTTGGTGGGGGAGCCCCCGCAGCTCCCTTGCTGAATTTTTGCGGAGCCCCCACCATGAGTTTGTCGCCCTGCACTTTCGTCAGTGCACCGGTTTTGGCGGCCGCAGATAAATCGGCGCTCGGTTGACGATCGATGGTAAGGCGCTGAATTGGCCGGCTCGAATAAGAGCTCAGCGTGTTGTAATCAGGGCCGTAGTTGTAGACGATGTTGTTCTGAACCGTGATGTTGGTCACGTTCACGGTGTTACTGATATAGGTTACGTTCTGCGAATATGGAAAGATGCGATCGCGCAAGACCGGCTCACCGATAAAACGAACATCGATGAAATTGTAATAGGCCGGACCGATATCGAATTCGATATCCACGCGACCACCAATGGGGCCGCCCGCATAAGCGATTCCGGGTCCGCGCGGCGGCAGCGGCGCCCAGCCGACATAATCGCCTCCGGTTCGCCAGGACACCCAGGCAGGTCCCCATTCAAGGTCGCTGCCGGGGAACCAGACCCAGCCGTAATCCGCCAGGCTGGCCCAGCGACCGTAGTGGTAGGTTGCCCAGCCGAAATCTTCATAAGAAACCCATGTCCAGCCCACCTCAGTGTAGGCCCAGTAGCCGTCGGCATAAGGACGCCAGTTAGGATCGCTCACGGCCACATCGGGTTGCCAGCCGTAGCCATAGCCTTCAACTTCAATCCAGTTTCCGCCGGAGAGATTGTTATAAAAGAAATCGACCGAGACATCTGCCCGGACCTGCGGAAGAGCGGGCAAGACAGCAGCGAACATCGCTAAAGCAAAAAGTATTTTTTTCATATTTTTTTTGAAAGAAGGTTTTGAGGCATTCGACTTACCGCCCTCGCAGTTTATTCATTTATGATTCGAATGCCGTCCAATCAGTGCGTGTTCGCCATCGTGGTCACGCTGCTTGCTTCGGATCGCGAAGACAATGTCAATTGTAGGGCGTCTGTGTCAGACGCCCTACAAATCTCGACTCACTTCTCACGTCTCACTTCTTTCCTGCCTTGGGCGTGCCGGTCGCATTGATGCGTGCGGCGCGCGACGGATCCGTGCCGAGCGTAACGCTCACCGTCATTCCAGGCTTTAAATCGGCAATGCTCGCTCGCTGACCGTTAACGGTGATCTCGGTGAACTGTGTGATCGTGAGCGTTCTCGTCGTGTTTTGGTCGCTAACAGTGACCGCGTTACCAGTCACGCTTGAGATGACCGGCTGGTGATATGCCGGCACCGGTGTGGGCTTCTTTTTTCTCCCCTTACCGAAAGCTGGCGCAAACGGGACCGTAACAAGGAGAATCCAGACAGCGACCAACAGCCTCTTCCTCATCATCTCCGTCTAACAGAATGGATGAGGCTTCGCCACGTTAAATCTTTGGGCCCTCCTGGCCGATTTCTTTTTTGACCACGAATCCGCCTTCGTGGAGCCTACGGCGCGACATGTGACCATCCGCCTTCGCGCGCTTCGGCGTGGCAGGCGAATCGACACGAACAAATCAGAAGCGATCTGATAAAAGTGCGGCGCTGTGGCCACGGCTCTGTGCGCCGCGTAGGAGGCATGACTCCGATCGGTCATTTCGACGCCGCGGAACACGGATTCGCCGTGGCGAACACCAGCGAAGGTGGATTCGTTATTGACACCTCGCTTCCCGGCGCGCTTGAATCAAAGCGGAAGCGGCAAGGCCGATCTAACGGCGAGCGCCGATTATAGAATAAGTGAAGAACTTTAAATCCATCCGCGTATTCCTGATTGGAATCTTTTGCGGCGTGACAATGGCGGCTGCGCTCACATTTTTCGTCGCAATTCCCGCGAACAACGATCATTGGCGCGTGGAAGTTGTGAAACGCGGCGGCGGGACTTGGTACTTCGACAAAAACGGCCATCTCGGCTGGATGTGGACAGTCGAGCCGGTCTCCAATATTCGCCCGGTAAAGAAAGCCATCGTAGTGCCGGCGCCTAAAAAAGTCGTCGCTCCCGAGCAGCTATAATCGTGTCGGCTCCATGTAGCTTCATCCTTCGCAGTGCTACGGAGAATGGATGTGCCGCCGCGCGGGCGGCGGGAGTCGAACGAGTTTCAACGCAGATTTACGCAGATAAAGACAGCATCTGAAGCCGCGTTCCGATTCGCCTTTTCTTATCTGTGTTTCATTCGTGTGAATCTGTGGCCAATCCATCTGCTTTTTTCAAGTTTGTGATCGCGAGGGCAATCGCACATAGGTGGGCAGACAGTACCCTCCCCGGAAAACGAAAACCACGAATGAAGACGAACCGACACGAATCATTAGTGTTTATTAGTGTCCATTCGTGGTTAAGAAACAAAAACGAAACGAAGCTTTTTCAAATCAATTTGGATCCAAAGGAGAGCCGCTTGCCTCATCCACGATAGACGTGTTCCAAAATATGAAGAAGCTTGAACCCTATATCCGAAAGCAGGAGCCACGGTGATGGCTAACGAAAGCAAACCTGCTTCTCTTGCTTCGGCGTCGTCTAGAACCCATCTCATAAATAGGGAATGACTGCGCTAAGCTCTGGCGTGCGACTGGCAAGGCGCGACGAAGGAGCATAGCCAATGTGCTCTGTGACTGAGGAGCAACGCCGCCAGCCGCACGCCAGGGCTTAGCCCGCAGGGTTGCGGATCTTTGCCGCTGCAGCGGCATTGCTCGTCGGTCAAAGATCCATGAAGGATATTCTTCCTCCTCGCGCCTTGCTGCAGCGCCAAATCTCCAGCAACGCACCCGTTCCCTATTTATGAGATGGGTTCTAGAGCTCTTCGGCTTGCTTCCGCAGCTTTCCTTTTACTTCGGAAAACCGGGAGTCTGAAATTTTATCCAGGAAAGACAACGCTTCAGCTTTCTTGTTCTGTTTCAGAGTGACCCGCGCGAGCTGCAAGTAGGCGAAGTTCCGGTTCATAGAGAGCTCGAGATATTGCTGCCAGGCGACTTGCGCCTCTTTCCAATCGGGGTTCGGG
>WNFZ01008565.1_pt1 | contig 10645 bp, 9 predicted proteins | sample 5400081 | NCBI WGS metagenome assembly WNFZ01 (sample SAMN13153365, study PRJNA577476) | soil metagenome | isolation source: 80 cm soil or saprolite under grassland replicate 1 | place: USA:California | collected 2016-06-15
AGACCCATGTCGCTCCACCCACTGCATTGATCAGCGCGTTGAGAATCGCCCAATCGGAAATGGCATCCGAACCATCTTTCATCGATTCCGTTTCGCGGTTCGGCGAAGCAACCGAACCCGAATCCAAATGATCACGGCCGATCACGATTGGCGCTTTCACCTTTCCAGTGGCAACCAGCTCGTTGAACTTCAAACCCGCTTTGACGCGTTCCCCATATCCCAACCAGCAAATACGCGCTGGCAATCCCTGGAACGGAACTTTCTCGCGCGCCATCTTCAACCAGCGTTTGAGATGATCATCTTCGGGGAACAATTCCATGATCGCTTCATCGGTAGCATAAATATCTTCCTGATCGCCCGAGAGCGCCACCCAGCGGAATGGTCCCTTGCCTTCGCAGAACAATGGGCGGATATATGCGGGCACAAATCCGGGGAACTCAAACGCATCACTCACACCGTTGTTAAATGCCTGCTGTCGGATATTGTTGCCATAATCGAACACTTCCGCGCCGGCGCGCTGAAATTCCAACATGGCGCGCACATGCTTCGACATGGAGTCCATTGCCATCTTCTTATACTTTTCCGGGTCAGACGTTCTCAACTCATTCGCGGCGGTCACCGATAAACCAGACGGGACGTAGAACAACGCCTCGTGCGCGGACGTTTGGTCTGTCACCACATCCGGAATGACTCCACGCCCGACGAGTTCTGCATACACATCCGCTGCATTGCCAATGAGACCAATGGACTTTGGAATTTGCTTATCCTTGAATTCCTCCACAAGGGTCATGGCTTCTTCGAGGTTATCCACCACCATATCTACATATCCAATTGCACGTCGACGTTCTGCTCGTTCAGGGTCGACTTCAACAATGAGTCCGACACCCTCATTCATTGTGATCGATAGTGGCTGCGCGCCACCCATCCCACCCAGACCTGCGGTAAGCACAAACTTTCCTTTGAGCGATCCCCAACCTTTGAGTTTTGCCAGCGCACCAAAGGTTTCGTAGGTGCCCTGTAAGATTCCCTGTGTGCCGATGTAGATCCAGGAACCGGCAGTCATTTGCCCATACATGATGAGTCCCTTTTTGGCAAGCTCATCGAAGTGTTCCCACGTTGCCCAATGAGGGACTAAATTTGAATTGGCAATTAATACTTTTGGCGCGTCCTTGTGACTCTTGAAAACAACCACAGGCTTTCCCGATTGCACGAGAAGCGTTTCATCCTCTTCGAGATTTTTGAGCGACTCAAGAATCGCGTCGAAAGCTTCCCACGAGCGCGCGGCTTTCCCGCGTCCGCCATAGACGACGAGATCTTCTGGTTTCTCGGCCACTTCTGGGTCGAGATTATTTTGGATCATGCGATACGCGGCTTCGCTAAGCCAGTTCTTACAGGTGAGGTCTGTTCCCCTCGGGGCGCGGACAGTTCTAGGTCCAGACATAATGCGATCTCCTTGTTGAGATAAAAAATCCCTCACGACAATTATACGCCGCGAGGGATTTTCTTTATTTGTTCGATAAACCGTCTATCATTTAGATTCGATCGATCCACCAATCGCATCTCCTTCAGCAAACACATTCTTCGAGAATTGCGGCAATGTGGTGAAGGCAATCATAACCAGCTTTTGATTTGATTGGAATACTAGAACTCTTTGTACAATTTTGCTGCCCTTCACAGTTCGTTCGGTGTCAATATACTCAATATTAACACCATGGGAATTTTCCACAACGTTTACACCGTTGGTCAGTACTTTGATGTCATTCTTTTTGAATTGCTCTTCCAATGCCCCTGTAACAAATTCCAACGGCATGCTTCCCAATAGCTGATCTGCATATGCAGTAATATTCAGGTTCGAGGCAAACGTATTGAACACATATTTGGAATCTGTATTTAACGCCACCAAACGAAAAACGTTTGGATCCATATCTTTAAAGGATTGTGCGGCAGCGGCAAGTTGAGGATTCTCCTCTGCAAGTTTGCTGATTACATTTGTGAAATCGTCTTTTTTGAATGGGATTACCGTCCAGTCTTTTGGAAGTGTCAACTGGTATTTATTATCGTAATCAATGAATAATGTTGTTCCATCTGATTGCTTTTTGATGTTGATCCCCGTTGGCAAGAGTGTTGGCGATGGAGTCTGGGTTTCAGTAGCGGTGGGGCTAGGAGTAGACGTAGGACTGGGCGTAAATGTAATTGTCGGTGTCAGCGTCTGGGTGGCGAACAGATTCGGGATGTCAGAAACGCCAGAACAGGAAAGGATAGTCAATGTCAGAATTGCAAGGAAAATGCTCAGTGTTTGAAAGGTTCTGATTGGGTTCAACGTTCCTCTTCGAAAAATTCAGCGGCTATGAAATTTGTCAATGGGCGATGCCACATATTTTTACTGGTTGAGCATTGTGACACTGTTTACCACTTGCTCAAAATCGGGAAGCATAGTGTCTTTGAAATCTTTGTTGATTTGGAAATCCAACGCGAGTGCTCCTGACGGAAGACTAAATACTACACGTCTATAAAGTATTGTGTTGGACTGATCTTTTGACCAGGTCTGCTCGACTAGAAGCACTCTGGTGCCATTGGCAGTTTTCGGATACCCCGCGGAAACAAATTTGAAATTTTTGAAGGGTTTCTTGACATTGGCTTCCACCCGCCACCAATCTTCCAGGCTTCGTGTATCATCGGGCTGAAAGATTACACTGATATCTGAAATAATCCCATTGGGAATATGCCCTTCACGAATATCAAATGCATCCAGACGATAATTATCCACGTCAAGATCTTGAATCTGGGTCAGACGTTCATTGAGTGCAGGGTTTGCCAGGACAACTTTAGATGTAAATGCTTGATAGTATTCATCTTCGCTAACCCGTACTGCCATCCATCCAGAAGGGATAACCAACTGAATGCCGGCCTTGTGATCCACGAAAAGCGTACTTCCATCCTTTTGGAGAATGAGAGAGGTCCCGTTTATCGAGATTTTGGGGGTTGGAGTAAGCGTTGCCGAAGGAGTGATGGATGGCGTAGCTGTGAAGGGATTCGCGGTCTCCGTCAATTTTGCAAGCGCCCGGGCAGTGCTGGCAAGAGATGTTTCCACAGCCGGTGGATTGGTGATGGGGGCTTGCGTTTTCCCACACGCGACCAAGGTCAGTAGAAGAACAAATCCGATCAATACCTGACATACACGTTTTTGCTTCATTGTTGCCTCCGTGATAAAAATCCCTCTAGGTCATTATACTCAGAGGGATATGTCTCTTACATATCGAATCGCTTACGATAAGAGACTGCCTTCTGCAGTGCATTCACAGCCCATGTTGCGGCTGTGCGAGCCGTTTCGTCTTCATCTTGTAATAATTGCTGCAATGGTTCGAGAGAAGTTTCAGCCCCATACCAGGGAAGAGTCAGCGCCGCCGCAGAACGTTTTAGATTTGAATCTGATTTCAGTAATTCGATCAAACGTGTAACGCGATCCTGCTTGGCGTCCCTTGCATCTGCAAACATGACGCCGAACTTCCACGTCATGTCTTCCATCGCTTTATGGACTGCATCGGTAATTGGTCCGGTAAAGTTCTCAGGTTTTGTAAAGCCCATTTGAAATTTTGAAAGGGCATCGCTTAAGATAGTGGATTGATTGTTCCCCAACATTCCCATCGCTTCGGGGAGACTGATCGGCGCACCACCCATGTTTAACATGGCAGGATAATTTCCGGGGAACGCGTTTTTTATTTCGTTCCCAATTTCCCCAAAGATTTGGAATACTTCTGCCACAGCATGATACACACTCGAGCGCGGACCGTACAACTCATCATCTTCCAGTAAGTCAAGCATCGTAGGAATTGCTTCCGTAGCTCCAAGGATCCCAAGTGAATGCACGGCTTCGCTTTGTAAAGTTGAGTCACTGTGCTTGAGTTGATTTATAAGGTGAGGGATTGCTCTTTTATCTCTGAGTTTTCCCAACTCCCGAATCGCGGTTAGTCGTGTAGATGGTTTATCGCTTTCCAGGTATTTGACGATCAGATCAAACGCTCCCTCATATTTCATTTCAACCAGCAATAATAGTAGTCCCTGATCATTGCTTCGTTGAAATGCTTTGACCATTTCCGGTAATGCTTTTTTTCCAAACTTGCGGATTGCCTTCGATGCATCATAGGATTCGTGTTTGTCTTCCAACAGGATATCCAGCAAAGCAGGTAGAGCTTGTATATCTTTGATTCGTCCAAGCGCAACGATGGCTCTACAGCGCGTTTGTTGCGCAGCGTTTCGTCTCACGCGCCAATCGGAATCGCTCAAATCTGGTAGCAGAGCATCCACTGCGTGGGGATCGCCGCTTTGCCCAAGGAGTCGTGCCGCGTCACAGCGTGCTGTCCAATCTGAACCATGAAGCTGTTGAATCAGGAGTTCAATGGGAATATCCAACTTGGGCATAAATGAGCCTCCTAATAAATAAAAACCTCCCGGTAATTATACGCCGGGAGGAATTCGGTTGAGAAATCTTTAGGAGGCTTGTGCCATCATATCTGCGAAGTTCGTGCCCTTCAATCGGTTGACCAGTTCTTCCTGAGCATCGCACCAGACCGGTTTGACCGGGCAATTTCCATCAAAAGTACATGATCCTTCGCTACCCACGCATTCATTCAACTGGATGGGTCCATCAATAGCCTCAACGACTTCGAGTAGCGTGATGTCTCTGGGGTCGCGGGCAAGTGTTACACCGCCGCGTGCACCGCGTGAGGTGTGCAGAAGCCCTGCAATGGAAAGTTGCGAAATAATTTTAGCAAGGAATGAAGGTGGAATGTTTTGTTCCTTGGCTACAGCGCTTGTGGCGGATCGTTCGGTATTGCCCTTTCGCGCTAAGTGTAGCACTGCACGGACAGCGTAATCCGCCTGACGTGTAATTTGCATGATGGCCTTCTTTCTACCGCTTAGCTCATAAGTGACTAAACTCTTGAATATACTGGCAGGCTGAAAATTAGGTTTGAAGTTTAGCGAAGCCTACGGTACTGTGTAAAAACAGACAATCCCTGTCTCTATAGACGATTTTATTGTCTAGCTTACATTACTGCAAGTGATAGAGGTCATGGATGAATTATGACCTTTTGCTCCAAATTATGTGATGCCAATGGGTGATAAACCCCATGATTTTGGCTCCAGATTTTAATGAAAATATGAAGCCCCTCTCGTTGGAGAGGGGCTGTTCGCATCGCTAGTCATCGATCAGCAGGTTGCCGGCTGCCATTTTTATAATAATCGTCAGAGATGGTCCATCACCTTTCTGGGCGTAGTCCTTTCCGTTCTGTGACCAGCTTGAACCATGATTGATGTTGACTGCCGCGCCTTCCACGGTTACTTTGGTATTTACTTTGCCAGGGATAATCAGACTCAGGTTCCCCAAACCAGAGTCGATGGTTACAACCGCATCTTGTTGCAGTTCACCGCTGAAATCCAGGGTGTAGTTTCCCGCGCCGCCTGAAAACGTCAGCGTGGAAAAATTCGCGTTGGCGAGGCCGGTCAATTTCACATCTGAAGCGCCCGTGGAATAACGTAGTATCGACATCTCAATTGGATTTGGCTTCGAGAACGACAGGTCTACATGCGAGGCGCCATCCTTCACTTCGAGGCTTTTCAACGACAGCCCGCCGAGTTCGATGGTTCCATCGTAGGCGCCCGCTGCAATGATCAGATCCATCGGCGTGCTGCCCAATCTCAAATTCCACTCGTTTTTCATATCTTTGAATGGTGGCAGGCTTTTAAAATCACCCTGCTTGATCTCGATATTGTTCCCATCCCTGACGATCTGTGGCTTGAGATCTTCCACATTGTAGGCGGCTGTACCATCCACAAGACTCTTCGCGCCGGGCGATAACGTCAGCTTGCCCGCGCCAAACGAAAGCGATAAACGCGTCTCATCAGACTTTGGATCTGCCACCGTTATGGAATCTTTGATCTCTGGTCCGGCTTTGGGTTGACTGGGCAGGTCAATACTAAATCCACATGCTATACAGGCAAGTGATAAAACAAGGATTGCTAAAATAACTTTCATGGGGGATCTCCTTCTGTGCTTTATACGAAGGAGATACGAAAGGGTTGCAGAATACCTAACCACCTGTTTCGATATATTTCAAATCCTGAGGCTTATAGCGGCGCAAAATCTCTGTGGATTCCTGTTCCAACACACCACCATAATAACTCTTGATATGACGCCGAATATAGGGATTGGTCTTCACGCTCGATTGGGAATGCACCACCTGATCATGTTTCGCAAATACGATGTGTGGGACATCTGCCATCACCACAGCACCGAGACACATCGGGCATGGTTCAACCGTGCTAAAAAGGGCCGCGCGTTTATAGTCTGTCCAAAGTTTGTCACCACCGTTGAGTAATGTGTTTAATTCCGCATGGCTAATCTGACTTTTTGTCTCGCAATGCCTGGCTCTGCCGCGTGAAATAATTTCTCCATCAATTACGAGAACTGCGCCAATAGGTAGTTCACCAGCTTGGCCAGCCGCGTCCGCTTCTGCCAATGCTTCATGCATGAATCTTTCAAGATCCATGTTGGCTAGTTCAGGAGACAAGAAATCATTCCTCGTTGACACTAGCCACCTTGCGTCCTTGTGGCAATTCACGTGCTGTGAACGCGGCGTTCAATGCCTGATCCAAAGATCGCACTTCGATGATCTCGATCCCTGGCGGATAACCTTCGCCTTTACGAATCGCTTTGGGAACGATGGCAGTTTTGAACCCGAGTTTGGATGCCTCACGCAAGCGCGCTTGCATCTGACCGGGCATACGCAATTCACCCGCGAGACCGATTTCGCCGATCAAGACCGCATCTGCTTTTACCGAAACATCTCTCCACGAAGAGGCGATCGCCACGGCAACCGCCAGGTCTGCAGCGGGCTCATCAATTTGAATTCCACCGACCACGTTGACAAAGATATCCTGTTCGGAGAGCTTCAATCCCGCTCGACGAGTTAACACTGCTGCGATTAACAATAGGCGGTTAAAGTCCACGCCATTTGCGGTTCGACGCGCATTCCCAAATTGAGTCGGAGAGGTGAGTCCTTGGATTTCCACAAGAATGGGACGCGTGCCTTCCATCGTCACAGCAATGGCGGAGCCCGCAGCGTTGATCATGCGTTCGGCGAGAAATGCCTCCGAAGGATTCGTCACTTCGGCAAGTCCCTTTTCGCGCATTTCGAACACGCCGACCTCAGAGGTCGCGCCGAAACGATTCTTCACCGAGCGCAGCAGGCGATATGTCTGGAAGCGATCTCCTTCGAGATAAAGGACTGTATCTACAACATGTTCCAGTACGCGTGGACCAGCAATCGTTCCCTCTTTAGTAACGTGTCCAATTATGAAAACAGATATGCCACTGGTCTTTGCCAATTCACGCAACTGCGATGAACATTCGCGCACCTGACTCACCGACCCGGCGGAAGAATCCAAGCTGGAGAGATATGCCGTTTGAATCGAGTCAACGATCAAGAGATCAGGTTTTACTTCATTTACATGATTGAGGATGATCTCGAGGTTTGTTTCGGTAACCAATAAAAGATTCTTAGGTAGGGGCACAGCATGTTGTGTTCCATCCGTTGCGCTTAATCGTGTGGCGCGCATTTTGATTTGTCGTTCCGATTCCTCCCCGGATACATAGAGTACGCGTTTTGTCGCTGCCATTTCCATCGCCATTTGCAACATCAGCGTAGACTTGCCGATGCCGGGGTCACCGCTCACAAGGACAATGGAGCCGGGCACGATTCCGCCGCCGAGAACACGCGCAAACTCTCCAATGGGGAGGTGGATGCGGTCTTCTGAATCGGAGGAGACATCGCCAATCGAACGGGGAACAGATCGACCCGTCAACCCACGAACCGCTGTGTTCTTTGTTACAGGCTCATCATGGATGACTTCCTCCACCATGCTGTTGTACGATCCGCATTGTGGGCACTTTCCCATGTAGGACGCGGCGACACGCCCGCATTCCTGACAGACAAACCGTGTATGTGTTTTTGCCATTAAAACCTCATTGTAAGGACGGGCAGCCGCCCATCCCTACAGAGTATATCAGAATTTATGTTCTAATTTATGAGGCGGTTGCTGCATAGATTTGATTCAATATTTCCAAAAATTCCCCCGAAGGTCGCTCCTTCAAGATTTCCTTGCGCGACTCACGATCCAGTGTTTTCAATAACAAATATTGCACCGCATATTTGCGAAAGAGACGCTGTCCATCTTCTTCCCCATAGAACTGGATGCTCTTTTGTAAATGCTCGTGGACAGTTTGTTGGAGTAATTCAGGTGAAACCTGCTCGCGATCTAGCTTTGCAAAGATCCAGGGATTTGCAATCGCAGCGCGCCCAACCATGACGGCGTCGCAATTCGTGTACTGCTTCATTCGTCGGATGTCGGCAACGGTCCTCACGTCGCCAGAGCCGATGACCGGTATTTTGACAAGTGACTTCACTTCTGCAATCGCGTCCCAGTTTGCGTCACCGCTATAACGTTGTTCTTTGGTCCTTCCGTGGAGGGCAATAAGTGAACCGCCATTTTCTTCGACGATGCGTGCAATCAATTTATAGTTTTGATTCCGATCCCATCCCATGCGGATCTTTCCTGTAACGGGGACTTTCAACGCGGCAGTCAACTTTTTGAATGTCCGCGCGATCTTCAGTGGCGTAGGCATCATGCCTACGCCCGCACCACGATCCGCGATGCTTTTAGCAGGACATCCCATGTTGATGTCGATAATGTCTGGGTTTAATACCTGCACGCGCAGTGCAGCTTTCAAGATCAAATCCGGATCATCGCCATAGATTTGAAAGGTAATGGGACGTTCAGCTTCTTCATAATAGAGACGTTTTGCGGGTTCCTTGGAGCGGCTTAATATCTTCTCCACTTTGACAAATTCGGTATAGCTCATCGCCGAGCCGAGTGCGCGACAAATCGACCGGAACGGCCAGTCGGAATAGCCGTCCATGGGCGCGAGCGGAACTTCGATACCTTGGGCGAAACCACCGCCTGACAATAGGGCTGGTATGGATTCTTGGCGAAGTATTCCTGATGATAATCTTCAGCCATGTAGAACTTATCCAGCGGAACGACTTGGGTGACGATAGGCTTGTCGAAAACTTTCTCCAATTCCAAATCTTTGATGAATTTCTCGGCGATGTTCTTCTGGTCTTCATTATGATAGAAGATCGCGGAACGATATTGTGTGCCCACGTCAGCGCCCTGGCGGTTCAGCGTGGTGGGATCATGAATGCCGAAAAACACATTCAGTAGATCCTGATACGAGACGACATTTCCGTCATAATGGATTTGCACAGCCTCTGCATGTCCCGTATCGCCATTGCAGACTTCGCGGTAGGATGGGTCCTTCGTGTGTCCGCCTGCATAGCCCGATTCAACAGCGGCGACCCCTTTCACTTGATCAAAAACAGCCTCGAGACACCAGAAGCATCCCCCAGCGAATGTCGCGGTCATCAAATTGGTTTCCATACGATTACTCCTTCTCTCTAAAGTTTCTTCATCACATCAGACAACATATTACCGTCAAATATTATTAAGGAAGTATTACGAAAAACGCAGGGGCAGGTTTGTGACCTGCCCCTGCGGGACTACCTATACACTTCGTTATACTGCGGGAAGAATTTCTTCCTTATCGGCTTCCCGTTCAAGGATCACTTCCCCTTCAGGGTTCATGGTGACCAGGATCGCGTCGCCATTGCGGAATTCGCCGCTCAGCAACTTATCCGATAGCGGGTCTTCCACCTTTTGCTGGATGATCCGGCGCAGCGGACGTGCTCCAAACTCGGCATCGTAGCCCAATTCTCCAAGGGCGTTCAGCGCTTCGGGCGTGGCTGTCAATACAACGAGGGCATGATCTTTCAGCCGCTCAGCTACTTTATCCAGTTCGAGCGTAACGATCTTTTGGATGTCTTCCTTATTGAGCGAGCGGAAGATGACCACCGTATCGAGACGGTTGATAAACTCGGGTCTGAAGGCACGCTTGAGAGAGTCATTCAACTTCTTGCGCATATCTTCATACGAGAGTCTTTCCTCAGTCGCTTCATCACGTTTGAGCGCAAAGCCGAGCGAGGACTGCTTCTTGATCATGTCTGCGCCGATGTTGGACGTCATGACGATGATCGCATTGCGGAAATCCACTTTGCGTCCCTTTGCATCGGAGAGGTGACCCTCTTCCATGATCTGCAACAACATATTGTGAACTTCGGGATGCGCCTTTTCCACTTCGTCGAATACAACGATGGAGTACGGTCGGCGGCGCAGTGCTTCGGTCAACTGACCCGCTTCTTCGTAGCCGATATATCCTGGAGGCGCGCCTACCAAACGGGAGGCGGTGTGCCGTTCCATAAACTCGGACATATCCAACTGAATTGCTGCCTCTTCGCTGCCGAACATGAATTTTGCCAGCGTCTTGGTGAGTTCTGTCTTGCCGACGCCTGTCGGTCCAAGGAACATGAAGGAGCCAATCGGACGCTTCGGGTCTTTCAAGCCAGCGCGTGCACGACGGACGGCACGTGAGATCGCGATGATCGCATCTTCCTGACCGATAATTCCCTTGCGGAGTTCGTCTTCCATCTTGAGCAAGCGCTGAGATTGTTCCTCAGCCAGTTGCATGAGC
>WNFZ01006808.1_pt1 | contig 10644 bp, 10 predicted proteins | sample 5400081 | NCBI WGS metagenome assembly WNFZ01 (sample SAMN13153365, study PRJNA577476) | soil metagenome | isolation source: 80 cm soil or saprolite under grassland replicate 1 | place: USA:California | collected 2016-06-15
GTCTGCTCGGTCGGGGCGGACGTGTGAGAGTCTTGCATCCGGGGTCCTCCTCCTCGGACTTGGCAGTCCTCGGAGCGTCCCATGTCAGACGCTCCGGGGAGGACCCCACCTCAAAATCCACGAACCCCGGGTCAACCTCAGGGTGATGTGGCCAGTGTGGCTGCTGCTGGTCTGCCTGCTGCTCGGCACGGTGGTGACCATCTCATGGATGCTGATTCCCAGGGATGCGCTCTTGTCGGAGCCACTCCAGCCGACATTGTTAGTGCGAAAGCGGCCGGCACCCGAAGCATCGGCTACGCCAACAAGGCAGGTAAGCGCGAGAAGCTGACCGCTCAGGGCGCTGATGTGGTGATCACTACCATGGAAGAATTAGCATCAACGCTCCTTGCGAGCCGCTGCCGGAAATGAGCCTTCCGCCATTATTCGTAATAGCTTCACAGCTACTCGTGTTTCGGGCGATGCCGCAGGATTGAGTTGGCTGAGCAGGGCGTCTGGGAATACGTCGAAGGTGTGCGGGTCGGGGTGACCCTGCTGATATTGGGCGGCCAACAGGGCATGGCGGAGCGCGGTGAGCATGTCGGCAATCGAGACGGTGTGGGTCGGTCTCGTCGACCCGCAGGCTGTACGTCGCGCTGCTGATCGGCGAACACACTGCCGGCCAGGGGTAGGTGCGCGGCATTTGGTCCCGGCATTACCCCGACGTACGCCTCTACGCCTCGACCGCGGCGCCGCGCACACTGAATCGTGTCAACTGAAAGGAGATGCCAGTATGTCCCCCGTGATCGAGAGGGAACGGACCCGGATTCCGGTACTCGAGAGGGAACGGACCCGGATCGCGGTCCGTCGCCGCAGTCCGATCCTGGACTTCACGCTGATCATCCTGGGCGCGCTTGCCGCCTTGGCCGGTCTCTACTTCCAGTTCGCGCCGTCCGACTGGTGGCTCGCGCACTTCTCGGAGGCCTACCAGTTCGGCAGCTACGCCCTGGGCGGGCTGATCCTGGGCGCCGGGTTCGGCGTGTTCGCCGACCGGACCGTCAAGCAGGACGGCCACCCGTCGGCGCGGTCGGAGACCGGCATCGGCCTGGCCTTGCTTGCCGTCGTCGGTGCAATGACCGCCGTGCTGTTCTGGATCTCCTGACCGCATGCAGGTGCGCGGGGGTCGCCAACGCGCGGCCCTCGCGTCAGCTGTGATTGCTGGCCGTTGCCACGACATCTCGGCCGCGGAGGGATCTGATGCTCACGTTGCCGGAACGGCTGCTGCTGATCTCGATCGACCAGCGCGGCAGGCCGCGCGATCCCAAGTCGTCTCTGGGGTATGCCCTCGCTGGCGCCGCCCTGACTGAGCTGCTGCTCGCCGGGCGCCTGCGCCACGACCACGGCCAGGTGGTCGTGGCCACCGCGTCCCCTATCGGTGGCACCCTGCTGGACGAGGTCGTCGCCGAAGTCCGTGCTGAGCAGCGACCCCGCACGCTCAAGTGGTGGGTGAACCGCCTGGCATCGCGCCACCGCGGCCGCAAGCCGGTCCGCGAACGGCTCGTCGACCAGCTCACCGAACGCGGCGTGCTGGCAAGAGGCGAACGGCGAGTGCTCGGTCTGGTCCCGGTGGCCACCCACCCGGTGGCCGACCCGGCCACCGCCCAGCTGGCAAGGGCTGCCATCGGCGAGGTGCTACTCGGCCGCCAGGAGCCGGACGAACACGCCGCCGCGCTGGTCGCCCTAGTCCAGGTGAGCGGTCTGCTCGATGCCTGCGTCCCCGACGCCGAGCGCTCGCGGGCGCGTCGCCGGGCCAGGCAGATCGCCGCCGGGAACGAGGTCGGCCAGGCCGTCAAGCGCATCCAGGAAGAGGTGATGGCCGCGGTCACGGCGGCGGTCGTCGCCTCCTCAGCTGCCGCCCACGGCGGCGGGAACGCCAGCAGCTGAAGTTCTCAGCCACGCGCAAGTCATTGGGCTGAAGGTCCTCTGGAGCGTGGGCCCTTGGGCCACTGACGCTGCGGCTCCCCCGGGATGAGTCTGGCCAAGACTCGACGGGAAGCGGAGGTGATCGGCATGGCAACCGTGCAGACCCTGGCCGGACGCCCGCAGGTTGGGCGCGCATATGGAGGCTTTTGGCGCAGGGGAATCGGCGCCGCCATCGACTGGCTGCTGATCGGCGCTGTGGTGTCCCTGTCGATCGGCTACCACGGCCAGCTCGCGCCGCCCCATTCGACCGTCAAGGTCGTGGTGTACTACGTGCTGGCGGCACTGGTGGCGGGCCTGTACTTCGCGGCGATGGAGGCCTCCCCCTGGCGGGCGACCATCGGCAAGCGGGTTGTCGGGGTCAAGGTCACGACCCTCGATGGGCAGCGGATCGACTTCAGCCGGGCGACCGCGCGGCTGCTGGCCAAGTTTGGCCTTTCTCTGGCGTTGCTGGGGCTTGGGTTCGTCCTGGCTGGTGTCGATGCTCGCAAGCAGGCCCTGCACGACAAGGTGGCGGGCACCCTGGTGATGCGCTGGTGAGAATCCCGCCGCCACGGATGCCTCGAGGCGGCGGCATGACTGTCCGTTTGGGTGGCCGACGGCGCCGTCAGGAACCAGGGTTTCCGCGCCTGCGTCCGAACGCGAATGGGCGAATGGCTGGTACAGCTGTTCGTTGTAGGGGTCCAGCGGACTGCCTGCTCGACTACGTCGAGGGCGTGCTGAGGGTTGCCGGCTTGCTGGTGGACTTGGCGGCCGGGTCAGTGGCGGCGGCGTTGGTGAGGGCGTGTTGGAAGCGCCACAGGTCGCAGCGGATCACGTCGGGGTTTGCCTGCCTGGTAGCGGTCGACGACCCGAGGGATGGGGGAGACGTCGCTGGGTTCGGAGGGCGCAGGGCGCGGCGGAGGTTGCCCAGGACCGCCTTGAACCAGGCGACGCCGCGGTCGGGGTCCAGCTCTGACCAGAGTGCCTCGATGGCCGCATCGCGGGTAACGCCGGCGGGGTGGACGAGCAGGTAGCGGAGCGTACAGGGCGGCGCGGTGAAGCAAGAGGTGAACGCCGCCAGGAGGGCGGCCAGCGATTGCGGGAGGGTGCGGGTGAGCATCGGCCGTCTGTTCCTCAGGCGCAGTGCCGGTCAGCCAGGATCCTGCGGCCTATGGGCCGGTTCGATGGCACTCCGGGAGGGTCGGTGGTCGCCGGCCGGGCGATGCTGCGGGCTCCCGCCGCCACCGCTGGCAAGGATCAGGGTGACCAGCGCGACGGCGCCGAGGGCGAGCGTGAATGCCGCCGAGGTCCACAGCGTGCCCGCGGCGCCCAGCGCGGTGACCAGCGGCCCGCCCAGCGCAAGGCCCAGCGGCGCGGCGGCGAGGATGATCGCGGTCCAGATCGTCAGTACGGGCTGCTGCTCGTCTGGGGTGACCTCGCCTTGGACCAAGGTGTAGACCATCGGGATGAACGGCGCCCACAGCACCCCTCCAAGGGTGAAGGCGGCCAGCGCCCAGAGTACCTGGGAGCTGGCCGTGAAGGCGCCGAGCGCGAGCGCCCAGCCGGCGATGTTGCCGACCAGAACGTAGCGTTGTGGCAGGCGGGCGAGCAGGCTTGCCAGTAGCGAGCCGGCGACCGCGCCGGCGCCGAACCCCGCCCACATCGCTCCCAGCACCTGCGCGCCACCAAGGGTCTGCTGGACGTGGATCGGCAGCGCGACTTCGACCGGGTAGTAGAGCAGGTCGACTGCCAGGGTGAGGGCCAGCAGCCCGGCCACCGCCCGCCGGGACCGCAAGACCGCGAGCCCGCTGCGCTGGCCGCGTCGGCGCGGCTCGGTGCCGTGCCGGCCGGCGCTGGCCGGCAGGACCAGCGCGGCCAGCAGCAGCGGCAGGAACGAGGCACCATCCAGCGCGAGCGCGACCGCCGCGCCGATGGTCGCGGTCACCAGGCCACCCAGCGCCGGCCCGATCGTCCAGGTGGCCAGGCTGAGCTGGGTGACCAGCAGGGAGTTGACGGCCAGGCGCTGCTCGGGTCCTGCCAGGTCGGTGGCGATCAGCCGCCGTGAGCTGAGCGCCAGTGGGTGCAGCACGGAACCGGCGGCGAGCAGGCCGACCAGACCCCACAGCCCCAGGTGGCCGCTGGCCGCCAGCGCCCCGATAAGCACCAACACCGTGCCGCGCAGCGCACAGTCGGCCAGCAGCGAACTTCGCGGGTCCGGGCGGAAGCGGCCCAGGCCGGCCGCCAGCGCCAGCGGGACGCCGACCAGAGCGTAGGCGCCTGCTGCCGCGCTCACGGCCAGCCCTTCGCTGACGCCCTGCAGGTTGGCCAGGTGGAGCGCTTCCCACGGGATGGCCACCACCGCCATGCCGTCTCCCACGCAGGACAGCAGGTCGCCAGCGGCCAGGCGCCGCAGCCGCCGGTCGGCGAGCAGGTGCAGGTACGGGTGTGGCATGTTGGCGACACTAGAATCTCAGGCGCACTTGAGATCAAGCCCACCGCCACAGGAAGCAGGAGAGATGGTTGACGGGCATCGGCTGCTGCGCATCGGCGAGTTGGCGTCCCGTGGCGGGGTGCGCGTCTCGGCGCGGTGTTTCTACGGAACCATCGGGGGTCGGCCGCTCGAATCCGAGCTGGGTGTATGCAACACCAAAAGAGGACCACAAGAACAGCAAGCACGGCCGGCTCTGCGGTTGGGGTCCGTGTCTCCCATAGTAGAGTCTGAGGCTGGTTGCCGAGGTAGGCGAGGACGAGTTCGACACGGGCATGACCCGCGATCGTCCTGAGGGCGCCGGCTTCTCGATCCGGGCATCGGGTCTTTGAGGTAGCTCAGACCCCGAGGTAGGCCGAGCGGATCGCCGGGTCGGCGAGCAGGTCGGCGGCTGCGCCTTCCATCGAGATCGAGCCGGTCTCGACGACGTAACCCCGGTCGGCCATCTCCAGCGCCTTCTTGAGGTTCTGCTCGACGAGCAGAATCGTCAGGCCCTCGGCGTGCAGGCGCCGGATGCTCTCGAACACTTGGCTCACGACGACCGGTGCCAGGCCGAGGCTCGGCTCGTCGAACATCAGCAGACGGGGTCGCGTCATGAGTGCCCTGGCGATCGCGACCATCTGCTGCTCGCCTCCGGACATGCTGCCGGCCACCTGCCGGGAGCGCTCCCGGATGTGGGGGAACAGCTCGTACACGCGTTCTAGCGACTCCGACAGGCGCCTGCGCGCGGCCTTGCCGTAGGCACCGAGTTCGAGGTTCTCGCGCACGGTGAGCTGTGGCCACAGCTCCCGGCCTTCGGGCACAAGGGCGATGCCGAGCTCGGCCCGACGGTGTGCCGGCACGCCAACGAGCGAACTGTCTTCGAAGACGATGTCGCCTCGCGTGACCGGGCGCAGGCCAGAGATGGCGCGCAGCGTCGTCGTCTTGCCGGCGCCGTTGGCGCCGACGAGGGTCACCACCTCCCCCTGACGCACCTCCAGGCTCAGCCCATACAAGGCCTGCGCATCGCCGTAGAACACATCGATGTCCTTGACCTCGAACACGCGCCTCAGCCCTCCTCGGCGAGGTCCTGGCCGGCCGTGCCGGCGGATGCCCGACCGTCTTCCTCGCGCCCGAGGTACGCCTCGACCACCGCGGGGTCGTTGGCGACCTCGTCGGGCTTCCCCTCGGCGATCTTGTGGCCGTGGTCAAGGACCATGACGCGGTCCGACAGACTCATCAGTGCATGCATCACGTGCTCGATCACGATGATGGAGAGGCCGCGGTCGCGGATCTGGCGGATGAGTTGCACGACCCGCCGGCTCTCGACCAGGTTCAGTCCCGCGACGACCTCGTCGAGCAGCAGCACCTTGGGTCCGGTCGCCAGCGCCCGCGCGACCTCGAGCCGCTTCCGGTCGGCAAGCGTGAGCTCGCCCGGAAGCCGATGGGCCCGGTCGCCCAGGCCGATGAAGTCGAGGATCTCCATCGCCCGGTCCTGCGCCACGCCGGTCACCGCCTGTGGGCGGCCGTAGTAGTGGCCGACGAGGACGTTCTCCAGCACGGTGAGACGCGCGAAGGGCCGCACGATCTGGTGCGTGCGCGTGATGCCCAGATGCACCGAGCGATGCGCCGACCTGCCACTGACCCGCTCGCCCTGGAGCCAGACGGTGCCACTCGTCGCCGGGATCGAGCCCGCGGCCACGGAGAACAGCGTCGTCTTGCCGGCGCCGTTGGGCCCGATGAGGCCCAGGATCTCACCCTCGTCGAGGTGGAAGTCGACCTCGTCGACAGCCTTGAGGCCGCCGAAGTACCTGCAGACACCCTGGCCGACGAGGATCTGGCTCATGCCGCACCTCCCTTGCCGACCCGTGGGGCCTCCAGGACGGATTCCGGCTCCCCTTCGGTTGCGCTCGAGGAGGACGCGATGCCGCCCGCCGCGACGCCGGCGGCCGGCCGGTAGCCGAGCCGGCGCGCGACGCGCAGCAGCAGCCCGACGATCCCGAGCGGCTCGAAGAGGATGACGAGGACGAGCAGCAGGCCATAGAGGCCGAGGTAGAGCTGCGGGTAGGTCGCGAGCAGGAACTCCTGGATCATGACGAAAACGATCGCGCCCAGCGCCGGCCCCAGGATCGTTCCGATGCCGCCGATGACCGCCATGAGGATGAAGCCGATGGAGCGGTCGAAGCTGAACATGTCCTGCGGGTCGATGAACGCCTGGTAGGAGGCGTAGAACCCGCCGCAGACGCCCATGACCGTGCCGGAGAGGAACAGCACGAGATCCTGGTAGAACGTCGCGTTGACGCCGACATCGCCGGCCGCCTCGACGTCCTCCTTGATGGCGAGCAGGCCGAGGCCGATGCGGGAGCGGCGCAGCCAGTACGACAGCGCCACCACACCGGCCAGCAGGTACAGCCCGTACCAATAGAGGGCATACTTCGTCGGTCCCTGTCCGATAGGCAGGGACAGACCGGAGGACCCACCGGTGAACTCGTCCCAGTAGGTCGCGATGAGCCGCGTCGCCTCCCCCACGCCGATCGTCGCGATCGCGAAGTACGGCCCGCGCAACCGCAGCGTGGGGTGTCCCCACAGCAGGGCGTAGACCCCGGCCGCCAGGCCGCCGATGCACCAGGCCACCCAGAACGGCAGCCCAAGCTCCAGCGCGAGCCGCGCCGCGACGAAGCCGCCGACACCGAACATCGCCGAATGGCCGAAGGAGATCTGCCCGACGTACCCGCCGAGCCAGTTCCACGCCAGCGCGGCGGCCATGAACATGAAGGTCAGGCCCATCACGTCATGGGTGTAGTCCCCCATGGACAGCACCAGTGGCGCCGCGTAGAGCGCCCCCAGGCCGACCACGAAGAGCGCCAGCGCTCTCGCGGAGAGCCAGGTCGGCAGCCGCAGACCGCGGCCGGTCACCCGCTCGCGGATGCGTTCCGCCACGCTCATCTGAGCTCCCTCTGCCCGAACAGGCCGCTCGGGCGCACGATGAGCACCACGACGAGCAGGACGAAGCCGACCGCCGACGTGAGGTAGGACGGTACGAGATAGATCGAGAACACCTCGGCGAAGGCCAGCACCAGCGCACCGAGGGCGATGCCGACCACGCTCCCCATCCCACCCAACACGATGATCACGAAGCTCTTGAGAACCTCTCCCGCGCCGAAGGCGGGGTTGAAGGCGAACAACGTCGACGCCAGCAGGCCGGCGAGCCCGGCCAGGGCCACGCCGATCCCGAACGTCAGCGTATAGATCCGCTCGACGTCGATCCCCACCAGCGTGCAGCTGTCCGGGTTCTGCGCCACCGCGCGGATGGCCTTGCCGAGGAACGTCCTCTGCAGCAGGACGTGAAGCGCCAGCAGGGCGAGCAGCGCGATGACGAAGACCACCACGCGGTTGAGTGAGAACGAGTTGCCGAGGATCCGCACCGAGGCCGTGGAGTAGGACGTGCGCACGGCCTGGTCGTCGCCGCTGTACAGCAGGTAGGCGGCGTTGCGGAGGACGAGCCACGTCCCGAACAGCAGCAGCAGCGACTGGACGCCTCCCGCCGCTCCACGCGGCAGGAAGCGGACCAGCCCCTTGTACATCGCGACGCCCACGCCGAAGAACACCATCAGCACGATCGGGATCGCCAGGTACGGGTCGATGTGGAAGTGCGTGAACAGCTGCCAGGTGAGGTACGCCGATGCCATGATCAGGCCGCCGTGGGCCAGGTTCACCACTCGCAGGACGCCGTAGATCAACCCGAGCCCGTAGGCCATGGCGGAGTAGAAGCCCGCCAGGAGCACGGCCGACACCGCCAGCGAGAGGGCCTGGTTCACGGGACGGCCCTCAGCTCTTGCAGCCGGGGTTGGGCGCGACGCCGTCGGCCGTCTTCACGTCGTCGGGGTAGATGATCGGCGACGTGCCATTTGGCAGGTTCTGCTGGACGACGAACGAGTAGTTCGCCTGGCCGCCGGCCGCCGCCGGGAACGAGAGCGTGCCGCCGGGCAGGATCGACTCCATCTGCAGGCTCGACAGCGCGTCTCGGACCTTCTGCTTGTCGACGGAGCCTGCCTTGGAGATCGCCGTGAAGAGCGCCCGCGCGGCCTCGTAGCTGGTCGCCTGGTACCACTCCGGGTCCTTCTGGTACTTGGCCTTGAACGCGTCGACGAACGTCTTGTTGAGGCCGCGGTTGCCGAGCTGAGCGTTCCACCACACCGCGGAGATGATGTAGGTGACCGCCTTGGCGCCGAGCGCCTGCCGCGCGTCGGCCTCCGCGCCGCGGGCGCCGTAGGTGATCACCTTGTTGCACATGCCGGAGGAGATGTACTGCCGCTGCATCGTCAGGAAGTCCGGCAGGTGGGCGTCCACCATGAACAGGTCGACCTTGGCGGCCTTGACCTTGTTGAGCACGGCGGAGAAGTCCTTGCCGTCCAGCTCGAAGGACTCGTCCACCGCGATCTGATAGCCGCCGGCGTTCTGCTCGGCGAAGTCCATGATGCCCTTGCGGAAGTCCTTGCCGTGCGAGGTGTTCTCCCACACGATGGCGACCTTCGCCGGCTTGGGGAGCTTCCCGGCGTCCTGCTGCTTCTTGATCCACTGCATCTCGGTGAGGCTGAGGTTCTCCACCGAGGCGAGGGTGCCGAAGATCCACTTGAAGCCCTTGCCGTAGATGGAGGTCGACGCGCCGCCGCCGTTGACGTAGGGGATCTGGTTCTGCTCGGCGACCGTGCTCTGGGCCTCGACCAGCGCCGTCGAGTAGGTGCCGAACATGAAGTTGACCTTGTCCTGGGTGATGAGACGCTGGGCGAGGTTGACGGCCTTCGCCTGGTCGGTGGTGTCGTCGAGCAGCTTGAGCTGAACCTTGACCCGCTTGCTGCCCACCTGGATGCCGCCGGCCTGGTTGGCGAGGTCGACGGCCAGCTCGTAGCCCTCCTTCTGGCGGGCGCCCGCCTTGGATTCGGTGCCGGTCAACGGCAGGGTCGCGCCGATCGTGATGGTGTCGGGCGCCTCGCCGGAGCTGCCGCCGCCGCTGGCCCGTTGCGACGGCGCGCAGGCCGCGGCTGCCAAGGCCACGACGATGGGCAGTGCCGCGAGTCGCCGACGGCCCCCCAGGATCCTCGAGATCGTCACTGCAGTCCCCTTCCAGTGCTGTCCGGTTGACGGCCGCCGCGAATCCGCGGTTACGGCCATTGGCGAGGGGTGCTCATGGAGGGCGCCAGAGCGTTGCGAGGGCGAGCCGGCGCGGTAGTAATTGAGCTGGCTGTGATCTCGGGCGACATGAGCCACTCCAAGAGATCGAACCCGCAATGCCCGGAATGCCCGGCCTAATGGCTTAGCCTCCCAGGACAGCCAGCCCGATGTCAATATCCCTGCCGAGCCGCGAAGGGCACATGACAACCCGCCGGTCCTCGTCTGCAAGTTCCTTGCGCCCGGTCGAGAGGTCGCGCCTGTATGAGCAGCTGGTCGAGATGCTCTGTGAGCACATCGACGACGCCGATCCGCAACCGGGCGATCGGCTCCCGCCAGAGCGCGAGCTCGCCGCCAGGTCGTGTCAGCCGAGCCTCGATCAGCAGGCGCTGGTGGCCCAGGAGGCTCACCAATCATCGCGATCGGGGGCTCCCCGGGAGGCGCTGAGCGTCGATAGCCCCACGGCAGCGTGCATCGTTCCACCGGGTCGAGAACTGTGGCCAGCCGCAACCACGTCTTGAAGCCACCTCGGATGTTCCGGCCTGCCGGCGGACCGAAGCTTCTCACTGGCCCAAGCCAGCGCACGGCGGAGGGGGTGGTGTACGGGCAAGGACCGACGAGCCAGGATCCGGGCCCACCCTGGCGAACTGGAAGGAGCATCCAATGAGGCACCTGATGAAATGGCTCATCGCTGTCGCGCTGTGTGCCGGCATGGCGCTCCCGGCGTCGCCCGCCCAAGCGAAGGTCCCCGGCCCGAACGGCCGGATCGCGTTCAGCCGCGGCGACCGGGATGACAACACGGTCACTTACACGGCGAACCCGGACGGCAGCCACCTGCAGCAGCTCTTTGCTGGGTTCTCTGGGGGCCCACGCTGGTCGCCGGACGGCAGCCAGGTCTCGATCCTCACCGCCTGCACCGACGGCGAAAAGAACTGCGCGGCGACGATCGTAGATCCCGACACCGGAACCTTCCGCCAGTTCAAGTGGCCCGATCCCACCCTCGAAACCGACTGTGGGGGCGGCTGGTCTCCGGACGGCACGCGAATCCTCTGCGAGAGCTTCGGCGTGAC